>Ga0307378_10012635_pt1 | contig 10760 bp, 9 predicted proteins | sample UN1MG_FD_202238 | JGI IMG/M metagenome (GOLD analysis project Ga0307378, IMG submission 202238) | Soil microbial communities from Risofladan, Vaasa, Finland - UN-1 | ecosystem: Environmental > Terrestrial > Soil > Coastal area > Acid sulfate soil | place: Finland: Risofladan, Vaasa | collected...
AAGAAAAGGCATGGAATACGAATTTACAACCTTTTTTGAAATTAATGCCGACCATGAAGCTTTTGGCTCAAAAGATAGAACCGGGTTGTTTGACCAGAAAACATTTAAGATTACGCCAAAAATTGGTCAACAACTTATGCAATGGTTAGAAAAAGGCACTACAGATGACCACGTTGTTGTAGCAACAACACACAAGGCAGACAAAGATAAGTCTATAAAAGAAGTCAAAGCAGAAGTTATTCAATTATGTAAAGACCTTGGCGGAAGAAGTGATGCAACTCTAATGTCTATTGTGAAAAAATATGCTGAAAACGGTAATCCTAATTCAATCACCGATACTGCTGAGCTTTCAAAGTTACGTTCAGAATTAGTCGATTTAAAAAATCAAGCGACCAAATAATAATTTAATAGGAAAATAGGAAAATGGCTAATCAAATTCAATTAGTAATGTACGAAGGTTATATGGCAGACGACCCCGATATGCGCTATACCCCAGACGGGAAAGCAGTTGTAAATTTTCGAATGGGTTCTAACAGAAAATATAAAAAAGCAGACGGGAAAGAGGTAAAAGAAACAATTTGGTTGAAAATTTCTGCATGGGGTAAATTAGCTGAAATTGTAAACCTATATACCGCAAAAGGCTCTCATGTTGTTGTAACAGGAATCTTGCGTGCAGGAGAAAATGGTTCTCCGAATGTGTATGAACTAAAATCTGGTGGGCACGGTGCGTCTTATGAGATAACAGCCAATGAAGTTCGTATTCTAAAAGGCAAAGAAAGAGAAGTCAATCCTGTAGAAGATACAGAAGAAGATATTCCCTTTTAATAAAAATAGCTGTTAAAATAAATATAGGGACTACATTAGTAGATAGTCCCTATATTTACTAAAAAAAAACAACAACAGGAGGTATTCTAGTGAAATTAAGTAATTATATAGTAGACCTTGGACGTGTGGTTGCATACTACCCGAACCTTAAAAAAATAACAGACTCGACAACCTCTAGTATTTTGTTGTGTCAGCTGTTGTATTGGTGTGACAAAACCAAAGACCAATGGATTTGGAAAACCTCTGATGATATAGAAGAAGAAACAGGTCTGACTTACAACGAGCAAAGAACTGCAAGAAAAAACTTAGTAGATTTAGGAATAATAGATGAGAAATATGCAAGGCTAGACCATATATACAAATTTAAAGTGAATCAAGAAGTATTAAATAAAAAATGGGAAGAATATAGCGGAAAAAAATCAGAAGTTGTTGTTCCAAAAGAAACAAAAAAGTCTACAAAAAAAGAGCATGTTTATAAGAAAGATGAACCAATTAAAGCAGAGCCTAGAAAAGAGCCTATAGATATAGATGTTACAAAAACAGTAGACACTACAAAAACAAGCGCTGTAAAGAAAAAAGGTGATATTGTAGACGGAATGCTTGCTTTTGGTGAATCTCCTGTTGCAAAAAAGATAAGGATAGTAACAGAGATTAATGAAAAAGTTGAAAGTAGATTGCACATAAATACGGACAATCAGAAATGGCAGAGATTTATAGAGTTTGTATATACAAGGCAAGAAAAACATAGTGAGCCCGTTGATAAATTTTTAGACTGGGCTATATCACAAGGATTTGACCCAATATACTGGACTCCTGAAAAAATGAAAACAGTTTATCCACAAGCGTTTATAGAAAAAAGTAATGGCAAGCCAAGAAAAGATTTTGTAGAAAAATTACCAGAACGTCAAACAGAAAACTATGTTCCAATGCCTACAGAAATAGGAAGAAAAAGAGATTTATACTAAATAAAAAGGAGACCATTTATGAATAATATGCTTTCTGAAGCATTAGATTACGCTGCCAGAGGATGGTATGTTTTCCCATGCAGAGAAAAACCGGGAACTTCATATGAAAAAAACGGAGAGACTATAACTCCAACTGAAAAACAACCCTACGTAGCCGGAGGACTACACTCCGCAACAATAGATGTAGACCAAATTAGAGAGTGGTGGGGAAAGTGGGAGAACGCTTTAATTGGAGTAAATGCAGGACAATCCGGTTTGTTTGTTATAGATATAGATAAAAAACATGTTAATGGTTTAGACACATTTACTGCTTGGAACATAAATGACAGCGCAGGTCTTCATTCTATTACACCGTCTGGAGGGATGCATATAGTTTTTACTGGTTCGGGAAAGTCAAGTACTAATGGAAAAACAGGGGTTGACACTCGTGGAGAAGGAGGATATTTTATTGCTCCTCCAAGTAGAATATTGGAAGGGGAATATGTCGGGGAGTATAAACGGTTTGATGATTGGGGAAAAGAGCCGGGAATAATTCCAGATGGTTTAATGTCAAAATTATTTCCAGACAGAACAACTGAATATGTACGTGGAAATACGTCACAAATACTCGGAAATAAAAAACAATTGTCCAGAGCAACTTTAACTTTTTTAATAGAAGGAGCTATCTCCGGCGAAAGAAATACTACCTTGTTTAAAGTGCTAGCAGATTTTGCTGGTTGTGGATATACCCAAGAAGAGGCTAAAGAGACAGTTACACCCGTTTGTGTTCGTATAGGAATGACAAGCTCTGAATTTGAGCAAGTACTAATTCACGCATATTCTAAACCAAGAACATCTTCTATACCAGATGCAATTCAAGAAAAGATTTTATCTGGTGATAAAAATATTGCAAGTAAAATAAGTTTCGAAGAGCAAGAAACTATTGAGAATGTATTGCTAGCGTGTCTGCTTGTAGATAATAAACTTATTCCTATTATAAATGACATTTTAAACTTCGAAGATTTCCAAGTATTTCAAAATAGAATGATTTATAAAGCAATAAGCAGATTATATAATGATGGGATGAAAGCCGACTACATAACTGTATCAAACGAGGTTACAAAAGAAACAGATAAAATTTCTTTAGACGATATATCTAAGATGATTAACCAGTATTTTATAAATACTGACCATATTACAAGTTACGCCTATATCATTAGAGAAAAAGCTTCTATTAGAAAACTTGAATCTGTAATGGACAACAAATCAAAGTATATTAAAGCAGGCAATTTGTTTGAGATAGTAGGTAACATAGAAAAGGATATTTCTGATATAGCTCTATACGGTGGGGCTAAATCTACAAATGTTTTAACAAGTAAACAGGCAGCAGAACAAGTAGCAGAACGTACACGGATGTTAGCAAACGGACAAATCGAGCAGTTAAAGACTGGCTTTACCGAATACGACTATCATATCGGAGGATTGTATAGTAATGACCTAGTGGTTTGTGCTGCAAGAGCTGGACAAGGAAAATCAGCTATGGCTTTGAGTATTTTAAATCATGTTTCTCTTGTACAAAATAGGGCAACATTGTTCTTTTCATTAGAGATGTCTACTCATGAAGGCATATGCCGTTTGGTGTGCCAGTTAACCGGAATACCTTACAAAAACGTGTATCAGGGAAAAATGGATACTGGTCAATGGGCTTCATATAAAGAAGCAATGGCAAGAATATCTGACAGTAAAATGTTTTTCGACGACGGGTTTGCTATGACTGTACCGGAGATTCGCTCTAAAATAAGAAAGCTCATGGAAAAGGATATAAGATTAATAGTAATTGACCAACTCGAACAAGTAAAAGGATATGAAGGACAGCCAACATATATTAGGTATGATAATATTGCTTATGAGATAAAAGATTTTACAAAAGAATTTTCTGTTCCTATTATTTTAAACCATCAACTAAACAGAGGTATAACCGATAGAAAACTAAAAAATCCAGAACCACAACTGGCAGATTTAAATCAAGCAGGAGAAAAACCAGCAGACCAAGTTTGGGCGATTGTTCATAACAAAGACGAAAGAGGTACAATATTGCAGTCAAAGGTTAAACTTTTAAAGAATAGAAACGGTGCTCAAATCGAGTTTCCCGTTATTTTCGTTGGAGAGAGAATGTTATTCTCAAACCCAACCAGAGAAGAGGATTTTCATGCATTTTATAACAACGATAATAAACAAGGTAGCAATTCCGGTCAAGACGGCGGTGCAGAGCCTAGTTGGGCAAGTTAAAAGTCATGACAGAAAATAGTAGTTATGATTTTATAATAGACAATATTCGTTTTTCTTATTCATCAGTATCTTCGTTTGAAACATGTAAGTATGGATATAAATTAAATTATATAGATAAACTTCCAAGAAAACAAAACTTTTTTGGAGAATACGGATTGTTGGTACACGATTGCTTTGAGAAATTTTTTGGCGGAGATTTAGAGGTATTTGAACTATCTCAATATTACGAGAGTAAATATAAAGAAATTGTAAAAACTTCGCCTCCGCAATTTCTTTATAAATATAGATTAGAAGATAGATATAAATTACAAGGACTAAAGTTTTTTGATTCGTTTTCTTTTGATAAAGGTAAGTATGAGGCGCTTATAATTGAAGATAAAATTGATTTCGAAATAGGAGATATAAAGTTGGTAGCAAAACCAGACTTAGTTTTAAAAGAAAAAGAAACTGGTAAAATAATACAATATGATTATAAAACTTCTACTCCTTTTAGAATTGATAAAAAAACAGGTGCCGAAATAAAAGACACTAAAAAATTAGAGGGATATTATAAGCAAATGTTTATATATTCTTATGCTTTAAGAAATAAAAGAAATATGCCTTTAGATGAAACAATAATATTGTTTACCAGACTTAACAGAGAAGTAAAATTACCTTGGACTTTAGAGGACGAAATAAAAGCTGTAAACTGGATGGTTGATATTATTGAAAATATAAGAAAAGAAGAAGAGTTTACATATGATAATTCTAGCAAGTTCTTCTGTAATTTCTTATGTGGGGTAAGAGAGTCGTGTAAATATAGATAGATTCAGTGCCATTATTCATGTAAAGTAATGGCACAGCATCTACCAATATTTTTAGAAGGAGCACAAATGGTAAGGTATGCTTACGATATCGAGAATTTAAAAAACTTGTTCACTGCTACTTTCGTGAATGTAGAAAATGAAAAGGATAAGCATGTTTTCTATATCGGCTTGGATAAAGAAGATTATTCTGACTTGCTAAAGTTTTTAAATCAAGAAATGACTCTTGTTGGTTATAATTCTATAAATTATGATGACCCAATGTTGAGGTTTATTATAGGATACAATGGTAAAAATATATTATTAGACCTTAATTCTTTATCTGAAAAATTGGTAAATGATAGCTATAGAAATGATAAAACTATTTTATCCCTACGATATCCAAGAGACATTTCATATCCTTGGAATTCTATTGACCTTATGAAAATATTAGCTTTCGACAAAATGGGAATTTCACTTAAACAAACAGCAATAAATCTAAAATGGCATAAAATTCAAGATATGCCAATTGACCACCTACAAAAAATAAACAAAAGTCAACTCGAATCAATATTATCATACAACTTAAACGATGTTTTAATTACAAAAAGATTGTATGAAGAAATAGAGCCGCTTAGAAAATTAAGAGATGACCTTAGTAGAATTTATTCGATAGACCTCACATCTGCCTCAGACTCAAAAATCGCAAATCTTATTCTCGAAAATATATATACCAATGAACTAAAAATGGATATTAGAAGTATTAAAAATATGAGGACAGAGCGAGAAAAAATCTGGCTTAAAAATTGTATCGCCAATTTTGTTAGTTTTAAAACTCCGGAATTAAACGAGATGTTAGATAGGATATCTGCAACCATTGTTTATACCTATGTAAATTATAAATATTCAGAAAAAATACATTTTGCAAATTGTATATTTTCTTTAGGAATAGGAGGATTGCACACAGAGGATAGTCCGGGAATATTTGCTACAGATGAAAATTATATTATTCAAGATATGGATGTGGCTAGTTATTATCCTAATCTTATAATTAACAACAATTTTTATCCAAAACATTTAGGAATGAATTTCATAAAAGTTTTAAAGAAAATTACAACCGAAAGGTTAGATGCAAAACATAAAAAGGATAAGGTAAAGTCTGACGGACTAAAGATTACTGTTAACTCTATTTTTGGTAAATTAGGATATCCTTATTTTTGGTTATACGACCCGAAACAGTTCTTGTCTACTACCCTCAGCGGGCAACTAGGCTTGCTTATGATTGTTGAAGATTTATATTTAGCGGGTATCCCCGTGATAAGTTGTAATACAGATGGAATAGTGTGCAAAATACCCAGAGAGCTTGAAGATAAGTATTACGAAATTACAGAAAATTGGGAGAAAAAAACCAATTTAAAGTTAGAGTTTACTCTATATAAGAAATATGTTCGTCGTGATGTAAACTCTTATATTACAGAAAAAGAAGACGGTCATACAAAAGAAAAGGGAATATTTTTAAAAGAAGTAGACCTTAAAAAATCATACAGAATGCCGATTGTGGCTAAAGCTTTATCTGCTTATTTTATAAAAGGTGTTCCCGTAAGAGAAACTCTTGAAAAATGCAAAGATATAATGGAGTTTTGTATATCTCAAAAAACGGGCAACAATTTCATAGTTGAACTACATACGATGAAAGGGATAGAAAAGTTACAAAAAACCAATCGTTTCTATATAGCAAAAAGGGGTGGTAGCTTTATAAAAAGGCAAATGTTTACTGGAAAGTTAATAGGATTGTATGTCGGAAAGATGGTCAGAATTTTAAATGATTATGATTCGTCTGCGCCATTTGAAAGTTATAATGTAGACTTGGCTTTTTATGAAAAAGAAGTAATGAAGATTATAGATGATATTGAACCAAGGCAGATATCCCTGTTTGATATGTCGGACTTAAGCAATGCTACTATTGAAAAAATAGAAATGCCTAAAACGCAAAGGTTGCCAATAGAGGAAATTGATACTGTTGCTTCAATAAACAAGTTAGGAAAAAACCAATTATCTCGTAAGTTGGAATTAATGGTAACAAACAGAGAAAAAATTACCAACATAAGTACTAGGTATGTGTATGTTATGGGATTTATTCATAAAACTATGACAGCGGATATCTATTGTTTAAGTAAAGGAATTAAAGAATCAATTGTTGTAGATAAATCAGAATATAAAAAAACTAGAATAGAACCCGGTCAACTTATGTTTTGTACTAAATTTGAAAAGACAAAGAATGGTCATATATTAGTTAAATATAAAATTACAGATAAAATAGAAGAACAACACGAAAAATTATTGTAAAGGAGAGACAAATGTTTAAAATTATAAAAGCAAAAAATGATGTTACCTTTTTTTCGTTTAAAGAAAAAGAATGGGTAAACAACCCTACTTTAGCTACACGGTATAGACCATATAATCCTATACGTTTTATAGCTAAATTGTATGTGGATAAAAGACTTAAGAAATCAGAATTTCACAATCTTTTACCTTTAAAAACAGTTAGGGCAAGTAAATTGAAATGAACAAGAAATTAATTATAGCGCTAGATGTTGATGATGTTATTTTAGACTTAGTTTCTAATTGGATAAGAATTTATAACAGAGATTTTAATAATAGCGTTAGAAAAGAAGATGTAAATAGTTGGGATATTGGTGCAATTGTAAGACCAGAGGATAGGGGTGCTATGTATGAGTACGCTAGTAATGCGGAGATATTTAATACAGCTCCCCCGGTTATAGATGCGCTAGAGGGTGTAAATTTAATAAAATCTTATGGGCATAGAGTAATATATGCTACAGCAAACAACCCGTTCGGATGTAAACTTCCTTGGCTAATAAAACATAAATTTTTAGATAGCGAGGATGATTTAGTTACAGCATATGACAAAAGTCTTATCTTAGCTGATTATCTGATTGATGATAAATACGATAATGTGCTAGCGTTTAAAGGAAAATCCTATTTATTCTCACAGCCTTGGAATGAAGGTCTATCTTTTCATAACAAAGTGCTAAATTGGAGAAATATTATTAGCAAGATAAAAGAAGGGAGTATGTTTGAATGAAGCAAATATTTTTAATTTCAGGAAAAGCACAACACGGGAAAGATTCTACTGCAAAATTTTTAAAAGAAAAACTGTTAGGAGAAAGTTTGATTTTACACTATGCTGATTATCTTAAAATGATTGCTAAATTATACTTAGGTTGGGATGGAGAGAAAGACGAAAAAGGAAGAACGCTTCTGCAATGGCTCGGAACTGATAGAGTAAGGCTAGGACTAAACAGACCCTTGTTTTGGGTACAAGGCGTTTGTGATGTAATTGATATAACTTTTGATAAATATGAGTATTTTTGTATACCGGATTGCAGATTTCCAAACGAAATATTTTATCCAAAAGCAAAATTTCCCGGATTTGTAACTTGCATTAATGTTATTCGAGATAATTTTGCCAACGGACTATCCGAAGAACAAAAGCTACATCCTTCGGAAATAGCTCTTGATGGTTTTCAGTTTGATTATACAATACATTCATTTTCTGGATTAGAATCACTAAGTTTAGAGGTCGATGAATTTTTGAGATGGGGGAGATATTAATAATGCATTTTCCAATAGAAGAAAAATTTGAATTAACAGAAAATTTTTTAAATGGATATAGAAAGAAGAAACCTAAATGGGGATTTAATGGGCTCGGCGAATTCGTCTATATGAGAACATATAGTAGGCTTGGGGAAGATGGAAAAAATGAATCTTGGTGGCAAACAGTAAAGAGAGTTGTCGAAGGGATATACTCTATTCAACGGCAGCATATTAGTGATTATAATTTAGGGTGGAATCAGATTAAAGCCCAGCGTTCTGCTCAAGAGATGTATGACAGGATTTTTAATTTTAAAATGCTACCCCCCGGGCGCTCGCTGTGGGCTATGGGAACTGATATTGTAATGAAAAGAGGCTTAACCGAAGCACTCTATAATTGTAGTTTTTTATCTACAAGAGATATGGTAGGTGACCCGGGAATGCCCTTTGGAAACGCAATGGATTTTTTAATGTTAGGAGTAGGAGTAGGATTTGATGTACAAGGTGCTGGTTCTGTAGAGATAAAACCAAGAAGGGATATTATACATGATTATATTATTCCTGATAGCAGAGAAGGGTGGGTAGAATCTACCACTATGATAATAAACTCTTTTTTTGGAGGAATGAATTATAACTTTGATTATTCAGAAATTCGCCCTGCGGGAAGTCCGATTAAAACTTTTGGGGGAGTTTCGGCAGGAGCAGAACCACTAATTAATTTGCATGTCGGCATAGTCGAGGTTTTGGAAAAAGATGTTGGTAATCTTATTTCAGAAAATAATATAGCAGATATTATTAACATGGTTGGGGTAGCGGTTGTTTCTGGCAATGTTAGAAGGTCAGCAGAAATAATATTAGGAAATCCAAAAGAAGATTTTCTGGATTTGAAAGATTATAATAAAAATCCAGAAAGAGCAAAGTTCGGGTGGTCTAGTAATAATTCAATTTATGCAGAATTAGGGATGGATTATTCCGAGATAGCAAAAAGAATCTCTAATAATGGAGAGCCCGGTTTGTTTTGGAAAGAAAATGCACAAAAATACTCGAGGATGAGAGCAACAGAAGCAGATTGGGAAGATAGAAGAGTGGAAGGTCTCAATCCGTGTGGTGAGATAACATTAGAACCATCAGAGTTGTGCAATTTATGTGGTATGGTTCCTAATAATCACGAAGATATTGAGGATTTTAAGAAGACAATTAAGTATGCTTATTTATATGCTAAGACAGTTACACTCCTTAATACAAATTGGGCTGAAACTAACAAGGTAATGCTTAGAAATAGGAGAATTGGTTTATCAATGACTGGTATAGTACAATTCTTAAGTACACATAGTTTAGTAGAACTAAAAGCATGGATGAGGGAAGGATATAGATTAGCTAAAGAGTATGATGAAATATATAGTGATTGGTTTGCTATACCTAAGTCAAAAAAGTTAACTACAATAAAACCTTCTGGAACTACGTCGCTTTTATTAGGAGCAACTCCCGGAATTCATTATCCAGAATCGCAATATTACATTAGAAGAGTTCGTTTAGCAAAAAATTCTCCTTTTGTAGATATATTAGAAACAGCAGGATATAATATAGAACTAGCAGATGAAGATAAAAAAGATACTGTTGTGGTTGAGTTTCCTGTTAATATAGGGGATAATGTAAAAACTATCAACGATGTATCCATGTGGGAACAACTAAACCTAGCTTCTTTTGCTCAAGAAAATTGGGCAGATAATAGTGTTAGTGTAACAGTAACTTTTAAGGAAAATGAAAAAGAAAATATATGCTCAGCATTGGATTTTTATCAATTTAGATTAAAGGCAGTATCTTTCTTGCCAAAACTCAAAAAAAGTGCATATAAACAAATGCCATATGAGGAGATATCAGAAGAGCAATATAACATTATGAAAAAAAACATAAAACCATTAAAATTCGGAAGAATGTTTTCGGAAGAGGCTGTTGGTGAAAAATATTGTGACAATGACACATGCTTAGTTTAAAACACAAAAAAGGAGCAGAATGAAATTAAACGACTATGTAAAATGGACAGCCAGTACTTGTGCAAGATTAGATACAATCTTAATGGATAGCCTCCATATGATACTAGGAATGGGGACTGAAATAGGAGAACTGCAAGACGTATTTAAAAAACATATTGCATATAAAAAAGATATTGATTGGGTAAATGTATCCGAAGAAGTTGGAGACGTTATGTATTACGTGGCATCGTTTTGTCGCTTGAACAATTTGGATTTGGAAAAAATTATTGAAAGAAATGTGGAAAAATTAGAATCTAGATACCCGAACAATT
>Ga0307378_10012636_pt1 | contig 10759 bp, 8 predicted proteins | sample UN1MG_FD_202238 | JGI IMG/M metagenome (GOLD analysis project Ga0307378, IMG submission 202238) | Soil microbial communities from Risofladan, Vaasa, Finland - UN-1 | ecosystem: Environmental > Terrestrial > Soil > Coastal area > Acid sulfate soil | place: Finland: Risofladan, Vaasa | collected...
CTCTCGCCGCTCAATCGACCCTCATTCGCTTGATCGCGTCGCTATCGTACGCTCTTGCGCAGAACTCGGCAAGGAGGGCCCGATCGTCCAGTGTGTATGTGACGTCGCCCGCGAGGGTCTTGATGTTGGCGTCGATCTCATCTTTCAGTCGCATCCCGATGTTGAGGACATGAATCCGCTCGTCTTCCAGCACGAAGCGGATGGCCGCAGCAGGCAGTTGCTCGAGACGCCGTTTGTCGAATCCCGGCACGACGTATCCCGACCAGGCGCCGAGAACACCGCCGCCGATGACCTTCATGGCGACGATGCCCATGCCGCGCTCGTGCGCCTTGGCCAGGCACGCGTTACGGAGTTCAAGCATTCGGGCCGAGAAGATCTGGTTGTATCCTCTGGGGAAGTAGCCGCACGACAACATGCACTGGTCAAACCCGCCGGAGGAAATCAGGGCCAGCGCCTTGTCGAAATAGGAGTGTGCCGAGAACCCAAGGAACTTGACGATCCCTTCGTCGCGCAACTTCGCCAGTTCGCCGTGGACCTCCATCGCCCGTTCGACGCTCATCTGCTCGAGCCCTGGTGTGCCATGGATCAGGATGGCGTCGAGATAATCGGTCTGCAGTTCTTTGAGCGATTCTTCAACCGCGCCGCGGACCTCGGCCGGGTCCGTCGTCTCGACCTTGGTGACGAGGTAGACCTTGTCGCGGATGCCCTTGAGTCCCTCGCCGAGAATCGACTGGCTTTCCATGTAGTTGCCGGCCGTATCGAAGTAGCGGACCCCTCGATCATAGGCGTAACGAACCAGTTTCGCACGGTCTTGGGCCGACAGCGGACTGGCCCAGACCTTGACCAGTGCGGCGCCGCCGTAGGCCAGGATCGGCAGTTTCACACCGGTCTTGCCGAAGACGCGGGCGGGGATGGTGTGGGCGAGCGTGAGTGTCTTGTCCTTCGGCACGGCGGCCGAGGCCATACCCGCGGGAATGGCGGCGGCCACGGCCGCGCTCTTCAGGAACTCGCGTCGGCGCAGTGTGTCCTTCATCGGTTCGGTTCCCTCAATCGTCTACTTGGGCGTTGCCTCGCCGTGGGGATATCTGTAGTCGGCACCCGCGTTCGTCGACACTCGTTTCGTGGCCCCGTCCTTCAATGTGTACAGGTAGAGCGCGCCCTTCCCGGTCTCGTAGGAGTGGTACACCACGGCGGTCTCGTCCCTGATCCAGCGCGGGTAAGCGAACCAGATCGGCTTGTACTCCCTATTGGCAATCACCTTGGGGTTGGTGATGGTGCGCTTCTTGGCGTCGAAGTCGGCGATAAACATCGCGTGGCCCGGCTCTTTGAACCGGTGTCCCAGCAGGTGGCCGAAACAGATCCGTTTCTCACTCGGCGAGACGCTGATGCGACACAGCAATCCCTTCTTCGCCAGGCCGCCGCAGTCGATCCGTTCGAATCGGGGCTCGCCCCCGGGCTGGGGCGTCATGAGATAATAGCCCCATCCCTGCGTCGGGTGGGCGGATTCCACAAGAATCCTGCCGTCGGTGAGGCACGTGTGCACCCAGGTGTGGTAGCGCCTGTCGCTGATGGCGACCTCCTGGCTGGGCTTGTTACCCACCTTGCTCCACATGACGATGTAGCCGCCCGTCTCCTCATTTTTCCGGTTCCAGACGGGCCGGTTCGTGCCGTCGCGCGTCCAGGTGGGGTTGAAATTCGTGTGGGTGTCGTCGGTCAGTTCCTGGAGGTCCGTGCCGTCGGTCTTGATCACGCACAGGACGGTCTTCCAGTTGCTCACGACGGGGTCGTTCTTGATGCGGCGGAAGAAGACGAGCCGGTCGCCGGTCTTCGACCAGGAGGGCTTGAAGTCCTCCCAGCCCTTGCCGGGCGGCACAGTGATGGGCTTTCCCTCCGGCGTTCCAAGTACGTTGACGTAGATTCTGCCGTTCATGTAGTACGAGCAGCGCAGGCCAAGGGCGGCGACATCCTTGACGGTGCCGACCGGGTTCTCGCCGGGGCGCTCCGGCTCGCCCTTGCGTCCCGTCTTGCCGCCACGGGATCGCAGGAGGGCGGCGATCTTGGGACGCGCGGCCTCGATCCTCTTCAAATCCAGTTCCATCTCGATGGCCTTGGCGATGGCGGCGTAGAGCTCGCTCAGCCCTTCGCTCCACGGCGCGGCCACCGTGTCAAGCGGTGTCTCCGATCTCTGGTTCCGGGCGTTAATGTCCGCGCCCTTGCCAAGGAGCAGTTCCACGATATCGGTATGGCAGAAGAAAGCGGCCGCGTGCAGGGCGGTCGCCCCGTCTTCGCCGTTGGCGATCTTGACGTCGGCGCCCCTCTCGATGAGCAGTTCGGCCGCCTCAGTCCGGCCGAAGAGAGCCGCCAGAAACAGGGGGGTGACGCCGGACTCGCCTTCGGTCTTCACGTTCGCGGCGGCTGACAGATGCCGCTTGATGGCTTCGGTGTTGCCCTTCGCGGCAGCCGTCCATATGTCGGGGGTTGGCGCGGCAGTTTCCGATTGTCCTTGCGCTTGCGCACACGTTGCGAGAAGGGCGATAGCGAGAGTCCATGCGGTGAGTTCCTTCATCGTGAGCCTCCTGTCCGTTGCCGGTCCTCTGTTCGGATGTCCTGCCTGGCCCAAACGGCCGATGAGCCCGGGGCCACAGATTGAGGAATCGTACGGCGTCATTGCAGCCCGGTTTTCTCCTGGTGCTCCATTGCGCTCTTTCCGCCCTTGTTTCGGAGGAGTTCGGCGATTGTGAGTTTGGCCTTCTTCTCGGACTCCGGATCATAGCTGGTCGCATCCAAGGGGGTGAATCCGTTGTTGTCCTTGGCATTGACGTCGGCCCCGGCGTCAATCAATCGCCTGGCCATCTCAATGCGGCCCAAGGCCGCCGCCCAGTGCAGCGGTGTTCCGCCATGTTCGTCCTTGGCCTTGGCGTTGAGATTCGCCTCCTTCCTGATAAGGAATTGGGCGATCTCGCCCTGATCGCACAGGACAGCCAGGTGCAGAGGCGTGGCTCCAGACGCGGGGATCCCGCGCGCAATGAAGGTCGCGTCAATCTCTGCTCCGGCGGCGAGATGGCGCCTGACGGCTTTCAGGTTACCTTGTGCCGCAGCCGCCCAGATATCCATGATGGGAAGTTGCACCGGCTCCGTTGTCGGCTGTTGCGGAATCGCCGATGTCGTGGTTGGCAGCAGTTCGACGCTGGCGATGCTCAGTCCTGCGTCCACGTTGTACGTACAGCACCACAAGTCGACGAGTTCCAGGCCGATGGGCGAATCCGCGAACTCCTCTTCCTGCGGATGAAACTCCTCGATCCGCAGGTCAATCTCCAGGGCATCATCCGTCTCCGGCGGAACTTCGAGTTTCCGCGCGGCTACGTACTTCCCTGCGAAGCCGCCTTTGGCATGTTTCGTCGTCAGACCGAAGAAAATCTCTCCCGACGTCTCAATCTGGCCGCGAATCCGAAACGTCCCGCCGGAGGTGAGCAACACGGGAGGGGCCGGGCCGCGAGAAACCGAGAACGCCGCCACGTGAAGCGTGATCCGTTTCGTCTGGAAATCCAGGAGCATCGGGGCGGTTCGCAAGGTGCCGGTGGTCCCCGCCCCGTCAGGCACCCATTCTCCGTATGCGGCGCCCGAGGGCAGGCTGCTCTGCCACGAGCGAACGGAGTCGGGTCGACGTCCTACTTCGAGATTCTTCAGGCCACTCGCCGACACGACAACCTGATGGTCCGCCGGGACTTCCGCCACCCTTCCATCAGCCAGCCGCGTCACGCGAACCCGGCCCTCGTTCACACGAAGCGTTGTCGAGGTCCGTTCCACGTCAACATTGAGCTGTGTGCCCAGCACTTCCAGCCTTGCGGTCGGCGTATGGATCAGCATCGGCTGACCATGCGGCTGCCGTGCGAGGCTGGCAGACACGCTTCCTTCGCGCAGATGCATTTCCTTCTGTTGGCCCTCGGAGATCGTCAGCATCGACTGCCCCGAAACGGTCACCGTTGACCCGTCGCGGAACGTTAACACGGCCCACGAATCAGCGGAGAGCGATTCCAGCGTGCCCCCGCGCAAGGAACTCCCGATTCGAGGATCGCGAACGACTCGGCCGCCGTCACCCGTCCATTGCAGACCCCCATGCATTTCGGTGATTGTCGCAATCTCCCGTTCGCCACTCGGGCGCAACAGGTAAGCGCCGGCGATCAGCACAACGACAGCGGCAGCGACGGCCGCCCACGACCACCCGGCGAGACGTGTCGTTGGGCCTCGAGGCGCGCTATCGGAGTCCCGCCCGCTGCTTGCCACGTCGGTCTGCGCCGGCGTTTCTCCCTCGACGTCGTAAGCGAATTGACGTCTCAGGGCCGAGTGCAGATTCAGGCGGTGCAGATAGAGCCTGCGATCCTCAGCACTGGCCAGCAGGCGGGCGTGCAATTCCCGCTTCTGCCCGTCAGACGCCGTTCCCTGCAACACCTCTTCAATCAGCTCAACCAGTGGCGTGGCACCAGCCGATTCTTGTTCGTCCATCGTCACACCCCATCAAGCCCCAGGGTTTGTCGGACACACCATGACAAAGCGGTGCGGATTCTTGCCAGGTGTTTCCGAACGGCATTCGGCGTCCGCCCGACACTCAGAGCGTACTCTTTGATCGTTGAGCCCTCCCGATAGCATCCGGAGAGCAGTCCGCGATCTCTCGAATCGAGCCTCGCCAAGCAATGGGCAAGCGCGCGGCGTTCTTCCTCCAGTTGAGCCGCATGCTGCGCGGTGTCATCCGCCAGGAGCTGGACAAGTTCGTCGCTGAAGAAATGCCGGTCCCGTTGCCTCTTGCGTCGAAAGTTCATGGCCTCGAAGCGCGCAATCTGGAAACCCCAGTTGCGAAAACTGGTCCCGGTCTCAAACTGGCCGAACTTCTTCCACATGGCCATGCTGGTTTCCTGCATCACCACTTCGGCGTCGTCCAGATTGGCGAGCAGCGACGTCAGGAACGAGTGGATCGCCGGTTCGTGCCGGACGAACAAGGCAATGAAGTCCTCGTTTTTCGGGGATTGCGAAAATGCAGTCATTTCAGATGACATGGCGCTCACGGCGGCTGTTTTCGGCAGTGCCTCGGGTCCGCTTGCTTGTATAACGTCGCCATGCCTGCGGACAGGCCCGAAATTCTGAGAAAAGGCCCATCGTACGATTGTCCACGCACTCCCGGCTCGAAGTTGGCCGGCTCCGCCTGGGCCGTCCCATCCGATATCAATGCTCAACCTCCGGCCACCACGGAATTCGTTGACAACCCGCCGAGATGAGAGAATACTGACGCCTGATGCCTCAGGATGGTCTTGGGTAAGAATCTATCCGGCAAATCCCGGATGAACGCACACGACGTTTGTTCGGATTGAGAGAAAGGGAACCCCCATGAACCGCACCACCTTCGCGCTGATTCCGTGCCTGCTGCTGAGCCTGACGTTCGCCCTGTCCGCTCCGTCGGTCGCGGCCGAGGGGGGCGACATTCTCATCACCGATTTCGAGGGGAAGACGTACGGGGAGGGCTGGAAAGTCGAAGGCACCGCGTTCGGCAATGCCCCGGCGAAGGGCAAGCTCGGCGGCCAGATGCAGGTTACCGGTTTTGAAGGCAAGGGACTCGTCAACTCGTTCCTCGGCGGCGACGATCCGACGGGCAGGCTCACCTCGCCTGAGTTCACCATCGAGCGGGACTATATCACGTTCCTCATCGGCGGCGGCGGGCATAAGGGCAAGACGTGCATGAACCTTCTTATCGACGGCAAGGTCGTCCTCACCGCCACGGGCATCAACACCCAAGCAGGCGGCAGTGAGTTCCTCAACTGGGAAAACTGGGACGTCCGAAAGTGCAAGGGCAGGAAGGCCGTCCTCCAGATCGTCGACGACGCGTCCGGCGGCTGGGGCCACATCAACGTCGATCACATCTCGCAGAGCAACACGCAAGCGAAGAAGAAACCGTTCGCCGCGCCGCCGGGGCGCGGCGGTGGAACTCCTCATCCGGAGAACGCCCAGGAGATCAAGATCACGGGCAAGTACATCATCTTCCCCGTCTCGAACAAGGGACAACGTGGCCGGATGACGGTCGTCGTTGGCGACCAACTCGTCCACAATCTCGACTGCGATTTCCCCCCGAACAAGGACGCCATCGACTGGTGGACCTACCTCGACATGGCGGAATACGTTGGCAAGACCGCGAAGGTCGTCGCCAAAGCCGCGCCTGAAATCTGCAAACTGTTCGAATCGAGCGACCGGATCCGTCACCTCCAGCCGCTCTACAACGAGGCGCTGCGGCCCCAGTTCCACATGAGTCAGATGCGTGGCTGGAACAACGACCCGAACGGGATGTGCTACTACGACGGCGAGTACCACTTCTTCTGGCAGTGCAACCCGGCAGGTCGCGGGTGGGCCAACATGTACTGGGGGCACGCGACAAGCCCCGACATGGTCCACTGGACCGAGCAGGACCGGGCGCTCCGATCCTTCGGCGGGGACGTCAAGAACCGTCATCCGAAGATGGCCGTCAAGAACTGCTTTTCGGGTAGCGGCAATGTCGATCTGGGCAACACCGCCGGCTGGCAAAAGGGCGACGAGAAGACGATGGTCCTCGCGTTCACCGACACCGGCTGCGGCGAATCACTTGCCTACTCGACCGACCGCGGCAAGACGTGGACGTACTACGAAGGCAATCCCGTCATCCGGCACTCCGGCCGCGACCCGAAACTGATGTGGTACAAGCCGGGCAAGCACTGGGTCATCGCCGTTTTTGACCAGGACCAAGACAAGAAGATCGGCCGGAATATCGCACTCTATGCGAGCAAGGATCTCAAAGAGTGGGAACTTACGGGCAAGATCCCCGGCTACTTCGAGTGTGCCGAGATCTTCGAACTGCCCGTCGACGGCGATGCCAAGAAGACCAAGTGGGTCATCTACGCCGCGGACGCACGATATGCGATCGGACATTTCGACGGCAAGACGTTTGCCCCGGAGCACGAAGGGAAACACCGCGTCCACTGGGGCGCCTACTACGCCTCGCAATGCTTCAGCAACAGCCCGGACGGCCGTGTCGTTCAGGTCGGTTGGGCGCGGATCAACATCCCGGACATGCCGTTCAACCAAACGTTCACCGTGCCGACCAACCTGACGCTGCACACCACCGAAGACGGCGTCCGGATGTTCGCCACTCCGATCAAGGAACTCCAGCAACTTCGCAAGTCGAACCCGAAGACGGCCGAGAACATGGAACTGACAGCCGAGGCACCGGTCGTCACGTTCGACGTTACGGACCAACTCTTCGATATTGTCGTGACCTTGAAGAAGGGAACCGCCGCGAAAGCCGTTCTCCGGTTCGGTGAGAATGCGGCGACCTACGACTTCGCCGCCCAGAAACTCGACGAAATGCCGCTGGCGATGAAGGACGGCAAGGTGACGTTCCGCGTCCTGGTTGACCGTCCGATGTACGAGTTGATCGGCGGTGGTGGGGCATGCTACAAGACCTCCGGCCGTCGCGACATGGGCAAGCCGATCGGCACGATCTCGTTGACAGCGGAGGGCGGTTCGCTGACGCTTGAATCGCTCAAGGCTTACGAAATGAAGTCGGCCTGGAAGAAGAACTGAGAGTTGCCGGGAGGCAATGACCCGCCCCCAACTCGGATGCCACTCGTAGAGTGGTAAGTCAATGCAGCACAGCCGGGGCCGTCGGCTCAGCAGGCGACGACCGGTTCATGGGTCAGCCCGGAGCACGGTTTCGATCGAGGCGCGGAAGACCCAGGCCGTGTCGAGCGCCGGAAAGAAGTTCGCGTCGAACCCGGCGAAGTAGACGTGCCCGCCGGCGTCATCCGGGAAGGGCGAGACCACGAAGGTTCGCGGAGCCACCAGTTTGGGTTTGCCGGGCGTCCACCGTCCGTTGACTTCCTTCAGCCGATAGCCTTGATCGGATTCCCGGATCAGGTACGAACCGCCGGCATACCAGCCGAAAAACGTGTCGGGGCGATACGTCCTGTCCCTTCCGCCCCGTTCGATCCGGCCCTGCACGCCCATGATGTGCACGGTGTGTCCCGTTGCGGGATCTCTGAGCGGCAACATGTCGCTGTAGGCGGCGATGATGCTGCCCGTGACGGCGGTCCCCCAGTTCTTCTCCAGCAGTTGCCTGATCTGCAATTCGACGGTCGCCTTGTGATCATCCTTCGGGTCGATGCGGATGATGCGGTCCGTATGCGAAAACAGAATCGACTCGCCGGATCCGTTCGGTGACGGCACGGCGGTCAGGCCGCGGATTCCGCCAAGTTCCCAGTGCTCGCGGGTGTCGTCGGAGTAGACCTTTTCCCAGACGGGAGACGCTCCGTCCTTGCGGCGGTAGACCGAGACGCCGGCCGAGGCGTAGAGGCTGCCGTTGGCCTCGACGAACGCCATCGGCCGGATGCTCACCGGCCCGAGTTCCGCTTTCTTGCCCCAGCGGACCTTGCCGGGCTGCTTGGCGTCGAAGACGCCGCTGTAGATGCCCAAGGCGCCGGCGGCGATGACGATGCGGTCCACGCCGGTCTGCCGATCGCGATGGACGACCAGGGCGCGCGTCGAGCGTCGGTACTTCGGGTCGCCCTCCAGCGTCGTCTTCACCCAGGTGTTACGGGCGTCGTCGCGCGTCCAGATGTTGGTCTGACGGTCACCGCCCTGGATATCGGATGCCGCCATCAGCAGATTCACCGGTGCCGCGAGTGCCTTGCCGTCACCGTCCGTCGTGAACGTGACGGACTCCAGCACCGTCACGCGCAGATACGGCGGCCCGAGGACGAGGTCCACCTTCCAACTCCCCTCCGGCGAATCCAGCACGAGCACCTGCGACCAGGCGGTGTTCCCGTGCCCCCGCGTGTCCATCCAGTAGCCATTGCCGGCATACAATCGGCCCTTGTGCGCGGCCAGATGCACGATCTCGGTGCCCCGGATCGGCTTGCCGGTGGACGCATCGATCATGCCCGCCTTGAAGGATTGTTGCCACCCGCCGGCGGCTTGCGATTGCGCAAGGGCCGTTGCAGCAACGCAGATGAGCGTAAGCGGCAGAATCGGAAGAACCCTCTTCACTTTGCTGCGCCCCCCTTTGCCTTCCCTTCGCCCGCGACCTGTCCGGCCACGCCCGCAAACAAGGCAGCCGCCATGATGAGTGCGCACGTTCTCTTCGCAGGAAAACGGCGGCTGTCGATGTGCTTCGCGGACAGGAGAATCTGCCCTCGGCTGCCTTGCATGATGGGGAGCCTTTCCATCACCTTGAGGGATGAGAACGTCGACAGGGCGCCTGACCTCATCGCAACGGACCCCGACCTGTCAATCCACAAGAGCCTCGTACACCAGCGGCTTCACCGCGTTCTGCAACTGCGGCGAAAACGGCATCAACTGCGACAACGCCACGACGGCCAGGTCGTCTTTCGGCGAGATCCAGAAATGGGTGCTGGCCGCGCCGCCCCAGCCGTATTCACCCGCGTGGGCGCTAGAGCCCCCGTCCTGAATCTGCACGGAAAAGCCCAGGCCGAACCCGTTCTTGCCGCCCCAATAAACCTTCTCGGGCAGTTGGTTCTTCGTCATTATGTCAACCGTTTCGGCTTTCAAGATCCGCGCGCCGAACAGTTCCCCTTTATGGATCAGCATCTGGCAGAACCGCATGTAGTCCCGTGCCGTCGAAACCAGCCCGCCTCCACCGGACAGGAAACTCGGCGGCATCAGGTAGCGGCTGGCGTTGAGTTTTTCTGTTACTTTCAAGCCTTCCGGCCCGGGCGAATAACAGGATGAGAAACGATCCACTTTCGTCTTGGGGACAAAGAACGCCGTATCCTTCATGTCCAGCGGCTTGAAGATCCGCTCCTGGAAGAACACGTCCAGTTTCCCGCCCGATACTTTTTCCACCAGGCACCCGAGGACGTCCGTCGAGACGCTGTAATGCCATCGGCTACCCGGCTGATGCATCAACGGTATCCTGCCCAGCTTTTCAACCATCGACCGCAAATCCCGACTGCCGATGATCCGCTCCTTTTTATAGATCTGATCGACCGGTGAATTCCCGAAGATCCCGTACGTCAATCCCGACGTATGGCGCATCAGATCCCGGATGGTGACCTTGCGATCCGGCTCCACCGGCTGGGTGTCATGATAGACCTTCAACCCCTTCAGTTCCGGAACGTATTTTTCAACCGGATCATCCAGTTCAAGTTTACCCTCGTCATACAACATCATCGCCGCCACGGTCGTGATGGGTTTGGTCATCGAATACAACCGCACGATCGTGTCTTTTGCGACGGGTTTTTTCTCGTCGATCTCCCGCAGTCCGTACGTCTCGAAATGCACGATCTTGCCCCTGCGAGCCACCATCGTGATCGCCCCGGCGATCTTCCGGTCATCGACCATCTTCTGAACTTTGGATGTGACCTCCGCCAGCCTTTCGCCGGACATGCCCACCGCTTCCGGCTTCGCCTGGGGAATCTCCCCCGCCCATCCTGGCAAAGCCAGCACGCACGCGACGGCAATGGCCGCCGCCCAGTTTCTCAATACATTCATGACGACCTCCACAGGATCTCTGTTGCAATAACAAGATCGCTGATGCCGGCGTTGCCGCCGAGAATACCTCGACGGGCTTGCCTTCCAAGGTGGCCGCGAACGCCGCGGGCGTCTGCCAATCGATCCCGCTGTGCGGCCGACGGTGGTTGTACTCCAGCCGCCATTCGTCCAGCACGTACCGTGCCTCAGCAAGGCTCAGGAACAACTCCCGCTTGAGCAGTTCATCCCGCAGTCT
>Ga0307378_10012637_pt1 | contig 10759 bp, 8 predicted proteins | sample UN1MG_FD_202238 | JGI IMG/M metagenome (GOLD analysis project Ga0307378, IMG submission 202238) | Soil microbial communities from Risofladan, Vaasa, Finland - UN-1 | ecosystem: Environmental > Terrestrial > Soil > Coastal area > Acid sulfate soil | place: Finland: Risofladan, Vaasa | collected...
TACGCCGGCTGGTGTGGGCCGCCGGGCAGATATCGTGCGGGCCGTCTCGACTGGAGCAGGTTTGCCGGTGGTAATTCCGACCGGTATTTACCGGGAACCCTGGGTGCCGCGGTGGGCCCGAGATGCAGATGAAGCCGCGCTGCGCGATTGGATGATTCAGGAACTTACTCAGGGGATCGGGGGCGTCAATGTCCCGGCTGGATGGATCAAACTTAGCGCGGGGGACGATGGAATGGTTGATGTCGAACGCAAGATCTTGCGGGCCGCGGCCCAGGCAGGTGCAGCCACCAAGGCCGTTATCGGCAGCCACACGATGCGCGGCCGGGTAGTCTTGGACCAATTGAGTGTTGTCGAGGGGGCCGGTTACACGGCCGAGCGTTTCATCTGGATTCACGCCCAAATGGAAGCGGACTTTGATCTCCAACTAGCGGTTGCCCAAAGGGGCGCCTGGCTGGAATACGATGCCATTGGCAGCGAATGGGTAGAAGATGCCTATTTCCTGGAACATATCCCCCGGCTGCTGGATGCGGGCTTCGGCCATCGGCTGCTGCTCAGTCACGATCGGGGCTGGTACGATCCGTCGCAGCCCGGTGGTGGGGAGCAGAAACCGTATACCTACCTAATCGAGACCTTCATCCCCAAATTGCTTGCCGCCGGGCTCGACGAAGAGGTTGTTCGGATATTGACACACGATAACCCCTTTCAAGCCTTTGCCCGGTAGACCTGGTCCCTCGATTTAGCCCACGCCCTGGATCTGGAACTCTATTTCTAATCTTAAAGGGACAAGTTCTCGTACAGATCCACTACAGGGATTTGTGTTGAGGCGTAAATGAGCTCTATTTGCCTCTACGATACCCCTTATTCGCCCCTTCCCTACCGCGTTCCGCTGCCAGCAGCTTATGCCGGTTGTCTGCTATTTAAATAGCGCTCGACTAGCCGGGCTCGCCAGACGAAACGCAGGAGAAAGACCCAAATGACGACTGCCACCGCGATGACCAAGTAGTGATCCGCCTGTCGCAGAAGGGTAAGGTCATAGAATTCGTGCATAAAGGGCGTAGCCGTGATGACGATGAATAGAATAAACAAACCAACTGATAGCCGTGTCGGACGCCAGTCGCCGCTCAGCACATCGCCGCCAACCCGCCATTTGGTGGGCTGTTAAGATGGATATCCGACACCTGTTGTTTATTCGATTGGGCTGCGGCCGCCTTCCGTCGAGGCTCCGATAGAACCGAAGGGCGTCGACCGCGTCTGTGTGGAGATCAAAGTGTCCGACGAAAAGGGGCCGCCTGATAGTCAGCCTCCGGCGATGGCTCCGACCACTCTAAAGGGTTCGTCCCCGGAAGCAACCTCGTCAGGCAAAAGTGTGTCCGGTGCCTCGTGGGAAAGGTCTTCCTTGCAGGCGAAGAAGCGGAGGAACGGCCGTCGTTGGTGGGTGGAATGATCGCGTATGGTTCCGCGTAAGACCGGGTATTGGGACTCAAGCTCGTCAAACAGCGAACGCTGGGTGACGGGTCCTTCGACCTCTAGGGCCACCTCGGCGCCGGTGTGGGCGAGGTTGCGCAGGTGATAGGGCAGCGTGACGCGAATCATGGCAGGGTCTGAACCTCAACGGATAACACTCTGGGCAGGTCCTTGACGATAGCGGTCCAGTTGTCTCCGCCGTCAGCCGATCCGTACACTTGTCCGCCGGTGGTGCCAAAATAGATGCCGCAGGGATCGAGTCTGTCGACAGCCATCGCGTCTCGCAACACGTTGTGGTAAACATCGCTCTGGGGCAGCCCATTGGTCAGCGCTTCCCAATCGTTTCCACCGGTGCGGCTGCGGTAAACCCTTAGCTTTCCTTCAGGGGGATAGTGCTCGGAATCGCTCTTGATTGGCAGAACATAGATGGTTTCTGGCTCGTGGGCATGGACGTCAACCACAAATCCAAAGTCGCTGGGCAGATTTCCGCTGATCTCGTGCCAATTATTTCCGGCGTCATCGCTGCGCATGACATCCCAGTGTTTTTGCATGAACAGCACATCTGGGCGCGATGGGTGCAGGGCGATGCGGTGGACACAATGGCCAATTTCAGAATCTGGGTCAGGGATGTATTCGGACTTCAGTCCCTGGTTGATCGGCAGCCAGGTGTCGCCGCCGTCGTCGGTCCGAAAGGCTCCTGCGGCCGAGATGGCGACGAAGATACGATCTGGATTCTGTGGATCGAGCAGGATCGTGTGCAGGCACAACCCGCCGGCGCCCGGCGACCAGTCTGGTCCTGTGCCATGGCCCCGCAGCCCTGGCAGTTCCCTCCATGTCTGCCCACCATCAGTGGATCGGAAAATGGCGGCATCTTCCACGCCCGCGTAGACGATATCCGGGTCGGTCAGCGATGGTTCAAGATGCCAGACCCGTTTGAATTCCCATGGATGAGGCGAGCCATCATACCATTGGTGCGTACCTGTTTCACCTTCGTAGACGAACTCATTGCCAACGGTTTCCCAACTCTTACCGCCGTCATCAGAACGATGGATAACCTGTCCGAACCAGTCGGTGGCTTGGGAAGCGTACAGCCGGTTTGGCTCTACGGGTGATCCTTTCAAATGGTAAATCTCCCAACCACCGAAGTGTGGACCATCAACTTTCCACTGTTGGCGCTTGCCATCCGATGTTAGGATAAACGCGCCTTTGCTTGTTCCTACCAGTACTCGTACTGCGCCCATGATTTCCTCCTATCTGAGCTGAGGCTTTTTCGCCTGCGGTTTTTTCGTTGCGAACAAGGAATATCGCTTATTATGGGACAGGACTTCCGTAAAGCAAAGATTTTGCGGTGAATTGATGAGGACGCCGAAATCGCCCCTTTTGGAAGGGAATCAAGTGACCTTCCATTGCATGTGGGCAGCAGGCGACGAGGAACTTGAGTGGACACCGAGTGCCGTATTGATCATTAGCACCTACGATGTCTATTACCACCAGAACGGCTGTGCTATAATTTGATGCACATGGGGGTGGTTGAATAGTGGAGAACGTGGTCACAAGAGAGTGGTTTTACACCGCCATCGATGATTGAATCTGAAAAAATCGGGAAAACAATTGCCGGAACCGGATAATTGGACTCTTACTCCTAACTATCCTTGTTGTGATTAAGGAAGGTCATCCATGACCAGTCGCGAATTACTCCAGATGCTTGTCGGTGATTGGCGTGGGGTCGGCGCCGGCCGTTATCCGACGATCACCCCTTTTAAGTATGTGGACGCGCTCCGCTTCACTCTTGATGAAGCTCGCCCATTACTGCATTACGAACAAAGGACGCGCCGGCTCGATCCCGGGCAAGCCGGTCTCACCCCCTCCCATTGGGAGACGGGCTTTCTTGAGCTAAAACCGGATAACAAAGTTGAGATCGCCAACGCCCAGAGCGGGGGGCGGGTGGAGGTGCTTACCGGCACCCTTGAGCCGACAGAGGACGGGCTGATCCTGCGTCTAGAGAGCTCACACTTTGGCAACGATCCGCGCATGCGCGAGTCGACGCGGACCATGAAGTTGGAAGGGGACATCCTGCATTACGACATGTATATGCTGACAACTGGCGTAGACCAGCTTGCTTTGCATCTCGAGGCAACCCTGAACAGACAAACGTAAAACCGCTTTTTGGATCCCTTTGGGAGGAGTAGATGATAATCCGCTGCGATTGGACTGGGGACTGGGATGATATCGATGACATCTGATATCGATGATATCTTGGTCAAATACCATGATGAGGTGTTGGGAACGCCAACTGGTGATGAACACTGACCCGCGCGTTCCTGAAACTGGCGGTCGAGTTGGTAGTCTTAACTCAGGAAATACACTTCGTTTGACAAAGTTGATGCAAAAAGTGCGCAGGCTACACTCGGTCTATAAGAGGTATTGATTTAGGCCGAAACAGCTCATTTCGCTACGATTGGTGTGATGAGAGGTTATCCTTCTTTCAGCAGGTGTTTTAAGTAAAAGAGAGCATTATGAAGGCACTTCGCTTGCACGGCGCTCGCAATCTTCAACTTCACGATGAGCCAAGGCCTGTTCCCAGACTAGAGGAGTCGCTCCTTCAAATAAAGGCCGTAGGTATTTGTGGATCAGATCTCCACTGGTTTGAGGAGGCTGGTATTGGCGACGAAGTATTAAAGCGGCCGATAGCCCTGGGTCATGAATTCGCAGGAGTCGTCGAGTCTGGTGCTTTATCGGGAAAACGTGTCGCTATTGATCCGGCGATACCCTGTGACCACTGCGCGCTCTGTAAAGAAGGGAAGCCAAATTTATGTCTTGACCTCATGTTCGCCGGACATGGCCTTCATGATGGCGCGCTGCGCCAGTTAATTATCTGGCCAGATAAGTGTTTGTTCCCTCTTCCTGATGCAATGACATATGAAGACGGGGCTATGTTAGAGCCTCTTGGCGTAGCACTTCATGCGGTGGATTTGGGTCATCTCAAGCCAGGAATGACCGTCAGTGTACATGGCTGCGGTCCAATTGGATTGCTGATTCTGCAGGTGGCTCAGTTATCTGGAGCCACGAAAATCATCGCTACTGACAAGCTAGAACATCGCTTGAACGCCGCTAGGCGGTTTGGCGCAGCGGAAGTGGTTCGGGCAGATGATACGAGTGCAGAGAGCCAAGAGGTGTTGAAAGAAACAGACTACGGGGTCGATGTAGCCTTCGAAGCGGCGGGTGAAAATCCGGCTGTTGTGGCGGCCATCAATTCCGTCAAACCTGGCGGGCGCGTGATTCTGGTCGGTATCCCAGCCGATGACCGGACGACCTTTCAAGCTTCGGTCGCCAGGAGAAAAGGTGCAACCATCAGCCTTGTACGCCGCATGAAGCATACTTATCCTCGCGCCATCCGCTTGGTGCAGCAAGGGCTGATAGATGTGCGCTCTCTTGTGACCCACCGTTTTTCACTGGATGAATTTGAAGTGGCATTTTCAACCGCGCGAAAGCGCGAAGGTCTAAAGGTCATTATCAAACCTTAGAAGTGCTGTGAAAATAATCGAAAGCCTGTTTGGCGCGAAGGCGGATTGCTGCGCTCGAAGGCACGGCGACGTCGCTGGAGTAATGTGGCTGCCAGATCAATCTGTACGCTCCCTGTTCTTGCCAGCGACAGAAGCAAGCCGGTGTAGTCTCTGAGCTTTTGGTCTGTGTTAGTCTGTGGTTTTGATGAGCAAAATCGGACCGCAGCAACGCCAAAAACGGCGGTCCGGTCATCTAGCTGGCAGCGTTCCAGCGACGCCCCCACCCTCAAAGAAGCTCATAATCTATGGAGTTTGGCCAGACTCATTTTGGAGTTATGCCAGCTAGGAGTACACATCCACAGGTCTCAAGTCCAGCGGACCTATACCAGATACCAGGTAGATTGCGGCCGCGCGTCGACTTCAGAAATGCACACTGGTTAAGCACCAAGTATAGGCTGCAGATGCTGAGCGATCTATGAAGAAGTGAATTGACATCAAAAAACGACTGTGCTAGCATATTGTTACCGTTAACGGTAGCGATAACGGTAGCGCTAACATCAAGCCTCAAGCGAGAAACACAATGGGCAAGATTGTCACTATCAAGGATGTGGCCAGAGAGGCAGGTGTTTCGCTTATGACTGTATCGCGCGTCCTCAACAACCGCCCCGATGTCTCCCCAAAAACGCGAAAACGCGTTCAAAAAATAATAGGGGAACTGGGCTTTGCTCCGAGTGAATTAGCGCGAAATTTAAGTCATGGGCGCAGCAGCACCTTAGGGGTTGTTAGCTCCGGATTGGAGTTTTACGGACCTTCTCGCACGTTAGTCGGCATCGAGAAGAAGGCCAACGAACTCGGTTATTCTCTCATGGTAAGGCTCCTCCACAGTCCCTTAGAAAGCCGTGGAGAGAGTGCGCTGAACGACTTAATCGCCCATCAGGTGGCCGGAATAATTTGGGCGGTAGCTGAAATTGGCGATCAGCGAGAATGGTTGTACGGGCATCTTGCCGAGAGAGCACTGCCTGTGGTGTTCTTGAACATAAAAAACCGTTCTGACACGACCTTTGTAGCCATGGACAACCGTATGGGTGGAAAGCTCGCCACCGAACATTTGATAAAGCAAGGATATCAGAGGATTGGCATCATAGCGGGACCACAGGAGTGGTGGGAGGCGCGAGATCGCGAATCCGGTTGGCGAGAGATTCTTGCGGAGGCGGGCATCGGAGATTTACAGAGCCTAAAGGAGAGCGGCGATTGGTCGGCATCTAGTGGATACCAGGCCATGATGAATCTGCTGGCGAACGTGCCAGATCTGGAAGCCGTTTTTGTGTCGAATGATTCAATGGCCTTGGGAGCGCTCCAAGCGGCCGCTGTTTACGGTCGTTCCGTACCTCAAGAATTGGCCGTCGTCGGCTTCGACGACATTCCGGAATCAGCCTACTTTACACCCCCGTTAACAACCGTCAGGCAAGATGTGCTGGAAGTAGGATGCCAGGCTGTGTCGATGCTAAACCAACAGCTTCAAGCTCACTACAACAGCGGACATCTTCCTGCCCAATCAGCTATTTTAGAGCCAACTCTCATCGTCCGTCAGAGTTCGATCAGGGAGCCAACATGAAACCGCGCGAAAGGGTTCAGACCACTCTCAATCATGATGAACCGGACCGCTGTCCAATGCAGATCAGCTTCACACCTGAATTTGCCGAGCGCTTGCGAACAGATATGGAGATTCGTGGTCGCCAGGTCCACAATCCCCATGGGGGCGGCAATACATATGAGCTGGAACGAGCGCTTGGCCAAGACATGCTGCTCACATCTGTGGGCTGGGCGAACTCTTATTACATGGATGTCAAGCCCTATGAGGACGAATGGGGTGTCAGTTGGGATGTGCAGGCCTACGAAACCCCGTATGGTACGGGACATTACACGGAAATCGCCGGACACCCTCTTGCCAACGATGAGGCTGTTTATCACTATCAACCGCCAGATCCCAACCGGCCGGAGCTTTACAGTGATGCTGCCCAGGTAGTCGCCAGATTCAAAGATGAGTATTGGATTGTGGGAGTTACGGTTACCACTATATTGGAAACTGCGTGGGCTTTACGCGGATTAGAACAGCTGCTAATGGATCTTGCATTGGATCCTGATATGGCCAATCAACTGCTTGACATCCCATACCATTATCATCTGACTGCCGCCAAGGAATTGGTCAGATTAGGTGTGGATATGATTTGGACCGGTGATGACATTGGCTCCCAGCAGGAGATGATGATTTCTCCGCTGATGTGGCGCAAATATCTCAAACCTCGTATGGCGAACTTCATCTCTGAGCTTAGAGCTATCAATCCTGATATCAAGATCGCATACCATTCCGATGGCAATATCAGTCGTATTATTCCTGAGCTCATTGAAATCGGGATCGATGTACTTAATCCCATCCAACCAGCCAGCATGGACCCGGCTCAGATCAAAAACGAATTCGGGGACAGGCTTTGTTTTTGGGGCACTATCGACGAACAGCATACGCTGCCTTTCGGATCGGCGGCAGACGTAGAAGCAGAAATCCGGCATAGACTGGAAACCGTCGGCCGAGGAGGTGGGCTGATCCTCGCCCCCACCCATCATGTCCAGCTCGACACACCTTTGGAGAACTTCTGGGCGATGACTAACAGCATCACTAGTACGCCGTATAGCGCGTTTACCTAGAGAGAAATAAATGTCGCAGCAAAGACAGCGAACCTGGTGGGATTTTGGAATAACGGGCATGGCTGATTTCCAAATGTCGATGAAACGCGTCTATGCCTGGTACGAAAATGTTATTCTCGATCGGCCCCCTGTACGATTTGTCGCTCACAATGCGTTTCTGGAAGCGGCCAAAGACAATATCTCCCAGCTTTCACCTGCTGGCAAGAAAGCATGGTGGTTTGATGTAGAGACTCAAGTAGACCTCTTCATTAAATCAATAGATGGCTGTGAATTTCATGGCGAAACCTTCCCTGTCTTTTTCCCAAATCTGGGTCCTGATGTCTATGCGGCATTCTATGGCGCTGAACTTGAATTTGGTGAAGTAACTTCCTGGTCTGTTCCTCTGATCCGCGAATGGGATGACACCGAGAAGCTGAAGCTCGATATGGACAACGAATATTTTCGCAAGCTTGAAGAGCTCACCAAATACGCGATCGAGCAGAGTTCAGGACGATATATGGTTGGTTACACCGATTTTCACCCAGGACTCGATTGCGCCGCTGCTTGGAGGGATCCGCAGCAGCTCTGTTTCGACATGATCGATGAACCGGAGAAGGTTAAGGAGCTGGCGGATTTGGCTATCGCCGATTTCGATTTCATCTATGATCATTTCGACAAAATACTCAAAGACCACGGCCAACTGTCGGTAAGCTGGATGGGGATTCCTTCATTCGAAAGAATGCATATTCCTAGCTGCGATTTCTCCACATTGATTTCACCCAAATTCTTCAATGAATTTGGTCTACCCATTCTTCAGAGAGAAGTGCAGTCAATGACCCACAATATATTCCATGTAGATGGTCAAGGTGTTTCCCGCCATCTTGAGGCGATTCTGAGTGTGCCCCAAGTTCACGCCCTGCAGTGGGTACAGGGCGTTGGTGATGATTTGCCGATTATGCAGTGGGTACCTTTCTTGAAAGAATTACAGGAAAGGAGCGTACCAATTATTGTTGATCTCAATAAGAAGGAATTGGGTGATTTCATGATAGCGATGAAACCCCAGGGTCTTTTCTTGTGGATGGAAACAGAAAATAGGGAAGAAGAACTCGATATTCTGCGGCTCATGGCCAAATGGGTTTGAACGAGTTTTGGAATTCGAACTAGGAGGTGATTGCCGAGAAACATTGCGCAAAAGATAGTGGAGAGCTGTTTAACCTAACATATTGGGAAAATTGAAGGAGAGTAAGATGAAAAAGTTTAGCCTGTTGGTAATTGCTCTTTTTATACTGTCTGTGTTGTTGGTATCTTGTGGTGATGCCGACGATGAAGCGGCAACCGAAGAAGTGGCTGCTCCAGCAGAGAATGAAGCCACCCCGGCCGAAGAGTCTGCCGAAGAACCGGGCGAGACAGAGGGCGCCGCACCCGCCGCTGAAGACGGATGGTGCAGCAATACGGACATCGTCTTCTTCCCAGGTGGTCCGCCCGGTGGCCCGTTCGCATCGGTCGTGTATAACGGCGCTGTGGCTGCGGCGGCCGATCTCGGCGCCAATGTGGAATATGTCTGGTCGGATTGGAACCCGGAGAAGATGGTCACAGGGTTCGCCGAAGCGGCGGCAACGCAGCCGGACGGTATTGCCATTATGGGTCACCCAGGTGATGATGCCTTCCAGGCAGTGGTAGACGATGCAAGGGCTCAAGGAATTATCGTAACCAGCCAGAACACAACCTTGCCCAAACTGGAGGCTAAGAATGCCTCAAGTGGCTTTGGCTACGTGGGTGCAGAATTGTATTCAGCCGGTTATGCACTGGGCGCGGAAGCAGCGAGTCGCTTTGGGCTGGGCGATGGTGACAGGGCTATGGTCTGGGGCTTGTTAGCACAAGCTGGACGTGGTGAGCGCACTCGGGGAGTTATTGATGCCCTGGAAGAAGTGGGAATGACCGTGGATTACCTGGAAATTGATGACGCCACAAATGCGGATGCCTCAGCTGGCATACCAACCTTTGTCGGCTACGTGTCCGCCAATCCTGACGTCAAGCTGGTGGTGACCGATCATGGTGCCCTGACCGGGACACAGGAAACCTATTTCGATTCTGCCGGTCTCGGCCCCGATGATGTGTTTGGCGCTGGCTTTGATCTCAACGTGGCGACGGTGGAAGCGATTCGCGGCGGCTGGACAGACCTGGTCATTGACCAGCAGCAATGGCTGCAAGGTTATCTGCCGATTCTGCAGATCTGCCTGACGCACAACTATCAGTTTACCGGTCTGCATATCGATACCGGCGCTGGCTTCGCCCATGCTGACAACGTCGAATTATTGGCTGACCTCGTAGCAGAACAGATTCGCTAATCAAGAGACAGTGTCTCGGCAGCGGTCGTCTTCATTCAAGATACTGTGCCGGGCTCGGATGAGGGCCAGGCGGTTGTTTGGCCCTCATCCTAAACCCGTGGAGTAAGATTATGGATCCGACTTATCGAATTGAACTGCGCAATGTATCCAAAAACTTTGGCGAAGTCCACTCCTTGTGCAATGTCGATTTCAAATTAGGACAAAATGAGGTTGTGGGTCTTTTGGGTGACAATGGGGCCGGTAAATCTACGCTTATCAAAATCTTGACCGGTTATTACCAGCCCAGCTCCGGTGAACTTTTCATCGACGGGAATCCCATCCAATCACTCTCTGTGCCCATGGCTCGCAGCCTGGGCATCGAAACAGTTTATCAGGAACGAGCCCTCGCTGAATTGCAGACTTTGTGGCGCAACATATTCTTGGGTCGTGAATTACTAACTCCGATAGGGCTATTGGATGTTAAGAAGATGAAGCAAGAGACGAGCAGCTTAATGATAGAGTCGATGGGCTTTACCTCAAGCGCAGTGAATCCGGACTCGACCATTGAGACCTTCTCTGGAGGCGAGAAACAGGGTGTGGCTATCGTAAGAGCCCTATATTTCGATGCGGAAATCATCATTCTTGACGAGCCGACGATGGGCCTATCTCTTAAGGAAACCCGCAAACTGCTGGACTTTGTGCGCCATATTAAGGATGTAGGTAAATCAGCCGTTTTTATAGATCATAATATATTTCATGTTTACTCGGTGGCGGATCGTGTAA
>Ga0307378_10012640_pt1 | contig 10758 bp, 6 predicted proteins | sample UN1MG_FD_202238 | JGI IMG/M metagenome (GOLD analysis project Ga0307378, IMG submission 202238) | Soil microbial communities from Risofladan, Vaasa, Finland - UN-1 | ecosystem: Environmental > Terrestrial > Soil > Coastal area > Acid sulfate soil | place: Finland: Risofladan, Vaasa | collected...
GATCGTGTATTCCTGTTCGGCGGCCCGCCGGGCCACCTCCCGGCAGTCGATGAGGTCGGTGCCCAGGGGAAGATGGGGCCCGTGTTTTTCCAGAATGCCGAGCGGGATGACACATGTGCCTTCCGACTTGGCCACGGCCTGGACGAACTCCGGTGTGGTGAGATCCTCGTAGAGAATCGGCAGCCCAGCCGCCGACTTCCCGGCTTCTTGGGCTGAAATCGGACCCGATAAGACAAAGACGGCCAAGGCGGCCGAAAGCGCTGACAAGCGCCACTTCCTGATGCTCATGACCTCTACCTCCCTGCTTATTTTTTCTTTTTTATTCTATCACGCCCCGGCCCCAATTACATCATGATGTTCACGGCCGGGCTGTTTTCAAGCGGTCAAGGATGGAATCCAGGCGGCCACACAGGCAGGCCTATTCGTGGGGCTCTACACGTACGCTACTAACGCTTTTATCAAGAAGGAGAGGCTCAGGAAGATGGCCGTCCTGGGCGCCTCCTGGGGTGTCCATGAGCCGGCGGTCCTGATCACTTTTCTTGACATCGATCAGGGGTCGAGGATATATTTCCGGCGTGACCGGACGGGTCAGAGAAAGGAGTCAGCCATGAAATGGAACGATCGCCAGTCGGGAATACCCGTGGGCTGCGCCGCCCATGGAATGACCCGGCGTCGGTTTTTGACCGGGTGCGCCGCCTGTGCCGGCGCGGCTGGGCTCATGACGGCGCCGAGATGGCTCCGCGCCGCCGGCGGCAAGGGCCCCAAGATCCGTATCGTCTACGCCCTCCACGGCCCGAAGCAGGAAGTCCCGGACTGGCCGAACGTCGGGTTCGATTTCGTCCCAATTATGGAGCGGACGAACGCCGCTCTGGCCAACCGCTTCAGGGATTTCACTTTCCTTCCCGTAATGGCGACCGGCGAAGAACAGGCCAAGAAAATCCTGGAAGGAGACAAGGCCGAAGATATTGACGGCTACATCGTCTACCAGATGAATTGCTGGAACCGCGTCGCCCAGACGATGGTGACCTCGGGCAAGCCCGTCCTCTATGCCGACTTCCAGTACGCGGGAAGCGGCGGTTTTCTCGTCTACACGGCGGGTTTCCTGCGCGAAGGACGTTCCAACCTGGGATTCGTCGCCTCCTCGCGGCAGGACGACCTGTTCGGTGCGGTCCAGTGCTTCGAGGCGGCCGGCCCTTCGTTTGATTTCGCCGCCGCAACAGCTAAGGTGCGTATGTCGCAGACTCCCCGGCCGGGCGACCTCACCGGCCGTACGGATCAGCTGTCAACGCTTCCCGCCGAAGAAACCATCCGCCGGATGAAGGCCGCGAAGATCATCGCCGTCCGGGGGCCCGAGGCCGCTCCCGAAACGACGGTGATGGGGATTCCGGTAGTCTATATTCCCTTCTCCGAGCTCAATGACGCCTGGGCAACTGCGGATAAGGACGAGGCGCGAGCTATCGCCGACCTCTGGCTGAAGACCGCCTCCCGGGTCGAAGGCGTGTCCCGCGACGAGCTCGTCAATTCGGCCGCCATGTACCTGGGCGAGAAGACTGTTCTGAAGAAACACGATGCCGTGGGCATCACCATCAACTGCCTGGGCGGATTCTACGGCGATCACATCCATGCCTACCCGTGCCTCGGTTTCCACGAACTGAACAATCAGGGTTTGGTCGGGGGCTGCGAGTGCGACGTGCCCTCCGCTGCCGTCATGGTGGCCGGCTCGATAATGACCGAGGGCCGGCCCGGGTACATATCCGACCCGGTCATCGACACGGCCAAACGACAGATCATTTACGCCCACTGCGTGGCCTCGAACAGAGTCTTCGGACCCAAAGGCGAAGCCAACCCGTTTGAGATTCTCACCCATTCCGAGGACCGCCAGGGCGCCTCGGTCCGGTCGGTCCTTCCCGTAGGCTACCTGACCACGACCATCGAGATCTCCGACCCACGGAAAGAGATCATCTTGCATCAGGCCAAGGCCGTGGCTAACGACCCGGACGACCGGGCCTGCCGGACCAAGCTCGCTGCCGAACCTCGGGGCGACATCGAGAAGCTTTTCACGATGTGGGACAAGTGGGGCTGGCACCGGGTCACTTTTTACGGAGACCTCAAGAAGCCGGTCTATGAGCTGGCCGCCGCGCTGGGCTGGACGGTCATCGAAGAAGCCTGACAGTAAAAACCTCGGATCTTGCGTCCCCGCTCGCTCAGTTGATTCACCTCAATCAAGCAAAAAATAGAGCATAGACCGGCGGATCGAAGGAACCTTTCTCCCTGTCAGTACGTATATAAATAATGAAATGGCCACCAGAAGACATCCAGACAGATTCGAACAGCGCCTGTGGAGAACTCCGAGGAGAACATCTATGAAGAAGACGCTACCGGCGGTCATCGCCTTTTTCTTAATCATCTTCCTCCCGCCCCCGGCAGCGGCCAAGGATAAACCCAAACAGCAGTCTCCAGCCCCGCCCGAACAGAGGGTCGTCAGGGCGGTCCGGACCGAGGAGGCCATCTCGATCGACGGCCGGCTCGACGAAAAGACCTGGAGCAACCCGGCCTTGGAGGGGTTCACCCAAAATGATCCCAATGACGGCGCCCCCTCTACCGAAAAGACGCATATTTGGGTCGCTTACGATGATAAAGCCATCTATGTCGCCGCGTCCTGTTTCGATTCCGAACCGAGGGGAATCGTCAGCCGGCTCGGCCGCCGCGATGCCGACGTGGACTCCGACTGGCTCATGTTCGCCGTCGACCCCTACTACGACCGGCGGACGGGCTATCTCTTCGGCGTCAACCCGGCGGGATCAATCATGGACGAAGCCCTGTCCAACGATATCAACGATGACGAATCCTGGGATGGCGTCTGGGAGGGGAGGGCACACATCAACGGCCAAGGCTGGACGGTGGAGATGAGGGTCCCTTTCAATCAGCTCCGGTTCCCGAAGAAAGACGAGTATGTCTGGGGCGTCAATTTCACGCGCATCATCAAGCGCAAGAACGAGAAAGCCTCTTTCTCCTGGGTGCCGAAGAACGAGGCGGCCTTCGTCTCGCGCTTCGCCCGGCTCGAGGGTATCCAGAACATCAATCCGGGCAGACATGTCGAGTTCCTCCCCTACGCGGTCGGCCAAACCCAGTTCCGTCCCGCCGAGGCGGGAAATCCGTTTGAAACAGGGAGAAAGACCCTGGGAACCGCCGGCTTCGACCTTAAAGTCGGTCTCAAGAGCAATCTGACGCTCGACGCCACGGTCAATCCCGATTTCGGCCAGATCGAGGTGGACCCTGCCGTAGTCAACCTCTCCGCTTACGAGACGTACTATGAGGAGAAGCGGCCCTTTTTCATCGAAGGAGCTTCGATCTTCGACGACTTCGGCCGCGGCGGCATCTACATCGATGCCAACATCAACTGGCCTTCGCCTCAATTTTTTTACAGCCGGCGCGTCGGTCGGGCCCCGCAGGGGCAGGTCACCCAGGACGGCGACTATTTTGTCGTGCCCGACCGGACGACCATTCTCGGCGCGGCCAAGGTCACGGGCAAGCTAGGCGGATGGAACGTCGGATTCATCAACGCCCTGACCCCCCGCGAATATGCCCGCATCGACCTCCTCGGCCGGAGATTCCAGGAACAGGTCGAGCCCTTCACCTACTACGGCGTTCTCCGAGCGCAAAAAGACATCCACGAGGGCCAGCAGGGTTTCGGTTTCATCGCCACCGGTGTCGCCCGCGACCCGGACAATCCCGTCCTCCAGGATCTCCTGAGCAAGAACGCCTTCAGCCTGGCCTTCGACGGCTGGACTTTCCTGGACAAGGACAGGACCTACGTCATCGGGGGCTGGTTTGGAGGGACCCGGGTCGAGGGAACGACCGAAAACATCCTCAGGCTCCAGCAGTCGTCCATGCATTACTACCAGCGACCCGACGCCGCCCATGTCGAAGTGGACCCCTCGGCGACATCCCTGAGCGGCTGGGGCGGGCATCTGACCATCGGCAAGCAGGGGGGCAATTCGCTCCTGCTTTTCTCCGCCGGCGTCCTCTCGCCCGGGTTCAACCCCAACGACGCCGGCTTCCAGTATTCCGCCTCGGACGTCATCAACCTCCAGCTCTTACCCGCCTATCAATGGACCAGGCCCGGGAAGGTCTTCCAGCAGGTGCTCCTGGCCGGCGGAGTCTTCCGCAATTATGATTTCGGCGGGAACAAAACCTGGGACGGAGCGCTCATCCTTTCCGAAGGCCTATTCCGCAATTTCTGGGGCTTCAATTTTCTGGCCGCCTACAATCCCGACACCATCAGCAATCGCCTGACCCGGGGGGGCCCTCTAGCGCTGATGCCCTGGGGATATCAATTCGAACTGGGGATAGAAACTGACGGGCGCAAAGCGGTCGTCTTCGAAGCCGAGGGAATGATCTATGATCAACCCGACGTCGGCACCCAGTGGCAGGCGGAACTCGCGCTGCGCTGGAGGCCGAGTTCGAATTTCAGCCTCTCTCTCGGCCCCGAGTTCATGCGCGAGAGAACGGAGATCCAGTGGGTCACCAGGGTCACTGATCCCTTGATGACATCGACCTACGGCACCCGCTATGTCTTCGGGCACATCGACCAGAGGATAGTCGCCGCCGTCGTCCGTTTCAACTGGACCTTCACTCCCCGGCTGACCCTGCAGGCTTACTTCCAGCCGTTCCTCGGTGTCGGGACCTACAGCCGTTTCAGGGAACTGGCCCGGCCGAAAACCTACGATTACAGCCTCTACGGGGAGGGCGACTCGACCATCGAGTCCGTCAACGGTCGATATCAGGTCGATCCCGACGGCGCCGGTCCGGCCGAGGCTTTCTCTTTCGGAAACCCCGATTTCAACGTCAAGTCGCTCCGCGGTACCATCGTCTTGCGCTGGGAATACCTGCCGGGTTCGCTTCTCTATTTCGTCTGGACACAAAACCGGGCCGACTACGCCAATCCCGGCGATTTCCGGCTCCGCCGCGACCTCGGCAACCTGCTGACGGCTCCGGGCGACAACATCTTCCTGGTCAAGGTTTCCTATCGCTGGAGCCTGTGAGCGGCCGGATTGAGCCGGCACCAACCTCACCGCGATCCCCCCCCCTTTGGCCGCCCAATCATCCAGGGTTTGCCCTTCCGAGATCATAGTGACGCCCTCGGAGCGGGCGGCTTCGAGAAACCAGCCTAAGAGTTCCTGACGAGACCGGGGTCAGGGCCATTTCAGGCCGCGCTCTAGCGCCTCTTTTAGGAAGGCGTCCCAGCGTGTCAGAACCACATAGACAACGGGCATCCGGGCGCATCGAATCCTTCTGAGGAATACGGCATTTTTACGAGCCTTGTTCTCCGCTTTGTTCAGCGTTCTCCAGGCCCTGACCATTGTCTCCAGCGAAAGGAACCGGACGCCAGCATCAGTATTACTAGGGAACCCCAGACCATTTTAAAGAAGGATCTAACTGTCCACGCATTTTTTCCATACCGGAATTCTATTCCATACATAAGGCCCGTTGGCAAGATAAAAATTTAGGAAGGAATAGGGCGCGGGGGACCTGCCGCGCTTCGGCTTAGAGTCCGGAAGCCGGATTCCCGGCCGGCCGATTACTTCTGTCGATAATATTCGGCCGGGGTTTTGGTGACGATGTATTCGACCGCTTTCTGGATGCAGGTCCGGATGGCCTGTTCGGTCGGGGTCTTTGAGAACCCGCCCAGGGCGACCGGCAGTCTCCCCCCGATATTGGCCCCTCCAAGAGCGCCGACGCTCGTGGCGCTTCCCGTGACCGTAGCCGCAGCCACAATCTGGGATGTCTTGGCATCGATGATGCGGACATCGATGGCCAGGTGGGACTTTTTCAATCCTCCGCCCACGGTCACGCCGAGGACCCGGGTTCCTCCGCCGACTCCCTTGGCGCTTCCTTCGAACTCTGTCACGGCCGCGGTGATGATGAGGTCAGCACCATAGATCTCCCCTGTCGGAGCGGCCGTTTCCTTCTTGACCCGTCCAGCGGCGGCCAGGTCCTGCTCTTTGAGCACCTCATCGAGCTGCTGCCTCTCCAGGACGATATACCGGTTGCTGTTGAACAGGGCCGTGGTCAGCATCTCTCTCATGCCGCTACCGATTTCCTTGAAATGGAAACCATACAGCCCGAACCAGCCCGAGTTGCCCTCTCCCTTGGCCGTCTTGTCCGTGAATTCGCCGACGGCCAAGCGGGCCTTGGGACCGTCATAGCGTTCGGCCTGGGCCTCAGCGATCGATGGCCCTTCGCCCGATGTCACCGCGGCCGTGGGAGCACACGACATCAGTCCGATCACGAACGCAGCCAGAGCAGATAGATAAAGCGCCTTTCTCATATTTCCCTCCTCTATTCATAAGAATTATATTGTCGGTTGAGGGCCCTTGTCAACGAATCTCTTTTCTTGAATTTCTGCCCGAGCAGAGATAATCTAGATGAGACATGCACCGATCGACTTGGGTTCGCGTTTTATTGCTTCTTTCCCTAACCGGTTTAGCCCCCCTCTCCCCCAGCGCCCCCGGTCAAAAAAAAGATCTCCCTCCCGCCTATAAAAAGTGGCTGGAAGAAGAAGTTGTTTACGTCATTTCTCCCCTCGAAAAACAGGTCTTCGAGAAGCTGCAGACCGACCGGGAGCGCGACCTTTTCATCCAGGCCTTCTGGAAGCAGCGAGACCCGACTCCGGGCACGGAGGAGAACGAGTTCAGGACCGAGCATTACCGCCGGATCAATCACGCCAATTATTATCTGGGGAGACAGTCGACCCTGCCCGGATGGAAGACGGACCGCGGCCGGATCTACATCATCCTCGGGGAGCCGAACGACATCCAGAGGTTTGAATCCGGCCAGGAGACCTATCCCGCCGAAGTCTGGTTCTACCAGAACAAGGCGGAAGTCGGGCTTCCGCCGGGCTTTAACATCGTCTTCTTCAAGGAGCACGGGAGCGGCGATTACAAGCTTTACAGCCCGACGATGGACGGTCCCCAGGCCTTCCTGGTCTCTTATCAGGGCGGACCGGAGAATATCACCGCGGCCTACCGGAAACTGCGCGAACTCGAGCCCAACCTGGCCCAGGTTTCTCTTTCCCTCATCCCCGGCGACGAATCCGCCGGCTTCGGCCGGCCCTCTCTCTCCTCGGACCTCCTCCTCCAGAAGGTGGAATCGCTGCCGGCCAAAACCGTTCGCGACTTGTATGCGCAAAAGTTTCTCGAGTACAAAGACATCGTCGAAGTGGAATACTCGGCGAACTTCATAGACAGCGATTCCCTGGTCAAAATCTTGAAAGCGTCTCCGACCGTGTCCTGCATCCATTACTCGATCGAACCGGCCAACCTCTCTGTCAGCCGGTACGGAGACAAGTTCAGCACCACCCTGAGCCTGACTGGGTCGGTCAAGGATGAGGCAGGAAGAACCATCTACCAGTTCGACAAAACGCTTCCCGTCAGCTTCGGGGAAGAGGACTTGAAACGCATCAGCCGGCAGCCCTACGCGATCTACGATGTCTTTCCTCTGATCCCGGGATCATACGAGTTTTCCGTCCTGCTCAAGAATGAAGTCTCCAAGGAATTCACCTCCCTGGAGCGAAAACTGATCATCCCTTCTGATGAGAGCCGGAGTTGGGTCACTCCGCTTCTCTTGGGATATAAGAGCGAAAGATCCGAGGCCGGCCGGGATAAGCTCAAGCCCTTCCAGCTCGGAGGAGTCTCGATCCTGGTTCAGACGAACAGGACCTTCACCAGGTCCGAGGGACTCGTCCTGGGCTTTCAGGTTTGGGGACTTCCTCAAAACCTCAAGGATGAGGCCGAGATCGTCTTTGATTTCCTTAAGGACGAACAACCCTTCAGGTCTTATTCCCGCCGGCCGGCCAATTATCCCGCCTTCCCGGACGTCATCGAACCGGTGGCTCTGTCCGAGTTCTTACCGGCACACTACAAGGTGCGGGTCTCTGTCCGCGCCGGCGGCCGGGAACTCGCCGCCGGGCAGGACGAGTTTGATGTGACCTCCCTGGAGAAGATGGCCCGGCCCTGGGTCTATTCGAAGATCCTTCCGGGCCTCGACGACCCGGTCTATCAGCTTCTCATCGGAAACCAGCTTTTCAGTTCCGGGCGCTACGAAGAAGCCCGACTCAACCTGGAAGCGGCTTACCGGAAAAGGCCGGAATCAGAGGACTTCGCTCTTTCCCTGGCCCGGGCCGACCTGGCCCTTCAGGATTTTTCCAGGGTGGAAACACTCCTTCTCCCCTTCGTTGATCAGGCCAAGCCGCCCCGATACGAGTTCTTCTTCCTCCTCGCCAGCGCGCATCATCAAACAGGCGAATGGGAAAAAGCCCTGAAGATCCTGGAACAGGGGATCTCCCATTACGGGCTCAATACCGTCTTCTTGAATCTTCGCGGGGAATGCTACTTGAGACTGGGAAACACGGCCGAGGCGCTACGCGCCTGGGAAAAATCGCTGGAGATCAATCCCTCCCAACCGGACGTTCAAGAGGCGGTCAACGCCCTCAAACAAAAAGACGGGGCGGCCGTTTGATAACCGTCATGACGGCACGGCCGGAATTTATAGGCGCCGGAGTGGCAACGGTCTCGCCCTCCGACGGAAAGGGAGGCTCTATGATGAAGGGAGGCCGGTATGATTCCTTTTTTGCAGGACATAGCTGAAATATATTTCTTCACCGGAGCTGAAGAGCTCGTATCTTTTTGAATCCTTTGTTCCCCACCAATACTTGAGCGAATTGAACAACAGCCTCGGCGCTTTCCGGTTCAGCAGACGCATTTTCCGCTCGTGATCAAGTTCCATAGCCTGAAGAACATGCGAGGTTATGATTTCTTCTTTGAGGAATTGGAAACCGGAGCTTTCCAGACGCCCCCGCAACTCGTCCATTTGGTCTTTATGACGGAAGTCGGCGAAAAGAAAATATCCATCCAGACGGAGGACTCGCTGCACCTCCTTTAAGAAAGAGTCCAAAGACCCATAACAATGGGAAGATTCGACGTTGATCACAACATCAAAGGTTTCTTTCTCAAAAGGGAGAGACTCCGCCTTCCCGCTGGAAAAGGAGAGCCTGGGGATTGAATAACGGCGATTGCAGAATTCGATAGCTTCCTCGGCCTGGTCGACGGCCGAGTAGGAGCGAGGGAGGTGGCGTTTCATGATGAACGATGAGCCTCCGCCGCAACCGCAGCCCACTTCCAGCACATCCTGTCCCTTCAGGTCCACGGCGCTGGCGACGTGATCATAGAGCTGGATGCAATAGCGGTGCTTTTCATCGGAGTCGTTGAGAAAAAGTTCTTTTCTATTCGAGTCAGGGTCGGCAAACCCGAAATTCCAGAAGAGCAAGTCCTCGTTTTCTCCCACCCTTCTGGCCAAGTATTGGTACAAGGCTCGGTTGAATCCGTTCCTGGCTCTAAAAGGCAGGAAACCCTCTATCCGGCGGGCTATCGATCCGAAGAACCCTGACCTTCGTTTTTTTTTCATTCGCTCGTCGTCCAAATCACCCAGAAAAAAACTGCTGTCCCGGAATTGATCTCTGAGGCTCTTATTCCCCCAATCCTAGGAGCGGAAGGGGGCAGTCCTCCTCTCTCTCACGGGAAGTCGAATTATAGGATAAACCCAAGTCGTCTGGCAAGGGGTTGACTGGGGTCCCGGCTGCGCCGAGGCGACCAAGGCTCGATTTCAGCTTGACATTCTCTATCGCATTTCATATGAATAAATCATATTTTAAAGTGACCTAATTTGTGGGCCTAGAAAAGGGAATTCGAAATGCGAGGGGAGAAACCATGAAAAAATCACAGGCCTTTCTTTTTTTGATCCTTTTCGGTGTCTTGTTTGCCCTGAGCGGTGCGTTCCTTGAGGCCCAACGGCTGACCGGAACGATCCGCGGAACGGTCACGGACGAAGGAGGAGAGCCGCTCCCCGGCGTGAGCGTCGAAATCAAGAGCCCGGCGCTCATCGGCGGCGCCCAGACGGATCTGACCCCGGCTAGCGGTGTGTTCCTTTTCCCGGCCCTTCCGCCCGGCAAATACACCGTCAATTTCAGCATGCCGGGATTCCAGCCGGTGGTGAGAGAGAATATCGTCGTTTCTGTCGGCAAGACGGCGACCATCGATGTCGCCCTGAAGCCGGCCGTTCTGGAGGAGGAAGTCACGGTCATCAGCCAGTCCCCCGTAGTGGACGTGACGAAATCCGGCATCTCCACGACCTACGATCAGCAGCTCCTGGAGAACGTGCCCAAGGCGCGATTCACTTATATCGATATCATGTACTGGGCACCGGGGATCTCGATGAACGAAACCAGTTCCGAAGAGTGGCACTCTTCTCTCGGCTCGGCGGGCTGGTCCGACAACTACCTCGTCGACGGCGTGGACACCTCCTTCGACTGGAACGGCACGACTTGGGTTTGGAACAATCCTGATATCTATCAAGAAGGCGAGGTCGTGGCTATCGGCGCGCCCGCGGAATACGGGGATTTCCAGGGCGCCGTGGTCAACGTCGTCACCAAATCGGGCGGCAACGATTTTCACGGAGCGTTGAATTCCTACGTGATCCCCACCGGGCTGGTGGGTAACAACGTCACCGACGCCGAATACCCCTACCACATCGGCAAGAACTGGGATCTCGGCCTGGACCTTTCCGGTCGTATCAAGAAGGACAAGATCTGGTACTATGCCAACGCCCAGTGGAAGAAACACGAGTATTCCCAGCTCGGGACGCCCTCAGACTATCCGACATCGGCGGACTACAAGCGATTCTTTATCAAAACCACATTCC
>Ga0307378_10012641_pt1 | contig 10757 bp, 8 predicted proteins | sample UN1MG_FD_202238 | JGI IMG/M metagenome (GOLD analysis project Ga0307378, IMG submission 202238) | Soil microbial communities from Risofladan, Vaasa, Finland - UN-1 | ecosystem: Environmental > Terrestrial > Soil > Coastal area > Acid sulfate soil | place: Finland: Risofladan, Vaasa | collected...
CCTTGGATGGCCGGCCTGTCCTGAGACCGAGTGCTACCTCGCCGATGCGCCCGAGTGCGGCCTCGCGATTTGTGCGATAGTGGGACCGCATTCGACGAGGAGTTCAGTAGGTGGACGTTTCGGGCCCTTCCGTGGTGCCCGCGAAGACACGCCGGCCACGCTTGGCGCCGGTAGCCATCGCGCGGGACGGCCTGCTCGACCGGCTGGACTCGGTGCTGGAGCAGCCGCTGACGCTGGTGACGGCTCCGGCCGGGTTCGGCAAGACCTGGCTCGTCGTCGAGTGGCTCGACGCGCATCAGGACGCGGCCCAGTGCTGGATCACGGTCGACCGTGACGACCATGACCCGATCCGCTTCTGGCTCCACCTCATCGAGGCCGTGGAGCAGTCGTCGAACCCGGCCGCAGCCGCGGAGGCGTCGCGGCTGGCCAGATCGACGGGGGTCGGCGTCCCGCTGATCGTCAATGCACTCGCCGAAGGTCTCGCCAAGTCGGGCGAGGCCGTCGTGATCGTACTCGACGACGCTCATCTCCTCGACGGCGACAACGTACTGAGGTCGCTCGACGATTTCCTCACGTTTCTGCCTCACAACTGCCACATGATCCTGGTGGGGCGTCGCGATCCTGCGTTACCGCTGGCCAGTCGGCGGTTGACGGGCGACTTGCTGGAGATCCGCATGGAAGATCTCCGCTGCTCACTCGCGGAGACCCAGATGATCGTCTCGGAGTCGCTGGGTCTGGGTCTGGCTGAGGAGAGCATCGGCGCCATCCATCGAAAGACGATGGGGTGGCTGGCGGGGATCCGGCTGATGGCCCCCATGACGCTCCGCAAGGGCGATGTGGAGCCGATAGCGGTGGATGATGCGGCGACCGATCTGTCGGAAGACGGCTACCAAGCCGTCGCCGGCTACCTCATCGAAGAGGCTCTGGGTGATCTCGAGGAGGCGGATCGGCGATTTCTGCTCGACACCTCGATCCTCATCGACCTGACAGGGCCGCTGTGCGCTGCCGTGTCGGGACGCGGCGACAGCGCCGAGGTGCTCGAGCGACTGGAACGCAGGGGCATGTTCACCAGCCGCACCGACACGGCGGGGGACTGGTACCGGTACCACGGGCTGTTCCGTGACACCCTCTGGCGGATCCTGACCAGTCGGGACCCCGCGCGTGAGGCGGACCTCCACCGGCGCGCGGCGCACTGGCTGCACGACCGCGACCAGGGCCTGGGAGCGATCCGGCACGCGATCGCGGCCGGCGAACCAGACCTGGCCGCCATCTGGCTCGTCGAGGCCAGTCGGGCTCTTCTTGTAGCCAGGCAGTTCGACACCTTGTGGACGCTGTTCGAAGAGGTACGCGAGGCCTCCTCCTCCCCTTCTGCGGTCTTCCTCAGCACACGGATGTTCGCGGCGCTGTTCAGCACGGCTTCCGGCGTCGATATAGACCGGGTGCTCGACCAGGCACGAGAAGCGCTCTGCTCCATGGGAGAGGACGAGGGGGAGAGCGACTCGTTGGCGCACGTCCCGTACCTCTTCCACTTGTCGATACCTGAGCTGGTGCGGGGTGTCGATGCCACGATCGCTCACCGACGCGGCGACGTCGATCTTGCTTTCAGGGCTCATGAAGAACAGGGCGACATTCCGAGCGAGAGCGGCTGGGTAGAGGGATCGGCCGGCGAGTCGCACATCTGGCTCGAGAGGTATGCCACGGGCCTTGAGCTCCACAGTCGCTGGTCCGACTACTGTTTTTCACCCATGAATCCCATCCTCAGCAATCAAGCGTATGTGCTGGCGTTCCAGGCGTACGCCGCCCTCGGAGAGGGCAGGCTCGCCGACGCCGAGGCGCTCGCCGGGCGCGGTGTCGAAGTGATGCGTGCCAGCGGCCTCGCCGACATGCCCCAGACAGGCGTCGCTATCGTCCCTCTCGCCTGGGTCGCATGGGAGCGCGGTGAGATCGACACCGCGGAGAGCCTGATCGAGTCTGCGATCGAGAACCTCGACCGCCTCGGCGAAGTTCCCGCCTACGTCATGGCGCACGTTCTTCTGGCTCGCGTCCGCAACTCGCGAGGAGACCGCTCTGCGGCCGCCGCGGTACTGGAGGAGGCGACCGTCACTCCGAGCGGCCGCGTCGTCACCGGCTTCTTCGCCGACAAGATCATCCTCGAGCGCTCCCGCGTGGCCCTCCTGGCCGGCGACCTGGTCGGCGCCCGCGTCGCTCTGCCCGACTGGCGCCGGCGCATCGATGAGGGCGCCGGGACCATGCTCGAGCACTTGCTGCTGACCCGGTTCGCGATCGCCGCCGGCGACGATCCCACGCCGCTGCTGGAGTCCCCGCCCGAGGACGCGGAGGTCACGCGGGTCCACCAGATCGAGATGGGCATCCTGCGCGCCCTTGCCGCACGCCGGGATGGCCACGACGCCGTCGCCCTCGACCACCTCGTCGAGGCGATGCGAGCCGCCGGCGACACGGGGCACCGCCAGATCTTCCTCGATGACCGGCACGCCCTCGGGGCGCTTCTCGACAAGGCCTCTGCGGCGAGCGGCCATCGGCTGCGCGTGCCTCGCCGCTCCGGCGGCGTGGCCGGAATGGATCCGGTCAAAGTGCCGACTCTTCTCGAGCCGCTGACCGAGCGCGAGCTCGGGATCCTCCGCTTGTTGGCCGGCCACCTCACCAACGGTGAGATCGCCCAGGAGGTCTATCTCTCGGTCAACACGATCAAGTTCCACGTCCGGGCGATCTACTCGAAGCTCGGGGTGGGAAGCCGCAGCGAGGCGGTCGAAGCAGGCCGGGCGCTGCAGCTCATCGACTGAGGTGCGCCCGGTCGATCCTCGTCGTTCTCTCGGGACCCGCGCGGGTCCGTCTCCATCCTTTCGCCGATCTCCAGAGGAACTACCCGGAACGGGTGAGGCGTCGCCCCGTGCCCTGACCGACAATCCGGACTACGCGAAGGAGCCGTGTTTCGTGACGGCTGCGAACGGATCGGCGAACACAGGGAGGCCTCATGAGTCCCGACCAGCAGGACAGCACGCAGGAAGTCGAGATGATGTACGTGCAAACGGCCGGGGCGTCATCCTGCGACGGTGCCATCCTGATGCTCGAGCACATCGCCCCTGCGACGCTCTACTTCTCCGATCGGCCAGAGAGGGTCGTCGGCCACGTGGGTCTGGAGGAGTTCGTCGGTCTGTGGGGTGAGGGTGAGAACAGCTTCGCCGTGGACCCGCCGAACGCCGTGCTGGCGTTTCTTCAGCCCGGCGGTGAGGTTCCCGAGGACGTCGCGGTCGTCCTGCGCGATCCCCAGCTGGACGGTGCCACGCTCACCTACTCGATCGAGCCGCTCGACGACGCGCCGCCGCTCGAGTCCGGCCCCTGCTCGCTGTTCATCGACCCGCTCGGCAGGCCGCTCTCTGCGGGCTCGGTCGCAGGTGTGCATCGCCGCTCCCGTCGCCGCACCGGTCGGCGGATGATGCGCTAGAGATGCATCCTGAGGTCATGAGATGAACAACGGTCCAGCGGATACGCAGCCGGCAGCCGGCCAACAGGCCGGCACGCGCCCGGTTCCCACGGCGGCGAGCACGCTGGAGCGCTGGTTGCCGATCGCCGTCTGGCTGCCGAAGTACCGCTGGGGCGCCTGGTTCCCTGCGGATCTCATCGCCGCGATCAGCGTCGCGGCACTACTCATCCCCGAATCGATGGGCTACGCGACTGTTGCCGGCGTCCCCGTCCAGATCGGCCTCTACTGCGCGCCACTGGCGCTGATCGGCTACGCACTGCTCGGCGGCTCGCGGATACTCGTGTTCGCCGCCGCCGGCTCGGTGGCGGCCGTGTCCGCCGGGGTGGTCGGTGGCCTGTCGGGCGGGGACGCCAAGACCGCCATCACGCTGACTGCAGCTCTGGCGCTGGCCACGGGGGTGGTGTTCCTCGTCGCCGGGTTGGTCAAGATGGGCTGGATCGTGAACTTCATCTCCAGAGCCGTGATGGCCGGTTTCATCACCGGGATGGCGATCCAGATCATCGTCGGTCAGCTCCACGGTCTCTTCGGCATCGAGGTCTCCGGCGACGACACGTTCGCGAAGCTGTGGTCGGTGGTCACCCAGATCGGCAGCTGGAACCTCACGGCGACGGTGATCGGGGTAGGCTCCCTGGTCCTCATCTTCGCTCTCGGGCGCTTCATCCCGAAGGTCCCGGCGGCGCTCACCGCCGTCATCCTGGCTTCGCTGATCGTGGCGGCGCTCGATCCCGACATCGACCTCGTCGCCAAGATCCCGCAGGGACTGCCGTCCTTCGGCCTGCCCACGGGGATCGACGCGTCCACGTGGCTGACCGTGTTGCTGGGAGGCGCCGTCGTCGCGCTGGTCGGCTTCTCTGAGGGCTGGGGCGCCGCCAAGACGGTGGCCAAGAAGACGCATGACCAGCTGAATCCGAACCAGGAGTTCATCGCCAGCGGCGTGGGCAACATCGGGGCCGGCCTCATGGGCGGCATGGCGGTGGGCGGCAGCCTGTCCAAGTCCTCCGCCGCCCTCGCCTCCGGGGCCAAGACGCAGATGACCAACATCCTGCTGGCCGGCGTCGTGCTTCTGACACTCGCCTTGTTGGCGCCGGCGTTCCAGTGGCTGCCCGAGACCGTCCTCGCCGCCATCGTGATCATGGCGATGTCGGGTTCCGCCGATCCTCGCAAGCTCATGAAGTTCTGGCGCCTGAACAGGATCGACTTCGTCTTTGGGGTGATCACCGCGATCGTGGTGCTGGGCTTCGACCTGCTGCCCGCCATGATCACGGGCATCGTCCTGTCGATCGTCTACCTCGTGTTCCGGGTCAGCTTCCCGGCTGTCGAGGAACTCGGCTGGGTGGAGGAAAGCGGCGACTTCATCAGCCTCGGTTGGCGGATCGGGCGGCGCCACGGCGCTGATGACCGGGGAGCGACCCGGGTTGCCGGGGTCAGTGTGCTTCGCTTCGCCTCGCCGATCTTCTTCTCCAACGCCGGCGCCTTTGAGGAGCAGGGCAAGGAGATGCTGATCGCCGCCGCCGCAGCCGGGGCGCTGCCCCACACGCTCGTGATCGACTGCGAGGAAGTGTTCTACATCGACACGACCGGCACCCAGGCCGTGGCCGCCCTTCACGAGTACGCGGCGCGTTACGACGTGGGCATCGCGCTCGCCCGGCTGCACATCCATGCACGCAAGGCCCTGCAGATCGCCGGCGTGCTGGAACAGATCGGCGAGCAGAACGTCTACGACACGGTGCGCAACGCGGTGCAGGCGGTCACGCCACCCACTTCGGGTGAGTCGGAACCGCACTCGGGAAGCGTAGTCTCGTCGTGACGGGCAGCGCCGAGCCAAGGAGGAGGTGAATCCTGCAGAGATGGGATCGGATGGGGACTTCGAGGCGAGCAGCTACACGTACGAGGTGACCGTCGAGGGCCGCGTGAGCGCGGCCATGGCCGACGATCTGGGGGCGGTTCGGTTGTCCGAGGAGGACCAGACGATCCTGGTCGCCAAGCTTCCCGACCAGGCTGCGCTTCAGGGGCTCCTGCGCCGGCTCGAGTTCCTTGGCCTGAACCTCATCGAGGTGAAGCCCCGGCGTTGACGGCGCCGGTCGACGCGGGCATGGTCCTCAGGCAAGGGGTGACTCCTTCCACGACGCCCGTCTGAAGCGAGGAGAATGCGATGCACGAGGAGCCCAAGCCGCAAGAGTCACGCCGCACACTCCGTCTGCTGGCCGGAGCCGCGCTGAGCGTACTCGTCACCGGCACAGTCGTCTATCATCTCCTCGAGGGGTGGAGTTGGGTCGATTCCTTCTACTTCAGCACCGTGTGCGTCACGACCGTGGGTTTCGGCGACCTGACGCCGAGCAGCGACGCGGCCAAGCTGTTCACGGTCGCGTACATCTTCGCCGGCATAAGCATCGTGGGCAAAGCCCTCGATGTGCGTATGAAGCACCACGGTGTCGCCGCCAGGCGGGCCAGGCGGCGCACCGAGGCTACGGACGGCGGCACGAAGGACGACGCCGGCGGCTGAGCCCTCCCCGCCGCCCGCCCGACGGCGCAGGGCCTGATGGCCGCCGCATCCCACCCGAATCGGGTGAAGAACGCCGTGCCTCTCACGACTACTCTTGCGAGGGATCCGAGACCCACATGCTTGTGCGGTCGCGGGCCAGGCTCCACGCGGCGATGGCGGAGGCAGGATGAAGATCGCCGTCACGGTGTACGCCGGTCCGGTCACTAGCCAACACCGAATCAAGGGGATCGTGAGATGGACAGCATGAAGCCAGAGGAGCAGTCGACTGCGGCCGGGGCGCCCGACGCCTCGACCGCCAACACTGGCCACACCCACATCGTCATCTCAACCGGCACCCTGTGGCGGGGGGTCGGCATCGTCCTCCTGACGCTGGCCGCCCTTTGGGCGCTCGATCAGGCGCGCACCCTGGCGACCATGGTCATCATCTCCTGGTTCTTCGCCCTCGCACTCGTCCCCGGCGTGAACTACCTCCACAGGAAGCGCGGCTGGCGCCGCGGCGCCGCAGTGGCGGTCATCTACCTGGTCGGCATCGTCGCGGTGGTGCTCCTCGTAGTGGTGCTGATCCCGGCGATCGCCACCCTGGGTAGCCAGATCGCCGGGAACGGCAGCCAGTGGCTGACCGATCTCGACGGCTGGACGGCAGACACCTTCGGCCGGCACATCGTCGACAAGCAGGCGTACAAGGACGGCGTGGTCACCGTCGGGGAGTTCCTCGAGCGGTGGTCGGACAAGCTGCTCCCGGCGGCCGGAGACGCCCTCGCGACCGGCGTCTCGTTGGTCTTCAACATGTTCACGATGGCCATGTTCATCTTCTACCTGGCCGCCGACTTCCCGCGCCTGCAGCGCTGGTTCCTCGCCTTCTTCCGGCCGTCCGCCCAGGAGCGCCTCGGCTGGACCATGGACAAGTCGATCGCTGAGGTCGGCGGCTACCTCTACTCCCGGCTGCTACTGACGCTGATCAACGGGCTCGGGTTCTTCGCCGTCATGGTCGCGGTCGGGGTACCCATCGGCCTGGCGCTGCCGCTCGCGGTCTTCGGCGGCTTCGTCTCGGAGTTCATCCCCACCATCGGCACCTACATCGGGGGGGCGGTCCCGATCCTGCTCACGCTCGCCCTGCAGGGCATGGTGCCGGCGCTCGTCGTGCTCGGCTACGTGCTCATCTACCAGCAGATCGAGAACTACTGGCTCAGCCCCCGGATCAGCGCCAAGACGATGGAGCTCAACGGCGGCCTTGCCTTCGGCGCCGCCCTCGCCGGGGGGGCGCTGTTCGGGGCGATGGGCGCGTTCATGGCGCTCCCGGTCGCGGCGCTCATCGTCGCCTTCATCTCCAACTACCGGCACGGCTACGAGGTCGTCTACGCGTCGCGGTACGGCGACGACGGGGAGACCGAGACAAGCGGCACCGAGAAGGCAGGGCCGGCGCCGGGCGAGGCATCACCCGCTGCCTGAGAGTGCGTGGCCGCCCCAGTAGCGGCGCAAAGCTTGGGAAAGGATCAGACCATGCAGGATCGCACTTCACCAGCTGAGAGACGACGGCAAGGCAAGGCCCTGCGCAAGACGGCGCCCCGGGCAAGTCATGCCGAGTGGTCACCATCCGCCGACCGCGCCGACCCTGTGGACCTGCTCGCGGCGCAGGACGCAGACCGCCTGCAGTGGCTCGTCGCCATCCGTCACGGACGGATGGCGGTCTCGCCATTCACGTTCTACCGGGGCGCCGCGAAGATCATGGCCGCCGATCTCGTCGGCACACCCACAACGGGTCTCTCGGCTCAGTTGTGCGGAGACGCTCACCTCTCCAACTTCGGCAGCTACGCCGCACCGGACCGCACGCAGGTGTTCGACGTCAACGACTTCGACGAGACCCTTCCCGGTCCGTGGGAGTGGGACCTGAAACGACTGGTGGCCAGTTTCATCGTTGCCGGCAGGGACAGGGGCTTCGACGACAAGGACTCCCGTGCCGCCGCGGCGGCATCGGTGGCCGGCTACAGGCGAGGAATGGCACGGTTCGCAGGGGACTCGACCATGGACGTCTGGTACTCGCGCCTGCCAGTCGACAGCATCAGAAAGGCGCTGCCGACAAAGGCGGGCAGAAAGCGGGCCGCCAAAGCACAGAAGAAGGCGCGCTCGAAGGACAGCCTCCAGGCCTCCTCCAAGTTGACGGAGCTGGTGGACGGCAGGCAGCGGATCAAGAGCGATCCGCCGCTGCTGATCCCGCTCAGGGAGCTTGCCGCCGACAGGGACCCAGAGGCGATCCGTCATCAGGTGAACGAGAGCCTGACAGGGTACCGGAACTCCCTGGATCCGGCGCACAAGCATCTTCTGCGCCGGTTCGATGTCATCGACATGGCGATGAAGGTCGTCGGCGTCGGCAGCGTCGGGACCCGCTGCCTCATCGTCCTGCTCGAGGGCAAGGATCACACCGACCCGCTGTTTCTGCAGATCAAGGAGGCAACGGCCGCGGTGCTCGAAGACCATCTGCCGAAGAGCGCCTATGCGCGTCACGGCCGGCGCGTAGTCGAGGGGCAGCGCCTGATGCAGGCCGCCAGCGACATCTTCCTCGGCTGGTCCGAGGTGAAAGCCGGCACGCACTACTACTGGCGCCAGCTCCACGACATGAAGGGCTCGGCCGACGTCGAGACGATGGACGCTCGCCTCATGTCCACGTACGCCACTCTCTGCGGCTGGACGCTGGCCCACGCCCACGCCCGCTCCGGCGATGCGCTCGCCATCTCGGGCTATCTCGGCGCCGGCGAGGTGTTCGACCAGGCCCTCACCGAGTTCGCCTGCCGTTACGCGGATCAGAACGAAGCGGATTACCGTACGTTCACCCAGGCGATCAGAGATGGTCGCATCACGGCCGAATCGGACTGACGCGGCCAAGATGCCGCTCCTGAAGGGCCGATACCTGTTCGACCGTAGGCACGTCGGCAACGACGTGGCCGCCGGGGTCACCCTCGGCGTGGAGAGCATCCCCGACGCCATGGCATCGGGCGTCCTGGCCGGCATCAACCCCATCTTCGCACTCTACGCGGTCATGCTCGCCACGCCGGTCGGCGTCTTCTTCTCCAGCTCTGTGTTCATGAGCGTGCAGACGACCAGCGCGATGTCGCTGCTGGTCGCCGACGTGCCCCAGGTCCACAACGGGGAGAACGCGGCCGGCGCGCTGTTCATGCTGACCATCCTCACCGGCGTCATCATGCTGGCCGCCGGCCTGCTGAAGCTGGGGAGCTTTCTGCGCTTCGTCCCCAACGCGGTGCTGACGGGGTTCATCAACGGCGTCGCGGTCCTGATCATCCTCGGCCAGCTCGGCGATCTCACGGGCACCTCACCCACGGGGTCGAACAAGGTGTCGCAGACCTGGGACCTCATCAGACATTGGACAGACATCAACATGGCTTCCCTGGCGGTGGGCCTGGTGGCGATCATCCTCATCGTCACGCTGCAGAACACACGGCTCAAGAGCTGGGGGATGGTCGTCGCCATGATCGCCGCTTCGCTGCTGGTTCCGCTCTTCAAGTGGGAGGGCATCGCCCTGGTCACCGACATCGCGGACATCCCCGACTCCTTGCCGCTGCCGACCCTGCCGGCCTTTGCGGCCTTGCCCGCTCTCGTGCTGCCGGCCGTCTCGCTGGCCTTCGTGGGCCTCGTGCAGGGCGCCGGTATCAGCCAGAGCTACACCAATCCGGACGGCGAGTACCCCAAGGCGTCCGGCGACTTTGTCGGTCAGGGCGCCGCCAACGTCGCCGCCGGCGTCTTCGGCGGCATGCCGGTGGGCGGCTCGCTCTCAGCCACCGCCCTCGTGCGCAACGCCGGCGCTCGCTCCCGATTCGCCAACATCCTTGCCGGTCTCACCATCGCCGTCACGCTTCTCCTGCTGGGCGACTTCGTCGGCCGGCTCGCCATGCCCGCGCTCGCCGGACTGCTCATCGTCGTCGGTTTCCAGACCCTCAAGCCGCACAGGATCGACCTCGTCCTGAAGACCGGCCGGACTCAGGCCGTCACCTTGGCGACGACGTTCGTGTTCACGCTCGTCATCCCGCTCCAGTACGCCGTGCTCCTGGGCATCGCCCTCTCGATCCTGCTGTACTTCTTCAAGCAGTCCAACCGCATGAAGCTCGAGGAGTGGGTCTACACGCCCGGGCAGCCGCTGCCGGTCGAACAGGACCCGCCGGCCGAACTCGGCGTCTCCCACGCCACGGTCCTGACACCCTACGGCAGCACGATGTTCGCGACGGCTCGGCTTCTCAAGGACCAACTGCCGGAGATCACCGACAAGACGAGCCGGGTCGTCGTGATCCTCAACCTGCGCCAGCACGACGAGCTCGGCAGCACCTTCCTCGGCATGCTGGAGCGGTACGCCGAGAGCCTCCGTGCCCACGAGAGCAAGCTGATGCTGGCCGAGGTAGGGCCACACCTCTACGGCCAGCTCCAGAAGACAGGACGTCTGCAGATGCTCAAGGCCCGCAACGTGTTCAAGGCATCCGACGCAGTGGGAGCAGCGGTGATCGAGGCTCTGGACGCCGCCGAGGAGTGGATCGAGGCAAGGGACTCCGACCGGACGCCTCAAGGCTGAGGGTCACCGCTGGGTAGAGCCACCCGATTCGGGTGAAGCGTGGCGGCGCGATGCCCGTGACAATCGGAGTCGCACAATGCGTGAGCCGGCAAACCCAAAGAAAGGAAGTCACATGAACGAAGAACCGAGCGGCTGGGCAGTCGGCTGGACGGCGTTCGCCGGGATCACGATGCTCATGA
>Ga0307378_10012643_pt1 | contig 10755 bp, 24 predicted proteins | sample UN1MG_FD_202238 | JGI IMG/M metagenome (GOLD analysis project Ga0307378, IMG submission 202238) | Soil microbial communities from Risofladan, Vaasa, Finland - UN-1 | ecosystem: Environmental > Terrestrial > Soil > Coastal area > Acid sulfate soil | place: Finland: Risofladan, Vaasa | collected...
TTTCCTCCTGCAAATGAATTTAATGCAGACGCTACAGAGTTTTCTCCAAATGTAAATGAATTGTTTCCTCTAGCTTCAGTTGAAAATCCAAAAGCAACCGATTGAAGTGCTGTGGAAATATTTCCAGAACCTGCAGCAAATGCATTCTCAGCTAAAACCTCGTTATTTATGCCTGTGGCAAAAGTATTTTTATCTAGAACCTGGTTACCCTTTCCTGTGGCAAAAGCTCTCTCTCCTCCTGTTGCAATATTGTCTTGACCAAATAAAGCAGAAATATCTGCTCCTGCGTTTACTATGTTATTTTGTCCTGCAACAAAAGATGTAGTGGCGTTTATTCGATTTCCAGATCCAAAAATTGCAGAGCTTATTCCTGTGTAAATAATGTTACCTCCCCCTCCGGCTATTGAAGAAGATGCACTTACAACATTGCTATTACCGAAAGCTAATGAATTTGAATTGTCAACCCTATTATTATTACCAAATACTGCGCTATGAACAGCTGAAACAGTATTGGTCTTACCTGAAGCAAATGAGTAATCTGCTCCTGGAGATATTGTGTTTTGATATCCTGATGCAACTGAACCATCTGCTCCTGCCGTAGATGCATACCCTAAAGCTACAGAGTTTGGTGCACTTGCCGTTCCACCGAATCCAAATTTAACAGCGTTGTTTGCGCTTGCTGTTCCACCGAATCCAGATACAAATGAATTTACCCCAATGGCCTGTCCTTTTTCACCAATAGCTACAGATGATTGACCTGACGCAACTGAATCTTGACCTGAAGCAATACTATAATTACCAGAAGCTAATGTTTTATTTCCAAAAGCAGCTGACGCTAAAGCTGAAGCTTCAGTTGAAAGTCCGAATGCTGATGCGCCACCTCCACTTGCTAAAGTTAAAAAGTTAGCTGCCAAAGAGCCATTTCCAAATGCTGTTGTTGCAGACCCCATGGCAACGGCATTTGTTCCGTTGGCATAAGCTACTCCACCTAAATTAAAAGATGGGCCTCTGTTTCCTTGAGCGGTATCTCCTCCGTCTTGGGTAATAGAAAACTTATGATTTCCATACCCCTCAGTAAGCTGAAGCAATTTAGCATAAGTTCCACCTGTATTTGTTGCGATTAAAGGGTCAATTCTAGCGTCAAAATTAAATATGCCATTTGGCATATCTTGAATTAATTTTCTGCCTGTTAAACTATCAATAGTAGTTGTATCCCCTTTCCAAGTAGATAAAAAGTACCCTGCCGCTAAACTATTGTTTTGTCCGTTTAATGTAATTTGACTAGCTGTAGTTTCGCCTGCTGCAGGCTCAAAATTATCATTAGACTTTATGCTTGTTAAAGATAGCTGATTGCTTCCAATTATAATGTTTCCATTAACAGTAACCAAAGGATTGGTTATTGGGTTAGGATCTTGAGTAACTAAAGAGTCTCCAAGTATCTGAGTTCCCACCCAAAGAGGCAAAGTGTTTATTGTTCCTGAACCTGTAATAACAGGGCTGTTATCTATCTTAGCCCAAAATACATTTCCTGCATCACTTTCTGAAATGATCGCCCAATCTTGAGGCTCCCAATCAGTAATCCCACTTAAATCTGTTGTTCCTGCAACAGAGACAACCCAATACTTTCCTGTATTGCCAGGAATAAGAGATATGGCTTGTAAGTCAGGAGTGTTTGTATCTGCATTCCATGTTCCTTGAAACTCAAGGCCTGAGCCTTGATAATTTTGCCAAGTAACATTTCCGTTTGCGTCTGAAACTAATACTTGCTCGTTGTTTCCTACTTGATTGTTGGCATCATATACAGGCCCTAAAACAAGTATATCTCCAAGCAATGTTGTCTTTCCATTAACAGTTAGGTCTCCCACTAAAGAACTATCTGCACCTACTGTTAAATTTTTATTTATATTTAAGCTTCCCCCTGCGCCTCCATCACTTACATAAACAGTAGTTCCCCCAACAGCTGTTGGATCTGTTCCGTCAGTAGCAGTATCTTGATATATTAAAGAATTTACAAGCTTAAATGACTCTAATCCTGAAGTAGATTCGGTAAAAACGGGGAGCCTATAAGACACCCCGTCAAAAGCTTGATCAATTACAAAGTCAGCAATACCTTGTAGTGTAAAAGTTTTCGTCTGCTTTACAATCGGTGTTGAGTTTGCAGCTGTTCCAATTAAATAATCCGCTCCTTCAATTGGAGATTGATTCGGATATGATAAAGTATTGCTAATTTTTGCCATGTTATTCCTTTTCTTTTATTTCTCCTGTTTGTAAATTAATCACAGAGTTTTCTCCGTATTTTTTAAGAAGCTCTTCTTCTAATTTAGCGAACTCGCCTCTAATTACTTCAACCTTGCTGATGATAAAAGATTTTTGAATCTCTAAATCACCTAATTGTGTTTTTGCATTTACAAAATCAGAGTTTAATTGTTGTAATTTTTCTAACTCTTTTTCTTCTACTTTTTTCATTATTTTATATTTAAGTTAATACTGCAAAGGTAATCAATTATTCTTTAATTTTTTTTCGCTTTTATTTGTGCCTGTTGTTCCCCATTACCTTCTCAATACCTCGAGACCCGAAGTACGCTCCAACAATAAGTGAAAGCACTCCCGCCACACTATCTAATTCATAGTCTAAGTACCAACCAACTATGTATGCTACAGAAAAAAATACTAACGTAAGAGGTCTCACATTTTGAGACATCCACGAGGTACTTGCCATGTCTGCTGCCCATCTTTTACTAACCTCTTGCATCTCAATCATATCCATCTCTAAAAGCTTCATTGCTGTTTCTTTATCTTGCGGTGGAATGTCTGGGTCTTGATCAATAAGTTTTTTGACCATACCTAAAAGTCCTTTATCGGGCATAACATCTCCTATAGAGTCTAGTAGCCCTGATTTTCCTAACAAAAATTTTCCAACTTTCGTATCCTTAAATTTTTTTCTGTCTTTACTCATATCTTGCAGTATTCATTATATGCATCAAAACAAGGGCAAGCTTTTGCCGAAAACTCATTATGCCCATGAATAGTGGCCTTAGGGTGCAGCTTTTTTAATACACGCAAAAGTTCTAATAATGTGGCTATCTGTTCAGATGTTCTTGTGTCTTTTGGCGTTACACCGTCTTGCTCTACGCCACCTATATAGCAAATACCGATTGAGCCCTTGTTGTGATTTTTAACATGAGCTCCTGTTTCGGTTATCGGTCTTCCGTATTCAATCATTCCGTCTAGCCCTATAACATAATGATATCCTATTTCTTTCCACCCCCTGGCTTTGTGCCACTCGTCTATTGTTGCTGCTGATATTTCTTGACCTTCTTTAGTTGCAGAACAATGAATTATGATTTTATCTATTTCTCTCATAATTTATATTCCTATTTTCAACGATAACTATTAATATGATTTTGAAGCTCCTCTAAAGTAACTGTGGGCTCAAACATAATATTGCCCTCCCATGTAACTATGGGTTGGTTTTCTTTTTTAATAATAATAAAAGGAATCTTGGCAAAATTTTTTTTGATGTCACTATTATGATCCTCTAAGTATGCCCACTCTATGTTGCAGTTTCGAAGCTTATCAATATTAACTGCATTTTTTTTATTCCACTTTGCATTAATTTGCAATACGGTAACTGAATGTAATGTTTTTTTTGAGACATCTTTCATAGGTTGTTCTGAGGAAGCAAAAAGAGTTCCGATCAAAATCGCTAACAAAAGAATTAAAGTTCTCATCTTAATTTATTTCATACAGTCTTTCTTCAAGAAGTTTTAGTGTTTCTTTTATTTCGTTAATGTCTTCTTTAATCCCATCGACATCTTTCTGTGTCATCATTATAGTTTGACGAACAATTTCGTCTTTGTATTGATACTCTTGTTGAGTAATCACGGGCTCAGGCTTTTCCATCGCCAAAGCTATTTCTGATTTTAAGCTAAAATAAGTAGTGGCTAGACTAACAGTAAATCCAATAATAAGACTTATTGTTTTTGCGTCAAGTGTAAACTTTGTATTTTCACTAATTTCTGTCGCCATCACATTCAACTATTTCATATATCACTTCGATATCTCCAAGTGAAGTTGTTGTTTCAAAATATCCTACCATAGCGCAACTATCTCTCCTGCTGTTGTCCCTGTTGCAAATACTTGAATAACTTGTACAGGAAAAAATTGACCTGCATATACTCCTGTGAATGTAACATCGTCTCCACCAACTGTTTTGACTCTTACATTTCCAGGTGTTCCAATATACAGAACACAACCATTATTGGTTCCTCCTGTTACTGAAGGTATCTCATTAGTATCACTTGGGGTGACTAATAGTGCTCTACGACCTTGTAATTTTTGATACGCCATTTTTATTATTTATTATACGGAAACTGACGATTCAAAGAATCTCTTCGTTCTTGACAACCGCAGGGTTTCCCTGTTACTTTTTCATATACTTTTGCAACCTTATCAGCTCCAACTAATTTAGCAGCTTTGTGCACAGTATCTCCTAATCCTTTAGATTCCATTACTCTTTACATTTACACAGCTTGTTTGGACATGAATCCACTTTTGCTGTTAGTTTAACCAACAATGCATTCCACTTGCATAAAATTTTATTCCACAAGCCCGAAATCCATTGTCCTAATTTAATTAATGCCTTACCCATTTACTTTTTTATTAATTCTACAAATATACTAATATTTTCCTCTCCTATTTTTAGGACTTGACTTGGTGCTACCACCTGACCCTGCCCATAAATTCTTACATGCCCAGTACCTAGCGGTTAGTTTTGACTTTGCAGTATTACACTTGTGTCTTGCCTTAAAAGATTTCCTAGCAGCTGCACTATAGTTATGTCCATAACCTTTTGCTCCAAAGTGAATAAGCTTTTCTTTTCCTCCTTCGCAGGCTTTGACCATACGCTTCTTACCTGCCCTATCAGATGGGCGAGGTTTGTTACAAGCCATTTTACTTTTATCTGCCATATTATTCGTTTACACAAGACTCTAGCTCTTTTACTTTTAATTTAAGCGCATCAACATCGCTTACAACTTTTTCTTGATATTTCTCTAAATATATTAACCTCATGTTTTGTTCTGCATCATCAGGTAAAGATCCTAACTCTCCCCTTGGCCATTTAATTCTAAACTCAGAATTCATATCAAGTTCAGATTCCATCCTCATCAGATTTATATTCATCTGCTGAATTTCAGCAATCAACGTAAAATAAACCGCTGCTATCGACAATAATCCTGCACAAATAGCAATTATTGTTTTAACATTTACGTTAAACCTTGTATCTTCACTAAGCTCTGCCATGCTATACGTTTCTTACTCTTGCCGCTGATGTATTAGCAACAAATTGTTTTCCTTTTTTACCAGCTTTCTTTTTCTTTTTAGCTGTTGCAGCCAATTGTCTTTTTGATAAACTACGAGCTTTAGCTAACGGCAAACATCGGTCAGGGTTCTTTTTATTTTTGCTTGTTCCACAAGCTCCTTTGATTGAACCATCTGTTCCAATCCTTACCCATTTTTCGTCTCGCCATTTCTTAAGCTCACCCATTTATATAAATTTACGAATTACAACCTACGCATTCTATATAAGAATTTTTTGGCTTAATTCCTTTTAACTTCATCTCGTATTTATGAATTTCATCAGCAAACATCATTTGGTCTTCAAGATTATCAGTTAATTCTTTTTTCATTTTCAACGATTCAATATACTGAAACGCATACTTTATGTCGCTTTCATCCATTTAGATATCTTTTAATAATAACCGCTTTCCGTCATTTTTGTATTAGGATTGTTCTTCATAGAACCACCCATTGTTTTTGCAAATGTGTGTGATTGAGCTTTACCCATAGCATTGTATGGAAAGCTTTTTTTCATCTTCTTGCCCGTATCAGGACAACTATAAGTTACTGTTGGCATAATTATTTCTTTTTAGCTCCCTTAGCGTAATTGGGATCTTTACAATATTTACTAGCTGCCATATTCGCATACGCTGACGGATATTTATCAAAGGTTCTTTTTGCCCATGATATTCCTGCTGAGCAAATTTTGTTTCCTTTTTTTTTATTTAATTTACTCACTATATTGGCTGTATTACTATTGACATTTCCATTTCCGCATCACTAGATAAAATTGTTCCAGACTCAACTCCAGATACATTTATAATATCACCTGCAGACAGAATAAATTCAGTTGTACTTGTTTTAAAAGGATAACCTCCATTATCAGAACTATCTAATAACAGTCCATTAAAGTCTCCAACAAAATCATAATTAGATGCATCAGTTGTTTTTCCTGAATTATTGTTCATCTTGTAAAGCTTTACTTGATAGCTGTTACCTGCTGTAATAGCGGCTCCATCACTTGATATCCATTTTATAGACGCACCTACAATCTTGCAATTAAAAGGAACAGACAAAACCGATGAACTGTCACTTAACGGAAGTGCTTGTATACCGAATTCTAATGTGTCACCAAAAATCCCAGGGTCTCCTCCGAATAAATTGTGGAATGTTCCTGTTATAATAGATTTTGGAGTAACTATTTGTGGAAGTAAGTCGTCTGGAGATATTTGTATATTCTCTAGACCTGTGTATCCCACTAAATAATCAACTTGACTAGGGTCTGTTTTTATTTCAAATTGTGAAAACTTTTTATTTGCCATAATATATTATTTTCCTTGTCCTTTATATTTTTTTTTATAATTCTTGCTGTTTTTAGATAAACTTGTCTTACTCTTAGCGTGTATTCCTTTACGTTTCTTTTTTGGCTTTTCTATTTTAACAGATAATTGTTGTTTTGCCATTTTTAATTATTTATTTGTTATGAGCAGAGTTCGGGCAACATTCTGCTGTCTTCTATTACTAATTCTTGCTCACAAAACTCATCAAGCTCTGTAATTATAAAGCACAACTCAGGGATGTCTTCATTCCTTTTTTGTGGAAATGGCGTTCCATTTCCTATTCCTGCTGCTAGTCCGCTCATATTTTTTTATTTACCTCCCGTGTTTCCTTTGTTCTTTCTCCCGTCACCTTTTTTTCCTCGAGCTCTTATGTCTCCAGGGGTGTTACTTTTACTTCCTCTGTTTTTCTTTTCAGACTCCAAAACGTAACGACCACCTTTTTTTCTTGAAACATCAAGTCCATCATGGTTTCCATAAGTTCCTTTCTTTCGGTTTTCACGGTTATCGTTAACACGTTGTCTTATGGATGATTTCTTTTTATTGTACTCCTCTTGGTACGCTTGTCTCTTTTTTCGAGCTGCTTTATTTTTGCGATAGTATTTTGCCGTTCTACTCAGGGCCATAATAAAAAAGTTATCTTTGCAAAGATACAAATTTAATCTAATGGAATTTTCACCTAAGAATGACTACCTAAAATATTGGAAGGTCGTGAGGCAATGGGCTCGATCACACTACAAACTGTCTATGGCCGAAATAGAAATGCTATTGTTTTTATATAGCGAAGGACCTTTTAATAGAGGTCAATTTGAAGAATACAACGAAATTATGTCGTGGGATAAAAAAAGATTTCACAACCTACTTGCTAATGGGTGGATTATTAAATGGCGTGAACGCAAAGGGCGTGAAGCTACATTATATAGCTTGTCTTTTAGTGGGAAGCGCGTATGCGCTTCGATTTATAAAAAATTAAACAAAGAAGAAGTAATTTCTGAACATAGAAGAAAGAACCCTATCTTCAGCTATTCTGCTAAGTATAGCGAGAAAGTTTATAGGAAGCTAATCAAAAAGATGAACAGGGAGATGAAACTATAGGACGATCACTATATCTCTTTCAAAGATTATTGTAACTACTTCTTCATTAAGCATCATCTTGTGTCCTGCATTCTTGTCGTAGTATATTGTATCTCCTTCTTTTACTACATCGACATCAGTACCTGGTATAATTACCAATCCTTTTTTATATCTTAGTTGGTTACTATCGTCTGACGTTAGTAGTATTCCCGAATCAGTCTTGTGCTGTTCTTTTATTTCTGTAATTACAATGTATTTACCTACTGCTTTCATATTCTTTTTATTTATTTTAAAGTGGTCGAATTGAACACTTTGTATTATACCTTTATGGGTACAAAATAGTGAATTATTTCATAATTATACCTTAAAGGGTGTAGCCTGACTTATTTCAGTATTTTTTTTTCCAGTAGTATTCACATCCACCATCCTTTATGGGGCTTTCCCCAAAGCAGCTTTGTCTATACTCATTAGGTTTTGCAGTAAAACGATAACAAGTAAACTTTGCTTCGCATCCATCCCCTTTGCACATTGTAATATCTGGCATTTCGTGTGTTTTTATAGGCGTTAACCAAGGTTATTATTGTTAATGTTGGTTTTTACTACCCTCACATTGTTTTATTTATATCATTGTAGTCATTTTAAAGCTGACTAAATAGATATGAAACATACTAAGATTTATTTAATCGTTCTTACGTTTTATCGTTACAATAGCATTGGTAGTTAGTATTGTTGTTGCAACACTCACGGCATTTTTAAGTGCGTTCTTTGTTACTTTTGCAGGATCTATGATTCCGAGCTTGTACATATCTCCATACTTTTTGTTTTTCACATCATATCCGTAGTTATACGCAACATCATTGCAGTTACAAACCTCATCTCGTATTTCTTTTACGTTTTCTCCTGCGTTTTTAAGTATCTGTTCTATTGGTGCGCATAAAGCTCCGTACAATATGTCTCCTGCCCAACCATCTTCTAGTTGTTCTGCGCATCTCAACAAAGCAATCCCTCCTCCAGGTAGTATTCCTTCTTCAACGGCTGAGCGTACAGCACATACCGCATCCTCGATGCGGTCAAATTTTTCTTTTTGCTCAATATCTGAGTTACCCCCCACATATATTACTCCGACTCCACCTGAAAGCAAAGCGATACGCTCACTTACAAAGTCTCTGTCCTTTTTCAACTTTTGATTGTCTCTTTGAGTCTTTAGCTCTTCAATGCGGTCTTGTATTTCTGAGCTTTTCTTAGTATTCTTAACGATTACTGAAGAATCTTTGCCAACAATAATTTTATCTGCGTGTCCTAAGTCTTGCATTGTTAGTATTCCCAAGTTATCGCCCTGCGATTCGCTGAAATACTTAGCTCCTGTTGCCAAGGCAATATCCGATAGGAGTTCATTAGTCTTATATCCAAACGATGGTGGAATAATATTACATAGCTTCAAATTATTCTGCACAACATTCGCAGCAAGTGTGTTGATTACGTTTTGTGTGCAGTTACCTATAATAAAAAGTTTTTTACCTTGGTTTATGATTGGCTTTAGTATAGCTTCAATTTGAAGAATGTTTGTTATTTCCATGTCTGTAATCAAAACATGCACATCATCCAAAATACACTCATCGTTTCTATGGTTATTGATAAAAAGTTTTGAAGTGTATCCTCTATCAATCTTAATTCCTTTGGTAATGTCGTAGTAAGTTTCTTCTGTCTTACTATTTTCCACGGTTAAAACTCCGTCTTTACCTAACTCCTTGTAAGCTTCTGCTATCATCTTTCCAAGATCAGGATCATTGTTGGCTGAAATAGTAGCGACATCCCGAAGTGTCTTGCCTGTTACTTTCTTTGAAGTTTTAGTTAGCTTATCAATTATACCTTCTGTGTATTTGTTAATCTCACGAACAAGTTGAGTCTTGTTGACATTCTCCTCACGCTTGAACAACTGTAGGCCCTCACGAACTATAGCCTCAGTTAATACTATCGCTGTAGTTGTTCCATCACCTGCTGAGGTAGCTGTTCTATCTGCAGCTTCCTTCATCATACGCACAGCCAGATTCTCGACTGAGTCTTCTAAGTCTATTGATTTTGCAACCGTTACACCGTCTTTAGTAATCGTGATGCCGTGTGTGTGGTTTTGTGATTCAATTAGAACAGTTTGTCCTAATGGGCCTAATGTACTTTTAACTGCTTTGGCTATTTGTGTAATGCCGTTAAGCAATTTTTCTCTTCCTTCCTCGTCAAACGAAAGTTTCTTTGGATTCATGTTGATTTAATTTTATTATATGCAAATATACAAATAAAATAACACATGTTGTATGTCGATTTTTTTCATTGCTATACTCTCTTATAGTAATTACTACTTTTTATTTATTTTTTTTTATAAAATAGTATATAAAATTGACATAATTGACATAGAATTGAAAATCAGTAAGTTAGCTAAAAATATCTCGACATAAAACCGACATGAGTCGACATAAATCTTTAAAACCGACATAAAAAAAAGGGATTAAACTAAATTAACCCCTTTCTTCAGAAACACAATTTAACTACTGGGAAGAAAGTTAACTGTAAATACTTTTAAAATCTTTTCTTATTTCAGCAAGCTCAATGCCTTCAGCTATCTTACTAATCTTCTTAGCACGATCTTTAGCTTTTTTAAAATCAGATATTTTTTGAATACCTGTCTTGTAGTAATCAAATCCGCCTGCAAGCTCGTGCCTGTTGCGGTCATTTAAAAACTGTTGCATAATAGGTTTTTTACTAATCATTGTCTTGCCATTTTAAGTTTAAACTTATAATCCCTAAATAAATTACTAATTCATTGTAAGGATAATTCATTGTTGCTCCGTAGTAGCTCCATCCTAGTGCGAACCCTATCGAGAGTCTTTCTTGTATTTCTAATTTAACTTCTTCCATATAGCAAATATACAAAAATTTTTTCAATTATCAGATACATAGAGTATTTGGGTAATATATATATCTCACGCTGCGTCACGCCCAGACAAAGTCA
>Ga0307378_10012644_pt1 | contig 10755 bp, 10 predicted proteins | sample UN1MG_FD_202238 | JGI IMG/M metagenome (GOLD analysis project Ga0307378, IMG submission 202238) | Soil microbial communities from Risofladan, Vaasa, Finland - UN-1 | ecosystem: Environmental > Terrestrial > Soil > Coastal area > Acid sulfate soil | place: Finland: Risofladan, Vaasa | collected...
AACCATCTTGCATGAACTTTTTCCCAGGATTTTTTGACAACGCGAATTGCTCGTTTGAACCAATTGAATAGCTAATCCTACAGGTCACCTATCCATTCTGCAAATATGGTGCTCAGATCGCAACCGCAGGCCTCTTCCGCCGCGGCCTTTATCGTCGCCCCGGAGGAGATGCCCCACTTATTCGCCTGGTAATAGTCACGCAAGAAGGTGTGAAAAGATTCCTCGCCCATTTCATCGGCCAGGGCATCAAAGAAGAGCGGTCCCCGACCGTAAATGATGGCGCTATATTCCGAACCCTTATACTCGCCCGCGGGCCGGCCGATAGGTATGTCGGCCCTATCAACACGATCCCAACGTTGTAGGAAAGAATCACGAAAACCTTCCTCCCCCTGTTTCCCGTAGGCATCCCGGAAATAGAGCATGGTCATGAATTGGGTCAGCGACTCGTCTACCCAGGGCTCGTTGATCTGGTCATTACCCACAACATTATAGAACCATTGGTGGCCGACCTCATGGGCCACGGTCCCTTCCAAATAGAACATCGCCGGCGTCTGGCCGAGGTAGGCTTCGGGATCGTATATCGCCGATCGAATCACGGTCATACTGGGGTATTCGACGCCCAAAGCCAGGTTCGGGGTGGGGGCGATATCAAACTCCGTATAGGGATAAGCGCCCAGGCGGTCTCCCAGGCTGGTCAGGGCTGCCGCGGCTATATCCAGAACCTGCTCATTTTGATTGGCGAATTCCGGAAAGTAATAACCGTTGATCACCGTATCCCCGACGCTCCGGCTGTCGACCAGGTAACTATCGCTGCTGGCAAGATAAAAGTCTCGAGCAGGCCCAGAGGCGATGGTCAATACCTGCTTATTACCGTCTATCTGTTTATCTATCTCAACGCCGGAAGCGACTATCACTTGTTCGGCAGGTGCGGTAACCTGGACCAGGTAGAAACTGGCGTCGCCATAGGTCGGGTCGGCATTCTCCGAGGGCAGTTCGATATGCCACCTTTCGTCGTCATAGACGGCCAACTGGGGATAGAAGTGAGCCAAGGCCAGCACGTCGTCGACCGTAGCGAAAACGCCGTAGTTGCTGCCGCCTTCGGAAGGCACATCGACCCCAAAGTCCAGGCCAATAACCACTTGCTCGCCTGGCGACAGCGGCGTCGCCAGCGGGACGCCAAGTAGGGAGCCAGAAGAATCATAGGAAGGCTCAACCGGATCACCATTCAGCGTCACGCTAGATAGGGTCGTCCGGCCGCCAAGAATATTGGGGAAGAGGTAGAAGTAAACTTCATCCAGGGATACGTCTTCCTGGTTGGTATAGCGAACCTCTTGCCGGCCGCTCACTGAGTATAAATCCGGGGCAATCTCCAGGTCTATCTGATACACCGGGGCTCCGGTTAACTGCTCCAGCACCATTGCCTCATCGTCGATTAAGCCTGATCGGAAGACAGAGCGATCATCCCAATCCGTACCGAGCAAGGTCGCGGCCGGTTGACCGGCGTTTGCGGATCCCGATTCGCCCATGACATACTGGTCAAACCAGGCCAGCATTGAATCAGCCAACCCGGGTTCTTTATTAAACATATTTGTCCCATGCCCGGCCCCGTCAAACATGATCAACTCGACCGTGCCCTTGGCCAGTTCGTGCAAATCCCTGGAAGAATCGGCTGCCACCGTATCCTCTTGGCTGGCCACAAAAAGCACCGGCCGGTCGCCATATTCCTGGATACGATCATCGGTAGTTACGCCAAAGTAATCCTCGCCGGGCGATAACAGGATCATGGTGTTAAGCGACGGTTCATTCACCGCCAAAACCACGGACATATTAGCCCCAATGCTGGCTCCGGCGGCTGCGATGTGCTGCGCATCCACATCTTCACGGCCGGCCAGGTATGCCCAAACCTGGTTAAGATCGCTCTCCGTTTTATCCCAATCTCGCTGGCCGCCCGTATCGCCATGGCCGCGCATATCCACGGTCATAGCCGCATAGCCATTCTCTGCTAACTGCCCGGCGAAATCCGCCCAATCTGAGCGATCGCCGCCATTCATATGGAGCAAAATGATTGCCGGCCAGGGGCCGGTCCCGGCTCCAGGATAGAAGGTGCTGACGATGGACTGACCATCGGCCGCTTCGAGAACTACCTCTTCAGGAGCGGCAGCCGGCACTGGCTTCGTTGGCGCGGCCGCCGGTTCGGCCGCAGCCTCTTTTTCCACTTCGTCCGCTACCCCGTTACTCGATTCAGTCCCTGATCCTTCTTTGGATGGGCTGCTTTCGTCACCGGTGGGGCCGTCTTCGACCGCGGCTGCCTGCTCTTGGGATGATGGACCAGAACTCTCTTCAGACTTTTTATCCTCACCGCTCTTGCATGCGGCCAATAAGAGAATAAGGATAATCAAGAATATTACTTTGAGACTTTTCACTTTCTTCTCCTGCTTATACCAGCTGCCTGATATCTAAGGTGGGCTTAATAATTCCGGCGCTACGTCCAATGGAGCAGACAGACTCCCTAGAAATGCTTCCAATTGAGATAATTCAATTTGGCTAAAACCAAGGGGCAATATATCTGTATGGCCGGTGGGACCCTGGCGGGTGGGGGCCTGATTATAGTGGGCCAATACCTCGGCCAAATTCTCGAACTGCCCAGCATGCATATAAGGGGCCGTTTCAGCCACATTTCGCAAGGAAGGCACCTTGAAGGCGCCCATGAGTTCTAAGCCCTGCATTTTGATGAAGCGTAGTTCGGTACACTCTTCTGGTTGGGCATCACTGTACCGGCCCAAACAGTTGAATTCATTGGCCACGGCCTGTTGGCCGCCCGCAAAGCGCCCAATATCCGGCGGCTGTCCTTCGGCGTCCGGCACACCAATGCTGTGGAAGCCGTTGTTGGTCAGGAGGGGTCCGTTGTGACACTGAGTACAGTTACCCCGGTCGAGAAATAACCTCAATCCGGCCACTTCGTCCGGATCAAGGCTTTGTTGCGCGCCCGCCTCATCCCCAACCAACAGCGCCTCAACGTAGTCGTCAAATCTCGAAGGGCCGGGCATAATTTGGCGCTCGTAGGCGGCGATAGCCTTGCCGATATTGGCATAGACCTGGTTTATCAAATCCTGGTCGGCCGGGTCCATCGCTTCCCAGGCTGCCCGCAGATCGGCATCTTCAACCGGCCCCGCGCTGGCAGGAAAGCGGCTCGGGTCAGATAGATTCGCTAGCGGGCCGAAGATCGTCTCATAAGCGCGGTGGTAAGCTTCATCCTGGCTAATGATATGGGCGTATTGGGTTCGGGTGCCCCCGTGTTCGACGGCGTTCTCCATTGGTGTCAGCGCTTGCGCCCATTGGCTATCGCGTCGGCCGTCCCAGAAAAACCAGGGTCCATAAGCGGTGCCGCTGATGGCCTGCGTCTGGCGATCCGTGAGACCAATTGCCTGGGCCAGGGGCAAGCCATCGGTAAAGTGCCTTTCTGGTTGGTGGCACGTCGCACAGGAAATCTGCCCATTAGCGCTAAAGCGAGTATCAAAGAACAGTTTCTGCCCGAATTCGGCCGCCCGGGGATCGTCGCCAACCGCATTGGAGGGATCTGGCGGCAACGGCGGCAAAGTTCCCAGCCACAAGGACTCTAACGTGGCTAATTCGGCCGCCGTCCAGCCGGCGAGATTAACCGCCTCAGGTGTGGGTTCCGGTCCGTTGCCGCAGGCAACGAGAAACAGCAAAATGGCGCCCACCAGGATTGGGTAGGGCGGCAAGATTGGCATTGTAACCCTGACTGAGGAGGCGAGGATTCTTTGGACCGGAGCCATCAAATTTTTCATTCGTTCTTTGGAAGGGTGAGCGGCGTTCGTTCGGCCACCTAAATCAGGGCAGGATGATGTTGAAAGTAACGCTGTCGGTCTGGTCACCGGCCGTGATGTCCAGCTTGAGTTCCCACCAGCCGGCCATGCTAAACTTCACGCCCTCCAGGAGGTAGTCGCCGCCACTCTCCTCTGTTATTTCAGGCGCAGTAGGAAAACCATGATTGTGCTCGGGCATACCGCCGCCAACGGTGATCTCGGCCTTTTCCAGCGCCTGGCCGTCGGCCGTTTCAACATGAACTGTCCAACTGTGAATCTCATTGAGGCTCAGGGGATCCAGGTTGTTACTAACTGTAACTTGAAAGGCACCGTCCTCTGTAAGTTTCGTCGTTGCCAGGTCTAGTTCGTCAGACGCGTCGGGCATGGCCATAGCCGTCATCTCTGGGGTTGGCGTTTCTTCAGCTTTGTTGCTACCGCAGGCGACCGTAAATAGTGCGACCAGTAAAAGTAAGCTTATCAGGGTTAATTTGCGAATTTGAGACATATTCTTCTCCTGGTATGGGTAATAATCAGCCTTCTTCTGCACACCTGATAACCCGATTGCTCGAGGTTAAGTACTTTGGCACCCTTCATCAAGGAAAAATATAATACCGGGGCTACCAGGGAAGTCAAACGGACTCATTTTTCATGAAGAATCGGGAAAGATATCGAAATATTCTGGTCTCCGGCCGGCACATACAGGATAATCTATTTTGACCATGAAACATCTTCTAACCAAAATCATGTTCGCCGGCTTGATCCCCCTTGTCTTAATGGTCACCGTTCTCGCAGCTTGTTCGATCGAAGATCCAGATCAGCTACCGGCCCAGATAACGGAAACCTCCACTGAAAGGCCGGCCGGGGCGGCCGATAGCCCAACCGTCCCGCCGGCTACCCATACACCCGCCTCTCCGCTGGCAATCTCTGACCAGGAAACGCCCACGGCCGATCCTGAACTTAGCGGTTTTTTTTACTACATCGGTGTGGATGTCGGTGAGCTCAAGGTGATTTCCATGGATCTGGCCACTGGCCTCGAGACAGCCATCCTCACCCCTCCAGAGGATGCCTGGCTGTCCGAATTAGCCCTTTCTCCCGACGGCAGCCAGCTTCTTCTGGCCTACAGCCCGCCGCCAGAAGATGGGCTGGTGCAGTATGGTTTTACCGACCTCTACCTGATGCCGGCCGATGGCTCGGTCGGGCCTGAATTGCTACTGTCGGGCGCGGATTCCTCTGAGAGCTATTTCAACATCAGTTGGCCGGTGGCCGAGACGATCTATTATGCCCATTTCGCCCCTAGCTTTGCCGACGACGGTCTCATCACCTATGGTAGCCAGGTGGAAAGGTTGCACTTGCCCGAAGCGACCGTAGAAACTTTGGCCCCCGGCGCGGCCTGGCCCCGCGTCTCGAACGACGGCGCCATGCTGGCCTATGTCACTGATGCCAACGAACTCATCCTGGCCGAGAGTAGCGGGGCCAACCCGAAACGCCTGTTGGAACCAGAAACCTTCCTGGCCATTGATGCACCATTATTTTCACCTGATAATAGCTTGCTCTGTTTCAGCGCCGTGGAACAGGTATCGTCTTCTTTGCCCTTCTTATTTAGTCGCCTCCTGGGACTCAAGATCGCCTATGCCCATAACGTGCCCTCCGATTGGTACTGCCTGCCCCTGGATGGTAGCGGCGAACCGGTTCGTCTGACGGACCTGGACGGGCTTGGTCTCTATGGTGATTTTGCCGCTGGCGGCCGCTATTTGGCCTTCGTGACTACGGCCGGCATCTATGTCGTACAGCTCGATGGTTCCGATCTACGACAGCTTCTGGAGCGGGACCTGGTTGGCACGCTCAATTGGACGCCTTAAGGTAGGCAAGACGACTATCTGTTATACTGGAGCCTCAATGTTTGAATTGCCGTTATTCCCCTTAGACATTGTGCTTTTTCCCGGTATGCCCTTGTCGCTACATATCTTTGAAGACCGATATAAACTTATGATCGGCAAATGTTTGCAGGAACGCCAGCCATTCGGCGTCGTGCTCATCAGAAAGGGTCAAGAAGCGCTAGGCCCTTTGGCCGAACCGCACCTGGTGGGTTGTACGGCCTATGTAAGCCAGGTAGAAAGGCTGGACCAAGGGCGCATGAATATCGGCGTCATCGGCCGGGAACGATTTCGGATCAACACCGTAGACCAAGGCCTACCTTATCTGCTGGGCCAGGTTGAGCGTTTCCCGATCGGCGATCTGAACCGTGAGGAACAAAAGTTGGCCGCCGATCGGTTGCGGCCATGGGTGATTCGTTACCTGGCGCTCTTGCCCGAGGTTGAGGATTTGACCATCGAGCCCCGCTTATTACCCGTCGATCCAATCCCCCTGGCTTATCTGGCCGCGACCCTGTTGCAGGTACCGCTAGAAATGAAGCAATCCCTGCTGATGGAAAAGCAAGCTTTGGCTCTCCTGAAAGAACTGCACGACCTATATCGCCGGGAAATAGCCCTGGTCAAGTTAATGCGCGAACAGCAGGGGGCCGACGAAGGTTTTTTCTCACTCAACTGAGCCATGATCGAAAAAAACCCAGATGGACCGGTCGAGGAGCCTGAAGATTAACCACTGCCCCGCATCCCACCCCCAGGCCGCTGGGCCGATGTCATGGATGAGGTGATCGAAGAAGCGATGCGTTCTGGCGCTTTCGACAACTTGCCCGGCCGGGGCAAACCCCTCAAGTTGGATAACAATCTCCGTACGCCGGGTATGGATCTGGCTTACCAGTTGCTCAAAGACAATGATTACACCTTGCCCTGGATCTCAGAGCGCAAAGAAGTGAATGTCGCCATTGAAGCCTTAAGAGATGAGATTCGCCAGGTGTGGTTGCGTTACAGCGCCGAATACCGGGTCACCCACAGCGACACATTGCGGATGGCCATGTCTGCGGATTGGTTGAAGCGCCAGGAAGCTTGGCAGGAGCACATCAGGAAGATCAATCGCCGTGTCGCTGACGTTAACTTAAAGCAGCTCGGTGACTCTTTTGAGATCCTGAAGTTGACCCTGGATAACGAGCTGTGGTGAGCAGGAGCCACCGGCCCCGAGAGCAGCACTCCGGGCAGCCCTCTTGGTTAGATACTTTTTGGGACTAATACCCGGCCGTTTAGATCGACTGCCCTAGCAAAAAACGGATCGCCTGGGGCAGGCGCCGCCTCCAGGCTGCTTCCTCATGATTGGCCCACTTCTCCTCCACATAGAGCAGGTCCCGTCGCGGCCGGTACCCCTTTTTGACCAGCAGTCGATTCATGCGCCGGACGCCGGCATAGTAGCGCCGCGACCGCCAGGGCAAACTCATCCAGTGCTGGCCTTCCCCATATTCCCTTGTCCCGGCATCCATATAGATTCTGCCCGCAGAAAAAGGCGCCTCCTGGATATAATCGTAAATGGCCCCTTTGGCGAACCATAAAGCAGGGCTCATCGCCCCGGCAAAGCCAAATATCTCAGGGTGGCGGAAGATGGCGTAGAGGCTGATCAGCCCGCCCATCGACGAGCCCATGATGCCCGTATGGCTCCGGCCGCTCAGGGTGCGGAAAGAGGCATCAACCAGGGGCTTGAGCGTATGGATGATGAAAGAAAGATACAGATCGCCCCGCCCACCGCCCCTCGTCGGGTCGCGGAAGGGGCTGTACTCATCCAGGCGATCGACGCCGCTATTAGGGATGCCGGCCACGATAGCCTCGATGCCCTCCCGACTTAGCGCCTCCATCGTTTCATCCACCCCCCACTCACCGGCGAAACTGGTTGCCGCATCGAAAAGATTCTGGCCATCATGGAGATAGATGACCGGATAGCGGCGATTACCTTTATTGTAGGAGGGAGGTAAGTAGACCAGCAATTCCCGCTGATTGTCCAACTGGGGGCTCTCGATGCCAGCCAATACTCTCAGATTGCCCACCACAGTATGTTCTTTGCCGTTGATAACCGCCGGGTAGTCAACCCACTCTGCTCTCATGCTGCGCCTTATCCACCATCCAAAGGATGGGATTATAGGGAGTGATGGTTACTTTGCCAACGAATTGGCGCCTGCTTATTTACATTTGGCTTTTTCCAGGCCCATCCCTCTGTCCTGACCGCCTGGAAAATCAGACCTAATGGTAGCTTGCGACTATCGTCGGCCTCATTCGGCAAGCTGTAAATCAATCGAGCCAATGCCGCCCTCGATGGATATATCTAGCGTGACCCCAGATTAGCCGTAAGCCTGGTTCGTATAAACATCCCCGTTTTTAATCAAGCCATTCGTTTTGAGGTCGCCCAGACCCTTGCGCACTTCCACACGCACCCCCACGTCCTTGGGCAGCTGCAACGAGGTCGAACCGATGCCGCCCTGGATAACGGCCGTCAAATCTTGTTGCCAATGCCCGCTACGGTCCACGTCAACGTCCCCTGCGCCCATCTTCACCGCCAGGTCGCGCAGGGTAGAGCTGCTCAAATCGATGGCCACCCGGCCGGCGCCGCCTGTGAAGTCCAGGCTTTGCAATTGTAACGTATCCAGCGCCTGGTCGCCCTCGCCGGCGCCCAGGGTGATGATCATCTCCAGGGGCATATTATCGGCAAACCGCAGATCCCATTCATAGCGGATATCCCCAGATTAAAAAGGAATCTATTCTCGATAGAGGGCTGTTCCACCGACAACCTGCCCTGGTTACCGCTGACCGCGTAGCTTACATCAGGCAACCAATCGTCGACATTGTAGGTAAACTTGGCGTCCATCAAGGCGCCGGCGCCCCCACCGATCTGCAATTCACCGTTACCCAGCTTAATTTCTGCCCGGACCACCTCGGCCGCCCCGGCTTCCACCGATTCACGCTTCGTTTTAACCGGGCCAACTTCCAAATTTTCCAGACCGCAGCCGCCCACCAATTACAGCACCGTTGCTAAAAGAAGCATAGCCAGCAACTGCCCACGTTTTTTTCTCATCGCTCGCCTCCGATAAAAATAAGATCGGAATCCCTTGTCGCCTTCCCGGGTCCGTTCGCTTCTGCAACTTCCAGGCTCTGTTCGCCGGGGCACTCCTCCAGGTTCCGGAATTTGTCTGTCAATTTTTTAACAGAAACCTGGCGGGAACACAATTTCATTCGCCTGAGAAAAAGAATAAATCTTACGGACGCCGCAAACCGGCCGAGATAAGCTAAGGACAGGATACCATTCGAGGAGGGATTAATCTTATAGGCGATAACGGCCTGAGGAGTACACGATGCTTCAATTATGGGAACTACTGATCGCGCTTGAACAACCAAGGAACGAACGCGCCCTGACCTGCAATCAATGTTTTGCTATCGTTGATTTGTTGTCCCTGGCCATCGAGCTGGACCTTGAACGCGAACAATTGTTTGACCTGGTTCAGCGGCGCCTGGCCCGCTGCCCGGGTTGCCGGGAAAAACTTCTGTCGAAACTGGAAAAGTTAGAACAACTGGCGAGTTGATGAAAGCCATCCCCCGCAATAAAGAATCGTTTACCTCCTGTTAGGTGTGAGTTTCCTCCAGTCTGGCTTATCTCCCGCGCATTGATTCAATTGAGAACCGGCCGAAAGATAGCGCTCTTAGGAGGAAGCATCCTCCGCTGCGATCCGCCTGGTAACCGAGAACGGTTACTACTCTTAGCGGCTAACTGTCACATGCTTTTCAATAAGCCTCCGCCGATTAACTACCGTAAATAAGCGTATCCGGCTTAAAGGCCGCCCAGGAGAACCAGAAATGGTCGCCGTGAACGATCGGTCTCAACGATTCGCCGGCCAATGGCCCGCCCGTGGCCTGGCCCAGAACATTCCAGGTGCTGCCTGTCTGCTCGTCCTGGATTTCTTCCCCGACTAATAAGAAAGTCAACAATTCGCCGTTCAGATTTGGATCAAAAATACCTGTCGCGCCCACGTCGCCAAACTCATTGGTGATGGGATTGAAGAAAGCGCTGGTTGTTCCAGTCGAATGAAACAGGACCAGATCCTGCCCATCCTGACTGTCGTTGATAACCCCTACCTTGGCCAGGTCTGTGACCGGGTAGGCGATATCCGTATTATCTAGAGATACCGAGACCACCCGTTCCATTACCGGCAGACGCCTGTCCGGTGCGTCAAAGAAGAGGAAGGGATCTGATCCGGATGAGTCATAACCCGAATAAGAAGCCAGATTATAAGGAAAGGGGAAGCCAGTATCGTTAGATAGAACCTGGCCCTCGGGAAAGGCGGCCTGGAAGTCAGCAAAGCTAACCAGGGAAGAGGCCAGGAAGGTTAACACTTCGCCGGCGTACTCGCCCACGATGCCTTCGCCGGTGAATTGTTGCCAGAGACTGTCCGTAGTCCGGTCATACATCACCAGGTCCGAGTTACGCAGCCAGCCCGAGGTGCCAAAAGCCAGCTCATGCCCGTCAAAACGCGCGTCGAAGACCAGGGCCGAATTACAGAGCGGGCAATAGGTAATTACCACAGGAATATCACCGATCTTATCGTTGACGATCTCGTGGGCGGTCAGGATCCGCAGCGGGTAAGCGCGCGCTTCACCCTCCAGCGCGACGACCATGACCGGGTCGCGCTCAGTCAGCCAGCCGGACGCCTCCTCCAGGTTTTGAAAGGTTGGTTCGTCGAGCGAGCGAATACCATCGCGGCGTAGGACCGGCACCAGTTCATCATAGGGGATGGTATGCCGTTTCCAGTCGGTGTTCCAATCCGTTGTGATCTGCTTCATCACATCGGTTCGGCTATCGTCGGTCAGAATAACCTGGCCATTACCGGCCGTCTCCGCTTTCGCTACCTCAGCAGAGTCTGCTGAGGAAACTTCCTCCTCGCTGTCGGCCGCTTCAGCCTTTGCTGTATCAGCGTCATTACCGGCCGGCTCGTTTTCCACTTCAACCGCCGCTTCCGGCCCTTCAGTTACCGCGGGTTCCGCCACATCTTCAGGGGTCC
>Ga0307378_10012645_pt1 | contig 10755 bp, 11 predicted proteins | sample UN1MG_FD_202238 | JGI IMG/M metagenome (GOLD analysis project Ga0307378, IMG submission 202238) | Soil microbial communities from Risofladan, Vaasa, Finland - UN-1 | ecosystem: Environmental > Terrestrial > Soil > Coastal area > Acid sulfate soil | place: Finland: Risofladan, Vaasa | collected...
AACAGAATGGGAGCGAGGCAACACATCTTCATAGCTGTCAGCTTATTCACTTCTTTAAACGCCTCAAATTCCGTGGTGTATTCGCTTTTTGTTGCTTGTAAGTTGACGAATGAAACGGTCTCGCTCCTTTGTTTTTAGAAAACAGAATAAATAAGAAAGGTAAGTGACAAAGACCGGGCTGCCGGCAGGGTTAGCCGTGATCGGGAATCGGGACCACGTGGACCGCCGGCGGGCTTTCTTTGAAAAACGGGGTTTATAGTACCGGCCGGGCGGTGATCGTTCATCCTGGAGAACGTCCCGGACCGAAAGGAAGATATGACGGCATGGGCAGGCACGTAAAGACGCATAATTTGATAAAAACTGCAAAAGAAATCCTGGCCGAACTGCATCCGATGACGGTCCGGCAAGTCTATTATCAGCTTTTTTCAAGACGAGTCATAAAAAACAATCGCGGGCAATATCAAGCCGTAAGCAATGCCCTTGTTTACGCCCGGCGGGAAGGATATATTCCCTGGGAATGGATCGAGGACCGCCTTCGACGCCCGCATTATGTTTCGATGTGGTCCGGGCTTTCCGAGTTTAAAGAGACTTGCCGCCGCGCTTATCGCCGGGATGTATGGGACACGCAACCGGACTATCTGGAAGTCTGGCTTGAAAAAGACGCCTTGTCTGGAATCTTTGAAGATGTACTGAGTCCCTATGGGGCCACGTTGAACGTTGGCCGGGGATACGATGGATGGGATTCTATTCACAACGCCGCGATAAGGTTCATGGAAAAGCCCGCCGCCGTCACCGTGCTTTATTTCGGGGACTTCGATCCATCCGGGGAAGATATGGTTAGAAGTCTGATAAAACGCCTGGGAAGTCTGGGCTGCCGGCCGGAAATTATCAAGTGCGCTCTCACTTACGATGATATACGGCGTTATGAGCTGCCTCCGGACTTTGCCAAAAAGAAGGACACACGGACCGCCGCCTTTGTTGCCGAGCATGGTGACATAGCCGTCGAATTGGATGCGCTTCCGCCGGCCGTGCTTCGGAGCCGCCTGGAAGATGAAGTCTCAAGCCGAATGGACTTGAAGGCGTTAGGGAGAATCAAGGTTCGGGAAAGGAAGGACCGCGCCAAACTGGCAAGGCTTTTGAAAGGGAAGGCAAGGTGACAAAGACCGGACCGGCCGGGCCGGCTCCGGATCTAGCGCCCGGGGCCTAAAGCAAAGCCCGTCAAAAAACCGATATGAAAACACAATTGCAAAGCACTTTTTAAGCGAAAGGATAGAACGATGAAAAGAACGAAAGCTCAGAATATTCAACAGGGTATTACGCAAAAGCTAAAACAGTTAGCAAAGCAAAACGTGTTCACCCAAAAGGATTTTGACTATCTTGACGAGCGCACACACGAACTCTATGACTTGGCGAAAGAAGCTGGCAAGTTGGAAGAAATTGAAAAGATTATTGAAAGAAAATGAGCGTAAGTCACCAGCTCTTTGAATTGCCTGCGGCGCAGGTCCTGGATCGTCCGGGCTGCCGGCCAGGGCAGGTCCCGAATCATTCGAGCTGCCGAACCAGCTCCGCACGGGGCCACGTCGATCGCCGGCCTTGAAAAGCAGGGTGATTTGTAGTATCGGCCGGATCGCCGGCGCTCGGGGCCTAGCTCCAGGATCAGGGGGGATCGCCAATGGGATCGCCGGCAGGATCGAGGATCGCCAGCTCCATGACCAGGACGGATCGCCGGCCTTGAAAAGCAGGGCAGTTTAGTACCGGCCGGCCTGAGATCGTCCATCCTGGGCGGTCCTCTAAAGCGGAATTTCCGATGAAAGTCCGAAAACCATTCGTTATGTTAGGTTGTGACATTTTGCCTGATTTAAAGCGTTGTGACATGGCCGGCGGGATCGAGGACCGCCAGCGCCCGGGGCCAGGCAAATTTCAGGCAGAATCACCAACTCTGAAAATAACCTGCAGCGCAGCTCTGGCCGGTAAGTTAAAAATATCCCGGTTGCCGGGGCTATTTTTAGATTGACGGGACGAAAGGCCAGTATAAGATCGGGGTCATGTTTACTGGAATTTAAAAATAAAAATGGCCCCAACCTTTGACAGGGCGGCGGGGCCAGGTCACAACGATACATCCATTATCGTCAAATCCTGGCTCCCGTCAAGAGCAATTCCTGGGGCAGAACAATTTTTTTTCTATGTGCCATTTATGTCAAGAGTCCGGTAAAATATGAATAAACTGCTTTTGCAGGATTGTTCTCATTCAAATAAACGAACAAGGTCCGATAAGCCGAATGAAACATAACAATCAGTATGACAAGGAGTTATGAATGAGTTGACCGACTATAATTTCGAGGCCTAATAACTGTTGGTTGCGTTAAAACGGCAACGGCCAGGACAAATCGCCAAAAGGCAAATTATCGTGGCCGAAGCGTAGAATTCTGATAACGTCCAGGAAATCAGAATGAGAAGAATCATATCGAATTTCCTGCCGTTGTCAAGAATTTTCTGAACATTTTGCGAAAGGATGCAAAAAATGTTGAAAACCCAAAAAGATCAAACGACGGCGAAAAGTGATAATCCCAACGAGATAATTCCGGGGGACCATAAAAAAACGACTCGATTTCCTTATCACGATCCAGAGGGTAAACCAGCACACCGAACGATCAAGATCGAACATTTTGAAAATGGCAAACGCACAAAAAAGAGCTATTACCAGGAACATAGATCGAACGGCAAATGGGAAAAGAGATTAAAAGAAGGCGGCAAGACGTATCTTTACCACCTGCCGGCATGGTTGAAAGGGTCGATGCAGGACTGGGGGATCATCGTGGAAGGCGAGATCGTTGTGGAAGCTATGGAGAATCTCGGCTTTACCGCAACCTGCAATCCTATGGGTGCTGGAAAATGGAAGTCCGATTATAACCAGTATTGCAAAGGCCGGCTCATTACGATTTTCTGTGATAGGGACGAACCTGGAGAACGTCACGGCTTACAGACAGCAACTTCACTGCATGGCACAACGAGGGAAACACGGGTTGTTTTTCTCGATCCAGATTTACCGAAAGGCACGGATAACAAAAATTTGATAGAAGATCACAACTGGACAGCAAAAGATTTTCAGGACATGATCGACAAAACGCCGGCGTTCGTACCCAAAGAAGTGGACAGGCAGCTTGAGGAATCGGATCGGGAAAAACCATCACCGTGCGATTTGCTGATGAAATTGTGTGACGATGTCAAATTTTTTCACGATGAATATCGCAACGGATATGCCGTGGTTCCCGTCGGCAATCATCAAGAAACTTTCTCTCTTAGCTCTAAATCCTTCTCGCTCTGGTTGACCGGACGCTTTTACTCGCAACACAAGTACGTGCCTCGTAAGCAACAATTGAGCGATACAATTGCCGCCCTGGAAGGACAGGCTCAATTCAATGCCCCTCAGAAAACCGTGGCTGTACGTCTGGCCAAACACGAAGGAAAGCTCTATCTGGATATGGGCGATCCTGATTGGCGTGCCGTGGAGATTGATGATTCAGGTTGGCGAATCATCTCCAATTCGCCGGTTACTTTTAAACGTTCAGGAGGCTTGGCCGCCTTAATTGAACCGGTCCCCGGCAGCTCCATTGATTTACTGAAACCATTTATCAATATCAGGGATGAGGAAGACTGGACCCTTTTGATCGGTTGGATTCTGGGCGCTTTTCAGCCGGAAGGCCCTTATCCGATATTGTCTATTACCGGCGAGCAAGGATCTGCGAAGTCCACGGTGTGCCGCTTGATACAGGACCTCATTGATCCGAGCAGGGCCAAGCTGCGCTCATTGCCGCGAAACGATCACGATTTAATGCTGGCGGCGATCAACAATCGCCTTTTGGCCTTCGATAACGTCTCGACGATCCCGACCTGGACCAGCGATGCGTTATGCCGTCTTTCAACCTGGAGCGCTTTTTCCACGAGGAAGCTGTATAGTGACGATGAGGAGACGATTTTGTCGAAGCAATGTCCCGTGATGTTGAATGGGATCGTGGAAGCGGCGAATCGCTCCGATCTGCTTGATCGGATGATTTGTTTAAGTTTGAAGCCGATCCCGGATCAAGATCGACTTACGGAACGGGTTCTTTTCAAGGATTTCGAGAGAGACAAACCATATATTCTCGGAGCGATTCTGGACGGCGTTAGCGGCGCTCTGCGGGATTTTGATAATGTGAAATTACCGAATCCGCCGCGTATGGCCGATTTTGCTTTCTGGGTAGTAGCCGGTTTGCCGGGGCTTGGTCTCTCATCAGAGGATTTTCTCACAGCCTACGCCGGCAATCGTCAGGCCGCAAACCAATTAGCTTTGGAAAGCAGCAGCCTGGCGGAGTCCCTGCAAAGTTTTATGGCGGAACGATCTCATTGGCAAGGCACGGTAAGTCAGTTGTATGATAGGCTGAATGAATTGACTGCGGAAAAGCTTCAAAGCCAGAAAGCCTGGCCCAAAACGCCTTCACATCTAAGCAGGCAATTAGGACGGCTCGCACCCAATCTACGTAGAATCGGAATCAATATCGACTTCATCCGAAGTCCCGACATAAAGAGAACTCGATGGATTGATATTCAGCTATACCCGAATGGCGGTGTTAATTTAGGAAAGAATGATGAAAAGAAAGAATGTTAATATAAATAATTATTGTTTGCAATTTGCCGTCCAGTGCCGTCCAATGCCGTCCAGTGCCGTCCAATGCCTGATTTTGGGCCAAAAACGAAGATTATATTGGACGGCAATGCCGTCCAGTTGCCGTCCGCCAAAATGCCATTTTTGAGACGGCATGAATTTACTATCCGATAGAATCGCAATTTTTGAGCAAGAATGTGTGATTTTCTGTGCTGGACGGCAACTGGACGGCAACGAAATCTGTGATTTTCTGTACTGGACGGCAATTGGACGGCAACTGGACGGCATTGCCGTCCAACAAAATCGCCATTTTTGAGCAAGAATGTGTGATTTTATTGTATTGGACGGCATGGACGGCAAATTGCCTACTTTTTTAATATTAAGAAAAGAAGGAAAGAAGAAAAAGGCCGTCCGAATGACCGTCCGGATGAATGTTAATTTGGGGAACTTATGGATCAAAAGGAATTTGAGACACGCAGAGCAGCGCAGATCAAGGCGCTCAAAGCGGTCGATGAAACGACGGGGATGCAACGGGGAAATTGTGAACTGTGCGCTATGGAGTATCAGATCGAAGGCAAAAAACCTTTAGGCTCTTGTTTACGGTGTGAGACTTATAAAGAGTGCTATCGTCGAGTTGTTCACCGAGTTGTCTTTAAACGATTGCCTGCTAAATATAGGATGAAGGATAAAACGGACAAAATCAAACGGTTCAAGTCTGCGTGTATGGGAATCGCCGAATGGATCGAGGATCGCCAGCACTCCGGGCCAAGCCGATCGCTAACGGACGGAACCTGAAAAAGAACAAGTGACAATATATTGACAATCGAAAGGTGGAATGATGGCAGAGAAGAAATTCGATGGTTTTTACTATGTTAAATGGCTTGCTGAGCAAGTGGCAAAGCAATTGCATGGCAGAGTACACCGTGAAGGAAACGCCAAGACAGGCTTTCGGTATTATGTTGTGCGAGAAGAATTGTGGCCAGGTGAGCTTGACGATGTGACAAACTATCCAGGTATGCCGGCAGGAAGGATTTTAAAATGGCAAAAGAGACAGATGGTGAAATAACTCAATTCACGTCAACATACCCTGTGCGTTGTCTATGTTGTGACGGGCGCAAATCATATGTAAGTGTGGATACAGGTACAGACATCTTTACGTTCACTTGCTATAAGTGCAAAATGAAATTTGCGGTATCTTGGAAAAGGTTAAATAAGCTGGTGGGGAAGTTGCGGTATGAGCTGAGAAAGCAGGAAATGAAACAAGCTGCCGAAGGAGAAAACAATGGAGATTGAAGAACTGATTCAAGAATTGGAAAATCTTATAGGTGAAGCGGATATGGCTGCGGATGCCGGCAAAGTGGACGAAGCAAAAGAACATTTGAGAAAAGCTAAGGAGCTGCTCGAAGCTGAGTTTCTTGCGGAATAGGCAGAGGCCCGGTGATTCAGTCAACATTGTCGCCGAGTCTTACGGTTGGCGGCCGGCGGCGGGCTTTCTTTGAAAAACAGGGGGTTTATAGTACCGGCAGGCTGGAGATCGGCGGTCCTGGTCGATCCTCGAGCGCGGGATTTCCGAGAAAAGGCCCGAAACCGGATATTCCATCGAAGTAGTGATATTTTACGTGATTTGACGGTTGCGGTTTGACCGTCACCAAGGAAGTGACATCGCCGGCGGCCGGGCCAGGCTTGACGGCAGGCCCGGAACTTATTATATTTTGACAAGAAGAATCATAAGTCAATCGCGTAATGTATAAGGCTTGCGTATGTTTTTCTTCTAAGATAGAGATAAAAACGTATATATTTATAATCGCAAAGGAAGTGAGATATGAGGACAAAAAGGACAAATAACATTATGAAAACAAGAGCCACACGTGAACGTGTATGTTGGGGCTTGCCGCCTGAAAAGTATCTGACAGAGCAGCAACAAAGGCGCTTGCTTTCCTATGTCAAGGCCCAGGCCGATATTGCCAGGTTTAGGAATACGACCAGGGCGATCATAAATGAAATGCTCGTCATGCTTTTTTTGAACACGGGGCTAAGGGCAAAGGAATTGTGCGACCTGAGACTCCGTGACTTGCCGGTGACACACGGCAAAAAGATGATCTTTGTCCGTACCGGCAAAGGAAAAACCGTTCGTATAGTAGAAATCAGTGACCGCTTTTGCAAAAAACTTGAAGGATTCATAGAGCTATATCGTAAGAAAGCAAAACCGGCTGATTATCTGTTTATCAACGAGCGGGGGACTCCGCTTCAATACATTAGCGTTTACAGTAAAATCAAGGTCATTGGCAAGAGGACAGGTATCGGCTATTTGCATCCGCACGTTTTGCGGCATACATATTTGACCAGGCTCTACAATGTTAAGTGCGATCTGCGCTTCGTCCAGGACCAGGCAGGGCACAAGTCCCCTATAACGACGGCAATCTACGCCAAAACGGACCAGGTGACCCGCCGAAAGCAGGTCAATGCCCTGGATAACGTGAATTTGCTTGCCGAATAGGTTGGACCGGGCCAGGGAAGTATGATTGTAGTGCCGAGACGTGCCTGAGAATCGTCAAGACAGCTCAAACAGGTATCCTTGGTATGCCCCAGGCTGAGATCGGGCCTTGTAGGGCCTTCTGGGGATTTTCGAGAAAAGCTGCAACTGGTATTAGCAGCACGGAAAAACAAAGCAGAGAGGGTTGTAAAGTTGCCCGTCAAGCCGTGTCGTTCATCCTGCCTGTGAGTGATCGGCCCGGATAGAACCTGCTAGGACCGGAAAATATATCCGAGCAAAAACTGTAAATGTACTTGCTTTGTTTGAAGCTTTGGCTGTTTCGTTTCAATCCACACCCGCATAAAGCGGGTGACTGTACGAAAATAAATTGCTCGGATAGAGCCGGTAATACCAGAAGCAGCAAAAAACATAATAACAAAAACAAAAGCAGATTGAAACGTAAATTAAAAGGCTATATATTTCCGGTTTTCTCGAAAAGACGATAACTTTTGTATTGATAAGAAGTTATAAGCGTTTTTTTGACATTAAAGACGGTTTTTTGCTTTTTGTTTTTAATTATCAAAAGAATTAAAAGAATTAAAAAAGCGGGCTAAAAAGATCGGCAAAAGGGGCGGCAAAATGATCGAGAATCCTGCCGATTATCACCCTGGGCCTGGGCCTCGATCACAGCTTTTGATTGTCCGTATCAATCCTCAAATGAAATTACAATTCCAATTCCACTTTCATCGTTGTCATCATCCTTGTTGGCGGGGGATATGGTCCCGGCCAATGCTTTTGGTTGTTCCTTATCTTGCCTGTTGTCCGACGTGCCGGCCTTACACATTGTCACGATGTTATCGCCTGGCTCAAGATCAAATTGTATTTCGCCTCCGTCTGTTATGCCAAGTTCTTCGCATATCTCTGGAGGGATGCGGATTTCCTTGCCGGTCCCGTGATCCTGTACTTTTCGCAAATATTGTTCAATCATAATCCTGCCTTTTGTTCTTGTGTTCTGAAAAGACCTGTGCCCCCCCCCAGGGGGGCACGTTCATTCGTGAATTGTACGAAAACCTCGTTTTTTGTCAAGTTAAAAGCAGGGGGGCATTGAAAGGGGCATTAAAAGGGGCACGTTTTTGCGGTATGGGATCGTCAAAAACGACGATTTATGTCGTTTTTTTGCTATTTAAAAGTGTCATTCAAAGAATCAAAGGAATCAAAAGAACCAAAAAGCGTCAAAAAGCGTGTTAAAAAGTGCGGAAAAAAGGCACGCCAAGCGTTGAGCTGAGACTCGATCGCGCCGGCGATCTGTCGGGCCCGGCCGGGAGCCGAGATTCGATCACGTCGGAGATCCCGCCAGGCCCTGGGCCGGTCCACGTTCATGTCGGAGATCACGCCGGGCATGGAGCTGAGACTCGACCACGCCGGCGATCCCGCCTGGCCCTGAGCTGAGACTTCGATCCGCCGGCGATCCCGCCAGGCCCTGGGCTGAGACTCGATCACGCCGGGGATCCCGCCAGGCCCTGGGCTGAGACTCGATCCCGCCGGGGATCCCGCCAGGCCCTGAGCTGAGACTCGGTCACGCCAGCGATCTCCATCCGTTGAGCAGGATCAATATGATGATGCACACCCCGACTACAAGGACCGTGAGCATGATAATAAGCTCCGAGCGATTCATGCTTTTGTACCCCATTAAAATTATATGAAATGGGGCTGAAAACGCAAAATTCGATATATTTTTGTGTCTTGACTATTTTTTTATTTGACAGCCTGGCTTTGTTTTGGTACATTGAGATTATGAATGCACTGCAACGCAAACTCATTAAGTTCAAGACAAGTCTGTTCGGGTTCAATTTCGTGCGTTGCAGTGCTTATGCGAATCCGGCAGGCTTGTTTTTTTTGTCCCGAAAAACCCAGGTTAAGGGACATGAAAGGAAAAAACGATGAAAAGAGTGACTTTTACAATTTGTTGTGTTTTGCTGTTGAGCAGCCAGGCTGTTGGCTTCGCGCCTATTGGCCCGGCCTCAAGCGATCTCGATCAGGGTCAATTTGCGACCGGGGCGGAATATGTCAAGGGTGATTTTAAGACGATCTATGAAAATTACACTGTGACATGGTCAAATGCAGGGTTCAATGAGACTTCTTATTTGCCTGGTAAAACGGATGCGGAACTTTATCTCGATGGGTTTTTTGGCAAAGTTTCTTTTGGCCTAACGGATCGTTGCACGGTTTCTGCCGGTCTTAATCAGGATGGGTGGGGACTTGGCACAAAACTAACCTTGAAAGAATCGAAAGCGCTTGACTGGGGAATGGCGGTTTGGGTGGATTTTTTGTCTTGTGAGGACAAATTGTCTGATTCTGATTGGGAATATTTGAAAGGGCAAGTTGATCTTTATACTGCTCGAATTGCCATAGGTCCCGTTTACAAAATTGATGGGCTTCGTCTTTACGGCGGTCCATTTGTTTTCTGGGCAAACGGTGACGGCGATCTTAGAGGTAAGTATGTTTCGGGTGAAATATCGCTTGATGTAAGAAGCCGTTGGGATGTTAAGACGGAATTGGAGCTTGGCGGCTATATCGGGATGTCGATCGAGTTATTAGAGAACCTTGATGTCCAAGTGGAATATCAGCTTGCGAGGGATTTGAGCATTTTCGGCGCGGGTTTGAGCTTTAAGTTTTAGCCGATATGTTTTAATATTCTAATGCTATCCCTGGACCTGGGCAGGGAAAGCAGGGTTGAAAGTGATCGGCTGCAACGATGGACCTGGTATAGACGGAATCTGTATCGTCCCGTTGCGCCGGTTGCTCTGTGTGAAAGGGTTAAAATATGAATGGTGATTCAGAACAAAATGAAGAACATCTCGAAAGCCGGCAGCAGCCCGAAAACAAATTACAATCAATCCGGGACATAACCAGGGCGATCAAAGAGGGTGATGAAAAATACATTGACCGACTCGGCCTTTTAACCGATTTGCTTTCTGATTTGAACACAACTTTTGAACGGTTGATTGACCTGGCGATTCAAATCAGAGACTCTTTGAAAAAGGTATAGTTTAATACCGGCCGAGTTGTGATCGTCCATCCTGGGCGATCCTCGAGCGCGGGATTTCCGAGAAAAGGCTCAAAACCGGATATTCTTTTGAAGTGGTGACATAAGGAGAGAATGATGGAGCTTGAAGAACTGATACGCGAATTGGACAATCTTATAGGTGAGGCGGATTTGGCTTTGGATGCCGGCAAGCCTGGTGATTCACGCGAGCATTTAAGAAAAGCTAAGGAGCTGCTCGAAGCTGAGTTTCTTGTGGAATAGAAAAGCCGGCGATCCGGAAAATAGCCGGGCCATGCCCCAGGCACGGCAGGCGGCGGGCCTTCCTTGAAAACCGGGCGGTTATATAGTGCCGGCCGGCCTGAGATCGGCGATCCTGGTCGATCCTCGAGCGCGGGATTTCCGGGGAAAGGTCCAAAACCGGGCGTTTTGTCAAAATGGCGATAATCGGGTGACATAGAAAGGTGGAAAACAGAATGGGAGCGAGGCAACACATCTTCATAGCTGTCAGCTTATTCACTTCTTTAAACGCCTCAAATTCCGTGGTGTATTCGCTTTTTGTTGCTTGTAAGTTGACGAATGAAACGGTCTCGCTCC
>Ga0307378_10012646_pt1 | contig 10755 bp, 9 predicted proteins | sample UN1MG_FD_202238 | JGI IMG/M metagenome (GOLD analysis project Ga0307378, IMG submission 202238) | Soil microbial communities from Risofladan, Vaasa, Finland - UN-1 | ecosystem: Environmental > Terrestrial > Soil > Coastal area > Acid sulfate soil | place: Finland: Risofladan, Vaasa | collected...
TGCCGCACATGTCACAACAGAAACCGGCCATGGTTCACCTGTCACGGACCCTGTCCGCGGACCCGAAGTATACGAAACCCCACAGACTTTTCAACGACTTAACACCGACATCGACCCACTCCGAAAGGACAGGGCACAACGTCTTCGTCTGGCCCGCTAGGGGAGGGCCGGTTTCTTACGGAAATCCTCCTTGTGCAGTCCGTGACGTTTCATCTTGTCGTAGAGGGAACGCGCCCGCATGCCGGCCCGTCTGGCGGTTTCGCCTATTCGTCCCCCGGTCGCCTCCAGAAGTCCCGCAAGGTAGGCCCGCTCGAACCGGTCGACCACTTGCCGACGGACCTCCGACAGGGGCATCTCGAGCCAGTCTTGGGGAATGGCATCCGAGGTCTCGACGCCCGGGTGGAGCACGAGTCCGGGCACACCTCCCTGACCGATTCCACTGATGCTCACCGGCAGGTCACGCAACGTGATCTCCTCTCCTTCACAAAGCAGCATTGCCCGCTCGATCACGTTGATCAGCTCACGTACGTTCCCCGGCCACGAATAGCCGGTCAGTGCCTCCAGGGCCGCCGGCGCGATACCCGTGACCGAGCGGCCGATCCGCGAGCTGTAGTAGTCGATATAGCTGTCCGCGAGCTCCGGGATGTCCTCCCGACGCTCCCGCAGCGGCGGGATCGTCAGCGTGACCACGCCCAGCCGGTAGTACAGGTCCCTTCGGAACCGTCTGGCCCCCACCTCCTCCTCCAGCTCACGGTTGGTCGCCGCCATCACCCGAACGTCCACCGTGATCGCCTTCTCACTTCCCACACGCTGTATCGCGTGTTCCTGGAGCACACGCAGCAGCTTCACCTGCAGGTGGAGCGGCATCTCGCCAATCTCATCGAGAAAGATGGTCCCGCCGTGGGCCAGCTCAAACCATCCACGTCTGGCACGGGAGGCCCCAGTGAAGGCCCCCTCTTCGTGTCCGAACAGCTCACTCTCGAGCAGGGCCTCGGGAAGCGCCCCGCAGTTGACCGCAACGAACGGGCCCTTCGACCGGACACTCTCGGCGTGAATGGCCCGTGCCAGACGCTCCTTCCCCACACCCGTCTCCCCGAGGATGAGCAGTGATACTTCCGTGTGCACCACCCGGCGTGCAACGTTCATGAAGGTCTGCATCGCGAGGCTCGAAGACACGAAATCCGTCAGTCGCGGCTCCGCAAGCGTACGACGCGCCAGCAATTCGTGCTCCCTCTGCTCCCGTCGCTTTTCCAACACCACCGCCAGTGCATCCCGGACCTCCCTCGCCGACAATCCCGTGTGCAGCACCACGTCACACCCCGCCGCCAGCAGACCCGCCTGCTCACTCGGGTCGTCACTGCCCGACAGCACCACCACCCCAGGCGAGTCAGGCAGGTTCTGCAGCAGTTGCATCGTGTCGAACGCCGGTTCGGGAATGAGCGACCGGCTCACCACGATGAGATCCGCATTCTGACGCCCGATCCGCTCCCATAGTCTTCTCTGCTTCCCCACGCTCTCCACGATGACATCCGGACGTGCCAGAAGTCCCTGCAACTCCTCCCGTCGTGGGCCGTCATCCAGGGCCAATACCACGCGCGTAATCATCGGAGTCCACACCTCCTTTTTAGACCATACATGACATGTTAGCTCCGATAGGATCGGAGGTCAAGCCTCATATTATGCCTTTCTGTCGGAACTTGGACTTTTTCGGCTTTCTCATAAGGTCTTTCCTGAAAAGCAGTTCCGGCCGAACCTCTGTCTGCCCAGACGGAATTGGCACGCCATTTGCAGTGAAGAGGCATGGTGCAGCGGGGGCTGACGGGGCCCGGTGCAGGCAGTTCTCGAAAGCATCAACCCAACGACGGAGGCGGGGCAGATGGCCCGGAACAAGACAATGCAGAAACCCAAGACGAAGAACACCCGGAGACGCGTGGCGTGCAAGGCCGGCGTTCAGGGACTCCCCAAGCGGTAAAACACGTGGCGGTCTGTGGGTGCGGTCCGCCGTCGGGAAGGTCCCGGCAGCGCGGAGGAACCAGGACGCGATCAACAAGGAGGCACTGGAAATGGGCAAGAAGAAGGCATGTGAGAAGAATGCACCGAAGGAGAAGTCGAAGAAGTGCTGCAAGAAGTAAGGTCCGTCGGAAGGACGAGCACCCGAGGTGAGTGAGAAGGCGGTACGTGGCTCCCGGGTATGAACAAAGGGAGCCCACGGCCCCCGTGTGAGGGAAGACGGAACAACTCCAGGTTCCCAAAGGAGGACGAGCGATGAGGCGGAATATCGGAGCAATGGTGCTGCTTGGCGCGGTGGTGGGGATACTTGCGTGTGTGGGGATAGCCGCGGCCGCTGAAGAGGCGCAGCAGAAGGTCACCGTGGTCGGGAAAGTCAGCGTGACCGAAGACGACGACTGGAACGTCACGGCTGCGAAGCTGACGACCGATGCCGGGGTCGTTTACCAGATCGTACTCGACGAGAAGGGCAAGAAACTGGCAGCCGAGATGGACGGTGCGAAGGTGCAGGTCACGGGCACCGTGGCCACAAAGGAAGGCTCGGCCAAGTGGCTCACCGTGCTCACGTTCAAGGAAGTGGAAGAAGTCGGAGGGGATGACGAGTAACGGGTTCTCAGTGCGCCCCCGGCCCTGTCGTGGTACACGACGCAGGAGCGAGATCGACACGCGCGACGGAGAATGCCTTGCACACCATCGGTTGGACTGCGGTCTGCCACAGGGCCGGCCATTGGGAGCGTCGTCGGGTGGATTGCCGTTGCCGGACGAGACGTCGCGATCCGTCGGAGAATCCTGGGGAGCCCTGTTGCCCAGAAAGGAGCAGTTGAAATGGACGGGAAAAAGGCGGCATGGGTGATCGGCGGCGTGGTGCTCAGTCTGGTGCTTGCGGGCGTGGTTGAGGCCGCCCCAAGGTCCACTCGAGGCGACACCGCTGCCAAGGAAACGAAGACATCCACCCGGTATCTTGTCATCGAGGTGCGGGACACCAAGGGCAACGTCTCGTTTGAGGTTATCGATGCCAAAGACCTCACGAAGCGGACCAAGGACTGCCGGACCCAGTACCAGGAGGCACTGAAGGAATGGAACACGGCCAAGGCAACGGCCAAGAAGAACAAGGAGGCGTTCACGGAGAAGAAGCCCGTGGAGCCGTACGTCCGGCAGATGGGGTCCAGCTTCAAGACCGAGCAGAAGGCCAAGGAGTACGCAGACAAGCTGCAACAGGCGTACGAGGCACGGAAGGCCAAGAAGGCCGACGAGCCCGCCGCCAAGAAGTCCAGTGAGACAAGCGCGAAGCCGGCTGCGGACACCGATGCCAACGAAGACGAGTAGCGTCGGCGAGGGGGCCATCGAGGACGACAAGGCACACTGAAACTCCCTGCGGACGAGACAGAAACCACCCTCCCCTTTGACCCTCCGGCACGCTGCACAACGGCGGCGTCGAGACGGAAAAAGGGGAGGGTTTTCCACCGGCGGGACGACGGCCCCGGGACGCCGACATCACTCCGAGTCCAGCTGCAGCTCCATTTTCTGCGTCAGGACGCGAAAGCCGTGCTTTGCGTAGAACGCGACGGCTGGCCCGTTGGCGACCCAGACGCCGAGCTGGATGACGGACAGATGTCGGTCGCGTGCCCACCGCTTCGCTTCCTCAAGCAGCGCCGTGCCGATTCCCTTCCGACGGTGAGCTTCATCGACGACCACGTTCATGATCATCGCGAACTCGCGCGGGCGGTACATCGGATAAGCCGAAGCCGTCTGCCTGGCGATGTTCAGGCAGCCAACCACCTCTCCGTTCGTCTCCGCCAGGAAGTAAGCCTTGTCCTCCGCTTCCACGTATTCGGCGACGACGTCACGAGGCCGGGCCGGGCCCGGGAAGACCCGAAAGACCTCGGGCAGAATGTCGGCGTGGTAGCGGTCGGCCTGCGCGAGCAACCGACAGATCGCGTCATAGTCGTCCATTGTCGCAAGACGCGTGGTGAGTTGGCCCATGTCAGCTCTCGGCGTTCGATATCTCGACCAGCTTGTCGAGGGCCTCGGCGGCCTTGCCGTCCGCAATAACCCGGCGTGCCACGTCGAGTCCCTCCTGCGCGGTTTTCACCTGATCGGCGGCCAGGACCCCGAAGGCGGCGTTCAGAAGGACAATGTCGAGCGGCGCGCCTGCCTTGCCCGCGAAGACGTCACGGATGACCTGCGCGCTCTCGGGGGGGCTCGCCACCACGAGCGCGTCGAGCTTCGCACGACCGAGACCGAAGTCCTCCGGCTTCACCGTGTACGTCTCGATCTTCCCGTCCGCCAGTTCCGCGACGGTGGTCTCATCGCACGTCGTGACCTCGTCCATGCCGTCGTGCCCGTGGACGACGCAGGCGTGCTTGCTGCCGAGGTTCCTGAGCACGGAGGCGATGAGTTCCGTGAGGTGGGGCCCGAAGACCCCGAGGAGCTGATGGGGCGCCCCGGCCGGGTTGGTGAGGGGGCCAAGGATATTGAAGATGGTGCGGATGCCCATTTCACGCCGGGGACCGATGGCGTGCTTCATCGAGCTGTGATGCCGAACGGCATAGAGGAAACCGATATTCGCCTCGCGGATGCACCGCTCGACGACGGCGAAGTCCGCATCGACTTTAACCCCTAGTTCCATGAGGACATCGGCGGAGCCGCTGTGGGAGCTTGCGGCACGGTTGCCGTGCTTGGCCACCTTGAGGCCCGCGCCCGCCATGACGAACGCCACCGCCGTCGAGATGTTGAACGTGCCGAAGTGGTCGCCGCCGGTGCCGCACGTGTCGATGACCGTGCCTTCGCCGGCGTCAATGTGCGTGGCCTTCTCGCGCATCACGATCGCACTTCCCGTGACCTCGTCGACCGTCTCGCCCTTGATGCTGAGTGCAGTGAGGTATGAGCCGATCTGTGCCGGGGTGCATTCCCCGCTCATGATTTCGTTCATGACGCCGCGGGCCTCGTCCTGCGTCAGGTCCTCGCCCTTTACCACCTTCGATATCATCTCGCGAATCATGAGTCACCTCCTAGAGACGCACGGTCGTTGCTCCCTGTGCGGCGTCGGTGCGGATGAATTCGGCCTCCAGGCCGGTCTCCTTCCCATACTTCGAGGATACGGTCCTGATGAAGGTCCCGGCCGCCTGCTTTTCGACCAGGCTGACGGTGCACCCGCCGAAGCCGCCGCCCGTCATGCGTGAGCCGAGCACCCCGTCAATTTCCCGCGCGGCGTCCACGAGCACGTCCAGCTCCCGGCACGACACCTCGTAATCGTCCCGCAGGCTGTCGTGACTGGCGTCCATCAGCTCCCCAAAGGCGGCCGCGTCGTGGGCCTTCATCGCCTCGACCGCTTCGAGCACGCGGCGGTTCTCACTGAAAACGTGATCGAGACGCTTCCTGACCACCGGGCGCATAACGTGCCGCGTCCCGCGGTAGTCGCGCTCGGCCACATCACGCAGCGTCTCACGCCCACCCAGGACGGTGGTCAGCGTCGAGAGCCCCTCCCGGCACTCGGCCTGGCGCGTGTGATACGCGGTCTCCCCCAGGCTGTGCCTGACCATCGAGTTGGTGATAACGAACTCATAGTCGTTCCCGAAGAGCGGTATCGCGCGATGCTCGAGCGTCTTGCAGTCGATGAAGAGGGCTTTGCCCTTCTCGGCGAAAACCGAGACGAACTGGTCCATGATGCCGCACTGGACGCCGACGAACTCATTTTCCGCGCGTCGGGCGAGTCGGGCGAGGTCGACGCCGTCGAGGGTCTTTCCGGAGAGTTCGAGGAGGAATTTCGCCACCGCCACCTCGAACGCGGCGGAGCTTGAAAGCCCGCCGCCAATGGGAACCGTGCCTGCAACCACGGCGTCGAACGTCGGCACGTCCATACCCGTCTCACGCAGAAGCTTCATCACTCCCTTGGGGTAATTGACCCATTGGCGCTCACGGTCGAACTCGAGTTCGTCCGGGCTGAACGATGCGGACTCGCCGAAGTCCACCGAGTGAAGCCTCACCCTGTCGCCGCCGGAGGCTCTTCCGAGCACCGCGATATCGAACGCGATGGCCATCGGCAGGACGTAGCCGCCGTTGTAGTCGGTGTGCTCGCCGATGAGGTTGACGCGACCGGGAGCCCGTGACAGGGCGAGCGCGTCCGCCGGGCCGAACCGCTCCTCGAACGCACTTCTCATCCGGTTGAGACGTTGTTCATCGATCATGACAGTTCTCCGTGGGTGCGTATCTTAGGGGTGTGCCGGTGACGCGTCAAGGCCAAAGCCGCCGGAGCGGCAGCCGGGGCGGTTTGTGCTTGATTTGTCCGCCCCTGGCTGTAGACTGTGTCGACGCAGATGAACAAGGACATTTCGGATTGGGGGAAAGAACGATGGCGAAACTGGGAAAGCTTCGCGCCGGGGTAATCGGGTGCGGCAAAGTGGCCCGCACACTCCACATCCCGGAGTACATCACCTGTGATGACACGGACCTCGTCGCCTACTGCGACATCGACAGAACGTCCATCGCCGAGACGGTGGCGCGTTACGGCGCACGTCCGACCTACAGGGACTACCGGAAGATGCTCGCCGCGGAAAACCTGGACGTGGTGAGCGTATGTCTGCCGAACTACCTGCACTGTGAGGTGACGGTGTCGGCGCTCAAGGCCGGCGTGAACGTCCTGGTCGAGAAGCCGATGTCGCTGACACTGGCCGAGGCCGACAAGATGATGGCGACGGCGAAGCGCCGGAAGAAGGTGCTGATGGTGAGCCAGACGCAGCGCTTCAGTGCCGTCCACCGGAAGGCGAAGGAGGTCATCGATTCCGGGATGCTCGGGGAGATCCTGCATGTCACCACGGCGTTCGGTCACCCGGGTCCGGAAGGTTGGAGCCCCCGTGGCAAGTGGTTCTTCCAGAAGAAGAAGGCGGGCTTCGGCCCCATGGCCGACCTCGGCATCCACAAGGCCGACCTCATCCGGTTCCTCACCGGCAAGGAGGTCGCCTCGGTCTCGGCGTTTGTCAGCCGCGAGGAGAAGACCCACACCGACGTCGAGGACAACTTCGTCTCGGTCCTCCGCTTCAACGACGGCACACTCGGAACGCTCACCACCAGCTGGACCGTGAAGGGCATGGAGACCAACTACACCTACCTCTACTGCAAGAACGGAACCCTGGCGATCTCGGTGATTCCGGGTCGGCCGCTGGTGGCCTTCATGTCGAACCCGCCTTGCGAGATCGAGTTCACCGTCCCGGCCATCCAGTCCAACATCGAGGACACGTGGCGGCTCGGCATCGTGGACAACCTGGCCGCCACCATCCGCGGCAAGGCGAAGTGCCTGGTCCCGGCTTCGGAGGGCCGAAAGGCGCTCGCCATCATCCTGGCGGCGGACGAGGCGGCACGGACAGGAAAGACCGTCAAGGTGAAGAAGTAACCGAGTGCGCCAAGCCCCGGACGAACCAAGGAGAAGACGCTTGAGGACAGCCGTCGGATGCGTCACGGTCCTTCTGATCGCTTCGGTCGCGTTTGCCCAGACGAAGGTCGTCGATTCGATGGACGATGCCGCATTGTGGAAGAGCAATCACAAGGACAACCGCATCACGTTCACGGCCGACCCCAGGCCGAAGGAAGGCCAGGGGGCGGTGCGGTTCGACTCGCAGGTGCCCGGGACTTTTGCCATCTGCTATCGCACCTTCACACCGGACGCCTCCTGGAACGACTACGACGGGTTCGCGTTCTGGGTCAAGGGTGACGGCTCGGAGCACTTCGGCTGCATGCGCATCCAGGCGGGAAACTGGAACAAGGCCTGGCTCGGAAACTTCCCGCTCAAGGACACCGGGTGGCACGAGGTGAAGCTCGCCTGGGGCGACCTGACCCCCGCAGGCACGGGAACCCCGGAACTCGGCACCGCCGACGGCTTCAGACCCGGCGACGTCAACCTCATCGCCTTCGGAAAGAGCTGGAACTTCAACACGAAGCACGAGCGGCCGAAGCTTGCCTTCTCGATCGATGACCTGAGACTCGTCAAGGGCATCCAGCCCAACCGTCCCCGGAAGAAGATCGACACGTTTGCGGCCGTCGGCACCGTGGCTGCGAGGATGAAGGCCGGAAACCCGGTGACGATCCTCGCGTTGGGAGATTCCATCACGTGGGGGACCTCCGTGGGCGGCAACGCCAACGCCTATCCGGCGCTCCTCGGGGAGATGCTGCGGAAGCATTACGGGAACGACGGCATCAAGATCGTCTCACGTGCCATCGGCGGCTCCACCACCGCCAAGGGCAGGCAGTGGCTCAACCGGGACGTCCGCGGGGTCGAGGCCGACCTCATCACCATCATGTTCGGCTTCAACGAAATGCCCGGAAAACCCGACGAGCGCGAGACGGCCACGAAGGCCTTCACAGGGAACCTCATCAACTATGCCGAGGAGGCGGCCGGGGTGATGAAGGCCGCTCCCGCCTGTGTACTCCTAGCCACCATCCCCGGCAACGACAAGCACTGGGAGTCACTCGACTGCTACGCCGAGGGTGTGCGCGGGCTGGGACGCACACACCCCAACATCACCGTCGCCGACGTGAACGCACACTTCAAGAAGATGGGGTTCGACAAGTTCAAGACCTTCATGGCCGATGGTGCGCACCCCAACCGTGAAGGCCAGCGCGAGATGGCCAAGGTCGTCTTCGAGGCCATCACGGGAGTTGCGCCCGGGGAGTGAGTAATGGGCAAGGCGTGTTTCGTCGTCCACAAGCACGACGCGAGCCGACTGCACTACGACTTCCGGCTGGAAATCGGCGGGGTGCTGAAGAGCTGGGCCGTTCCCAAGGGGCCGAGCATGGCCACCTCGATCAAGCGCCTGGCCGTGATGGTCGAGGACCACGATCTGGAGTACCGCGACTTCGAGGGGACCATCCCGGAGGACGAGTACGGTGCCGGCACCGTGATGATCTGGGATGAAGGAACCGTGACGTGGGAAGATGACAAGGATCCCGTCGAGATGCTGGAAGGGGGCTTCGTCGAGTTTGCACTGCACGGCAAGAAACTCAAGGGCCGGTTCAAGCTCGTCCACGCGAAGCTGGGCGGCAATGAGAGAAACTGGCTCCTCATCAAGCGAAAGGACGACCACGCCGAGACCGAAGACGACCTTTTGACCCGGAAACCCGACTCCGCCCGTACCGGCCGCACCATGGAACAGATCGCCGCCGACAAGTCCCCCGGATGATCGCCACCCCTGCGTCCACGCCTCCTACGCGTAGAGAGACAGTGCCCCCTTCGTCCGCCTTGGCCGGGCCGCGGCCCTAATCCTCCTGGCAGCACGGCGGGACAGTGTCTGTGCGGTGCGTATCTGCCGCACCAGAGAACTACGCCGCGGAACCGGCGGTGGCATGATACCTGTGATCGGCGTTATTACCATCAGCGTCACCTGCAGCCAGACTCGCCCTCACGGGGTGTGTGCGGCCCGGGACACGACTCCCGTCACAAGGCCCCAGAAGTTTCACAGCAACAAGAATCAGTGATGCGTGCATTCCGTCAAGAGCACCCACTTCGGACACACATCTCACTATCTTCCTATATCTCCAGCAGCCACACGTTTCCACCCGTCCCGCTCATCGGAAAATTCCATCCGTCTCTTTAGCCAATAGCAGGCGGGGTGGGTTCGCCCGGGAGAGCCGTGCAGTCCGGACGGAGTCGGCGTCGCGGTTGTACAAGGGGAATAAGTCGAAAGCGCGTCGAAGGGCCCGGGAGCGCACGGGCCGTGGAATCGGTCGGACGCTGAGAGGGAGAAAGGTCCACCTGATCGGCGGGCCCTACTTGGTGTCCTCAATCTCCCGGCGGAGGCCTTTCTTGGCGTCCTTCCGGGTGTAGCCCTTTTTGCCTTTGTGCGTGGAATGGGGTTTCTGGACGGGACGTCGGGTCCACTTCCGTCGGGGGAGTGATGGTTTCTTCCTGGCGGATGCTGTCATGGTCGGCCTGCCCGTTGAGTCGAAGTCCGTGGGACACCGGACGTGTCGGCATCATCCGAAAAGCGAGAGTGCGCCTTTGGCGCGCCGGACTCGTGTGGCGGCGTTGGTCCTTCTCGCCGGCCGCCGGGCGGCTGGTTCGCGCAGTTGCGCCCGGGTGGCCTGCACCACTGTTGGAAGGCTCGGCCGGATGGCACTTGCCCTGCCGATCATCGTCAATCCTCCTTCTGACCTCAGATGACCGTACCTTGCCCTGCTACTGGACTCATCGACCGTACGAGAACCGGCCTTTGAGCGGACCACTGCCGCAGGGGCATTCAACCCGCCGGATCGCCCCCCCAGAGGCGAATCCGGCCCCCGCGCCAGACGGAGGGAAGGCCGCCGGCCGTCATGTCGTGTCGGTTGGGTCAAAATGCCACATGGGATGACCGGCGAGGAGGACCGTCAGGAGGCATCCGGCTTGGGGCGGAGTTTCTCCTTGACCTCCTCCACCAGCATGGCGAGTGCGGGGACGACGAGCGGACGCACAATGAAGGTGTCGAGCAGCACGCCCACGGCCATCGCCACGCCGATTTCCACCATCACGGAGAGTGTCGAGCGGGTCATCGAGGCGAAGGTCCCCGCCATGATGATGCCGCAGCTCGAGATAATGCTTCCGGTGAACACGATGGCATGGTAGAGGGCCGGTCGGAAGGACCGTCGCTTTCGTTCTTCGCGGAGTCGGCTCATGATGTAGATGTTGTAGTCCACGCCGATGGCCACCAGCAGCACGAACAGGAAGAATTCGACCTTCCAGTCAAGACCGGCGGCGGCCTGCATCCCCAGGAGTGGCGGGAT
>Ga0307378_10012647_pt1 | contig 10754 bp, 9 predicted proteins | sample UN1MG_FD_202238 | JGI IMG/M metagenome (GOLD analysis project Ga0307378, IMG submission 202238) | Soil microbial communities from Risofladan, Vaasa, Finland - UN-1 | ecosystem: Environmental > Terrestrial > Soil > Coastal area > Acid sulfate soil | place: Finland: Risofladan, Vaasa | collected...
GCTATGACAGTCGGCTCAATCGGCGCAAGGATTGTTCAATCTAGGCTGCTTGTAGACGCAGCGGCAAGTGTAAGCGCCAAGAGAAAAACGATTGTCTTCCTTGGTGACTACATTGATCGTGGCCCCGAAAGCCGACTCGTGGTTGATCTGTTGTGCGGCGCTCTGCCGACTGGCTTCTATGCCCGTTTCCTCAAGGGCAATCACGAAGAGATGCTGTTGAAGTTTCTTGAGTATCCACCGGTGATTGAGGCCTGGCGCATCAATGGCGGCGCTGCAACCTTGGAGTCCTATGGCGTGGACGTACAGGGACTTCGTCGTAACGCGGCAAAGCCTGACGTCTGGCAACGCTCCCTCCTCGCTGTACTTCCGGAGCGGCATCGCCGTTTCTTCGAGGATCTCGAACTCTCCGCCTCCTTCGGCGACTATCTGTTCGTCCATGCCGGTGTAAGGCCTGGCCTACCTATCGATAAGCAAAACCCTAAAGATCTGCTCTGGATCAGAAAGGAATTTCTTTACTCCAAGCAGAGCTTCGGCAAGGTCGTGGTGCACGGACATACGCCAACGGACGCACCAGAGACACGCGCCAACCGCATCGGCATCGACACAGGCGCTTACGTCAACAATAGACTGACGGCGCTTCGGCTTCAGGACGGGTCTCGCCGTTTTCTAACGGCAGAAGCAGGCCGGACTGCGCTCGGATGTCGATGAACGTCCGCACAAGCTCGCAAAAAAGGAACGTCCGCTCGCTTGTGGGCCGGTAATGCTCGCTCAAACTAAGCTTCTCCTGCCGACGTGGATTTGGGACGATCAGCCTAGCGAGTTGCGGGGGCAGGATTTGAGGCTGCGACTTTCAGGTCATGAGCTTGATGTCCGACATTCAATGAACTTTCTGAATTCATCTTCGCTTCGCATGGTCTGAAGGTCAGTGAACCGCGACCTCAGAACCAGGCCAGGACATCGCCAGCATCGGCATCGACCGTTTCGGACGCGCAGGAAGCGAGCAGAAGCCCCGTATAAGGGGCGCGCCAATCCCTATTGAGAAAGGGTGCCCAGGAAGGCTTCTGGAGGCTGGTGAGGCGATACGGCACGCTCCAACCATGTCCAAGAGCACTCCCTGATCCGGCCAAAATTATTCCCTGCTCCTCGAGAAAAGTTCCCTGTTCCCGCGTTTAGGGAAAAAGCGCCCTAATCAATTGACCTATATGAGAAAAAGCCGCGTGTGCGCCCATCCTCTGCGCCCGAATTGGCTGATTTCCCTGTATTTTCCCGCCAAACAGGGAATGCGCGTTCAGAGACGGGTTCGCAGAAGACTGCCTGCACCGCCAGCTAGTCTTCTGCTTTTGCAGAGAAACTCCCCTGTTTTAAATTATGGCCTAGTATCCGCACGTTGGGGCCACGAAATCTGGCGCAAGGCGCCCTGGAGAGCCGGATTTGGGAGGCAGGCCAGGCTTCACTCTTCGAGCGCATCCCTTTTGCAAGAAATAAGGGGCTTGGCTCCGCGAGGACAAGAATGGTTTCAGCCTGCGCGAACGACCGGCAGCCGGTCGCGGCGGCGCTCGATGCAGACCAGAGCCGTGCATTGCCTCACGATCAGTGCGCGATGCTGCGGGCCGCGCCCTTCCAAGACGGTCCGAGATCGTAGAGCAGCTCGGGACCAGGCCTTTGATGCAGGCTGGAATGCGGAGCGTGTGAAATGCTGCAAGCGGGCCCAAGTCCATCCGAATGTGATCGATAGCCGCTCGCGTCCTAACGCATTTATGGTGACCACATTCTCGGCGAGCCTGGCGCAACCTTGGGACGTCGCCATGACGGCATCCCGTGCAACTGTGGTCGCGCTGCCTCGCGTGCGCGACCAACTGTCGGAAGCCCGCGTTTGTAGTGTATAAGCGAAGCGCTTCGATTGGAATAGCGTGCGAATCCAACTCGTCGAGGCTCTGTTGAGGGTGGTCCCGGCGATGGTCTGCGCGCGGGCCTCGGCTTCGGCGTAGAGCAGGGCGGCACCGGACGAGAGCCGCTTCCGGAAGGCGATACCGAGCTCGTCAAAGGTGCGCACGGTCCAGGCGAACGCGTTGATAACGCTCTCACCGCCTTTGCGGGTAAGGATGGGAAGCTCATGCCGTGTCCGTGACCACGCATTTGTGAGTCCACTTTGCAGTGTGAGGGCAAAGCGCTTCGATCGGGACCGCGCACGAATCCAGCCCGTCGAGGCTCTCTTCAGAGCGGGCTGGAGGACGGGCTGCGCGCGGCGCGCGGCTTCAGCGTAGAGCAGGGCGGCACCGGTCGAGAGCCGCTTCCGGAAGGCGATGCCGAGTGCATCGGAGGTGCGCACGGTCCAGGCGAAGCCGATGGCGGCGCCCTGGTAGACCTTCCGAGCGAGTACACGCACGGTGCGCCACGACCAATAGATGGCGGCAAACGTTTCTCTGGCAAGGAGGAGTGCGAGCGCCCGGCCTCTCGACGTTGCCCAGGCCAGGAAGGCGGCGCCGTTCCGAGCCAGGAAGACGGCAGTCGTCTGCATCATCTCGAAGTATGTCTTGGCGAAGCGCAGCGCGATCCAGGTTGCTCGCTCACGCCTCATTTTGAGCGCCCGCAGCGCCTCCTTGCGCCTCAGGCGCTGGGCGCGCCGCCGCTCGTCGCGGTGGTAGCTTTCCAACCAGCTGTGATGCTGGCTTAGGTCGTCCAGCGCCGAGGCGATCACCCGCTTCGACCTGCGGACTTCGTCCTTGACCGCCTCGACCGGGTCGAGGTAGTTGCTCACACTGGACACAAAGTGCTCCCCCTAGAGATCCCTCAAGGCGTCGCCGCCCTCACGTTGGAGCTTCACGCAGTCTACGCCCCAGACCCCTAACGCTGTGTGTACGAAATCCGTTCCGCCTGCCCGGCGTGATGGCCCTCCTAGGCCCTTGGGCTCTTTCGAGGGTGTTCCCTGGAGCCGGCTCGCCGAAAGAAGGCCTCTCGCCTCGATTTAAGCCTTCCAGAGCAGGGAGCGCTGCCGGGTGCGGGGGTGGCTTCCCTGGCCCGCGCTCTTTCCCTGATCGGGGTGAAGTTGTTCCCTGTTCTCCCAATAAAATTCCTTGTTCTCGGTTCTAGGGAAATGGCCCCTGTCCCTTGATTTACATACGGAAAAGTCACGCCCGAGTTCACTTCTCACGCCAAAAACTGACAGATTTCCCTGTATTTTCCGTTGATCAGGGAATTGAAAGCCGTTGTGCGGTTATCCGCACCGTGGGTTCGAATCCCACCCTCTCCGCCAATTTCTTGGCCGTCGGCATGTCCAGGCAGCGGCACAATGCAAACGTGCTGCAAACGTTTCGTCATTGACTGCTCAAATTCTCGCTTATGGCTCAGACGTCCCATTTGCACCAGGGGATGAGACGATTTTGGCGTCCTCAAGCTCACTCGTAAGCCGCTCTATTTCCGATCCTGCCTTAGCTAGTTCTGACTTCAGTTCGTTGCGCTCAAAAACAACTTGCTCAAGCTCCGATCTTAGGTCACCCCCCTCTTTCTGAAGCTCCGCAGCTTTCTGGTTGGCGCTTTCGAGTTCGCTTTGGATGGCTTCCAAGCGAGTTTGTCTGTCTTCTAACTGCGATTGGGCTGCGTCGAGCCTTTTGCCTAGTTCGTCCATATTTGCGGTCGCCTTGGCAAGTTGCTTTTCGCGCTCCGCAGCGTCTGCTGTTGCCTCGTCAGCTGCTTGCCTAGTACTTTCAAGCTCGCTTCGGACGGCTTCCAAACGAGTTTGCTCGTCCTCCAGCTGAGATTGGGTTGTGCCAAGCCTTTTTCTTAGTTCCTCAATTTCCGAGGTAGCCTCAGCGACTTGCCGTTCGCGCTCCACAGCATTTATTTGCGCCCGATGTGCTGCTTGCTTGGCACTTTCAAGCTCACCTTGGACCGTTTCCAAACGCTTTTGCTTTTCCTCAAGTGTTGCCTCGGCGGCTTCAAGGTCGTCACTCAGCCGCTCCGCTTGCGCATTGGCCTCGTCTAGGCTGCCCTGAAAGTCGCTGCGAAGACGGTTAGCCTCTCCAAGTTCCGTCTTGAGAGTAGCGGCAATCTTTTCGAGCTCCGCAGCCTTTGCCTTAGCTTGAGCTGCTTGCTCCCTGGCGATTTCGAGTTCACCTTGTACCGTTCTCAAGCTCTCTTGTGCGTCAAGCATTTGGAAGCCTAAGACGATAGCGGGGATAATCATCATTGCGCAGATTGTTAGCCAAACCCACCGCGGCGTCGCTTCAGGTCTCTCAAGCATTTCTTTTCTCCCAACTCGTCGCAATCCTCTCTCAAGAGTTAACCAACGAGCGGCTGCAGCGTCACGGTAAAATGAACGGCCGTTGAGGAGCGGGTGAGCGGGCCAGCGAGGTCACCTAAGCGGAAGCGATCAAGCGCGACACCGAAGCTGATACCCGCGAATCCCGCATTGCTCGGTGGCGGAGATATGGCCGCGGTAAGAGACAGACATCTCAACCAGCCAGCTTCATGCCCGCTCTTTACCGAAAATGCCATGGCGATGCCATCGCGGCGCCGTAAATTCGGGTTCCAAGGATCATAGAAAGTGCCAGCCAAGGGGGCCGCAGCACAATGACTGATCGCTCAAGACCATCTCTTGCTCTTGCCTTGTTCGCGGGCCTTGCCTGCGTGGCGCCCTCGGTGGCTTGGGCGCAAGCAGGGACCGTCAGCAAGGACATGCAGACCTACTGCGTGAACGACTACAAGAAATTCTGTGGCCAATGGGGCCTAGAGGCCAGCGGTCTTAATCTTTGCATGCGCAAGGCCGGCCCGAGTCTGTCGCCGGCCTGCGTGCAAGCGCTGGTCAAGGCCGGCAAGGTCTCACAAGCCGAAGTAGATAAGATCAAGGCGCAGGCGGGGCGGTAGGCCGTTCGATCTCCGCGCCACCAATTGCTCCTCGCGGGAACACCACATCACATTCCGCGGTCGGCTCGACCGGGAACAAGGATCCAGATGATGAATAGAATTCTCTGCTTGAGCGTGCTTGTTGCCCTGACATTTTCGGTCAACGCGGCCCACGCCGCGGACACCTGCACCAAGATCGTTTCGACCGGCCATCCTCAATATCCGACGATCGCCTTCAAGGATGGCGACAGCATCGTGGGCGCCGCGCCAACGCTCGTCGAGACTATTGCCAAGGATCTCGACATTCCACTTGAGTCTAAATTCATGGGGACGTGGTCCGACGCGCAGACAGCGGCGCGCGAGGGCAAGGCCGACATGATCGTCGGCGTCTACTTCAACGACGAGCGCGCCAAATATCTCGATTTCGTCCAGCCAGCCTTCATCTTTGATCCGGTCGTCGTCTTCGTCGCCAAGGACAAGACGTTCGATTTCAACGGGCAGGACGACCTGATCGGCAAGAAGGGCGCCACCAACAAAGGCGAGAGCTATGGCACCAAGCTCGATGCCTTCATCAAGGACAAGCTTGACGTCGCCCGCACCGACGGCATCGACGTTGCCCTCAAGGATCTTGCCGCCGGCAAGGTCGACTATGTGATCGCCGGTTACTATCCCGGTGATGCCGAACTGTCGGTGCTAGGGCTTGACGACAAGGTCGAGGCGCTGGAGCCCGCTTTGCTCTCGGCCGAGATGTTCGTCGCCTTCTCGAAAAAATCGCCTTGCGCCAGCTTGGCCTCCAAGTTCGGCGACGGCGTCAACAAACTGACGACCGACGGCAGCTTCCATCAGATGCAGGTCGATGCAATCTCCAAGTGGGACAGCGAACACTAGAACTGCGAATGTCGGTTTGCCACTTGTGATAGATCAAAGTCGATCCGGCCAATCGGCCTCAGGTTGAACGGCTCCTGAGTTCATTGGATGAGGTGGGATAGTGATTATCAAAGTTCACGGTGACATTCTCTTGAGTGATGCGCAGGCCATCGCCCACGGCGTTGCCCCGCATGATCATTTCAACCAAGGGCTCGCCCTGGCTTTGCGCGAACGTCACCCTGCGATGGCGAAGGATTTCCGCCACTACTGCCACCAGGAAAATCCGAAGCCTGGACATGCATGGCTCTGGGCCGGACCCGAGCGGGTCATCATCAACCTGATGACCCAAGAGCCGGCGCCAGACAACAAAGCCCATCCCGGCAAGGCAACGGCACACAATGTCAGCCACGCTCTGAAAGAGCTGCATAACATCCTCGACAAGGAGGACATCTCCTCCATCGCCCTACCCAAATTGGCCACGGGCGTCGGCGGTCTCGAATGGAGCGAGGTCGAGCCGCTGATTGAGAGCCATCTCGGCGACTTGCAGATCCCGGTCATTATCTACGAGACCTACGAGAAAGATCACAAGGCTTCCGAGACGACGTGATCGGGCCGCACGAAGGACAGCATGCGCATCAAGCCGGATAGAGTGACTCTCGTTCGCGTTTCGCTTGGGCTGACGCTGCCCTGTGCGTTGCTGCTCTCTGATGTCGCGCTGGCCGCAAGCCGGAGAGCCTGCCAGAACCTCGAACAGGGTTACGCGCAGATCGCGCGCGGCGCGAGCACCGTTCAGATCAACAACACCCTGTTCTCCGCGACCGATAAGGGCTGCCCGGGACTGGCCCGGCTGGCTCTGCAAGACGGCGCGTCCCTCGAGGCCCGCGACCGGTTCGGCGCCAAGCCTCTCTCGCACGCGGCCGCCTCCGGTCAAGCGGACCTCGTGGCGCTTTACCTCGATCATGGCGCGCCGATCGATGCGCGCAACCTCGACGGCTCGACCGCGCTCCTGAAAGCGGCGGAAGCGGGACGCCTGGAGATCGTGAAGCTCCTCATCAAGCGGGGCGCGAAGGTGGACCTTCCCGGCCGCAGTGGGCTGACGCCGCTCGAGGCCGCCGCCTATATGGGCAGCGAGCCCATCGTCGCTTATCTGCTGGAAAAAGGCGCCGACCCAAACTGGGTGGACGCTACGAAGAAGTCAGCCATCGTTTACGCGGCCGGACGCGGCTTTCTGCCGGTCACGCGCCTGCTCCTGGACAAGGGCGTCGATATCAACGCCCGCTACGGTAACGATCTCACGGTACTGATGTGGACGGCCGGCCATTCGAGCGAGGCCGGCGTCTTGGATATCGTGGAGGTGATGAAGCTGCTCTTGGATCGCGGCGCCAGCATCGACTCCCGCGACAATCGCGGCCGCACGGCCCTGATGATCGCCGCCGAGCTGAACCATGCCGCCGCCGTCGATCTTCTCTTGGAACGCGGCGCCGATAAGAGCCTGCGCGATCACCAAGGCAAGTCAGCCGCCGAACTCACTTCGCTGACGGCGCTCCGCGAGAAGCTGGCCGCAGCAAACTAGCTCCTAGCCGAGTGATCTACAGGCCGGCCAGGTACTGCGCCATGGCTTCAAGGTCCTCGTCGCTGTAGGAGTTCATCAAGGAACCCTTGGCCGGAGAATTCAGGCGTACCTTGTTCTTAAAGTCCTGCATGGTTTGCAGCAGGTAGGCCACTTGCTGTCCCGCAAGCCTGGGCACACGGCTGTCGCCCTGGTAGGTACTGTGACACTGCGAACACTGCCCGGCCGTAAGCGCACTCTGGCCCTTGGCCGCCTTGCTGGCATCCAGATCACCCGCTACTTGCGGCCACGGTTTTTCCGAAAAATGCTGGGCCAGCGCCTTCATGTCATCCTTGCTCAGGTTCTGGACCATTTGGCTCATGATGGGATTGGCGCGAAGACCTGCCTTGTAGTCTTTGAGCTGCACGTAGAGATAGTAATATTCCTGCCCGGCGATAATCGGAATGTCCGCACTCACGGGCACACCGTCTGCGCCATGACAGCCCTGGCAGGTCGCGATGGTCTGCTCGATGTTTTGTTCCTGTGCGTACGACTGCCCGGCCAGAGTCAACAGCGCGGCCAACGCAATCAGGTAACGGGTGAAGCGGTGAAGACAATCAGTTTTTCTAAGCATTGGGTGATACTCATGAAGGCGCATAAAGACGGAGCGCACAGGGCGCTCCGTCTTTACTTAGCCTAGTGGTTCAGCGGGCAAACGTAAAATCAATCGACCGTAAAGGCGATGATGTTGTTGCCACGCTTGAAGTCGAGCTGGGTGTTACCACCCGCACCGACCACGATGTACTCCTTGCCGCCCACCGAGTAGGCCGCCGCCGGCGCGTTGACGCCGGCACCTGCGAAGAACGACCACAGAACGTCGCCGCTCTCGGCATCATAGGCGCGGAACCAACCGTCGCCTTCACCGGCGAACACCAGACCGCCTGCCGTGGCCAGCGCACCGCCAATCATCGGCAGCGGCGTTTTCTTCTGCCACTTGATCTTGCCGGTGTTGTAGTCGACGGCCGTCACGTTGCCGAACTGATCGGAACCCGGGATCACCTTGAAGGCGCCGCCGAGCCAGAGCTTACCGCCCGGATAGGGCGAGCTCTCGACGTGGTAGGTCATCGGCTGATGCAGGTTGATCGCGTAAGTCAAACCAAGATCAGGATTGACAGCCATCGGTGACCACTCAACGCCGCCATTGGCGCCGGGCAACATCTTGGCACCTTCAGGCGTCGGCAATGTCCACATGCCGGTCTGATCGACCATGGGCTCGGAGAAGCGAATGAGGCTGCAGTCGTCACGGTTATGGACATAGACGTTACCCGTCTTGCCGCCATGAATGACGCCGGGAACCGTCTTGCCGTCCTCGTCCTTGACATCGACCAGGATCGGCGGGCTCACCGCGTCAAGATCCCAAACGTCATGAGCGATGTACTGGAAGTGGCACACATACTCACCGGTGTTTAGATCGACCGACACCAGCGAGTCCGTGTAGAGGTTGTCACCTGGACGGATCGAGCCGTCGAGGTCCGGCGACGGGTTGCCGACCGCGAAGTAGATGCGCTTGTTCTCAAGATCGACAGCTGGGTTCTGCCACACGCCGCCACCGAGGGTTTTGTAGGGGTCGCCCAGCTTCTTGAGTGCCGCCTTCTCGGCCTCGATGTCGCGGTGCATGTCCTTGCCCGTGGCATCATGCGTGGCCCACACGCCGACGGAGTTTTCGGGGATGGTGTGGAAATTCCAAACCTGCTTGCCGGTCTCGGCGTCGTAAGCCCGGACGAAGCCGCGGATACCATACTCGCCGCCGTTGGTGCCGATCAGGATCTTTCCGTCGACGGCCGTCGGCGCCATGGTCTCCGAGTAGCCAAGCTCTGGATCGGCGATCTGCGTTTCCCAAACGAGGCTGCCCGTCTTGGCGTCAAGTGCGACAAGCTTGGCGTCGAGCGTGCCCATGTAGACCTTGTCTCCATGGATGGCGACGCCGCGGTTGTTCGGGCCGCAGCAATAGGTCGTCACCGGTCCCATCTTGTGCTTGTAGTGCCAGAACTGCTCGCCGGTCTTGGCGTCGATCGCGTAGACATGGTTGAAGGACGTGGTGACATACATCACCCCGTCGACGACGATCGGTGTCGTCTCCAGCGATTCGACGACCTCGGTCTGGAAAATCCAGGCCGGGCGCAGCTTACCAACATTCGACTTGTTGATCTGCTTGCCCGGGTAGTACCGCGTCTGCTCGTAGTTCAGATTGGTGTGTAGGTTGTTCTTCGTATCCGTCGCCGCTCCGCTGAGCATGTCCTGCGACACGGATGGCACAGGTGCTTCTCGGGTTGTCGTCGTCACGACGGTTTCAGTCTCAGAACCCGCCAAAACCAATCCGGTCCCGGCAAGGCCGAACGCAAGCGCGCCCGCGATGGTGGCGGCTGTCTTACAGCTCCCCATATGTTCCTCCTTTGGATGCACCCGATCCCGCCGGCCTTGATTGGCCGGCTGGCTCCAGACGGGTCCGCACCATCTTCTTGCGCGTGGGTTGGGGAGTTGTCAACAAACCGGTGCTTGTGTTCCTAGTACCTGTTTCATGAAGGAAGCCAGTTTTGCCGGTTATTCCCGTCGGAGTTGCTACGGTGCCGGACCCCGAGCGGGTACACTTCCCGCCGCGTCCGACTTCGCTTTAGACCCCCTAGTGTGTCAGTAGGTTACCGCATGGCGTTCCGAGTACCCGCCCGCTTCCCGAAGCCAGCGCGCCCGCGATCTAATGCAGGCGCGTTTTGGTCGAGCCGTCTGCTGATATCCGGATTCCTGGGCTTTTTGCTGTTGGGCTCCGCGACCGCATTTTCGGCGGAAAACGGTCTATCCGAACCCAAGGCCGCCGACACCAAGCCCACTTTGGTCCCGATTGGCTACCTCAAACAGGAGGTGAAAGAGCTCATTCCCCTCTCGCGGCTGAATGTGAAGCCAGACGATCTGGGCATTGCCGGCGCCCAGATCGCGCTCAAGGACAACAACACCACGGGGAAGTTCACCAACCAGGCCTTCACGCTCGACGTTGAACGCGTGCCTGTCGGCGGCGACGCCGTGGCGGCGCTTCGGAAGCTCGTGAACAGCGGCCATCGTTTCGTGCTGGTCGACGCGCCGTCGAACGTTCTCTTGAAGCTCTCCGACTCCGTGAAGGACGAGAATGTCGTCCTTTTCAATGTCAGCGCGCCGGACGTGGCCCTGCGGCAAGAGGAATGCCGCGCCAACGTTCTCCACACCGCGCCGGATCTCGCCATGCTTGCCGATGCGCTCGCCCAATATCTCGTTTGGAAGAAATGGCAACGTTGGCTGGTGGCGAAAGGTACCTACCCAGAGGACGAGGACTATCTCGAAGCGGTGCGCCGGTCGGCGAAACGTTTCGGCGCGACCATCGTGGAGGAACGGGAATACGAGGTGACGCAGCAAGCACGCCGCTCCGACACCGGCCAGCAACTGATCCAGCGGCAGATGCCGGTCTTCA
>Ga0307378_10012648_pt1 | contig 10754 bp, 5 predicted proteins | sample UN1MG_FD_202238 | JGI IMG/M metagenome (GOLD analysis project Ga0307378, IMG submission 202238) | Soil microbial communities from Risofladan, Vaasa, Finland - UN-1 | ecosystem: Environmental > Terrestrial > Soil > Coastal area > Acid sulfate soil | place: Finland: Risofladan, Vaasa | collected...
GGCTATCCCGTTTTAATAGCCGCTTATGGCGCAGCCACCTACCCGGACTGGCCGGATTCGACCTTCCAGGGATGCTATATGCACACCTTCTCGGACCTGGGCGGCTACCCCGGCACCGACCTGGGGTATAATTTCCTGCAGTTCACCGAGGGCGGCGTATTCCAGTGGGTTGATTGCGATCCCTACATCTATGTGACCACCGGCGTCTTCTACATCGCCTTCCAGCAGATCGGGAACTACCAGCAGGCCGACTCGATAGGCGTGGACGCCGTGGCCGGGACGCACGACTGGACCGGCTACCAGGGCTCCTGGGCCCCGACGACCGCTTTCGGCGACTTCATGCTCCGTTGCTACTGTGATGAGGATGCCGTCACCGAGACCACCTGGGGCGCCGTCAAGGCCCTGTACTAGCAAATCGAGACACCGACGGGAAAGGGCCCTCCGGGGCCCTTTTCGCACGGCGAAACCTCCTCCGCCCGCGGTTCGACCCTCAGGGCTTCTCCGCCCGCAGGCCGGCCGGTTCGTGGCGGGCGAGGAAGCCGTTCCGCGCGCCCCGCGGGAGACGGTGCACCATCCAGCGCAGCAGCCGCCGGGCCTCCTTGAGCAACAGGGAACGGGAACCGGCGTCGCCCTGACGCTCGGCCAGCCGCGCGGCCAGGTGCAAACTACGGCGCAGCTGATCCACGAAACCGCCCCGGCCGCTGGCCCTCACGGCGCCCCGGAGGAGCTGCACCGCGTAATCCGTCTCGTTCTGGTTGAAGTAGAACTCGACCAGGGCGAGACGCCCCTCGAGCTGGCCCAGGTCCGTCGGCGTACCCTCGTCCACCGGTTCCAGAAGCTCCTCGGCTGGACCCAGGTTGCCCGCCTCCATCTCCACCCGGGCCAGGTAGCCCCTGGCCGTGTCCCATTCGGGCAGCGCCACGGGCAGCGGCGAATCGCCCAGGGCCTTCAACAGCTCGGACCGCGCCGTGCCGAAATCCCCCCGCTCCCAGGCGAGACGCCCCCCGAGCAGGGCGCCGAGGTGCTCCGGGGCGCCCTCCAAACGGTCGAGCATCTCCTCCACCCCGCCCCAATCCCCCAGTTCGAGCCGGGCCATTCCCCGAGTAAAGAAGGCCGACCAGCGCAGGCGGACCGACTCGGAACCCTCGGCGAGCTCTACGGCCCTACCCGCGTAGTGGGCGGCGCGACCCAGATCCCCCCGGTAGCGGTAGGCGGTGGCGAGACCGGTATAGAGCTCGACCTGCAACGGAGGGAGCGGCCGGTGCTCGATCTCGTCCCGACCCAGTTTCAGCGCCGCTATGGCCCGGCGGGGTCGGAGGTTCACCAGATACCCCACCGCCAGGGGCACGACGCTCTGGACGGTACCGAGGGCGTCGGCGCGCTGGAGCGCCAGCCAGCAGGAGTTGCGCAGCAGCACCAGCCCGCGCCGGTTGCGGCCGAGGGAGAGCTGGGTCAGCCCCCGTCCCCGCCCCGCGCTCCACAGACCGGGGAAGTCCCCCGCTCCCAGGGCCTGACGGTAGAGAGCTCGGTAGGCGTGTTCCGCCTCGGCCAGCCTCCCGGCGAGGAAGAGGGTCCTCGCGTGGACCTCGCGGACGAACCAGCTCTCGGGGTACTCGAGGCTCCCCGCGCGTTTCACGAGCGCCCCGCCGAGCTCCAGGGCCTCACCGAACCGCCCCAGCTCGAGGAGGACCTTCACCCGCTCGGCGCCGGTCCCCAGGGTGAACAGGGGGTCGTCGGTACAGCTTAGCGCCGCGTCGTAGTAACCCAGAGCCTGCTCGTACCGCCCCTGGTGCGCCGTGGCCCGGCCCAGTTCGAGGTACGCCTCGCCCCGTTCCCGCCCGCGGCTCCCCTCGAGGGCGTGGAAGGCCGCGGCCGCCGCCCGACCGGTCTCCCCCAGACGGCGGTGCACCTTCGACGTCAACAGCTCCACCCGCACCAGGTCCGCTCCCCTGGCGACGGTGCGTAGACGGGTCAACGCCCCCCGGGCCTCGGTGAAGCCGCCCAGCTCCACCAGGCGGTTGACGTAATCCAGGCCCCCCCGCACCGCCTTCCCCCGGTCGCTGCCGTAGAGACGGTGGTAGCCGTGGGGGGCGTACATCCGGTTCCCGGACTCCAGGAAATCGGCGAGGCGGTCGTGCAGCAGGGTGGCGCGGTTGCGGTTATCGCTCAACGTCCGGGCCAGGGAGGTGGTCACGAGGGCGGGACGGTTCCCCGACCGCATCTGCAGCAGACCCTTCGAACCCAGCTCGCGGAGCGAACCGGCCAGTTGCCCCGGATCGTCCACCAGGGCCCCCAGCTCCTCGAGGGTCGGCTTCCACGCGGCCAGGGCCAGTATCTCCGCGGTGGTCCGCGCCGCCGGGCTCAAGCTCTGCAGGCGCCGGAGGATTAGCCCCTTTATCTCCCGGGGCACACCGGCCGCCGCGGCTCCGAGGAGGTCCACCTCCCAGGACCCGTGCCACCGACGGAGCTCTCCCGAGTCTATGAGCTGGCGGAGGGTTTCGGCGATAAAAAGGGGATTGCCGCCGGCCGTCCGGTGGACGAAATCCGCCAGCCCGCGCGGCGGCGTCTCGCCGAGCATGGACTCGATGAGCTCCGCGACCCGCGCCTCGTCCAGAGGGGCGAGGTGGTACACCCTGCCCGGCGGATTTTCCTCCTCGGTGGAGACGATGACCGGAATCCGTTGGCAGAGCTGCCCGAGCCTCCTCGCCGTCTCCAGGGCGCCCTCGGTGTCGCCGTCGAAGACCACGGCCCGGCCGAGGTGATCCAACAGGCCGGCGGTCGTCCGCAGTAGCCGCTCGACCTCGCCGTCGGGACCCAGGGCGGGGGCGGACTCCACCCCCCACAGCCCGGCCAGGGGCGGCCAGGACCGCGCCAGCACCGATCCGGCCTCCCGGCGGAGGTCCGGCCCCACGGCGGTGGAGTGGGCGATACGGCGGATGAGCTCGCCCAGGGGGTCGCTCGAGGCACCCAACTCGACGAACCAGAGGTCGGCGCCGGCCAGTTGACAACGGTAGCGCAGTTCGCGCAGGAGCCTGCTCTTGCCGGACCCGGCCTCCCCCTGGATGACGACGAGCCCGCCCAGCGGCTCGGTCACCTCGCGGAGCACCTCCTCGAACAGGGCGTCGTGACCGACGATCCGGGGCGCCAGGAGGAAGCTCTCGGCGGTGGAGGGCGTCTGGTACTCGAAGGACCGCCCGGCCCAGGCGTTGATGGCCCGGATGACCGTGTTCGCGTCCCTGAAGCGCTTATCCGGCCTCTTCGCCAGCAGGCGGAGTATCAGGTGCTCCAGCGGCTCCGGCAGGGTGGGGTTCAGCTCGCTGGGCGGCGGCGGGGGAAGGGTCAGGTGGCGGCGGATGACCTCCCGGCCGTCGGCGGCGTCGAAGGGGTAGGCGCCGGTGGCCGCGAAGTAGAGGCTCACTCCGAGGGCGTAGAGGTCCACGCGGTGGTCGTAGGCGGCTCCCGAGAGGATTTCCGGCGCCAGGCAGTTGACCGTCCCCGGCGCCGTGCGGCGGAGCTCCGGCTCGTCGCCCTCCTCGCGGTCCGCCAGGCCGAAATCGGTGAGCACCACACCCTCCGCCCCCTCGACTCCCCGGCGCAGCATGATGTTCTCGGGCTTCAGGTCGTGGTGGATGTACCCCCGGGTGTGGATGTAGTCCAGCGCGCGCAGGACGCCGACGGCTATCTCGTAGATGCGGGCCGGGTCGAGCCTGCCGCCCGTTTCGAACAGATCGGTCCCCTCGACGAGTTCCATGGTGAAGAACGCCCGGCCGTCTTCGTCCACCCCGAACTCGTACACCCGGCAGAGGTTGGGGTGGCGCAGGTGGGCCAGGGCGGCGAACTCACCGCGCAGGCTCGACCGCAGGCGGGGCTTCTCGGCGACCTTGTCGGCGCGCAGGAGCTTGAGTGCCCGAGGCTGGCGGTTCTCCACGAGATCCAAAACCGCAAAGACGCGGCCCATACCCCCCCGGCCGAGCTCGCGCTGGACCTGGTACCGTCGGGCGATGACCCAGGGTGACGGGTCGGTCATGGGTCGGGGGGTGTAGGGGCGGGACTAAGTTAGCAGAGAACTTTACCTTATTCAAGTAATTACGCGGCGCTGAACCGCCCTCAAGACCGGTCCGGGAACGGCGCGGCTGGTAGCGGTGGAGGGACGTCGGCCTTGCCGGTCACGGGTCGTTCTGCTATCATTTTTTAACAAGCTGCGATGCGCATCCGGCCCCGTCCGCACGGCCGGAGAGGGGATAATACCCGTCCCGTCACTGCCGGCCGGCGCGCGGGAGCGGGTATCCCGGCGCGAAGCCCGCGGCCTGCCGGAGATTGAGACGCCGACCCGCGCGGGAGCGGGAATTTCCGGTAAAACAACCACACCACGATGCCCACGCCCGCCCCGAAGCCTGTTTTTTTCCGGGAGACCCTGCGGCTGGCGCTCCTCGGCGCCCTGGCCGCCTACGTCCACGTAGCATTCTTCTACGTCGCGAACTGGGTTTCCACCGGCTCCACCCCCGGGTGGGAGCCCATCGTGGGCGGCTTCTGGGGCGTCCTGCGCAACCTGTCGGCCGCGCTCTTCTTCCACCCCGCCCTGGGATTCGTCGCGGGCCTGGTCGTCGGCGCCCTGTGCACGCTCGCCGCCGGGCTCCTCCGCCTGGACTCCGACCGCCGGAGGACGGCGGGCGTCGTCGCCGTGGCGGTCACCGCCTTCGCCGTACTGGGGCTCCCCTGGCCCCCGTCGGAGATATTCACCCGCAACCTCTTGGCCGTGGGTTACGCGGTGAAGCTCCTCCTGGGCGTCGGCTTCGTCTGGGCCGCCCTCCGGGCGGAGAGAGTCGTCGGCGCCGTCGCCCGTATCGCCGGATTCGCGCTCTCCGGCTCCGCCCTCCTGTGGGTCCTCTTCGCCCTCGTCTTCCAGGGCCTCTTTACCTCGAACGAGACGAAAACCGCCGTCCCGCCCGGCCCCAACGTGGTGCTCATCCTGTCCGACGCCCTGCGGGCCGACGTCACCTCGCTCTACGGCGGGAAGGTGCCGACGCCGAACCTGGAGCGGCTGGCCGCGCGCGGGGTGACCTTCGAGCGGTGCTTCTCGACTTCGTGCTGGACCATCCCCGCCGTGACAGCCATGTTCACCGGCCTGGCCCCCGAGGTGACCGGCATGGACTCCTTCATTTCCCGCCTGCCCCGGCTCCCGTACCTGCCGGAACGGCTGGCGGACGCCGGTTACCGCACCTGGGCCATGATGGGTAACCCGCTCCTCTCTCCCAAGGCCGGCTTCGACCGAGGGTTCGACCGGTACCTCTCCTACGACGAGAACTTCTACGGCCAGGGCTTCCTCGGTGATTCCGGGGACTCCATATACAACGAGGTCGCCCTCGCTGTGAACCGGTTGCTGACGGACCTCGACCCCGAGGGCACCGTCGCCCTGGGGCCCCGCGACGCCCTCGAGATGCTCCGCTCCCTCGACCCCGCCGGCGGCGCGTTCCTCTACGTCCACCTCTTCGACCCCCACGCCCCCTACCGCCCGCCGGAGCGTTTACTCCCGGAAACGGGCTACGAGGGGCGATACGAAGAGGAGAGCCTGGACTTCCGCGACCACGCCGATGAGCTGACCGGGGAGGACCTGGCCCAGCTCAAGCGGCTCTACGAGGGCGAGGTGCGGCTGGTGGACGAGTTCCTCGGGCGGGCGCTGGACATCGCCGACGACCGGGGGCTGTGGGAGAACACCGCGTTCATTTTCCTTTCCGACCACGGGGAGGAGTTCATGGAGCACGGCGGGCTGACGCACTCAGGGGTAAACCTCCAGCACGAGCTGACCCACGTGCCGCTGGTCGTGTACTGGCCCGGCAGGCTCGATGGCGGGGGAAGGGTCACCGGGACGGTCTCGCTCTGCGACCTTTTCCCCACCGTCTTAGATGGTCTGGGCCTGGAAGGCGAGATGGAACCGGGCGACGGCCGGAGCCTCTTCGAGCCCGTCCCGCGGGACCGCGCGGTTTTCGCCCAGCGCTGCCTGGACGAATGCGGCCGGTCCTTCGATTCCGACTTCGTGGTTCGCGGGGGGGTCGCGCTCTTCGTCAACCGGACGTCGGGCGTCCGCGAGCTGTACCTGGACTACCCCGACCACACCGGGAACGCGCTGATCGGGCACCGGGAGCTGGCGGAGCGGATGGAGCTTCTGTTGGACGAGTGGCACTCCGAGAATGACGCGCTCTCCGAGCGCCTCGGCGCGGTGAGGGCCGGGGGGACCGTGGACCCCGCCCAATTGGAGAAGCTGCGCTCCCTGGGCTATCTACAGTAGAGGTTGCCGTGGAAAAAAGGATACGGTTCGACAAGGTTTTGCACGGAAGTTGGCGCATGGCGCTTCTGGGTGCGTTGGGCGGTTACATCTTCCTGGTCTACTTCTACGTTTCCGACTGGGTCGCCACCGGTACACTCCAGGGCTGGAATCCTATCGTCAACGGCTTCTGGGGCGTTCTGCGGAACCTTTCCGCCGCGCTCTTCTTCTACCCGGCGGTCGGCCTCGCCGTCAACCTCGTCCTCGGCGCTCTGATGACGCTCGTTACCGGCCTCATCGGCCTCGACGAGAAAAATCGGCGTCGAGTCGGCGTGATCGCGGTGGGCGTCGTCGCCTTCGCCGTTCTGGGCCTGCCCGTATTTTGGGAACGGGACCACCTTCAGTGTATTTTCACCGTCGGTTACGTCGTCAATCTGGCGATGGGAGCCGGCTTCGTTTATTTCGCACTGCGACTGCCCGAGCTCGTAGAGGGTATTTCCCGGTGGGCCGGTTGGGTCCTGGCCACCTCGGCAGTCCTCTGGTTCGCCTTCTGCTTTATCTTTCCTTCCACCTTCTTCCCGGCGGATCGCGATAACCGCACACCGCCCGGCCCCAATGTGGTCGTCTTCCTCTCCGACGCCCTCCGGGCCGACGTCAGTTCGCTCTACGGAGGCGCCGTACCGATGCCCAACCTGGAGCGGCTCGCCGCCCGCGGGGTCACCTTCGACCGCTGCTTCGCCCCCTCGAGCTGGACCATCCCCGGTGTCGTCGCGCTCTTCACCGGCCTGGCGCCCGAGGTGAGCGGGATGGATTCCGTCGGAGCATTCCCCCCGAGTCTGCCCTACCTGCCCGAGCAGCTCTCCCGCCGCGGCTACCGCACGTGGTGCATGATGGCCAACCCCCTGTTGACGCCGGAACTGGGCATCAGCAGGGGTTTCGACCACTACGGCCTCCAAACTTTGTACTTTTACGGGCAGGGCTTCCTGGAGCACGGTCGGTCCCTCTACGATTCGGCCGCCTTCGGATTGAATCGTATTCTGTGTGCGCTCGACTATGAGCGCCTGACCAACCTGGGTTTCGAGGCCTCCCTGGACTTGCTCCGCTCGCTCGATTCGCGGGGCGGAGACTTCGTCTACCTCCACCTATACGACCCCCATGCGCCCTACCGCCCCCCGAAGCGTTTCCTGCCGAAGGATGGTTACGAGGGTCCGTACGCTGAGAACAGCGGGGACTTCCTCGATCACAGGGACGAGCTGACCGAAGAGGACGTGGCGCGGCTCAAGCAACTGTACGAGGCCGAGGTGCGGATGGTGGACGAGGTCCTGGGCCGGGCGTTGGATGTCCTCGACGACCGGGGCTCGTGGGAAAACACGGTCTTCATCTTCCTGGCCGACCACGGGGAGGAGTTCGCCGAACACGGCATGATCGAGCACTTCAACGTCAACCTGCAACACGAACTTACCCACGTACCCCTGGTCATTTACTGGCCCGGCAGGTTCGAGGGCGGGGGACACTTCACCCGACCGGTGGGGCTGGCCGACGTCTACGCTACTCTCGCCAACGGCTTAGGGGTCGCGTACGACGAGACGACGATCAACGGCCGATCGCTCATCACCTCTTCTTTCGAGGAACGGCCCGTCTTCGCCCAGCGATGTATGAACGAGGAGGACGAACACGTCCGCTCCGACTTCGTCGTCCGCGATGAAGCCGCGCTCTTCGTGAACTATGATGACGACATTGAGGAGCTCTACCTGGACTACTACTCAAACCGGGAGAATGTGGCCGATGATAACCCGGATCTGGTGGCCGAACTCAAGGCGCTCATCAGCGGATGGCATGAGCGCAACGCGGAATTGATCGAACACTACGGGACGGGGGGCGACGTGGGGCCGGTGGATCCGGAACACTTGGAGCAGTTGCGGGCGGTGGGGTACATCCAATGAGGGGCTCACTCCGGGAGGCTGCCCGGGATGCCGTCGGAGACGTAGAGGCCTTCGTGGTTCGCCAGCCAGCGCGGGGTGTGGCCGTTGCCGCCCTCGCGCGTGTGCATCTCGATGCGGGGCATTGAGAGGCGCTGCTGCAGGAAGGTCGGGTCGGCGGGGCTGGGCGCCGGGTTGTCCCAAGTCACGAAGGCGAGGTCCATCCGATAGTCCACCCCGTCGAAGCTGCCGGCCTCGACGGCCTCGAAGCTCCCGGGTTCCCTGGGCGTCCGGCCGTAGGGGTAGGCGAAGAAGCGGACACGCCCCTCGAGCTCGGGGCACAGGTCGTAGAGCGCCGCCTGGCAGAGGCCGATCTGCCGCCGCACCTGGTAAGAATCACAGTGGCGCAGGTTCACGTGGTCCGAGGTGTGGTTGCCGACCTCGTAACCGTTCTCCACGAGCCACAGGAGCTTCTCCCCCGCCGTGGCCGCGTCGCCGAAGGGGACGACCCACACGCCGGCGTTGAGGAAGAATAGCGCGGTGTGCCCGAAGTCGGGGTGCTCCCGGGCGAAACCCTCGATGACGCCCACGGCGCAGTCGGGGTCTATCGAGCCGTCCGGGAGGAGGCGGAAGTTATCGGGAAAACCGTCGTCGAAGGTGAGGATGAGCGGCTTGCGACCGGCGGGGACCAGGAACGCGTCCTCGTAGTAATCCGAGAGCGAGATAAGGACGAAGCCCGCCTCGTAGAGCTGGAGGAGCTGGTTAAAAAAAACCGCCGGCGGCACGTTGTAGATCGTGTCCAGCGCGGCGGAGACGTGGTGGTACATGAGGATGGGGACACCCCCGGACTCGTCGGGCTCGCAGGTAAGCGGGGCCTCCGCGGCCGGCGCGGCGGCGACGAGAATCAAAAGAGCGAGGAGCGCGAGGGGCATCGTCCGCCGGGGCTCTGGGGCGCCCCAAGTATAGCTTCCCGGGACGGTCCGGGACAAACCCCCAAAGCTTTACCTCGGGACCCCGGTCCGCTATAATCCCACTCCCGACGTTTCTCCGAACGGGGATTAAAGCGATGCCGGCGGCGATAATCATCTTCTGGGTAGCCTTCGGGGTGATGGCTTTTATCTACTTCGCCTACCCCCTCCTCCTGGCTTTCCTCGCGAAAATCATCCGCCGCCTCCCCAAGGGCGACCCGGATTACCGGCCCACCTTCACCGTCTTCATCCCCTGCCACAACGAGGCGGGCAACATCCGGGCGAAGATCGAAAACATCCTCGCCCTGGATTACCCGGCGGACAAGCTCGAGGTTCTCATCGCCGACGACGGTTCCGGCGACGGCACCGCGGAAGTCGCCCTCGCCTGCCTGGAGGAGAAGGGCATAGTCGAGCCGAGGCCGGGATACCCGTGCTTCAGAATCGAGATTTTTCCCGAGAACCGGGGCAAGACCTACGTGATGAACGCGCTCTCGCCGACCTGCCGGGGCGAGATAATCGTTTACTCCGACGCCAACGTGCGCTTAGAGCGCGACTCGCTGAAGGGTTTTGCGGAGCTCTTCGCCGACCCCGAGGTGGGGTGCGTGGGCGGCGACCTGGTCCAGCGGCCGCCCGAGGGCGAGGAAACCGGCATCGCCTTCGGCAACAGCTTCCTGCGGCGCTTCGAGGACCGGGTCAAGGTGTGGGAGGGGCAGATCAAGACCTGCCTCTTCGTCCAGGGTGGACACATGGCACTGCGGCGTGAGCTTTACCGGCCGTCGCCGCCCGAGGTCTCGCCGGACATGCTCCTCACCGTGGCCGCCTGGGCCCAGGGCAGGCGCACCCTGGAAAACCCGAGGGTCAAGGGCTGGGAGTACACCCAGACCCGGCTGGAGAACGAGTTCAAGCGCGACGTGCGGTTGACCGTGCTGCGGATGAGCGTCTTCCGGTACATCCCTCGCGTCCTGCCGCGCCGGGGGCATTTCTTCTACCACCTGCACGTCTTTTTACGGAAAAAGCTGCGCGAGGCGACACCCTTCGCGGTGCTGGCCATGCTGGGGGCGGGGATCGCAGCGGCCTTCGCCGGGGGGTTCTACCTCTGGCTGGCCCTGGCCCAGGCGCTTTTCTACCTCCTGGTCCTGGTGGGGTGGATCGGCCGCAACCGGCTGCCGGGGATAATCTGTGCGCCTTTTTTCGCGGTGAACCTCTTCGCGGCGCAGCTCGTCGGGGTGCTGAGGTATTGGACGGGCCGGCGGGCGGTCACCTGGAAGCCGCGCGGCGACTAGGGTTGCCTTGGGGGCGGATTTGGCGGTATAATGCCGCCTGCTGCGGGGCGGTGTCGAGCTTCAAGCTCAATCAATAACGTGGGTTAGTGTAAAGGGTATTGCTCGCGGGAACGGACGAACGAAGTCTAGAAACCTCTCCCCGCGGTACTGTGTCAAGCTTCAAGCTTAAATATACTTCAATCAGTTTACCGGGGTTCGCTCGCGGGAACAGGTAAAAGGAGTCCAGCAACCTCTATCCGCGGAATTGTGTCAAGCTTCAAGCTTAAATATACTTCAATCAGTTTACCGGGGTTCGCTCGCGGGAACAGGTAAAAGGAGTCCA
>Ga0307378_10012650_pt1 | contig 10753 bp, 5 predicted proteins | sample UN1MG_FD_202238 | JGI IMG/M metagenome (GOLD analysis project Ga0307378, IMG submission 202238) | Soil microbial communities from Risofladan, Vaasa, Finland - UN-1 | ecosystem: Environmental > Terrestrial > Soil > Coastal area > Acid sulfate soil | place: Finland: Risofladan, Vaasa | collected...
TTGACCAGTGAATGGGGGACGCCTGCGGCTTCGGCCGACAGCGCACACAGCCGTGCCGACTCGCCTACGCCCAGCTCCGACCGCAGATACCCGACGACGTTGAGCCCGAGCTCCCCTTGAGGGACGTCGGCCCTGCCCGTGAAGGCCCCGGGCCGCCGGGCGAAATCCAGCAGGGTCCTTCCGTTCAGTTCGATGCGGGAGATCATCACCGACAGTTCCCGTCGGTCTTCACTCAGGCCCACCTGTGCCGGGACGAAGGTCTGACTGGCCTCCAGGGCGAGCGTGGCGTCCTTCGGGGACGTGGGCTCTGCCAGCTTGAGGCGTCGATCGAAGGGGCCGGCCCGACGCAGCGTCAGCTTGCCCACCGGTTCTCCGTCGAGAGAGACGTGGAGCAGGGCGGTCCTTTTTCCTGCGGCCTTCCGGTGGAATTCGGGACAGTATTCGCCGGAGATCCTGAGTGTTCCCGCCTCGGGTCGGGGGATGTGGAGGGTGGCGGCGGCACCCATCCACGAGAGCCGTCGGCCGCCTTCGAACTCTTCCGGGTCGTGAAAGCCGGTGCAGTCGGCCCGGCGGGCGAGACGCCTGGTGCGGGGGAGTCTGGCCTGCGACGGGGACGGGGGAGTCGTCGGGCTGCGTGCCGGCGTCCGTTTCCAGATCACCTGCAGCCGTCTGCGGTACTGGTCCCCGATCGCCTTGGGCGAGAATTCGGTCCGGAGGGTCTTCTGCCCGGCCTGGGCGATTCCGGTGCGAAACGCCGGGTCCGTCACAAGCTTTCTCATGTACCCCGCCGCCTGCTCGATGTCGGGTTCCGCCCAGTATTGCCCCCGGCGGTAGGGTCCGTGGTCGCGTGTGAGCTTCACGAGTCGATACCCCACCGGGCAGGAGTTGTGCTCGTTCATGAAGTCGACATTCCCGGACCAGTGGGTGCCGATGACGGGCTTGCCGAGGAACATGGACTCGGCGAGTCCGAGACCGAAGCCCTCCGAGCGGTGGAGTGAGATGAAGCAGTCGCAAAGGGCCTCGAGGGTGTACACTTCGGGTCGTGTGAGCATCCGGTTGATGACGATCACGCCGGGCGTACGGGCGAGTCGTCGCTCGAGCTTTGCCCACTCGTCCGGGTAGACTTCGGAGTTCATGACCTTGATGACGAGGGCGGCGTCTTTCGGCTCGGGGAAGGCCTTCAGGAATGCCTCGAGCACGCCTTCGGGGTTCTTCCGGCTCTGAAATGAGCGCATGTCGTACATCATGAGGAAGAGGAACTTCTCCTCGGGCAGGTTCATGTCGCGTCGCGAGAGGTTTGTGGGGACCGGGAAGTCAACGGCATGGCCCATCCGAACCACCGGCACGGGCGATTTCTCGCTGAGCGTGTTCCTCACGAACTGCGACGGGGCCCAGATCTCGTCCAGAAGGGCGAAGCTGTCGAGCCAGTCGTCGGGAAACTCCGGCAGTTCCCAGTGCCACATCCCGATGTTGTAGTGCCCTTCGAAAAAGCCCCGTCCCAGGTGGGAGAACGCCAGGGGCATCTGGTCGGCGTTGATGTGGAAGAGGTTGACCCGATATGGGTTCTCTCCGGTGATGGCGTGCGCAAGTCGGTGGTCCTCGGCACGGCTCGGGCACCAGTCGGTGAAGTCCACCAGCGAGTAGGGGATTCCGGCCGCCTCGGCCGCTCGCACGCACAGCCTCGCCGATTCCCCCACCCCCAGCTCCGACCGCAGGTACCCCACGATGTTCAGTCCCGGCTGGACGTCCTCGACCTGCGGTGTGAAGACCCCGTCACGACGTGAGAAGTCGACGAGGACGGTGTCGTCGAGGGTGATGCGGGCGATGCGGACCGACAGCTCCCGACGGTCCTCACCCAGACCGATCTCGGCGGGAACGAAGTGCTGACTGGCCTCGAGTGAAAGGGTCACGCTCCTCGAGGAAGCGGGCTGCGGGAGCTTGAGACGCTTCTCGAAGGGACCCTCGCGCTGGAGTCTGAGCACCCCGACGGGCATGTCGTCCAGGGCGACACGGAGGAGGGTGGTGGCCGTCCCGCCGGCCCGTCGGAGGTACCCCGGGCTGTGCTCCCCCGTAATCCGGAGGGTTCCCGCCCGCGGTTTGAGCACCCGGACCCCGGCGGTGGGACCCATCCAGGAGAGCCAGGTCCCTTCGAAGGACTCCTCCGGGTCGAAAAAGCCGGTGTACCCGGCGCCCGCGAGCAGGGGTCTCGGGGTGTGGGGCTCCCACCGTCGGACGGGCGCCGCCGCGCCTGCGCGAGCGGCCGCGGGCAGGAGCCGTCGACGGAGCGGTCTGAGCAGGCGCACGACCGCCCGTGCCACCACGTGCCGGTCACGCGGGGCGATATCGGCGTCGTCGGTGAGGAACTGCTTGAGCCAGTGCTTCGTGCGTCTCGGCAGGATCCGTCGTGCCAGGCGTCCCAGGGGGGAGACGTGCGGCATCGAGCCCCCGACGACGCGTGCACGTGCCGTCGGGCGGCCCGGCGCGGCGTCACCGCGCTCCAGCGATCGGCGGACCAGACGCACACAGCACTCCGGAATGCCCAGGTCCCCCGCCACCTTCTCGGCGAACCAGTAGGCGTAGTCCCCGCGTGAACTCCCCTCGATCTTCGGAAAATCCTCCCGGAGGTACCGGTGGCACTCCCAGACGGCGTGCATGAGCCGCGTGACGAGCGGTCCGCCCGGGTCGGCGTTGCCCCAGGGCTGGTGGAAATAATCGTGACCGAACGTGAACGGGTCGGCCTTCTCCGTCCCCTCGGGCTCGATGTGTCGACGGTAGTGGTGCCGCATGTAGTGGAGGATGGGCGTGCCGTCGGTGAACCGGTCCCAGGCGTAGGGCCACGTGCGGCACGTCTCGAGTCCGTTGCCGATCACCGTCTCACAGTAGGACTTGACGAGCTGCTTTGCACGTCCGAGGGTGCTCAGACGGAAGCGGGTCTGGTGCTTGGAGAGGGGGCCCGGCAGCACCGGGTCGAGTCCGCTGAAGTGGAAGAACACCAGCGGCTGTCCGTTGACGAAGAACCCGCCCCGTCTCTTCGTCACCTTGCGGTGCTTCAGGTTCCAGTAGGCGACGTTGTAGCCCTCGTGTCGGAGAACCGCCACGTCGCCGAACATCCCGGGTGCGAGATCGATCCACTTCTGGTCCACGAAAAACGCGTTCTCGAAGTCGATGATGCAGTCGAACTCGACCTTCTCCTGCCACCACCGGAGGAACGGGAGGAGCGTCGGGTGCCTGCGGAGTGCGGCGAAGCCGAGGTTGAAGGCTCCGGCCTTGAGGATGTCGTGCTCGGAGGGCTTGGCATGGTCGTCGAGACGGCCGGTGAGGTGCGGGGTGAGCACCAGGAAGTTCCCGGCCTCGAGGGCCTCTTCCACCTCCCGCATCGGCCGGTAGACGTAGATGTCCGGGTCCAGGTAGACGACCTGGTCGTACCCCTTCGCGAACAGCCACTCCAGGAGCCAGGGCTTGACGGCGGTGTTGAGTTCGAGGATGGTGTACCGGAAGCAGAAGGCGCGCCGGTTGGGGATGGGGAGTTCGGACAGTTCGACGACGTGGAAGGGCTCGTTGGAGGCGTCGAAGACGCCGTCGTTCTCGTCGCAGAGCAGGAGGTACGGGTCCCAGTCAGGCTCGACGGCGCGCACCGAGTCCATGAGTGTGCGTGCGAAGTGCAGGTAGTTGTTCGAGCAGATGGTGCAGACGGCTTTCCGGCTCACGGTTCATCTCCCGTGGGGACGTCCCGGCGGTCGGGGTCGGTCGGGGCGTCGTGCTGGAGCAGGTGCGGGTCCACGCCGGCCGTGGCCGACTGTCGTCCCAGTTCGATCTCGAGCGACCGGGCGTAGCTCGACGCCTCCTCGATCTGACGGATGAGGCCGTCCCGTTCCGCCTCAACGGATTTCGCATAGGCCTCGACCTCCACGAACTGCCTGCGCAGGGCGTCGCCGTCGGCTTCGAGCGCCCGGAGCTGCTTGCGGAGTTCCCCGGCCTGGGCGGCGAGGTCGTCGCGTTCCGCCTCAACGGATTTCGCATAGGCCTCGACCTCCACGAACTGCCGGCGCAGGGCGTCGCCGTCGGCTTCGAGCGCCCGGAGCTGCTTGCGGAGTTCCCCGGCCTGGGCGGCGAGGTCGGCCCGTGCCGCCTCGAGGGACTTCGCGTAGGTGCCGGCCTCCTCGAGCTGCCCGGTGAGCGTCTTCCGGTCCGCGTCCACCAGCTCGACCTGGCGCCGGAGGCCGTCGGCGTGCCGGACGAGCCTCTCACGCTCCTCTTCGAGCGCGTGGGCGTAGGCACTCGCCGTCCCGTACTTCTCGCCCAGTTCTCTGAGCTTCCCGTGAAGCGTCTCGTTCTCCTCGAACTGTCGGAGGAGTTTCCGGTGGAGCGCTTCGAGCTGCCTGCGCCAGTCCGTCCGTTTCTTCCGGACGGCCCTCCCGTGCGTCACGGGTTTTCCGTTGCACGCGACGAAGACGTGTGAGTTGTGACGGAAGGCCGAGAAGAGCGTCCCGTCCTCGTAATGCGTGCGATACGCCGCGTAGGAGACGTCGTCCGAGATCCACGTCACCTCCTCCGGACGGTGCCACGAGCCGAAGACGAGGTCCTCGGTGGGCAGTTGGGCGGCGGCCAGGAGGTCCGGGAGGTCACGGCCGAAGTCGGTGAAGACGAGCGCCCCCTCCGGCCGGACGGCGTCGCCGTGGTGAACGGGCGGCAGCAGCTCGATCACGCGTCCGGTCTCGTCGAGTGCCGCTCGCTTCCGCGTCCGGTGATGCTCGTTGAAGGGCACGGTGAAGATGAAGTGACCGCCCGGGCGACTCACGCGTCTCACCTCGCGGAGCGCGGCGTCGAGGTCCTGGACGTGTTCGAGCACCTCTTCCGAGATCACCAGGTCGAACACGTCGTCGTCGAAGGTGAGCCGGGTGAGGTCCTCGCAGCGGACGCCGTCGACGAACTCCCCCGGCGGCACGCCGTCCATGTATTCCGAGCAGACGTAGTCGGGCAGCACGTGCAGGTGGTCGTGGAGTGCCCCGAAGGCCTGTGTGTTGTAGAGGCACAGGGGTGCGAGTTCGGCACGTCGGGTCTCGAGGCACCCGTCTTCCGAGCCGAGACAGGTGCGGAGGACGGCCCGGGCCACGTCGGAGTTGCGCTTTCCCGCCCCGCAGTGCTCGCATTGGGCCTCACGGAAGAGACAGGCACCCTCCTCGAGAAGGAAGTACGCGTCCCGACCGCAGACGAAGCACTTCTCGGTTTCCGTCGAGATGGGCACGCGACGTTTCTTCATGACCGCTCCCGCAGGTTGCGTCGGCGCAGGTGGTCCTTGTAGGCCGAGATGACCGTCCGGGGCTCGCCGAGGTCCAGGAGCCGACCGGCGTCCAGAAACGCCACCCGGTCGCAGATCCGCTCCACGTCGCCCAGACTGTGACTGACAAACACCATCGTCGTGCCGCTAGCCCGGAAGCCCTCCATCCGCTCGAGACATTTCCCCTGGAAGGCCAGGTCTCCCACGGCCAGCACCTCGTCCACCAGGAGGATGTCCGGGTCGAGGTGGACGGCGACGGCAAACCCGAGACGGGCGACCATGCCGGCCGAGTAGACCCGGACGGGCCGGTGGACGAAGTCGCCGAGGCCGGAAAACGCGACGATCTCCGCCATCCGCTCGTCGATCTCCCGACGGGTCATGCCCAGGAGGATGCCGTTCAGCACGATGTTTTCGGTGCCGGTGAGTTCGAAATGGAACCCGGCCCCGAGTTCGAGAAGCGGACAGATGCGTCCGTGGGTCTCGATGCGTCCCGCACTCGGTCTCAGCACGCCGGCGATGAGACCGAGCGTGGTGCTCTTTCCCGAGCCGTTCCGGCCGATGATGCCCAGACATTCACCGCGCGCCACCTCGAACGACACGTCCCGGAGCGCCTCGAAGAGCCGCTGTCGCCGACGCTCCCGGAGGTGTGTGGGCAGGTGCAGCACGAGGTCCTTCACCCCGGCCTTGGCGACACTGCCCAGACGGTAGCTCTTGGTCACGTTCTCGAGCCGGATGACGACGTCTTCAGACAATTTCCGCAAACCTCCACTCCAACGACCGGTACAACGCACGTCCCACCAGGAACGTAACGAGTCCAAAGCCCGCAGCCGCGCCCAGCATCAGTGGGGGCAGCGTTCCGTTCAGGAACACCTCCCGCCAGCACACGATGAGGGAGGCCATCGGGTTGGCATACAGCATCCACGTGCAGCCCTTCTCCACCAGCAGACCACGCGGATAGATGACCGGCGTCAGGTAGAACCAGAGCAGCATGAAGATGCCGGTCAGCCGCTCGAGGTCACGGAAGAACAGGTTCGACGTCGCCACGATGAGGGCGAGTCCCTGGGTGATGAAAAACTGCACCGCCACCAGCACCGGCACCTGCCACACCCAGTGAACGGACGGACGGTAGCCGAACCACAGCAGGAAGACGACGATGACGGGGATCGATATCACGAAGTGGACGAGGTCGTTCAGCACCCCGGCAAACACCAGGAACTCCCGGGGGAACCGGACCTTCTTGATGAGCGAGCTGTTGGCGAGGAAGAAGAAATTGGCCGCGTTCACGGAGTTCGCGAACCACTGCCACGGGAAAAGTGCCGTGATGAGAAACAGGACGTAGGGGGCCTCGGTCTCGACGCGCATGAGCACCCGGAAGACCAGGAAGAACACCCCGGCGAAAAGCAGCGGGTGCACCAGGGACCAGGCATACCCCAGGAGCGTGTTCTTGTAGCGGACCTTGAACTCCTTGGCCAGGAGCACCAGCATCAGGTCACGGTAGTAGGCGAGCGTCGGAGACTTCATCCGCCGGGCCTCGAGACGTCCGTGCTGAAGGGGTTCCTTCCGGCGCCGTCGGCGGGAGGGCTCCGGGTGAAGCGGACCCGGTCGCGACGCCCGCCGGCCGGCACGACGGACCATCCTAAGGGGATTCACCCCGGCTGTCAAGCGCCGGGAGCGTCCGGCGAGCCGGGGCCGACGCGACGCTTCTGCACATAGAGATTGACACAAGACGGGCGGAGGCGGTATAATGAACCCCTGCGGACGGTCGTGTTCGTCCTGTCCCGTTACCTGAAAGGAAAAGGGCGTCATGTTACGAGACCAGACACGTGAGATCACGGAGATCATCCTCAAAGCCGCCGAGCAGGCACGCCGGGAGACCAGTGGTGAGCCGGAGCCGGAACTGACGCGTCCACTGCGCTGGCCCATCCGGTGTGAGGTGGGTCCCGGCCTGGAGGGCGCCATCGCCTGTGAGAGCAAGATCGGCTACGTCAACGGGACCAAGGGACGACTCATCTACCGTGGGTACGACATCTTCGACCTGGCGGCCTACTCCACCTTCGAGGAGGTCTCGTGCCTGCTGATCCAGGGGAACCTGCCCACGCGCGAGGAGCTGCAGGAGTTCAACGAGCGGCTGGTGGATTACCGTCACATCCCGCAGACGCTGCGACGGATGCAGAGTTTCCCGGTGGAAGAGATGAACACGATGGCGGCGCTGCGTCTGGGGACCAACATGATGCGTCAGGAGCTGACCTACGTGGACCGTGACGAGGCCCGGCCCGACGTCGAAACCGCCATCGGCTCCGACGAGGACTCGATCCCGATGGAGATCCCCCCGTACGGCGAGGCCCACGCGAAGTACGAGTTCAGGCGGAAGCGACGTGTCCGGAAGCTGCGTGCGACGCTGCGACGTCGGGCGACCGAACGTGCGCTCACCGGGGCCAGCGGGCTCGAGGCCGCCTATCACCTCATCGCGGGCGTCGCCACGGTCGCCGCCGCCATCGCACGACTCCGACGCGGACACCTCCCCATCGAGCCCCGCACCGACCTCTCTCACGCCGGTAACTTCCTCTACATGATCACCGGCCAGGAGCCCACCCCGGTCGAGGAGCGCGTCATGGACGTCTGTCTCATCCTCCACGCCGACCACGGGATGAACGCCAGCACGTTTGCCAGCATGGTGGTGGCGTCCACACTGTCCGACATCTACCAGTCGATCGAGTCCGGGATCGCCGCACTCAACGGCCCGCTGCACGGCGGGGCCAACGAGCAGGTGCTGAAGACGCTGCGGGAGATCGGGGACGTCTCGAAGGTGAAGACGTGGTATGACGCCGCCCGGGCGAAGAAAAAGAAGATCGTGGGGTTCGGTCACCGGGTGTACAAGAGTTACGACCCCCGGGCACGTGTGCTTCGTCCGCTCGCCGACTACCTGGCCAGGGACAACAAGCAGGCCCAGGAACTCATCGCCACCGCCGGGGCACTCGAGAAGGAGGTCGTCGCCTCCCTCGGGGCCTCCAAGGGCGTTTACCCCAACGTCGACTTCTTCTCGGGACTGGTCTACTTCAGCATGGGGATCCCCCCGGCGATGTTCACCCCGGTCTTCGCCGTGGCGAGGGTGTCCGGCTGGTGTGCCCGTGTGCTCGAATACCTCAAGAACAACCGCATCTTCCGGCCGCGTGCGATGTACGTCGGGGCCTTCGACAGACAGTACCAGCCCGTCGAGGAGCGGGTGAAAACGGACAGGAAGCGCCTCTCCGGCCGACGCAGAGGCCTGTCGGACAGCGGGTGAGGCCCGTGGAAGGGCGCCTGCCGTCTGATCGCGTGAAAACCCGGCCCCGATTCCTCGGGGCCGGTTTTTTTTCGGGTCGGAGGCCGTTATTTCTGCGTGAATGCAGACGGGGAGATGGTGTCGCCGTGTCGGGCACGGGCGGCTTCGAGGCGCTTCCGCTGCTCGGCCAGCACCTCAAAGAGCACCTCGGGGGTGTCCTCCACCTCCGTCCGCCAGATGGTCTCGATGCGGTCGAGCTTGGCGAGGTTCTCACGGACACGCAGCGTGAACTGCTCGACGTACGCGTCGGGTGTGTACGTCTTGTGGAGCACCTCGTCGAACAGCCGCGCGAGGTCCTCGTGGAGCGGGATGAAGCCGGTGGGCGTGCGGATGGCGTCGAGTTCTCCGTTGACGCGACGCTCCATCCACTTCACCCACACGTGCTTGTCGCTCATGCCGTTCAGGTAGCCGCCGTCCTTCCGCTTGAGGAAATAGTTGGCGGCGAAGATCAGGGGGGGCGTGTCGATTCCCATGACGAAATCGAGGTGGTTCTGGACGTATCGGCCGAGGGGGATGGAGACGAAGTCGATGTTGGACATGGGCTGAAAGGCCCGGACGCCGGTCTTCCCGAGCGTGGCGGCGGTGGTTTCCGATTCGAGACTCGCACCCATGGTGATGACGCCGTGCGTCCAGTCGAAGGACTGCTGCAGGGGGACCCAGGTGTCTGAGTCGCGTCCGCCGAAGATGACGCCGCCGACGGGGACACCGTGGGGATCGTCGGCACGCGGGTCGAGGTTCGTGAGGTCCTTGAGCCGGATGGTGTAGCGGGCGTTCGGGTGGGAAGGCCGGACCTCGTTGCCCTTCTCGTCCTTCTTGCCGTGCCGCCACGCTCCCGAGTAGTTGACGCCCTCGTCGGGGATCTCCCGCCCGCCTCCCTCCCAGTAGGGGACGCCGTCACGGATGAGGACGTTTGAGAAGATGACCTCTCCGGGCCGGGTGAGGGCGGCCCAGATGATCGGGTCGTCCTGGGGGTTGACGTCCCGGATGATGCCGAAGATGCCGGACTCGACGTTGACCGCCCGGACCTCACCGGCGATGCGGCGGAGGTATGCGAGGTCGTCGCCGACGATGGTCTCGCCCGGGAGCATGGCGGTGGAGGTTTTTCCGCAGGCGCTCGGGAAGGCCCCGGTAAAATAGGTGGTGCGGTCACCGGGCCCCTTCACCCCCATGATGAGCATGTGCTCACTGAGCCAGTCCTCACGGTCGGCCTTGCGGATGGCGAGCCTCAGCGCCAGCTTCTTGAACCCCACCGTGTTCCCGGCATACTGCGTGTTGACACTGTAGACCTCCTCGTCCTTGAGGTCGATGTAGATGCGCTTCCTGTCCACGTCGGCGCTCACGCCGTTCACCAGTCGGCCCGACGAATGCAGGACGCAGATGTACTCCGGTGAGTCCCCGAGGGTCTTGAACTGCTCGTACCCCGGTCGATACAGCAGGTCCTCACTGTGCGCGACGTAGAAGGAATCCGTCATCTGCACCCCGGAGATGGAGAACACCGAGTTCACCGGTCCCAGTGAAAAGAAGCGCAGCAGCATCTCACGGCCCGTCATGGAGCCCCGGAGGTAGCCACGGATTTCCTTCAAGCCCTCCCGACGGTCCGTCGCGCCGATGGTGGGCCCCAGGTACTCGCCCGGCTCCACCAGGTACTTCGTGACTTCCCGGTCTCGCCCCTGGTCGGTGGGGCCGTCGAAGTGGCAGGTGTGTCCCGCCATCGCGAGTCGCTGCTCCTCCCCGGTCTCGATCGCTCTGCGACGGACGTAGGCGATGTCGTCGGGGTCGTCGGTGCAGACATAGACGGAGGCGGGCCGACACAGCTCGATGGCGTCGGCGACGAACCGGCGAAGCTTCGGGTTCTCCAGCGCCATGAGCTTCTCGAGGTGGACGGGCGCCAGCTCGGACTTCAGGTAATCGTCGTATCGGTGAGGCATGGGCGTCCTTCCGTTGGGGGTGTCGGTCTTCCGGCGGGGCCCCGGCGAAAAAAAACCGGCAGCCGCCCGTCGCGTTGCCGGCATATCTTCCAGCAGGTCCGGCCAGGCCGGACCCCCTGTCCATCTGCCTGGGACGTCACGTTAGCGGTTCCGCACCCGTGTGTCAAGCATTTTCCTGAACGCGGGGGGTCGAGCGACATGTCGGACCGGGTCAGGCCCGGCTGT
>Ga0307378_10012651_pt1 | contig 10753 bp, 8 predicted proteins | sample UN1MG_FD_202238 | JGI IMG/M metagenome (GOLD analysis project Ga0307378, IMG submission 202238) | Soil microbial communities from Risofladan, Vaasa, Finland - UN-1 | ecosystem: Environmental > Terrestrial > Soil > Coastal area > Acid sulfate soil | place: Finland: Risofladan, Vaasa | collected...
AAGACTTTGGAAACTATTTTAGGGGTTTATGATAGTCAAGCCCTTGATCCGCACGTCAATCGTGAGCGCTTTAGGGCTGAGTGGTGGGCTTAACCGATGACCAATGGGCGAGTCTTACCAGTAAGATTTAGGCGGTTCTATCTAACTACCCTCAATACATGCCGATCTTAAATTATGTTCATGTGCAGGGGATGAGACCCCCGCACGTATTTGCCGGTTTTTGACGATGAATATGTGGGTGCGGTAAATGATCACTGCAAGTTAGGCGGACGAATCCATGTTAGCTATATGGGCAACGAAAAACGGTTATTCTAGTAGCGCTATTCAACAATCTAGATAATGAAAGGAGTAAACAATATGAATAAAGATAGCAGGACCGGCAGAGGCACGTCGAACCGGAACTGGTGGCCGAACCAGTTGCGGCTCGATATCCTGCACCAGCATTCCTCCAAGTCCAATCCGATGGGACAGGATTTCAACTATGCTGAAGAGTTCAAGAGTCTCGATTTTGTGGCTGTGAAGAAGGATCTTCTGGAGCTGATGACCGACTCGCAGGACTGGTGGCCGGCGGACTATGGACACTACGGACCTCTGTTCATTCGCATGGCATGGCACAGCGCAGGCACGTACCGCACCGGCGACGGTCGAGGGGGCACAGGGGGCGGTAACCAGCGCTTTGCTCCCCTCAACAGTTGGCCCGACAATGTCAACCTCGACAAGGCGCGCAGGCTGCTTTGGCCGATCAAGCAGAAGTATGGCCGGAAAATTTCATGGGCTGACCTGATGATCCTCAGCGGCAACGTTGCTCTAGAATCCATGGGATTCAAGACGTTCGGTTTTGCCGGCGGGCGTGAAGACATCTGGGAACCGGAACAAGACACCTACTGGGGCTCTGAAGACGAGTGGCTGGGTGACAAACGTTATTCCGGCGACCGGGATCTCGAAAATCCGCTCGCTGCCGTGCAGATGGGCCTGATTTACGTCAATCCGGAAGGTCCGAACGGCAATCCGGATCCGATCGCTGCAGCGCGGGATATCCGCGAGACCTTCGCTCGCATGGCAATGAATGACGAAGAGACGGTTGCGCTCATTGCGGGCGGCCATTCCTTCGGTAAGACCCACGGTGCAGGCGATGCGAAACATCTGGGGCCCGAGCCTGAAGCTGCCGGCATCGAGGAGCAGGGCCTCGGCTGGAAGAGCAGCTTTGGCACGGGTAAAGGCGCTGACACGATCACAAGTGGCCTAGAAGTAACTTGGACCAACACGCCAACGAAGTGGAGCAAAAACTTCTTTCGGATACTGTTCAGCTTTGAGTGGGAATTGACAAAGAGCCCGGCCGGTGGACACCAGTGGAAGCCGAAGGGTGACGCAGGTGCCGGGACCGTGCCGGCTGCACATGACCCCTCAAAGCGTATTGCGCCTTCCATGCTGACCACCGACCTATCTCTACGGTTTGACCCCGTCTACGAAAAAATTTCGCGTCGCTTCATGGAGAACCCGGATCAGTTCGCAGACGCGTTCGCCCGCGCCTGGTTCAAGCTGACACACCGCGACATGGGCCCGCGCGCACGTTATCTCGGCCCGGAGGTTCCCGGCGAGGAGCTCATCTGGCAAGATCCCATTCCTGCCGTCAATCACAAGTTGATCGATGAGCAGGACATTGCTTCCCTCAAGGGCAAGATCCTGGCTTCGGGGCTGTCCGTATCCCAACTGGTGTCGACCGCCTGGGCGTCGGCGTCCACGTTCCGTGGCTCCGACAAGCGCGGCGGTGCGAACGGTGCCCGCATTCGTCTGGCACCGCAAAAGGACTGGGTTGTCAATCAGCCAGCTCAGTTGGCAAAGGTCCTCAAGACCATAGAGGGTATCCAGAGCGCATTCAACAGCGCCCAGTCTGGCGGGAAGAAAGTCTCCCTCGCGGACCTGATCGTTCTTGCAGGCTCTGCCGGCATCGAGCAAGCGGCGAAGAATGCCGGCCAAAATTTGACGGTTCCCTTCACGCCGGGACGCATGGACGCCTCGCAGGAGCAAACCGATGTGGAGTCCTTCGCCGTGCTCGAACCGGTCGCTGATGGGTTCAGAAACTACCTCAAAACCAAATTCTCGGTATCAGCCGAGGAGCTACTGGTCGATCGAGCGCAATTGCTGAAGCTGACTGCACCAGAGATGACAGTTCTTGTGGGCGGCATGCGCGTCCTGAATACCAACTTCGGACAGACCCAGCACGGCGTCTTCACGAAGCGGCCGGAGGCTCTGACCAACGACTTCTTCGTGAACCTGCTCGACATGGGAACGACGTGGAAGGCGGCTTCGGTTGTCGGGGACGTGTTCGAAGGGCGTGATCGCAAGACGGGTGAACTGAAGTGGACCGCCACGCGTGTCGATCTAATCTTCGGTTCCAACTCCCAGCTCCGGGCCTTGGCGGAAGTCTACGGATGTGAGGACTCCCTGGAGTTGTTCCTGCATGACTTTGTAGCGGTGTGGAACAAAGTCATGAACCTTGACCGTTTCGACCTCGCCAGATCGTAGCATAAACGTCTTCGAGGGCTTCTGACAGGGCGGCGGAAAAAACGGTCAGCTAACAACCGGTTCCAGCGGATGGCATATCGCCGCCGCTGAACCGGAATGTTCAGACCTTGGCCCAGAGTTTTTAGGATATTCAAAAGATACCGAGATGAGCCCACTCCCTTGCTATGGTTACGAGAAACTCACAAACCTTTACTAGAGTCGCAATGTCTCCTAGCGATGATGTAACTCACAATTTTGGCGCGCCAACTCCTATAATTCTATTGTATTTTTATAGATTTTGATAGAATGCCTTAGAACCAGATTCCATGCATCGCACCCTCGCCGCGGCGATAGCAGAAAGCCCTTACAGAAGGAAGCCGGGAGCAGGCCCGGCTGCAGGACCTGACCCGCGTGGCAGAGGGAAAAGGTCATGCAAACCTGCAAGGGCTCCAAGACCTGCACTCTGGCTGAAATTCCCCCCTGGCGCTAGAGCAACAGTACGCGGCACCGCGGGAAGTGCCAGGAAGATGGATGCGAGGATGCCAGGCAGAAGGCCAGGGAGAGGAAAGCGGAGGCGCTTTTGATCAAGCTTCAAAGACGCCTGATGTATATAAAAATGGAAACGGTCAGTCCAATTTCAACCTTTCTCCTCATGTCTTTTTTACCAGTTCGAGCAGGCAATATTGATAGGGCAAGCCCTCGGGTTTTTCATAGAACTTGTCTTGCAGCCGTCGATAAATGTCTTCGATCAGGTCTTTGTTATCTGCGTGAAGTCCGATCCTCATCGAGGATTCACTCCATGCCCTAACTACATGGGCCAGGGTAGCGGCAAGCATGGACCGTTCCTGCGGGTCGTCCAGCTTGTCCTGCGCCTTGGTAAAATAGGCGCACGGAATGGTCATGGGATCACAGGCGTTAACGGCAAAACATCGCCTAAGATCGTCTTCATCCAGCAAACGTGACATTTCATGGGGCGAGGCAAAGTAATCCGGTATAAAAATAGCGTTTAGCTCTTCTTCGGAAAGCTTTTTCTCCTCACATAACTCTTGGCAAATGTCCCTGAGGTTGTTATATCCCGGCGACGCCGGCCACCGGTCGTCTCCCAGATTAGCAAGGTTGGCAAAAAACAAAGCTCCCCCCTTAACCAGCGACGCCCTGCATTCGTGCAGAAACGACCGCCAATCCGCGTTCCATTTTTCCGCAAATTTTCTACGTTCAAAATCAGGCAACTGGTTGGGCTGTATGCAGAGTGGATGCTGAAAATAATCAGGTCCAACCGTTTTGGCATTCAGCCAGTGCAACGCAGTGGAGGAAAAACCGATCCGGAGTGTGCCTGCTATCTCAGGAAATGGTTCATAAAAAGACCGCTGGATGTATTGGTTCTCTACGTGCTTTAATTTCGCTAATGCCGACGTTTCCCAGAACGTCTTGAAATTCGCCGGGTCCGCCAGATCAATATAGACTAATTTGATGGTCAGCGTGGGATTCACCTCGTGAATCTGGCGGATGACTGCTTCAAACAACTCGCTCGAATTCACACCGTCTGCGGCGCCGTAATCGGCGATCACAAACACCTCGTCGGCGCTCATGGCAGCGATCTGCGGCGATATACGCCGGATGTAAGACGCCATCCTGGGCAGCACCTCTGCATCCACCGCACGGGCCGTATCTGAAATCCGACTGTAATCCTTGGTCATTGTCGGTGAATATTGTTGTGATGAAACCATTTCTGCGTTCTTCATGGTCTTTTACCTCATAACTGTAATCTGACTTGTTTTGAAATCGGGCAACGTTCGAGAAATCCCGTGCAGCGCTTTGTCTTGTGTCAGGTTTTATACAACTATTGCGTAATACTTGCCGAAGAGGACCGTGGAGAGGCTGCTTGCTGCGGTCAGTTCCCTGGGCTTTCAGATCGTCGGCCCGGAGAAGAGACATGAACGACGGTGCGTCAACCGGCTAGATGTGTTGGGCAAACGCAACCTGGCCATCTTCGCAAAGCGGATCTGCTACACTTCAGACTCGTCTGAGGCCATGTGGAAGCCTTATTATCTCATAAATTGAGATGATAAAGCATGTTCATGAAGAGGCATGTACTCTCCATGCGAGAGTTTTCCCGGGAGGAGATCGACTCCGTCCTCGATCTGGCCACGTCCCTGGAGCCTTATGCACGGGGCAAAAAGAGCAATATGATGGCGGGCAAGATCCTGGCTCTGCTTTTTTTTGAGCCCTCCACGCGCACACGCATGTCATTTGAGACGGCCATGAAGCGCCTGGGCGGCAGCGTCATCAACCTGGGGCCCGCAGAGGGGTCATCCATCTCCAAAGGAGAGTCGTTGGCGGACACCGTGCGGGTCATTGGTGGCTATGCCGATGCACTGGTCATCCGTCATCCCAAAGAGGGCTCGGCCCGCCTCGCCTCCCAGTTCTCACCTGTGCCCGTGCTCAACGCCGGAGATGGAGCTGGCCATCACCCTACCCAGACGCTTCTGGATCTTTATACAATTAAAAAAGAGAGCCGCCTGGAGAACCTCAGCATTGCTCTTGTGGGCGATCTGAAGTACGGCCGTACTGTTCATTCTCTGGCCTATGCTCTCTCGCTCTTCGGAGCAGATATTACTCTGGTGTCTCCCTCAAGCCTGAGGATGCCAGATCCGATAAAGGCGGACCTCTCCAGCAAAGGCACCCGCGTTCGCGAGACCTGTGACCTGGGAGAAGTGATAGACAACGTGGACGTGCTTTACATGACCCGCATTCAGCGCGAGAGGTTCCCGGATCCGGTGGAGTACAACAAAGTAGCCAGCAGCTACAGGATCTCTCCCGAGTTCCTGGCCGGGGCCAGAAAGAATCTCATCATTATGCATCCTTTGCCGCGAGTGGACGAGATCTCTCCTTCCGTGGATGAGACGGGACACGCTCGCTACTTCCAGCAGTCTTTCTATGGCGTACCAGTCCGGATGGCTCTTCTAAAAATGCTTATCGGTGGAGGTGCTTAGCAATGGCCGACGAAACTAGAGACGAGCCAAAGGGACTAAGGGTAAAGCCCATCAACAACGGAACAGTGATTGACCACATTGCAGGAGGCCAGGCGCTGAATGTTCTCAAGATCCTGGGAATCTCCGGCACCACAGATGCCACAGTTTCCGTGGTCATGAACGTAGAAAGCAGAAAGCTTGGCAAAAAGGACATCGTCAAGATCGAGGACCGCGAGCTGTTAGAGGAGGAGGTCAACAGAATCGCCCTTATCGCGCCGGCCGCATCCATCAATATCATACGAGACTGCAAAGTCATCGAAAAGCGATCTGTGGATCTGCCCGATGAGATCGTGGGCGTGGTGCGCTGCCAGAATCCCAACTGCATCTCCAATACCCTTGAGCCCATTAAATCCAGGATGCTTGTCAAGACCAAGAATCCAGTCTTGCTACGCTGCCTCTATTGCGAGCAGCCCCTTACCGACAGAATAGCAGAATACTTAATCTAGGAGATAATTTCCGCCTCACTAAGGCCGATATTGCCAAGCAAATGATGCGAAAGTATAAATCAGGCTCGGGCATTGTCTCGCCCCAGATTAGATGAAGTTCACTTAGGTTAGGATGGAGTTTGAGATGACTATTAAAAATGGCGATTTTATCAGAATTGATTACACAGAGAGCGTTGACGGGCAGGTAATTGCTGCCACCGATAAGGACGTGGCGACGGAAAAGGGAATATTTAGCGAAGAAACCCAGTATGGGCCGCACCTCATAGTAGTTGGAGCAGGCCAGCTCGTGAAAGGCTTCGAAGAAGATCTGATCGGAAAAGAGATCGGCTACTCTGGCAAGGTAGAGATATCACCCGAGGGCGCCTTTGGACTTCGTGATCCCAAGAAAGTTGAGATCGTCCCCATAAACCGATTTAAGGAGCAGAAGCCCGTTCCCGGCATGCGCGTTGGCATAGAGAATAAGGTTGGAATTGTCTCCAGAATAATCGGGCGAAAGGTGAGCGTTGACTTCAACCATCCCCTGGCCGACAAGACCATCGTCTATGAGTACAAAATCACCGAGAACATCGAGGACAGGCAAGAGAAACTCAATGCCCTTATCAAGACCTTTGCCCGCATGGAGCTCGAATCAGAGATCAAGGACGATGTGGCCATAGTTACCGTTCTTTGGGAGCTCTCCTACTACAAGGAGTGGCTCATGATCAGGCGCGGCCTGGCAGATATGATCATCCAGCACCTGGGCCTGAAAGAAGTGGACTACGTCGAGAAACACACCGGCGAGCGCGTCAAGGCCGAGCTAATCTCTCCTCCGGCAAAGGAGCCAGTAGCTGAGGGAGCTGAGCCCGAAGAGCCGAAATCTGAGGAGACTACATCAGCCTGAAGAAGCAGTAGATCTTTCTCTCTTTTTTATAAAATATTTATTTTTAGTTAGCTATTTTGTGTCTGTCTTATGCACCCAGCCATGCCAAATACGTAGGGCTTTTGTATTGAAAATGCCGCTAAAAGTCTCAAACATAAGATTTTGAATAGAAGAGAGAGACGAATAATAAAAAATTACCTTTTCTCCATCTTCAGGATTTTTTCCGCATCTGAATTAAAATCCACTCATACTCATTTATCTTTTTTAATATCGTTCTTCATGAGTCACCAGGAGGCGTTTTAGAAGGAAACACTGCCACCAGAACCCCCTTTCCGACAGTCGTCTCCCAAATCGCCTTACCTGAAGCAGATTTTACATTATTCAACGGGCGCTACATCATGCCCTACTGACCTTCTGCATATCTTTTTCCATTAGATCCTTATGCTTTATCGGCTAGATCTTTAGAAATAAAATCCGCCACGATTAGACCAGGACCAGCTATTGGAGTAATAGTAAGTCGCTCCACCCCATCCATAGACATTGGCTGCGTACCAGGGGTCATAGACTACCGGATCGGGGTAGTAGGTATAAGTGGGATAGGTCACAGGTGCCGTGTAATAGTAGGTCGGATAGGTGTACGTATATGCTGGATACGAGTATGAGTAATAAGTAGGATACCAATAGCTAGACGAATAATACCCACCGGGATTCAACCAATCGTTATATCCATGGCCGCTGAAATCATGACGATCGCCGCCGTGAGAGTCACCGAAATCATTATGATCGCCACCATGAGATTGAGATCCATCAAAGGCAGCGCCTACTGCAATTAGCATTCCCAGCGCCAGCATTGACAATATTAGTTTTATTGAGTTAATTTAGATTCCTCCAAACATCTAGTTCATTAGCTTAATATTAAAAGGTGATTTTTATGTAGATATCACCTAATATCTACATGAATCCTCCATGAAGCTCTGGATACTGAAAATGCCATTCTCAGAGCGCGAATGCAAAGAATCCAGTAAAAAGCCTGGATTTTCCGGCCCCCTAAATAAAAAAAGCAGTAGACATGGATGGCCTAGCTAAATATAGATACTCTTAGAAAGAGCATCCTTCGCAAGGAGAAGAGCTTTGCGTGGCATGATATCTGTCTTTCCCCAACGCTTTTGCCCGACAAGAGCCCCGCGAATACCGTGAAACCTCGCGGCATGTTCGCCGGAAGAATACGCGGGCCACTTTTAGGTGATTCCAGCTCCTCTTTGCACCTATCCCATGGCCAATTTTACCTTTAATGATGGTGCTTATGACTGGTTGATAGAAGAGGATCCATTAATCAGAGTGGATTGGCCAACTGGAGAAAAGAGGTTATCTGGGGATGATTGGTTGATGAGAGATGATTGGTCGATAGGCGCGCCTTCCTCTTTGGGCGCTTCTACATGCAGGGTATAGAGCAAGTCCCTGATGATCTCCCAGGGGAAAGTGGATATGATGCGGCAGTCAGTCCTTCCTCGATAGACTCCATCCTCATAGACTCTTGCATCCGGGGAGTAGGCGGCTGCGACGACTAGATCGCCCTCCTGGTACTGCCCCTGGCCCAAAAACTGCCGTTCAAACCTGAAATTGCCCAGCACACCCGGCTTTCCGTCTATCAAAGGCTGATAGAGATTGGGCTTGTCCGCTCCCGCATTTAAAAGAGCGTTGTACACAATATATTCATTAGCGGTAACATTGGCCACCATGGGCTCTTCATAACGGGTCAAAATCAGCCAGGCAAGGTAATCGGCGCTATCTACAGTTAGGTTGTATCTGGCAAAATTCACTCCCAGAGAGGTGACGCCGCTGGAAGGTGCTTCAACGATGACTGTATACTGCATCGTAGTATTCAGATCGAATGAGACATTGTAAGGCCCAACCGGTCCGGATTCATAAGCTGCAAAGGCTGGTGCAGCCAGGCAAAGCACCAGGAGCAGGATCAATTCCGCGCGCATTACTCTTGCCACCGATTTCATTGCGGCTTGGCTTTGTTGTCAAATCCATTTCATCCTTTTGGTGAAAGATCCTCGTGCAGAGTCCTCGCTAGCCGGAAGAAAATATAGATCCCAATTACCCAACCTGGGCCCCGGGCGCTAACCATAGGCAGGCAGACCTACCAGCCTTGGATCAGGCAGAGCCTTTCCCAATGTGAAGTGATACAAATCCTGATATCTCCATCCAGAAAGACCGAGCACGCGGTGCACGATGTCGTCGAAAAAGCAGCCAATGCCGCAGCCCTGAAAACCGGCCGCTTCGCCAGCCAGATAGAATGCTTGGCCGATCATGCCGCACTCCCAGTAGAGCCGTGAATAAAACCATGGCCCATATTTTTGCAGCGGCTCTTCAAACTGGGCCAACATGGCGACCGCAAAACATCCATCCGAAGCTATGTTCTGGCGGCAGGATGCCTCTTTGGCGACCAGGCGGCTGTCGCCTTGAGCCAGCAGATAAAGCTCTATATCCTGGGGTGTGCGCGAGGGGCTCTCCCAGACGAAATCCTCAAGCATAGCCGCCCTAAGCTCCTCTTTTTGCGCGGCGTCTCGAAGCCAAATATACAGCCCCTTTTCCAGCCCCTCCACCCTGTGCGCAAAAATTGCTGGATGAACGCAAGGCTTCCAGGGCAGAAGACCCAACTGAGCCGCTTTTGGCAATGCTGCCCGCAAAATAGCAAAGAAGCTATCCAGGGGCATGCTGCTCCTGCCATCCATAACCTGAGCGCTGCGGCGCCGGCGAAGCATTTGGCAGTACCTAAGGGAGAAGTCGGCCTGCGCCCTGCCTCTTTCTGGAAATGAAGGTGACGAAGATGAAGCAGAGTAGACATCATGAGTGGGCGGCTTTTTGGCGGCCTCACTGACCTGGTCGATCCAAGCCCATGGGACATGCTGCGCGCTTAGGATATTGGCCCGAGCCGACAAGGGCTGCAATTTCAACTGAGAGAGATGCGATGAATGCAGTGAGAGCTTATGCATGCGGCCGTCGGAGAAGAGGGCCAGGAGCACATCCGCATGCTCCTCTTCCGAGCTGTCCTGCGAAAATCGGCTTTGCTCCTCCAGGCCAAGCAGCCCTGCCAGGTCCTCTGTTCCGGGATCGTCCTCTAGAGACGCCTGCCAGCCCAAACAATGAGCGGCCATCGCCACTGACGCTAGAGCATGGCCCAGATCGAGCATAGAGTAGCGAAAAGCCCTTTCTCCGTACTTCCAGGACTCGCGCCAGTAAATCGAGGTGAAGGCCAAGAGCACAGTTCCCGCGGGAAGATGCAGCGACTGCCAGCTTTCCGCCTCCATCTTCGCGAGCAGCTCCAGAGCATGACTCTTGGGCGCATAGTGATACACCCCGACAAAGCTTTGCAGCCCCGGCATTGGTCCAGCAATCAGATAGCATTCCGTAGGATGCAAATTGCCGCTGGAGGGATTCACACGCAAAGACCACTTAGAGCCCGCGAAGCTCTTTTGGCCGGAGACGGCCAGGCTCTCGAAGAAAAGCTGGGAGAGGCTTTCCATATTCAAAGGAGATGGCTGGCTGAGGCCCTCCGGCGCACCCTCTTCTGAGTCCACCTCTGCGCCCTCCTGTTTATGGGGAAAAAATCCCTGTCGCATTAGCTCGATTTGAGTCGAGCCCTCATAGCTTCGGAAGGGATCGGGCTGATTGGCGAATTCCAACCCACCCGGCCCGCGAGCCATGGCATTAGGCTGATGCTTTGTCCTCTGATGATAAGCAATAATCTGATCCAGGTCCTCAGACACAGATATACTCTTATCAATTTATCCTTTTTATTTGTTTCATTTCTAGAGTGCAGCCTGCAGAGGATCTTGTCGAGAGAGAGACTCATTTCGCAAAAAATAATTCTCACGTAATTCTCACCTCAAAAAATTCTGCCT
>Ga0307378_10012653_pt1 | contig 10752 bp, 11 predicted proteins | sample UN1MG_FD_202238 | JGI IMG/M metagenome (GOLD analysis project Ga0307378, IMG submission 202238) | Soil microbial communities from Risofladan, Vaasa, Finland - UN-1 | ecosystem: Environmental > Terrestrial > Soil > Coastal area > Acid sulfate soil | place: Finland: Risofladan, Vaasa | collected...
TGGATTCCTTTCAACTTCTACTATGGTAGGATGAGGAGGGACGGTATGGAACCCTAGTCTTTTTACCTTAGAATAGATAACGACCGTTAAGAATTTCATTTCATTTATAGGCACGTAGATTAATTTACAGTATTGTGCTGGTCATTTTCTTCGATTTGATCCCCCGACATACATGGCTGCTGGTCTTACTATTTGATGGCGACAACAAGATCCATTCCAGCGACCCTCATCCTATCAGATAGATGCTGATAGAGGCTTTCGCACAAAATTGACAATGACATCACGTTGGGCGTTCTTGGCCTTGTCTGCTGGGACGTGGCTTTACCAGCCATTCGATAGGATCATTTCATGACATTGTACTGCTCATCTTGTATCAGCTTCTTTCAGAGCAATGCCACAGCCAGTCACGTTGAGCTATCGCACCCCCATCGCAGCCGGCACTCTTCCGCTTGCTTCTTCCCAATGACCGAATGAATGGCGCTCGTCCACGAGTTGTTGATAGTCCGTGAAATGAATCTCGTTGTTTGCCTACTTACTGCTTCACTTGCTTCTCTCTTTTGACAGTTCGTTCAAACATGGCACACCAGGTTGGTTGTTTGCCTAGCTATTGATACCTACTGGCTGGCTGTTGCACTTGCTTCTCTTTTTTCTCAAACATAACAAATGTGCATGATCAATATCAGGAACACTCTGCAAATGCGGTGGATTCACCCACGTCAAAACATCTTCCAATTCGCCACCACCATCACCACCCTTCTCTCCTTCCATCCTACTCCTCAATTCTCCAACTGCCACTTCAATCTCATGTTCATCCACCCTAGCACCCAATTTCCAAAGACACCAATGCTCAATCCCCTCTTGAACATAATAAGGATATTCATTCAGAAGCAATCGCTTCTCCACCCTTTTTTCTTGTTTCGCTTCTTGCAACGAGGGGCTGGATATAAATAATCCACTCGCACTCGCATCCGCATCATCATCCTGCACCTTTGCAAATCCGAATTTACTGTATAGAATATAATCATTCATGGACCTCCATTCCTTTTGAACTTGACGAGAATGCAAGAGGTAACTCTCTTGCACCGCCATGGACCTAGAATGCATGGTTGGATCTCCATGATTGACAATATCCTTCAATTGTGCCCATGTAAATGGTTCCACTGCAATGGTTCGATTGGGTCCCAGGGATGCTGCTATTTCTTCTGGTGATAGTTTGATTGGAATAGAACTGGAACTACTAGGACGAGTCGTCGAGAGATGGAGGTGCGTGGTCGTCGTCGATGAATGAATGGATCGAAAGGCTTTTCGATGACATGATGATGATTGGGTTGTTATGAATGCGGTCGCTTGTTTGAGCAGCAGCGTGTTTAATATTGCCATTGTATAAGATGTTCGTCTCATGGTTGGTTAGTTATAGTATGCACCTACGTATATAGATTTATATACTGGAGGCAATGTACCGTATGTATTTCTACTAGTTGTTCTTAGCAAAGAAGTTAGTGTTGTCTGTTGTCTCATCATTCTATCATTCTTTATGACGGACGCACGAGTAACGGTACTCGACCGTCATTTTGTTATCGCTGTTATTAACGGTAACGGTAATTTCCAGTCAGATTCGTCGACGAATCTTATGGACGAGCGTTTTGCTACTTTTTTTTCTTCTTCAAGTTCGTTGGGCGCATTTACTAACTGCTCGTACCGTAGATACCGGTATTCTAGAACGCAAATCCACACATCACTTCTACAGACTCAACGCATTGCTCCCACGAACGAACGAACACAACGTTCTTCTCGATCACATCGTATCATCAGCTTCAAGTTACTGTTCATTCATTCATTCATTCATACACCCAGCATCAGCAGTACAACAACAGTACAACAACAAACATACCATTACAATTGACAAAGTGACTTATTTCGCGCTCTCTAGTTTATCCAACGAAACGACGACTCTATTATCATTAATACACAAGACTGCCATTGCCATCATGACGATTCTATCCTTCTCCACCGCAATGATCACCGTCGGGATTGCATCAGCATTCACCCCTCAACCCCAACCGCCTCTCCATCAAAAATCCACATCACTCTTTCCCCAACCCAGAAATAGACAGACACCCGTCACACCATTGGCATCCTTCACTGCCTCCTCCAACACCTTCACCGAAACCAACGAAGCACCAGACCTCCTATCATCACCACCCCGCAAAGTATGCCTAATGGTAGAACCAACACCCTTCACCCACGTATCAGGCTACTCCAACAGATTCACCGAAATGCTCCGCTACATGAAGAAAGCCAATGATCACTTTGATATTTTGACGGTCGATGCCAAGACTCCGGAAGAACAGTTGCCCAAGGAAAAATTTGGGTACAAGATTGAGCATACGCAAGGATTCACTTTTCCGCTTTATGATCATATTAGTTTGAGTATTGATTTGCCGGAGATGAAGGGGGCGGGGATTTTGGAGAAGCTCAAGCCTGATTTGATTCATGCTTCCAGTCCGTAAGTATATTGTTGATTGTTGATTGTTGATTGGTTATTGATATTGCAATGCAATCGTACGAGTGCACTGCTGGTACATTGATATGTTTCGATCGGTCAATCTAATGCAATCATATCACATCACACACACACACGCACATATAACAGTGGATTCATGGTATTAGCCGCCATCTTCTACGCACGCGTACTCCGCATCCCCCTCATCATGTCCTACCACACCCACCTCCCATCCTACGCCAAGAACTACCTCGGCTTCATGCCCGGTCACGAAGAACTCGCATGGTTCATCCTCCGCTGGTTACACTCCCGTGCCGATCTTACACTCTGCACCTCACCCCAAATGCAGCAAGAACTTGTTGATAATGGTGTACCAAGGGTGGACGTATGGCGCAAGGGGATTGATACCGTTCGGTTCAGTCCTGAATTCAAGACTGCGGCCATGAGGGAGAAGATGAGTGATGGGCATTCGGATGATTTTTTGATGGTTTATGTTGGAAGGCTGGGGAATGAAAAGAGGTTGAAGGATATTAAGGCTGTTTTGGAGAGGATGGGGCCTAATGCTAGGTTGTGTATTGTTGGAGGTGGACCGCAGGCGGAGGAATTGCATGAGTGGTTCAAGGGTACTAATACCGTGTTTACGGGACAAATGAGTGGTGATGATTTGAGCGCAGCGTTTGCGTCTGCTGATACCTTTATTATGCCCAGTGATTCTGAAACTTTGGGGTTCGTCGTTTTGGAGAGTATGGCGAGTGGTGTTCCCGTGGTTGGAGCTGCTGCGGGGGGTATCTTGAATCTTATTCATGACGGTGAGGATGGATTCTTGGTGACACCGGGTGATACCGATACGTATGTAGAAAAGTTGGAATTGTTGCGTGATGCGTCGCTTAGAGAGTCCATGGGCAAGACTGCCCGTGCAGAGGCTGAGAAGTGGAGTTGGGAGGCAGCCACTAGTGTTCTGAGGAATGTTCAGTATGAGAAGGCGATTGTGAACTTTCATTCAAGAGCGTTTGGTGGATTTGGAAGGCCCGGTACTCATTACATGTGGAGATTGCTCAACTGGAGAATCAAGCATATTTTGTACAAGTTGGGATTGGGAAGCAAGCCCAATTCCAATGCCAACCCCGAGCCTCAGTCTTCGTAAAGGAGAAGTCCTACGATCAACGCACGTTCGCTCAACGTACCGGTAGCATACTGCTTTTGCATATACTTATATAAAGAAAAGTGACATTGAGGGGTTATTCAAACACGGGAGGTGCATGCATTCATAGGAAACAATTGCTAATTAATATGCCCACTCCTCTTGATGGTCTCAAACTAAATCATGTTTAAAACTCGTTGTAATTGTTCATTGTATTATTAGTTAGTACTGTACGTACCCGTATCATATGCATCATCTGTAGAAGATGCCATTATACTGGTGGATTGAGGACGTATGTACGAGTATGTGGCTGATCTAAAAGAGTCAATTCAGGAACGACCACTTTTAACTCGGAACAATGCATTTCATCAAACCCAAAGTAAATATTGAAAATATCTAAAACACAACAGCTTCGCTCACCTTGGTGGCCCCTCGAAACCTACCCATTCACCATGCAGCTATGGATAACATTCATCCACGGTATATGTAGCCAACCGATGTTGCCTTCAACTTAGGTCTGCAATAACTTTCTCTTCTGCATTCCATCGACATGGAAAACGTACTCGTAAATGGTGCTCGCTACTATGTACTAGAACGCCGTGGTCTTGTGCATCAAAGACAAAAAGAAGAGAATTTACTCAACGGAAAGAATGAATCAATCTTCAATCTGTTAAAATGACCATGAGCGATGATCTTGGCTCCTGCCATAGAACCCTTACCTGGGTACTGGCCATGATTAATTAGTAGTGGAGATATTCTGCGTTTAAACCTGGGCGTCCTAACATAACAATGGTTAATTGTTATGTCAGTCTCTAAAACAGTTGTTCGTGCCAGCTCGCAAGGCTGTGGCACCGGGCTTCTTCGGGCTTCTCGTTTCTATCTACTAGAGAACTCAGTTACCTCTAATTTACTTTACAAAACAAGTACCGGTACCAACCACCCTTCTCACATTTTCCGACGGTGACGTACGCTACAAGTAGTGCAAGACTCCTTTTTGACTCGTTGTCAACGAGCATCTATATTGTTCCTTGTCGCATACAAGTAGTGCAAGACTCCTTTTTGACTCGTCGTCAACGAGCATCTTCTTGTTCCTTGTCGCATGCAAGTAGTGCACGACGACTCCTTTTTGTCTCGTCGACAAAGAGCATCTTCTACGCATAAAAGAGTAACTGAGTTACGGTTCACGGTTATATCCGCATCGTCATCTCTTTTGAACATCATCTTCGAAGCTTCGCAATAATGACTTATAGCCTTCTTTCGTTCCGATAAAAAATTCGGAAGTTCGGAACTTCTTCGGAAGTTCGGAACTTCTGATGATCCGATGATGTCAGAAAACATTTACACGTATGTAGAATCTACGCGTCGAGTTTTGAAGAGGAAATCTTTCGCATCTTCTCAGGAAATCTTTCGCATCTTCTCACAATCCAATTACAAAACACACTCAGGTAAGTTGAAACAGTCAAGACTCTTTAGCACAGCTGAATCAGAGTCTTCCGTCCAAAGAGAAGATCTCTCCATTGCTCCTCTATCTCTAATAGTCATGCACCCAATCTAACGCTGTGGTGCAATGCGTATATTGTCTGCTTATCCTTCTATCAATCTAACTAACATCCATCGCGTTCATCCTTTGCTCCGCAGCAGCAGCTTCAATCATGATCTTCCCCCGCATTACTACATTGATCGCATTGGCATCCATTCTTGCAACTGTCGCACATGGAATCTCTCCAGAAGAACTTCAGGCCAAGCTTCGTGAGACTATCATCAGCCCCATGTCTCATTCTGCAAACGGGCGCGAGCTTGAACTTTCGCAAACTTGTATCGACGAGACTTTAGAGCTCCTAGAAACGTATGGAGATCAGCTTGGTGACGCTAGGGACTCCTGCAACACTAATTCGTGCAAATACGATAATACTGTCTATCAAGCACTCTGCGAAGGCGGACAAGTCGGTGGTCAGATGTTCACTATTACTTATGAATACAGTTCTTGTCCTGATCCTTATAATGTCATGGTGGAGGAGGACCTTCCCAATTGCGCGGGTGCATCATGCGACCTCGGTGAATTTCTCGCCTACGCTAAAGAAGAACTTAGAGAGGCTTATTGCACGATCGATTTCCCCACCATTATTGAACCAACCTCGGAACCAACCAGCACCAGTGATGGTTTCCTCCCAGCTGCTGCTGCCGCTTCTATTGCAGCGTCCATGACTGTACTACTAGGCTTCTTGCTTTAATCGTTTCGTAGCGGCGTGCATTAGCTGTCACTGCGGACCAACTACTCTACTACCTCTTTGGATCCATTAGTAGTTTTAAGTTTGAGTGATCACCCGATCGTTAGTTCACTCTAAAGTCTTTACAACTTCCTATCTACATCTTTTCCTCACTCTAGCTAGCTACAGGCAATTCACAGATATGATGTTCATAGCAAAACTTAAATCATCCAGCTTCAAGTTCGATTTGGTTTTGTTCATCGATTAGAATCATTCGTCGTAAGGAAGTGGGGATAATACACCTAGTGTATAGCCCACATTGGATCCCATCTCGGGATTTTATTTTGCCACCGATGACGGATCTTTTCAACTTCCTCTTCGTGTCATATAATCGGAAGCTTGCACATCCAACTATTATGTATGATTCTGCAGGTGAACTAGTGTATCATACTGGGAAAGCCTCAACAAGGTTTCGGGTAGGTGTCGTTTCAGTGTGCCTACTGCTTAGCTCACGGGCGCTCCCTTGATCTTCTCAGTTTGATCAACACCGAGCAAGTGGAGGTCTTTTTCATTTGTATCGAGACGATGGCTATGAGTAGCTGTCCATTGCATGCAGTGAAGCAGAGAAGGTGTACTTCCTGCCTATTGCCTCTGCTGCTGCAAATGCGACGATGGGGTCGGTCTCAAACTATTTGTGGGAATAGCTTGCCGCATGACTCGGTGCAGTCAGGGCCACTATTGGGTTTCTAAAAGTGAACAATTAGGGCGATCCATGTTTAGGATTAAATTTCAAAAGTTTGCATATAACTCATCGGCATCTGCTGATGGAGGTAGACTTGTGTACCGGTAGAACCTACCGGTAGGATCCTCCCTATCTTCGTGGGTTGAAATCCATTTTGCGCGCGAAGCTTCCAATAGAATAAAGAAAAAGCAGACTTCAACCAGCTTCCAGCTTCACAATTTTCTGATTTAGAAGAGCCCACATGCGGGGAAACATAGCTACCGCAGCCTTTCTAACTCTTCACAGTCCTCTGCAGTCGCTATCGCTATTGTTTACAAAAAAACTCCAGATGATGCCGACGCCAATATCCAAGAAGCCCCGAATTGAGATTGAGATAGTTGCATCAAAACTTCTCCCTGCCGATTCTTCTTCTTCCACAAGTCTCTCCATGACGACTCCTCCAGAAGCTTCTACTGCTAATATCGGAAGTTTTGACCATGGATGTCTGATTTTGAATGATGAGGATCAGAATTATGACCGAACTGGAATATCAGCACCGTCGTCGGCAGAGTTGACCTTTCTTTGCAATGTCATCTCATCGGTATGTGCCTTAGACACATGCTATGCCGAAGAGGGCGACGTTTCGGAGCTTGTAAATGAGGCGACATGCTTGCTCAATGAGCTATCTACTAGGGCGAAAGAACACTTGCCATCGACCGATGACGCTGAGGGAAATAATAGTGAAAATCCAATAAGCAAGCGAGACGCTAACGCTAACGATACTCGCCCTACTAGTATTGCTTCGGACATATTGGCCCAACGCGCTCTTCTAGCCGCTAAATCTCTTCGGGAGTTAATGGCCCACTGGGGGCCGGCCAGGGGTAAAAGCCGCAAAATATTATTGGCAACGGTGTCGGTCCTTGAAGAGCAGACACCTTCCAAAATATTGGCAGTCATTGCAATTGTTGCAGCTTTATCTCTGAACAGTGGTGACGTTTCTTGCGACGAAGAACATCGTTCTATTTCACGGGCAGCAGTGAGTGGTGTCCTTCCGAACGGTCGCTATAAAAGCGGTGCCGATTCGAAGGGAAGCGATTTAGATTCAACAACGTCTGTCGTGGCAAATAGTTTTGGTGGTAAAGCTGTCCTAGCGCTACTCGAAATTGCCGCCTCTCCGACTAGTTCTACTGGCCAAACTGAAAGTGGTACCAAGATTGATTTGCATATCGTGACTTATCTTGCACGCGCTTTTGTATCAAATAGCACACCGTTGTTGGCCTCCACGTGCGCAACTGTCGCAAGACAAAAGCTATGTCTCCCTGAAGGCGATGCCTTTGATGATAATACTGCACGTCCTGAAGTTGGGAAGATCGATGCAGCTGGTGCTCTCGGGTTAGCGGCTCAAATTGGTCCCTGGGCGACAATATCACCCATATCTCTTGTGGACGTATCGGTCGATATGCATCTCTGGGATGCAGCTCAGCGCGTGTGCGACTCTGCCATTCGTTTTGATTCGCTAGATGTGCATGAGGCTGTTCATGCACTGGTGGATAGTGCATCCGATCGGCGCATGTATCGGCAAGCCGATGCATTTGCGACGGAGTTTTATGAGACTGGAGGTAGGTCGAGATATGCAGAGGCGCGATTTATGCACGCGTGCGATACGATAGCCAAGGTCGTGCTGAAGAGACAATATCCGATTCTTGAAAGGCAGGTATTGCGTGTTGACAAGGCGTATGAAAGGGTCCAGAGAGACTGTGCAGAATCTCAGGTGACTAGTGAAGAGGAAAGTATTCGGAATGGGAAAGAAGACGTGAGGAATTTTGCATTGGCGAGATTGAGAGAGGTGAGCGAACACGATACTGCACATAGACTTGCCACTCTTTGGGATATAGAATATTGGTATAATGAAGCAGATGCCGAAAAGTACGCAGAAGCGCGTCGTGAAAGGTACTTGCAATGGGACGAGGCTATCCCAGATTTAGCCTCAAGCATTCCCGATGTAATATCCAATCCTAATGAGTTGACAGATGCCTTCAAAGAGTTGGAAGCTACCATCGATGGCACACATCCCGTAGTGGGTTTTGATGTCGAGTGGGGTGAAGATTGCGCTGGTGCAGCTCTTCTTCAACTTTCAACGACGAAAATGTCAATACTCATAGACATTCCTGCTCTATCGGAGACACTAGAAGGATGCAACTCATTAGCAGGGACCGTAGGGCAACTCTTTGCTGGTAACACTAGCACAGTCGCTGCTGGCTTCAGTTGTAGAGAGGATAGGACTCGTCTCCATAGTAGTCCTGGCGTGCGAGAAAAACACTGGCTTGTCAACTTTAATGCAGTGGTAGATATCAAACCTCTCATTGCAGAAGATACACCAAAGCTGAAGCACCTTGGTCTATCAAGAGTGTGCGAGCACTATTTGGGCAAACCCATGGACAAGGCTGAGCAATGTTCGCTTTGGGCTAGAAGGCCGCTGTCAATACAGCAGCGTGCATATGCTGCATTAGATGCATGGGCAGTTGCTGCCATCTATGCCAAGCTACCCATCCAGATTACAAAACCGAAGATGGAAGAAGAACTTTTATAATACTATTAATGAATTCAGCTAAGTTTTCATTTATTATAAAGATAGATTGCCTGGCGACCTCTAGTAATCTGCGGTTAATGCTGTTACAAGAGGTTAGTAAGAATGGAATATTTCCTTTCACAGGGGGCAACTGAGTGGTTCACAATTTGCTTCGATCGTCTGCACATTGCTTCATCAAATTTGACTTCTGGCGAATCTGCTCCCAGAAAAGAGAAGACCATCTTTGTGGTTCTGAACTGTTGAGCCAACGTTACCAGCTGCTGGCTTTCCAGTAGCGTCGTCAGACGAATCATATCTACTTGTTCAAATGAAATGAAATTATTAACGGTCGTTATCTATTCTAATGTGAAAGACTAGAGTTCCATACCGTCCCTCCTCACCCTACCGGGGTAGAGGTTGAAAGGAGACCACGACGTAGCGTGGTGATTTGTTTTGCGTGTAGGCTAAAAAACGATAGAATGTCTCGTCCGAGGGTAGTCTCGCATCTGTATTCGTTCATTGTATGTAGTCGCTCCATTGTCACGCACCATGCTTGTAGTAGATGATTAGGATCGGTGAGGCGTTCAAGGTATGGTCTGTGAATGTACTTTCTATCGTCCTGTTTAAACTCGTTCTCTTTGTCGTATCAGATTGCTGTCTGTATATGTAGCGATCGGCGCTGTGTGTTGTAGTCTGTCATTATCTTGTCTGCATATAGGGTATCGTTGCGAATTTGCCACATGTTGAGGCTCATGAAAACAACCTGCTGGCAGCCCACCAGTTTCCAGAGTAATGTTTGGGTAGGGGGTCCTCTTTGTATTAATTCTTCGCCGGGTATTCGCTTTGCTGTACGAGTCTAGTCGTTCATGTCTGGCTTATTCGGCCTTTGAAGAAATTGTGCCACCCGATTTGTTTCTGTTTATCTAATGACTGGGGGAGACCAGCGTGTTCGGCATCCTGTGGGAATGCCCATTCAGGTCCGACTTCACCATCTTTGAGTCAGGCTTTCATTGCTTTGAGTATGGTAATCTTGAGTTGTTTGGAAGTGCCTACTTTCGTCATCCATTTGGCGATGCTGTTGATGCATCGTTTCATCTCGTCAGGTTTTGGGTTGGTCGAGCAGTGGAGATAGTGTTGTGGATTCTCGCATTATACGCATTGCATGGGACATTGGCTGATTGCTTCGTAACCTTCCTCTTCAATGGGATGTTGGTGTGTTTGCTACGTGCAAACTTATGCTTTTTGAGATCCCGTGTTTTGTTAGTCATGTACATATTTAGCTACCTTTATTCTCTTTGCCATTGTGATGGATTTAAAGTAGCGACCAAAGGATGTCCCGTCGATAAGGTGTAGAAGGTATTGGGTGTCCAGAGGTTGCGCTGACACAGGTAGTATGTTTGGACAGGTTCGTGTTTCATGGCGTGTTTTATCGTCGCCTCGACATTGCTGGTTACTACGGCCGAGATCAGGACTAGTGCAATCTTGGACGACTGAAGCACTGTCGTTATTGGTGCACGAGCATATCACATTTGACAACCAGCTCTCCATCTTTGTCTTTCTTGCAGCCTTTCTCACCCATACGGCCATATCTGTTGCTTTGCCATTAACGAC
>Ga0307378_10012654_pt1 | contig 10751 bp, 2 predicted proteins | sample UN1MG_FD_202238 | JGI IMG/M metagenome (GOLD analysis project Ga0307378, IMG submission 202238) | Soil microbial communities from Risofladan, Vaasa, Finland - UN-1 | ecosystem: Environmental > Terrestrial > Soil > Coastal area > Acid sulfate soil | place: Finland: Risofladan, Vaasa | collected...
CCAGCTCGCGCCGTAAGTTCCGCCAATTAAATCCGGGGGCAGGGTAAATGACTTACTTGTGCTTCCATCAACTGTAAATTCATCCTCATATCCAGGTGCATCAATCCTCATCAAGCCCGCTTCTGGGCTGTCGATTATGATAGTAACTGTTTCTCCCGGATAATAAACCTGCTTATCTGTTAATACTTCTACTCCTTCTTCTTTTTTGTAAATATAGATATCATTGAGATGAATCCCCCGTCCGTCTCGATGGTATATTCCATAAAAGACTTTTTCTTCGGTTATCTCGGGCAGAGGAATGCTAAAATCCAGAAAAGAGGATGACTCTAAGGAAAAGCTCTGCTCTCCTTCATAGTCCCTGTAATTCACCTTGGCAAAGAGGTCGATTGAGGCCTGGGAGTTATTGGTGATAGTCAAGGTCAGGAGTGCCGTTTCTCCTTCCGTGTATGTACCCTTGTCGAGCTGAGCCTCAACATCTATGTCTATTCCGTGGACAATGAACCTGAACTCTCCCTGTAAAGGCAGCGGTGCTCCTTCCTGGGCTAATGAGTATTTGCCGACGTAATCCCCCTGAGGCAGGTCATACGGAACCAGGAAGGCAAAGGAAAGGTCTTTCTCCTGCCCGGCGCCCAGATAAAGGTCATCTGCACTTTCCATATCCATCACTTTGACCTTTAAGCTTGCTCTTCCTTCCTGAGAACCTGTATTCTTGAGCGTGAACGGGAATGAAGCATCTTCACCAGTGCTAAAACTTAATCCTGTGGGTGGGGACGTAAGAGCAAATTGAGGTTTGGTCACAGTAAGAGATACAGTTTGTTCCCGTACTGGTGTGTTATCCAATCTTAAAAGTTTAACCAGAAGGTTGTATTCCCCGTCAGCTATCCCTTCGGGAATAATGCTAAAGGTGAAGATATTAGAAGAGCTTGAAGCCAGTGTGACTTCTTGGAAGGATGAATGGATTTCTGATTCTACAGAGATACTGCCCGAAAAATCATCGAAGCCCGCGTTGGCCAAATTCACATTCAAGGGGAAAACTCCCTCTGTCTGTACCCCTAACGCAGCAGTCATCTCCATCTTCTCCAGAGGCCTCACCTCGAAACTTATTTGCGCTGCACTATAAAGAGAGTTCCAGGTTAATGTATAAGTCCCTGCACTTAAATCAAAACCGAGGGTATCTTCCATAAATTGCCCAACCGGCAAATAGTACGATTTGGTCAACTGAGCTGCTTGAGTGCCGTTCAAGCTCAAGGTGAAATCTATGCCCACTTGATTTTCCAACAGCCCTGTATTGGTCACTTTAACCGGGATCTCTACTCTTCCTTCAGGATATAGGGACTGAGGAGTGACTAGAATTTCTGCACCCAACCCATAAAAGACATCTTTAGTCACTGTTTCTGTACAATCTCCAGTGAGATTTATTTCGAATGCTGTTGTTTGTATAATCTGTTGGGTTGAGGTGACAAGCTTTGTCTCTTCAGCAGGAATAATAACCTCCTCGGAAAAACCAGCAGGCTGAATATTAACTGTCACCGTACCGTCAATTAATCCTGTATTCTCAAGCTCGATCATAATTTCAAAGGGATTCAAGCCTGCAACTTCTGGAGCTGAAACAGTGGCACTGATACGAGGACTTGAAACTTGATATTGATCAGAAGCATTCGCTACTTCATCAGTGTTTTGTGTAACTATACCAGTTAAAACATAAGTTCCTTCATAATCGGAAGGCACAGTGAATGAAAATAAATGCATTCCTCCGGCTGGAATGTCAAAAGTATCGCTATAAACCTCCTCAGGCTCGCTTCCTGGCTCTGTGGATTGTTTCTGAATTGTAAGAATCAAACCTGAGGCCTCAACACTAGCCAGGTTTTTCACCTCTCCCCGTATCGATACCGTCTCACTTTGTCTATAAACTGTCTTATCTGGACTGAATACAAGAACTGTACTGCTTTCAGTAACGTAAAAAGGATACTCTGTTTCAGAGATTAGCTGCCCTGTAGATGATAACAATTTCCCTTCAAGATAAAGCTTTCCTGTATAATCTAATTTACCTATATTCTCAGTAAATTCCTGAGTTTGGTTTGCCGCTTGATTAATTGAAAAATCCTTTTGCCAAAGAGGAACTCCTCTTCCTCCTCCTCCTACCAGCATGGAGATACCATTGTCTGTCCCAAACCATTTATTTCCATCTAAATCTATTGCTATGCAATTAACATCATCTACTAGTTCACTATTTGAAGGATCATATGTAATCCAATTCATGCCATTGAATTTACTTGCTCCCCCATCTGTTCCAAACCATATATTTCCTTCTTGATCTACAGCGATTGAATTTATTCGATTATATGCTAGCCCACTATTTGAAGTATCATAAGTTGTCCAGTTTGTTCCGTCAAACTTACTTACTCCCTGATATGTTCCGAACCATATACTGTCATCTAGATCTATAGCAATTGTATATACATAATTGTATGGTAATCCACTATTTGAAGTATCATAAGTTGTCCAGGTAGTATCATCAAACTTGCTTACTCCTCCCCCATATGTTCCGAACCATAAATTTCCTTCTTCGTCTATGACTATTGAATGCACCCAATTATTTCCCAATCCACTATTTGAAGTATCATAAGTTGTCCAGGTAGTATCATCAAACTTGCTTACTCCCCCAGATGTTCCGAACCATATATTGCCATACATATCTTCAGCAATTGTATATATATAATCGCTTACTAATTCACTATTTGAAGTATCATAAGTTGTCCAAGAGGTACCATCAAATTTGCTTACTCCCCCCCCTGTTCCGAACCACAAATTGCCATCTTGATCTTCAGCTATTGCATATATAGAATTGCGGACTAACCCACTATTTGAAGTGTTGTAAGTAATCAAGTTAGTTCCATCAAACTTACTTGCTCCTCCCCCAGATGTTCCGAACCACAAATTTCCTTCTTGATCCGTTGTTGAAGAATTAACTTTATTTTTTCCTATCCAACCAACGTTTGAGCTGTCATAAGTTGTCCAATTTGTTCCATCAAATTTGATTACTCCTTCATAATCATGCCATGTTCCAATCCATATATTTCCTTCCTTATCTGCAGCAATTGATTCTAGAAAATCATCTCCCACTCCACTATTTGAAGTAGTGTAAGTAATCCAGTCAGTTCCATCAAACTTACTCACTCCTCCACCCCAGGTCGAAAACCACAAATCTCCTTCTTGGTCTACAGCAATTCTCTGGACCCGATCATTTTCCAATCCACTATTTGAAGTATCATAACTGTTCCAGTTTGTACCATCAAATTTACTTACTCCATGACCAGATGTTGCAAATCCAAACCACAAATTTCCATCTTGGTCTATGACTGTTGGACGCACATGATTATCTGCTAATCCACTATTTGAAGTGTCATAAGTAGTCCAGTTTGTACCATCAAACTTGCTAACTCCTCCGTAATTTGTCCCAAACCATAAATTTCCATCCTGATCTATAGCGATTGAATTTATTTGATTATGTGCTAGCCCACTACTTGAAGTGTTATAAGCTGTCCAAGTAGTGTCATCAAATTTGCTTACTCCGCTATTTGTTCCGAACCATATATTGCCATCTTGATCTTCAGCAATTGCAGGGACATAATTACTAGCCAATCCACTATTTGAAGTGTTGTAAGTAATCCAGTTAGTGCCATCAAACTTACTTACTCCTCCCCCAGATGTTCCGATCCATATATTGCCATATATGTCTTCAATAATTGCAGTTATATTGTTGTTAACTAATTCTGAATTTGAAGTATTATAAATAACCCAATTTATCCCATCAAATTTAACAACGCCTTTCCTAGTGCCAAACCATACGTTATTTTCTTCATCAACTGCAATAGAGAATACTCCATCCACAAATGGATTAGTATAGTGTTTCCATTTATTTAATTCCACCACTTGTAAACTAATTTTTCCTTCAACAATTTCTTTATCAAAATTGAATACCTTAGATAGCAAAGTAATATCCTCTGTATTTAAATAGATCTCTTTATCAGTTTTAACCTCTAGATCAGCTTTTAAGCCTGATATAAATATCTCTTTATTAAGCTCCATCTTTCTATTATTTGAATTGTCTATTGCTTTAACCTTGAGGTAATAATCACCATTAATTGATTGAGATGGAATAGTGAAAGTTAATGGAGTAATTCCCCCGGCTAGAGCTACACCATTACCTGAGCTCTGATAAATATTTCTTCTATGCTTCAGATCACCTAGTTTCACTTCATAACTGAAAGGAGCATCCACTCCCCCTGAATTTGATATTATAAATTCAATATTATCCCCGGCTGAATATTCTGCTTTATCTAAAGTAACAACTAAATTTGATTCAGGAACTGCAATAAGATTAAAACTCCTTTTTAGTTCGCTTCCAGAAAGAAGTGTTAAAGTAACCTCCAAAGGATGTAGAATACTTCCAATATTAATAGGAACTTTAGTTGAAAATGAAAAATCCTGCTTTTGCCCTGGATTTATTGTCACATTCTCTGTTTTTTCGTATTGGAAGCTTGGTATTTTTACGTTGAGGGTCAATTCCTCCACAAACTTCCCCCAATTAATCACACTTAAATCTATATTCATATCATCCCGCATTCGATAAGAGTCTTTGTCAAAAGCTGCACTCATACTGACTTTTGAAGGAATTACTTTCTCAATAGATCCACTGATATTTTCTCCGTCAAATACAGTGTATGTTAGCTTATAATCTCCGAATTTTATCTCTGGAAGAAGAATATCAAAATTCAAAGTTGTGCTCTGGTCAGGAGGCAATGCAAAATTCTTTGTTTCATGAAAAACTTCTTTATCCTCTGGATCTAACAATTTTAATTCTACGTAGCCATCTGAAACCTCTACTAATCCAGTATTTGTTAAATCAAATGAAACTGTATTTGAAGAATTAGGCTGAAAAACAGAAGGGATTATCACATTGCTTTGCAATTGAGTCTCAAGTACATCGAAAAATGCCTGAAACCCCCCAATCCTCTTTTCATAGGAAAGGGATGAATGAGGAAGGATTGCTTCTATATTGATTAAGTATCTTCCCAGTTTTGCATCTGGTGGCAATAAGAAATTCACATTTTCTTGAATTGATTCATTAGCTTCAATATGTTTGACCAAAGAGTATTCATAGGCTATCTTATTTAATGGATTTTTTACTTTCGAGTTTATTATCAAATCAAAAGGAAGATGTACCAAGCTTTTAAGAGTGAGAGTCGTGTTTACGGTTTCTCCTTTTTTGTAATACTCTTTATCAGTTTGAGCATTAAGCTCAACAGAAGGTGTTATTATTCTGAATCCCTTATTCGCAGAACCCGCATAAGTCCACGGCTCCACGCTAGTCCCCCTACGATACATACTTCTGAGGCTGCTATATATTCCTTCTCCGCTCTCTTCAAAAATATGCAGCCAAAAATTAGCTACCCAACTATAGGGAGCAACTATTGTTATTTCCTCAGTCAATGTACTATCGGCAGGAATAACAACCTCACCCCAATATTCAGCCTCGCCATGTGTATAATCCCACCAAAGATGAAGTCTCTTATCTTCTGCGGCTCGATTTGTAAAATGAGCCTGAAAGCTCACCTGTGAACCCCAGCATACTTCTTCATCAGAAACAGTAATATTCGCAGCTAAATCAGACACTTCAAAGAGCTCTGTCGGAGGTCTGGAGAGAATAAACCTTCCAGAATCTGTTTCTGCCTGAGGTTGAATTTCATTTCCTTCAGAATCATAAAGAATGTAATCTATATGCCAGATGCCAAGTTTATTATCTGGTATGCCGCTGAAAGCGTGACTCACAGGAATAGTAATTTCTTCTCCTGGAGGAATGGATACTAGCCTTTCTTCTTCAAAATAAATATTTCTGTCAGGATCTAACCATAAAATTTTAACCTTTGAGGCAGCTTCTTCTGATATATTCTTTAGCTCAAGATTTAGAGAGACCTCTGGCCGCGCATTATCTCTTAAATTGTACTCCGGAATCTCTAAATCTGGATTCTTTGCCCAGGTGATAAGGTCTCTAATAATAGACCTCCCTTGAAGTGAAGATTGCCAATGTCCAAATCCCCAATCTTCATAAAGTGAAGTCACTACCACCCGACCTTCCCCGTAAGGATAAGTAAGCATTGCGGGCATTCCATTAATTCTTCTTCTTAAAAGAATAGTGGAATTAGACGGATAATAAGGAAAATAGCCGTCTATTGGAGAGCTTATCAGTGATCTTGCCGCTGAAGAGAGTGCAGGATGCCAGGTGTCTACATAAACTGAGTTTGTCTGACAACTTTGGTCCTCTCTCCATCCAAAAGCTCCAATTGGTTCTCCATCTGGCGTAGGAATTATTGAGAATTCATATCCATGTTGCTGAGGAAAGACAATAAGCACGCCTCCTGATTCCACATAGTTTTTTAAAAGCTCTTTTAACGACTGTGATCCTTCTAATCCAATCAATCCTCCTGTAGGTATGACCAAGATGGGCTGATCATTTAATATCTCAGGGGAAAAACTATTTTCGATTGGCCTTATCGGTTCTTTTAACTTATTAATGAATAAACGACTACATTCCCTGGAATATCCATTTTTTAAGATAGCTATATCCGCTCCTCTCTCAAAATGCTCTTCATGATCTGGAAGATTTGTTATTGCTTCAATCTTATCCCTAAAATCATAAAACTCATTAAGCTTCTCTATATATATGCTTTCATCTCCTTGATTTACGGCTTCCTCTGCATATCTGTACAATTCTCCATACATATGTTGAGCTTTTTTAGAGTAATAAAGAGTGATTAATCCCTTTTTTATACCCGTTCTTATGTATAGATCATAGTAGTAAGACTCATTCTCTTCAAAATCATCAAAACTGAATAAGGAACTGTGAACACTGAAATTATCATCAGGATTATCATTTCGATTATCCCCACCATTGCAATCCTTCTTTTTCTTCGCGACATCATTTATGAATTTATTTATTAAAGTCGCACCATATATTATTACTTCATCAAGGGTCCCCGTTGCTATTATTTTGCATTCATCATCTTGTACGGTGTAAACACCATCTTCATCAAATGGATATTGGTAAGCTATATTTGCCAGATCAACCTGCAAAGTGGTAATATCGTTTAGCTTTGTTTCTTTTGCTCTTCTGACTAATTCTTCATTTATTGAATTTAAATATTCATTTATATTATCCCATTCCCTTTTTATATAAGCCTCATAGCCTTTATTCTGAACATTATGAAGTGCATGTGGAGCATTGTGAACATGAGAAGGTGCGCCCATATCCTGGAGTAAATGCAATGCACTACCGAATCTCTCCCATGCCTTCTTTTTATTACATTTAGCATATAATGATAGTGCACTATCGTATTTTTTCTTGCTCCTCTCGAGGGCGTTATCGAGTGGATCAAAGAGGCCTTCTCCAGTTTTAGGATTCCAGAAATGATGGAGAGTTTTAGTATAAGGGTTATCCTCATTATGGCTCCCTAAACTTATAGAATTTATGTATTTTGAAAGTTGGCCTGACCATTTGTCGCCTTCATGAATTTGAATTTTTATATCAACTGTTAAATCAGTAATCTCACGATGCCTTGAAAGTGGATAGGCTAATTTAAAAACGAGCAATGCTAGCAGAATTAAAAGGAAAAACTTCCCTTTTTTCTTAACTTTTATTCCCATCTTCTAAAATATTTTTAAAGAATCCTATTTTTTCTTAAAGACCTGAATTCTGTGATTCCCAAGATCACTGACATAAACATAACCTTTTGAATCTACTGCTATTGCTCTTGGATGCTCGAACTCTCCACCTTCTCTCCATCCCTTTTTGCCCCATTTAGTGATAAATTTTCCATCCGATGTGAATTTCTGTATCCGATGATTATTACTATCTAACACATATACAAAATCCTTTGAGTCAACTGCTATTGCACCTGCTGCCAAAAACTCTCCTACCTTCTCTCCTTTCTTTCCCCACATAGTGATAAACTCTCCATCCGATGTGAATTTCTGTATCCGATGATTCCAAGTGTCAGCTACATACACAAAATCCTTTGAATCTACAGCAACTCCCATCGGATCCCTAAACTTTCCTTCTTTGCCTTCTCCCTTTTCCCACATAGTGATAAACTTTCCATCTGTGGTAAATTTTTGAACTCGGTGATTCCGTCTATCTGTTACATATATAAAATCATTTGAGTCCACAGCTATTCCACAGGGTTCTCTTAATTTTCCTTTTTCCTTTCCCATCTCTCCCCATTTCTTTATTAATTTTCCATCCGAGCTGTACTTATAAATCTTATTTCCCCAGGGATCACTCAGATAGATGAAATCATTTGAATCTACTGTTAATCCATACCCCCATAAAAATTTCACCTTTTTTCCCCACTTAAGTATCAATTTTCCATCAGGAGTAAATTTATATATGAAGTGATTCGTAGCGTCAGAAACATAAATAAAGCCTTTTGAATCAATGGCGATTCCACCCGGAGAGATTTGCTCACCTATGGATTCCTCATCCCACTTTTCCACAAATACATATTCTTCCTTTTCTTTGCCCACTAATTTCTCTTTTTCGTTGAGATCTTTCCCTTCATTCTCTTTTACTATTTCTTTGGGTTTTATTTCTTCTATGGATTCAAGCTCAACCTTTTTTTCATTCTCTGTTGCTTGAGCTACTTGTTGATTTATTTGCTTCTCGTTTTCATTTTCTCCTTTGCAACCAAAGAAACTAAAGATGAAAAAAACTAAAATAACTGAAACCAGAAAAAGATACTTCTCTCTTGTTTTCATTGGTTGCCTCTTTTAAAATCCCATTTTTCCAGAATTCTCGTTATTATTATAAATTATAGATTGATGGAATATAGTACATAACTAAATATGTTATCGTACGATTAGCCCCTGCTTTGGGGGGAGTTTCTCCTTTAGCCCCTTCGTTCATTGATCTTTAGCCCTTCCTGTATTCTTTCTTGCTGATGCCCTTATATTTTTATTTATTACTTACGATTAGTCAAGAGGAGATTTGGTACTCCTCCATAACAATCCGAGACAATTTATACTTATATACTTATGACGCTCATAGCACTAATTTATTCTCAATCTCATTTCACAACAACATTTGTTTCTAGAAAATAGATATCTCACTAAATATACAATTCTCAGGAATAGTTATTTCCTCTCCACAAGGAATGGAGACCAATTTCTCTTCTTCAAATATCTGATTCCTGTCAGGATCTAACCACAAGATTTTCATATTTGAACCAGTCTTATCTGATATATTTCTGGCCTCTAGATCTAATGACACTTCCGGCGATGGATTATCTCTTAAATTATATTCCGGTATCTCTAAGCCTGGATTCCTTGCCCAGGTAAATAAGTCTCTGACAACGGCTTTTCTCTTTTCTGGGGCACCAAAATTCCGGAACATATAGTCTTCAAAGCTGAAGGTTAAAACCACCGCTCCTTCTCCGTAGGGATAATAAAACAATGAAGGCATGCCATTTTTTCTCCTGCTCAATAAAACAGTTGAGGTGTCGGGAATCCTGGTAAAATATCCATCAATGGACATTGTAATCAAAGAATCGGTGGAACTTGTAAACACAGGATGCCATCTGTCAATGTATGTGCTCCCCCAGAAACAACTTATATCCTCCCGCCAGCCCTGAGCCTCTATCTCCTCACCCTGGGGCAGTGCCTTATATTCATACCCATGCTGCTGGGCAAATACAATAATCGTGCCTCCCTGAGAAACATATTCCCTTAGTATAGATTTAAATTGTTCTGATTTTTCCATCCCAAAGAGTCCACCAGTGGGAATTAATAAAATTGGCGGGATATCCTTTATCTCCGATGGACTCTGGTCCGGTTCAATATATGCGAATTTTCTTCTTAATCTATTTACTAATCCTCCAGCTTCTCTGTAAAAGCCGCGCTTTAATATTAACAAATTTGGATTATGGCTTTCATAAATCTCTTGGGAAGTTTTGGGACCAGCCACAGAGAAATTATCATCGCAGGCTTCCCCGCCTGGACCTCGGGCAGGAGGAGGCTCTTTACAATTGCAGTCTTCTGGCACACTAGAATAGGAATGCCTTTGACATTCTTCCTCTTCTCCCTGAAAACATAAATTAGCGCAGGCTTCTACTTTTTTCTCTTTTTTTTGCCCCGGTTCATAAATACCCCCAGGAAGTCCTCCTACATGCAACATTTCATGTAGCATCACATCATATAATTGACAATACGGATCACTAGTTTCATAACCATGTATTTTAATAAGGCCCCGTTTGACTGGGGGATAATAATTAGTTCCAGATCCATGAAGATATGTATCACTGTAAACCCATATCAAAGGACCACTGAGTAGTGCCTTATTAGCAGCTTCTTTTATACATTTCCGGTCACCTTCATCCCACATGCCACAATTTTTTATTATCTTATTAACTGCCTTTTCATATGCCTCCCCTATATCCCATATTACTATCTGCCTTTTCCAAGGTTCAACATAATCTTCCTCACGTGGTACAATATCAGGAAGACGCCAATAAGTTGTTGAATTTGATGATGTTGATTTGGGATTATTTGAAGAGTTTTTTAGATTATTTAAAAAAAACTGATTGATTTGAAAAAGATTGCGAGCATCCAGACTGTGCATTAAGAGAGCTATCCAAAACAATATCAACCCTTGTCTTTTGCCCTTTCTCTACAACCACACCTTCAATTATCTTTTCTTT
>Ga0307378_10012655_pt1 | contig 10751 bp, 4 predicted proteins | sample UN1MG_FD_202238 | JGI IMG/M metagenome (GOLD analysis project Ga0307378, IMG submission 202238) | Soil microbial communities from Risofladan, Vaasa, Finland - UN-1 | ecosystem: Environmental > Terrestrial > Soil > Coastal area > Acid sulfate soil | place: Finland: Risofladan, Vaasa | collected...
GGTCACTGAGAAATCTAACCGTAGAAAGTGCCACAAGTGATCATTGGATCAACTAAATTGATCGTCAATATTAACATTCAACGCCCTTTTTATATCCGGAGAAGATAATGAGGCCCTCAGGGAGCGACGGGAAAACCGGGCTTCCCGATGGCCTCTTCCTCTGCCCTGGTGACTCGCCGGTTGCGCCGCCTGCGGGGGTGCGATAGAATTCAAAGCAGCAAGAAGGAGGCCCGGCTGTCGGGCTGGCCTGCGGTGGATAGTGGGCCGGGAGGTCGCACATCATGCCAGACGATCCAGCTGAGGAAATGGTTGAGATCCAATGGGTCTATACGCCGGCAGATTTTTTTGATGGGAAAATCGAGCGTGACTGCGGGAATTACTCAGTCGAGATCGAAGGCGGCCACGCCACAGCACGGATGAGCGCCGCTTTCTATAGGCCGGGAGGGGACTTCCAGCATGCGCAAGCCGAGAAGTTGAGAAGCTATTTTCGCTTGTGGCAACTGGACAGGCGGAGAGTATTTGAGATTCGTGGTCCTTTGGCCCGTCGTATACATCCCGATGGCACGACGGACATAACCATCGTGTTGGACTCTGTGGTCTGCGTCTCGGAGGTGGGCACTCCAAATCTAATCTCTACAGATGCCAACGGCGTCGTCCACGATGCACGCCGTGAGCACTTCGAGGCCATGAAGATACTGGTGGAGCTCAGGCTCCCTCATGCCTCCGATCCAACGGTCCGCAGGATGCTCGATAGCTTTGACGCTGCGATTCGATATCCAGGCAACGAACTTGTTTATCTATATGAGGTCTGGGATGCACTACAGACCAAGTTTCGACGGAACAAAAAAGGACGGAAGGCACTCGGCATTTCAAGGCGCAATCGTTCGCGGCTTACGAATTTGGCGAACAAGGAACCGCTGAATCAAGGACGCCATCGTGGACGGTTTGATACTTTGCGGGACGCAACTATTGAAGAGCTCACTGAGGCTCGGAATATAGCCAAGGAGATGATTGAGAAGTTCCTGCTTTATCTCGACGACCGGCTGTCTGACGTCAGCGAGGAAGGACAGCCTCAAGGTGTTGGACGGGGAAGGCAATCAGCCTCAGCTCAATAGTGCTTCCTACACACGGTAGAAGTCAGAGGTTCAAGTCCTCTATCGCCCACCACTCCCATTCCCGAAACGCCTACCGAGTCGAGGGACCCTTGATTGGTCAAGGGGGGAAAGCGGGATAAATAGTCTGAGCAGATCACCCCTGGGCGTCGAGAGGAATTCTTGACTTGAATCGCAGACGGGGGATATAAAGAGGGTCGGATATCTTTAGCGGGGAGACACATGCGAATCCTCAGGAGACATAATCACTCTGCTTTGGGATTTATGGCCTTATTATTGTTGCCGTTTCTTCTTATCCAAAGCTGCAGCAGACGCGGCACGTCCCTGGAACTCGAGTTTCGCGAAGGCACCGACATGGAAGCGTCGCCGTCACCGGACGGCCGCTATCTGGCGCTTCAACTATGGTCACAGATCTGGATCCTGGACACGAGCAACGGAAACGCGCGCCTGCTCACGGATGCCATCACTCGTCCCGATGAGCATATATCCCCACGCTGGTCGCCCGATGGGGCATCCATAGTCTTTTCTTCTCTTCGATCAGATGGGGGGCTCTTCGTCGTACCCGTCTCCGGAGGGAAGCCGCGGCAGCTCACTTTCCACGAATTGGACTCCCAGCCGAATTGGTCTCCAGACGGTCGCACCATAGTTTTTTGGGGGGCGGGCCGCGGAGGCCTGTGGACGGTCCCTGCCCAAGGAGGAAGCCCGCAGAAGATCAAGTTAGAAGCAGAAGAAGCTCAGTCTCCGGCATGGTCACCCGACGGGAGATGGATCGCATGTATCTGGCGAGGCGGAGTCGCCGTCATAGCTTCTGATGGAGGCTCTATTCGGCAAGTTACAAAAGGACCCGCCGACCAAGCTCCTTCGTGGTCGCCCGACGGCCGGCAGCTCTTCTTTCTATCGCCAAGTGCCGGCGAGCTGCAGGTCTGGTCCGTGCCTGTGGAGGGAGGCGACCCTGTCCAATGGACCGATGAACATGATCTCGCCGACTATGCGCCACAGTGGATACCCCACAAAAACCTTCTGTCATATGTCGCAGGGGGGAAGATCCGCACCTTGGATACGAAAGGCGGGACGCGCGGTACTATCCCCTTTTCCGCCCGGATAACATTAGCGCGAAAAAACTACAAGCAGATATCTCCGGCACTCCCTGCCCCCGGCCAACGGCTGCCCGTCCGCAGCATTTGCAGTCCAGTGTCATCACCTGACGGCCGGCTGATCGCTTTTTCGGCTCTTGGCGATCTCTGGCTTAGACACGCGGACGGCAAGGTGGAACAGCTCACATCAGGACCTGAGGATGATGCGGACCCGGCTTGGTCTCCTGACGGCTCCGAGCTGGCGTATGTCTCGAATCGCAGCGGGGACTATCAGGTGTGGGCACTGGATCTTGCCGGCCGAGCGAGACGACAGGTTACGACCGCAGCGGGCGATGCCCTGACGCCAATTTGGCAGCCGTCTGGAGAAAACATCGTCTTTGTCCGGAGTTCGTGGTGGCGGCAGACGCTCTGTGTTGTTCCGGCGTCCGGCGGCGATCAGCGGACAATCGTTCCTGCGGGAGCGGCGCGGATAACGCCGTTGGGCTGGTTTCCGGAAGATCAAAGCCTGGTTATTGAGCAATTGATCAGTGACTCGAAGACACGGATTCTGAGGAGTACAATCAACCGCGTCCGTCTTGACGGCAGTGCCGTCTCCTGGACAATGGACCTGCCGGATCAGGTTGAGTTCGCTGCCCTTTCAACCCAGGGCGACACGCTGGCCTATGTTTCAAATGGGGAGCTCTGGATTCAGGGTTTGGTGTCTGAGAAGGGATCCGAACAACGTCTCATTCAGGGGCCCGCCTTTTTCCCTTCTTGGTCGCCGGACCGCACCTTGCTCTTTATCAGCTCGGGAAAACTCATGCGGGTCGACGCCCGCACCGGAGAACAAAGAACTCTTCCTGTCCAGCTTTCTTACGAAATTCCGCGTGTCAGTGAATCTTTGCTGCTCCATAACTCTCGGCTGCTCACACCGGAGCCGCGCGAGGGGCTATGGGACGTGCTATTGCGGGATGGACAGATCCGATCTCTTCGACCGGCCGGAACGCAACCCGAGGCCGCCGACCGGATCATGGATCTTGAAGGAAGGACTGTCATCCCCGGATTAATCAACCTTCACGAACACCTGTACCGCGGCCATCCCATGGAGGGCTTTCTCTATTGGGGCAACACGTCGGTCGCGAGTGCCGGTGACGAAGGCCACTGGTCTGTCGCACAGCAGGAAGCGATTTACAGCGGACGACGAGAAGGCCCGCGTCTTTTTCCCTCCGGTGGGTTTATGGCGCCGACCCATGTGAAAGCCCTTCCCGAAAACCTACGGGTGAAGACCACGGAACAGCTGCGACGGCACATGGATCATTTGATCGGGCTCGGGGCTACGCAGGTTAAGGCCTCGCCCTCTGACCGTCGCGAGCCCTGGGTTGAAGCAGAATGCATCGAGGTCGCTCATCAGCGCGGTCTACCGGTTCTCTCCCATTTTTTACGCCCAGCGTCGGTGGCCGCAGGCTTGGACCGCAAGGAGCACGCCCTTTACTATGGACAGAATGAGAGTCTATTCCCATCCTTTGCTCAGGACACCATCGAGATCTTGCGGAGAGCGGACATCAGTCTCTGTTCGACGATCGTGTGTTTTTTCGTCGGGTCGTCGGAAGGGCACCCGCGCTTCAAGACCGCACTGGCAAAGGCGGATGTCGCGGATTTTCTCCTTCCTTCTCATGCCGAGCGCCTACGCAAAAGTGCGGAAAGTCCGTCAAACGCAGACCGGACGGCATTAATGGATCGATTTCTAGGGGTATACCTGGCCAATATAACGGCCGCTCATAAGGCTGGAATAAGGATCATTGCCGGAACCGACATCTTTTTCCTTCCGCAAGGCTTGCACTGGGACTTGGAGTTGCTTGTAAGGGCCGGACTTTCTCCCTTGGAAGCATTGCGCACGGCGACGAGCAACGCGGCCGCCGCGCTGGGCTTTGAAGGCCGGCTCGGATGTATTTCTCCCGGCGCCGCCGCCGACCTCATCGTGCTCGAGGCCGATCCGCTCAAGGACATCCGGAACACGCAAAAGATCCATGCCATTATCCAGGGAGGAAGGATCATTGACCGCCCCGCCCTCCTGAAGGCGGCCAAACGAGACTAGGCCCCTCCCCTTTCAAAATCAATCGCCATTCATGCTCCCCGCTCTCCTTGCCTGTCATCAGGGCTTCCTCGCCAGAAAACTCTACTTTTGGCTGGACCATTTTTCGGTGATGAGGTCCCCCCAGCAATTCATTCCAACCGAGGAATCCTATACTCCACCCTTCGACTTGGAGGCTGGTGAACGATATCCTCGTACCCACTCGCTCTCCTGAACCACAGCTTGACTTGCTCCATGAAACCCGTGAATACCAGGAAGAGCCCCTTCAGGATCATCCCCGGGCCGGCTTTGCCAAGGACTTTCCCGTACAGCCTCATCGCATTCCAGGCCTTCATCCTGGAAGCCCTGTTGGGTGCGAACAAGAGGGCGGGAAGCAGGATGGGGCGCAGGTTCAAGGCGATCTTCTGGAGACGTCTGATCCTCTGGCGCATGAACACGTCGTCAGCAGCATGGTCGCTCTTCTCGTATCGCAGACTCTCGGGGTTCCAGACAAGCGATTCCGCCTCCCTCCGTGTTCTATTGGCCTCGACCTTCGCATAGCCCCGGATGGCGGTGATCGCCATGTTGAGGATACCAGGGCCGCTGACCACGTACTTCCTCCTGAATGCTTCTTTCAGCAGGTTGGCCTGTTCCTTTGGATCAACGATGTACGGGTGGTTCCAGTTCAGTTCTCCCGCGCCGTGGTGGAAGCGCCAGTGGATGTCCTTGAGCCTTCCCTCCCCGGCAAGCCTTGCATATAAGCCGGTGCATGGGTAGGGCGTGTAGTTCATGAACTGGGTCATGTCGGAACCGAGACCGATGATCCACTCGATGTCTTCCCTGATGGTCGCTTGGTCGTGGTGGTCAAGGAAGAGGATGCCAGACGTTATCACCGAGATGCCATTGTCCTGGAGCTGAGCTATCAGTTTGCCGATGTCTATGTCCCTAAGCTTCGCATGGGTGTTGGCGCTTGACTCGACACCGATCCAGATCATGTGTATGCCGAGTCGCACGAGGAAATCGATGCCCACATCGGTGATCACCTCGGCAGAGGAGAATATGTCGAAGACGTAGGCCTTCTCCTGTGCCTCCAACTGGGTAAGAAGTTCCCTGGCTCGTTGGGGCTTCTTGAGGAAATTCTCATCGATAATGGTAAATCCCCTTGAACCCAGTTCCTTTTCGGACTTCAGACAGGCATCGAACACCTGGGCCCCGGTCGACATAAAGGGCACATACTCCTTGCCGAACTTGAAGGAAGTGGCGCAGAACTCACAGGCATTGTTGCACCCCACCCCGGTGAGCAGGATCGACCCCTTCGTGGGAGTTCTTGCCCCATAGATGTACTCGTAAGCTGGGCCCAAGAGGGCAGGATGCACGATAGGTGCCGATGGGTCTTCCCCGAAGTACCGCCTCAGCCACTCCACACCCTCGCCCTCGCATACACCGTCGTGGGGAACGATGGTCTCCAGGGCAGGGACCATGGTGCCGAAGCCGCCCAGTATTATCTTCATCTCAGGGTGCTTAGATCTGATGTGCTCGGCCATCCTTCGAGCCTTTAGGATGTTGGGGACGATGAAGGTGATGCCCACGTGAGTGTAACCCTTTTCCAGTTCCCTCGTGAATTCTTCCCAGGTGGGAAAATCGAGAACAGTTGCAGGCACCGAGACATTCTCCGCGAGCAGGTACAGCGGGAAGCTCCAGTAGGACTGCCGGGGCGAGTGGACTCCCTGCTGCCTCGTGATCTGGTTGTTTAAGAGCTCCATCTGCATTCCAGTTCCCTCGGCGTAATCGTCTCTCACCCCGAAGGGACCGAAGACAGAAACCAGAAGAAGTCTTATCGGATTCATGTGAATTCATCCTTGTTATCGACGGATCATTTCGAAATAGCAATTGACCCATTAATAGAATGCCACGGTAGGAATGTCAAATCACCTAAAAGGACTTATAGCGCAATTCTGCCCGGATCCTTGGTAACTAACTGAATTATGTGCTCCCTTTGGCATACATTGCTGACCTCCCCCATGAAGGCGTTAAAATCATCCAGGGACTTGACGCCTTTCTCCTTGAGTAGCTTTTTCAGTTCTTCCCGGTCAAGAGCCATAAAAACCTCCTTGATTCATTTTGCCTATTCAAGGAGGTTTACACAGTTTTCCTTACACTCCCCCTTCCGGATCATCTCGGCCCAGCCCTTCGAGGGAATCCGCTTCTCCCTCCTCGATCATTCGGAGCGCCAAACTCACTGAAGTTGACCAGCGACGCCACAAGACGATATACTGGTGGTGGCTGTGTCCCAGACTTCCACCTAGTGAAACCCGTCGCGATCCCTAGGAACTTATGCCCGGTGGTGATACAAGGACGAAAATATGGAAGCCGGCACCCTCATAGGCTACTTCTCAGAACGGAATGAAGCTCGCAGAGCTTTGCGGGAGCTGCAGAGAAGGGGCTTCCGCCGCGCCGCATTAGTGCATAAGACCGCGGACGGAGATGTCCACAAACGGGACCCCTTCCTTTGGCGCCGTGCTCTCGGGGCGACCTTGACTGCCATTCTTTTCGGGGGCCTCGCCGGCGTTGCTTCCCTGGTCCTCCACTGGCCGGTGCCGATTCTGAGCGAGAGTCTCTCTACCCTGGTTTCGATCTTTGCGGGCGGATTTGTCGGAATCCTCTTCGGTACGGTGTGGATACGACGATCGAAGTACGGTGTCGAACGAAGGCTGCTCGAGGATCACGCACGGTGGTTGGTGCCCGAGGAGACGGTCTTGATCCTCCAGGCGCCGATTGAAACAGTGCCGTTCGCAGTGGCGGTGCTTCGAGAAAGCAGGGACATCCCCCCCCCAGTCTTCGCTCTGCATCCGAAGCGCGAGAATCCAATTGGAGATGTGCGAAGCGCTGGAGTTCCGCTCCCTCCGACGCAGGTCCAGGAGCATGCCCAGCGCCTGGCCATGATCCACGAAGTAGACCCAAGGCCGCTGCGGAAGCCTGAGCTGCTAAGGCGGGTCGGAAACGCCCATCAATGGATCCACCAGGCATGCTTGGATCTCTCCGAAGCGAGTCGGTTGGAACAGGGTACGCCTCCGACCGCCGAGTGGATCCTCGATAATGAGTACGTGATCGAGAGCAACGCTCGCGATGTTCAGCTGAACCTTCCTCGGCGTTTTTTCCAGGAGCTGCCGGCACTCGCCAACGAGCCCTACCGGGGCCTGCCGCGCATCTACGGTCTGGCGAAGGAACTCGTCTCCTATACGGGATTGCGCTTAGACCGGGAGAACATGCTGGCATTTATTGAGACCTATCAATCGGCGCACACGCTGACGATCGGCGAACTCTGGGCTATCCCCCAGATGCTGCGCATCGCGTTGATCGAGGGCATCCGGGACCTTGCCGCCCGCGCTCTGACCGAGCTGCGGGAGGGTGAGATCGCCGACTTCTGGGCGAACAGGCTCATTACGGCCAACCGGCGAGACCCCAAACAGCTCTTCACAATCCTGGCCGAGCTGGCTGCGATCCAACCCGGCCCGAGTCCCTATTTCGCGACTCAACTGGTCGATCATCTCTACGACGAAGACGCCGCGTTAGTACCGGTCCAGAGCTGGCTGGAGCGCACGTACCGCAAGCCCCTGAGCGAGCTCAACCTGGGTGAGCAAAACCGCCAGACGAAGGACCAGATATCGATCGGGAATGCATTCACCAGCTTGCGCCAGCTCGCCCTGTTGGATTGGAGAGAGATCTTCGAACGTCTCAGCCGCGTGGAGCAGTTGCTTCGATTCGATCCATCCGGCGTTTATTCTAAGATGGACTTCGATACACGCGATAGCTATCGCCGTGCGATCGAAGAACTCGCCCGTCGGTCCGGACAGGCGGAAGACCAAGTCGCACAACGCGCCATCGACCTGGCAACGCAAGCCGCAGTTAAAGCGGCGGAAGATGACCGGTGGATCCACGTCGGGACCTATCTGATCGGTGAAGGAAGGCCCGAGCTTGCGCGGCTCCTCTCCTGCCATGAGGCGCCACGTTTCCGCATCCTGAAGTGGGTCTACCGCCATCATTCTGCGGTGTACTTTCTTGGGCTCAGCCTCTTCTCCGCTGTACCCATCTCCCTGATCGTCCTGTTGGGTCTGCGCGGACAGGCGGCCTGGATCCGGCTTGCGATCGCCCTCCTTTTGTTGATCCCCGCCAGCCAACTCGCGATCGAGGTTTTGAATTACCTCCTCATACGGCTACTTCCACCTCGGGCCCTTCCGAAGATGGATTTTAAGGTTTCGGGCATTCCTGACGCATTTCGAACGTTGGTGGTCGTGCCCATGATGCTGGTCGACGTGGAGACCATCAGGGCGGATGCGGAAAAGCTGGAAATCCGGTACCTGGCCAACAAGGAAGGGAATCTCCTCTTCAGCCTCTTTACGGACTACACCGATTCGGATCAGGTGCATCGTGCGGACGACGAGCGGCTGTTCCAGACTGCGATCGAAAGTATCGAAGGCCTCAATGACCGGTATGGCGGCGGGCGTTTCTTCCTTTTCCATCGGGACCGCACCTGGAGTGAATCCGAGCAGAAATTCATCGGTTGGGAGCGCAAACGCGGGAAGCTCGAAGAGCTCAATCGTCTGATCGATGGAACGCGGCCTGACGAAGCCGATCGTTTGGTCTACGTCGGCGACCCGGATCATCTATCCAATGTGAGGTTCGTTATCACGTTAGACAGCGACACCCAGCTGCCTCTTGGCTCTGCCCGCAGGATGATCGAGACCCTTGCCCATCCTCTCAACCAGCCGCGCTTCGACGCCGCAGGCAGGATCCTGGCCGGCTCTTACACCATCATCCAACCGCGCGTGAGCCCAACGCTTCCGAGCACAAGCGCGTCCCGTTTCAGCCGGCTCTTCGCCGACGCGGTCGGAATTGACCCCTACACCAAGGCCGTTTCGGATGTCAATCAGGACTTGGCCGGCGAAGGTTCCTACCATGGCAAGGGTATCTATGATGTGCGCGCTTTCAGCCGAGTGCTTTCTGGAAGATTTCCTGAAGAGTGGCTGCTGAGCCATGACTTGATTGAAGGCGCTCACGTCCGAGTGGGCCTGGCCAGTGATATCGAGCTCTATGATGAATTCCCGCCGAGTTACCTGAGCTACACCCGCCGGCAACATCGTTGGATTCGCGGTGATTGGCAAATCGCGGATTGGATCTTGCCGCGGGTTCCCGAGCCTGGAGGACGGCGAGTACCAAACCCACTCTCCTGGTTCGACCGTTGGAAGGTTTTCGACAACTTGCGCCGGAGCCTGATACCCATGACCAGCCTTGGCTTGCTCATAGCCTCCTGGCTAAATTCTTCGCGGATGGGGTGGATCTCGACGCTTGTGGTCGCCATGCAGTTGCTCTTCCATCCTTTGTCGCAACCCTTCACCATGGCAACGACCCGCCAGGGGCTGATGAACTTCTCCTTCTCGAAACTGGCGCACGACCTGCTGCGGACGATCGCTGATGCGGCGTTGCTTGTGCACCAGGCCGGACTGGCTCTGGATGCCATTCTGCGGGTCTGGTATCGCCGCCACATCTCTCACCGTGGGTTGCTCAGATGGGCTTCGGCCCAAGTGACTCACAGGGGTGCGACGCGTCGGCAGCCATGGTTTGTGCCTTCTTTTGTCCTGGCCAGCCTATTCAGTGTGATCGTGGGTTGGGCGGTGCGGCGCTGGATGCCATCCAGCCTGGCGATTGCCAGCCCCTGGCTCGTCTTGTGGTTCCTATCCCCTCTGGTCGGCTGGCTCTTGAACCTCCGACCGCGGGCAGAACAGAAGCAACTCCTGCTGCCTGAAAGGGATCTGCGGTTGCTGAGGCAAGTGGCACGACGAACCTGGCGCTATTTCTCAGACTTTGTCAGCGATGATACGTCTTGGCTTCCACCCGACAACTACCAGGTCTCCCCTCAGAACCGACTGGCGATGCGCACCAGTCCAACCAACATCGGTCTCTGGATGCTCAGCGCACTATCCGCACATGATTTCGGGTATATGACGGTGGATCAGGTCATCGAAAAACTGGCCCATACCATGGAGACGATCGGCAAACTGGAGCGCTATGAAGGCCACCTGCTGAATTGGTACGATCTTCAAACCCTGACCCCTCTCGAGCCTCGCTACGTGTCCGCCGTAGACAGCGGAAATCTGCTGGGTGCCCTATGGTCACTGGAGCACGGGCTGGACGAGCTGATCCAGAGACCCGTCTTGGACGGGAAAGCTTTTGAAGGCCTGCGGGATACCGGGGAAATCCTGAAACAGGTCGTCGAACAGGAAGGCATTTCGGGGCTGGGTGCCCACGCCCCCGACGCACTGATACGCCTGTGGGAAAAGCCGCCGGCTCGCATCGCCGACGCGCTCCGCCTGCTGCGGCGCGTGGAGAGCAGCGTCAGGGCTCAATCCGATACGGCTCGTAAGTCCGCCGAGGTTGAAACGGGAGCGCCTTATTGGGCCAGGCAGATGGAGGAGCAGATATCGGCCTGGCTGAGGA
>Ga0307378_10012656_pt1 | contig 10749 bp, 6 predicted proteins | sample UN1MG_FD_202238 | JGI IMG/M metagenome (GOLD analysis project Ga0307378, IMG submission 202238) | Soil microbial communities from Risofladan, Vaasa, Finland - UN-1 | ecosystem: Environmental > Terrestrial > Soil > Coastal area > Acid sulfate soil | place: Finland: Risofladan, Vaasa | collected...
CCAAATTCTTTTTTGCATAGTATAAATGGCGTGCTTGCCAAAATCACACATGATCCAGTGCCGACCCAATTTTTCGGCAACTGCGGCAGTAGTGCCAGAACCGGCAAAACAATCTAAAACTAAATCATTATATTTTGATGCAGATGAAATTACTCTTTCTAAAAGATCTTCAGAATTTTCTGTAGGGTACCCAGTAAGTTGTGCATAACCTGAAATATCAGTCCAATTAGAATCCACAGTTTTATCTTCATCAAAATTAAAACTTGGCACATAATCAACAGGAAATAGATTATCTCCTACCTTTTTTCTAATTCCTGAATTAATACCCTTTTGACTTTTTGCTAAATAAACCACATTTTTTTTATACATTTCATCTATCTTTTTTTGAATAAATTTCCAATGCGTATTGACAGGAGGTATAAGTATAACTTTATTCCCTTGTGGGTCAAAAAATGCACGTTCCCTTGGATGTCTTTCTCCTTTCATAAGCATGTTTGTACCTTTAGCTTCATCTTTATATCTTCTTCTTTTATATGGATTAAAATAATATAAACTTGCTTTTGAGTAAAAATATAAGGAATCTGTAGCAGTACTAAATTTCTTTGTTCCTCCCAATCTTTGCTTTCCTCTATTAATTATTATTTCATTAATAAATTTTTCTTTCCCAAATATCTCATCGAGTAAAACTTTTATATAATTTCCAAAGTTATATCCCTGTCTTACTAATATAACTCCTTCATTAGCCAATAGTTCACGTAAATAAATTAACCTTTCTCTTATCGCCTCTATAAATTCAGCTCCCATCAATTTAGCGCTATAACTCATTTCCCCATTTTTACCGCCATACTCGTCACCGGTTCCGAACGGTGGATCAATGTAAATCAGTTTAACTTTTCCCTTTACTTTATCCTTAATTAGAGGGTCTTGATTTAAATAGCAGGTTTTTAAAAATTGCAGGTTATCTCCCTGCACAATCATATTCCGCCAGGGGTCACTCTGCCCATTTCCAAAAGCCCTCACCACCTGTAAAGGAGCGGCCTCTCCCACCAGTATGGCTTGCGCCAGAATAGCTGATTCCGGCCTTTTTCCGGCATATTCAATAGTAGGTATTTTATATTTATCTAATTTTTGAAAATCAAATTTACCTTCTTGGTAAAGCTTATCAAAGAAACTGGGGGATAGTTTTATTAGTATATCCTGAGGAATTTCTATCTGGTCATTTATACACCCGGTAAGTTTTTCCATGTCCTCTTGATTAAGATTAATTTTTGTCATAAGGTTACCTCTTTTATATCTTATTTATTCTTCTTTAAAATTTAATCTTTCGGTTAATAAACCATTCAGTACATCTATCTTGGTCTGCTCTTTTTCCTGAGGTAGAAGAGTAAATTTATTAATCCGTAGGAAACTATATCCATAGTCTTCTAATTCTAACTGACGCTGGATATCATAGTCTAAGTATTCTTGAGAAAAATTTTGCTTATTTACTAAAGAAGGATTCTTGGTATGGTATTCCACCCCGTCATATTCCAAGATTAAGGTTTTTTCTTTCCCTTTATTAGATAAAATCATTAGAAAATCCACCCGGTATTTAGGAATATATTTTTTAAAATCCCTTTGGATATATTCTCCGATGGGGAATTGAGCAATTATTCTTATTTTATCCCGATTTACTTTAAAAAAATCAGTATGAGTTATAAGGCGATATAAATCTTTTTCTGCTTCTGACCCGAATATTGATTCATCGGCAATATAATTATCAATGGCCTTTTCTTTTATTTCATAATAAATCTTTAAAGCATCACCCAAACGGGTATTGGAATAATCTTCTAATGGCATACTATGTACGATAACTATAGTGTCTTTTGCCCGGCTAAATCCAACATTCAATCTCTGCATTTTTAATTTATGGATATCATCGGCCTGTCCTCCAATGACCGGGAAGATGGTGCGAAGGTCGGCATTACCAATTTTTTTATCTTCTACCAGAGAATAATAAATAATGTCTCTCTCTTCTCCTTGGACATCACCTACAAACCAGATTGCTAAATGATGCTTCTTGGATAAACCATGATAATTGGATAATTCTTTACGTAAAATTTCTTCCATTCGATCTCTTTGTTCTCTGAAAGAAGTAATAATTCCAATGCTTCCCTTAAACCCATTAGCAATTAATTTTTGTATATCATCTTTAATGACTTCTATTTCATCTAAATTGACATTATTCCCGGAATTACCTTGGGTATCTATTTTCATAAAACGTAAAACTTCTTTAATTGGTTTGGTTCTGATTCGATTAATAATTAGTTGAATTTGACTGGGAGCATAGAAAATCTCATTAGAATACTCAATAATTTCCGGAAAACTGCGAAAATGAACATTTAGAGAAGTGTTATAATTTTTTAAGGCTTTGGCAAAATTAAGAGTAGAGGTTCGTACACTAAAGGTCTTTAACCACTCTTTAGTTCCTTCTTCTGGTTTATATATTTCCCCTACTTCTTGTTCTTCTGGGTCTATATCTTCAGATATATCATTGGTTATCTTTTCTTTCTCTTTCTCATCAAAAGCTATCTGGTAATCCTGGGCATAAGCATCCAGGATTTCCTTAAAATATTGGTCTGAATATTTTTTATTAACATTAATGGCTCCCACTGCACCGTATTGGTATTCATCACCAAAGACCACTACCTGCTTTGCTCTTAATAAGAGGGAGATGGATTCAGCGATAGAGACCTGAGAGGCTTCATCAATGACTAATAGATCAATAGAGTCTTCTTCCATAGGAAAATATCTAGAAATCAGGTCTGGTTCGGCGATGATGCAAGGTATATTTTCTAATAAAATCTTTGCTTCTTTAACCGTTAATCTTTTGCCTGCTTTCATACTAACTATAATTCTCTGTTTTTCATTGGTGTAATGATTAAGATTTTTTATTCTCTTATCGTTGATATTTTCCAATTGCTTTTGAGATGCTTGGAAATATTCATTAATATTCCCCCGATCAGGTAGATTAGAGATGGTTTTTTGATTTAACTCTATAAATAATTGAATGTATTTTAATATCTGCGAAGATTTTTCTTGGGAGGAGAATAATTCGGCTAAGCTCAATAAATGATTAAAATCTACCCCTATTTGCTCAAGGATCGGGCTAAAATAATTTTTTAAATTATATAGGGATGAAAGGGTGATGGGGTCTATATAATCGAGCAGGTCTTTAATTTTGTTTAATAAATGGAAAAGTTGTTTGACATTACTTTCGTTAATATTTAGGTTATTAAAAACCGTTAATAACAAATCAAGATTATTATTATAAATATTGATATCTTTTAGTTTTAAAATTCCTAATTTAATTTCGGCAACAGTTAGAGTAGATTTGTTTTTTGAAAATAAATTAGAAATATTGATTAATAGATTGTCGTACTCCAAATTCCCTAAAGATTTGATATCTTCTTTGAATTGCTGATTGTTCTTCATTTTATGTTTGGTTATGAAAGATTTATATTTTAAATTATCTATGGCAGAAAAAATTAGGGAATCAGACTTCAAATGAATAGCAATTTTGGAAAACAAATTGTAAAATTGGTCTAGGTTTTCAAAATCATTATTTTTTAATTTATCTACATCCTCTTCTTTTACGGATAGATTGTTTATGTTTTGACAGGCAATAATCCATTCGGGAATTAAACTAGAATTTTGATAGAGAAAATCTAATTGTTCTAAGCTTAAATCGCTTTGTTTAAGAAGCTTTATCTTTTCTGCAGTTTTTTGAATAAGCTCTAAATTAATATTTTCGTTTTCTTTAAATTTAAAGAGATACCAGTTATCTGGTATTATGGAATTTTCTTTCAATCCTTTTTCTATTTTTTCCAATTCCAGTAATTTCGAAATATATTCTGGATAATTTTCGGCATTATTCCAAAAATTGTTATTCTGCTTTTCAATTTCTCTATACCAGTAATTCTGATCTTTGTTTATTGCTTCTTCATTATAACCATTAACCCTATTACTAGAGGCAGAAATAACTGGGTCAGAAAGCGTATATTGATAATTATTAATACTAATATCATCTTTGGATATTCTCATCATTGAAGGTTTGCACTTCGGATGTAGCTTTATAAATCTGTCGGTCATCATATTTTCAACGACATCAAGGGCTGCTTTTTTGTGAGAAGTAATTATGACGGATTTATTTTTTTGAGTAGCCCAATAACTAATTGCCATAATAGTATAAGATTTTCCGGTTCCGGGAGGACCATCTACTACAATTATCTTATTTTTCTCATTTTCTAAAGCAGTGAGAATTCTTTTCTGGGATTTATTTAATGAAATAGGAATAGTGGATATTAAATTATTTACAGATTTCTTGGGGTAACGAGTATTATATTCAACATCCACTTCATCGGTAGTATTTTTTACATTTCCCGAAATATAATCTTTTATTAATTTAATAAATTTATCTCCTTGCCCTGCTTCTATATGAGTGATAAGTTCGGAATAATCTAATAATTTTCTGTTTTCTTTTTGTACCAATTGTAAACCAATGCGATAATGGATCGTGGGTTTATTTTCCAAAGACAATGAACTAAACCCAGGCTCTAATAAAAACTCATCAAATATACTGTAAGTATTTTGCAGGTGCTTTTCTACGCCTCCCAAATAATAACGGGCATCTGTAAATCTGGCTGCACGGGGTGTCGTTAAAATATTTTCAAATTCGAATGAGTTGATGGCCGGGGTATTGATAATGACGATATCACGATTGCTTCTCAGGATTAATTTATCAGCTAATTCGTCAATTTCAACTTCTATCAGAAAAAGAGGATATTTATCTGTCGCTTTTTGATTTTTTTTATCGCCTTCGGTGGTCTCATCCTTGGGGCTTAAAAACATTTCATGAAAAAAAATATAAATATTTCCAGAGAAAGTAAAAGGTGTAAATTTTCTGATCACGGAATATAAATCGAAGATAGTAAGTTCAAAAGAAGTTTGGAGAATTTTTTCTTTGATTTGTGAAAAATATTTTTCTAAATTGTTTTTGCTTTCTTTTTGGGCAAGTTCTTGTAATAAATCAAAGATTTTTTGCTCAATACTCAGGGGGTTCAGAGAAGACATGGGTTGGTATTTAAATCTTAATTCAGCTTTAAGTTGTTCTAGTTTATCTTTTTGTAATTTAATAAGCGTATCCTTGATACATTTTCTAAATGATAAATTATATTTTCTGGTCCCATCTAAAAATATTTCTCTCTGGATATTTTCTTGTTCTAATATATCGCTATCTATTTGATTACCATCTTTACCTGATAAAATAATTTTATCGGCATATTTTTTTTGAAAATCATCTTGGGATTGCTGAAGACAATTCTTCAGATATTCTAGGTTATAGCTTGTTTCGAGATGATTGGTAATTACCTGCTTAAAAATATTTTCCTCTAAGGTGATGGCATAGTCGCCCTTTTTAATCTCAAAACTCAATTGTTTGCCATCTTTGATGGAAGTTAATATTTTGTTTTGAAATTCTGGAAATACAGAAAAATCTACGGTTAAAGAATTGTCTGTCCACTGATAATCTGTTTTTTTCTGAAAATTAAATCGTGTCTCAGTAAAAGCGGCAAAGTAATTTAATATGCTTTTCTCAAAATTCTCCATAATCCTACCTTTCTTGATAATTTAGATTGAAAAGTAAATCATTTCAGCATCTATAAATTTTTAATTTTTTTATATTTAATTTTCATTTTCATAAAACTAGATAAATTTCATTATTAGTCGCAAATAGGTTTAAATAAAATCCCTCTAATTATTATCCCCTCTTTCTCCAATTTTCTCCATTCCTTCCATTCGAGGCTGGTTATCTCTGGTAGTTGGATGAGGGCTTGTGGTTCCTTGAATTCACCCAGTTCATCTCTTAAGGTAATTATTTTTTGGGCGAGCGGAGGAAATACATGCATTGCTATATTGATGAAGGCTTCGGCCTGGTTTATATTTTTAATGATTTCTTTGTGAGGATTGTTGTAAAGGCAGAGGTAGGCTTTGGTTTTGGCAAGGGTGGAAATAGATATAGTTATGGAAAGGACAATGATTAAAAAAGCAAGAATACTAAATTTAGTATTTCTTTTTAGATATAGCATTTATAATGTGCTCTTTTTGATTAATAGATATAAGTTAAGATTCAGGGGGACAGGCTTTACTTTTTGCATGGCATTAAATGCGGGACGACAAAAGAAGTCTGTCTCCCATTTTAAATAGAAAAGTAATCGGGTGTGAGTTATATATTTGATACTCTTTTATATATTCGACAAAAGGTTGGAAAAGTCCTTCTTTTTTGGGAAAAAAGTTATCAGATGTCAGTTGCAAGGTGTAAGATACAAGTGTAATTAGTCTACCGGTCTTCCAATCTACCAGTCGGTCTGTCAAGGAAATACAGAGAATAAAATATTCATCCTAGCTTTGATATACTCCTAAAAAAGCGGAATTTGGCACCAACATAATGTCTTTGCTTATGACATTACAGGTTGCCGGGCTTCACAGGGTCCGTCCCTCCACCACTCTGGATAAGAGTTCAATATTCTGTTTTTTTAAATTGACATAATTAAGGCAAATTGTCAGATCTTGTTAATCCAACCTTTAAAAAGAAACTTAGCCAATACTGGAAATATGATTTTAAGTGCCTCGTCAAGATTTGCCCTAAAATCGCCATCCATTTTTTCATCAGCATTATCTGTTATCACCCGAAAAGAAAGGCTTTTTAGTCCATTTAATTGTGCTGTTTTCAAGACCGAAGAGGTTTCCCAATCGCAGGCTATTGCATTTAATTTTTCGTGCAAGTCCTGGCGAAGTTCTTTATCATCTACATCTTTATCCCCGCTGGCAATATTGCCAACTTTTATTATAGCGCCCATATTTTGTTCAACCCAATTTGAAAATCCTTTTAGTACTTTTTGAGAAGAAACTTCATTGAGTACTGTGCTGGTCTTTAAGTCATCCGGCATTTTAGTTAATTCCTCTCTTTTACAAGCGTCATATTCAAATGAATGCTCAGCACAAATAATATCATTAATACTTAACTTTTCGGATAAAGACCCGGCAGCGCCGACATCAAATATAAAGTCAGGTTCAAACTTATCAATAATCAATTGGCTTGCTGAAGCGCTGCATATTTTCCCTGCACCCGCTTGAATGGCTATTACTTCTACGTCTTTTTCTTTTCTTGATGAAATTAACCTGTCTGCTAATTTGGTTTCATTATTTAATTTTAATATCTCTTTACAACTCTGATATTCCTCAGGGCAAGGACATATAATACCAATTTTTACTAATGAATTGATCATAAAATTACTTAACCTCCTCTAGTTCGTATTCTCTTTTTTAATATTTGCCCGGTTTCATATTTGCTCCATAATCGGTTGTAAGCACAAAGTAACTTCTCTCTTCCCAGAAGTCGCATTTATTTATATCACGAAAAAAGAGCTTAAATTTCCCGGGACCGGCGTCTTCGAGACCACAGTACGGATTGCCACAGAAGTTAAAAGTTCCCTTGTCATTTCTAAACCATTTACAATTTTTACAGCACATCTCCTCAACATTCCCCAATATAACCTTGGTTATATTCAAACCTTCAGATTCTTTTATTGTCCACTCTACTATGACGTCATCACATTTCTGTGATTTAATAATATCTTTTAGGTGGTCTCTTAGGTGATGCAGGGCGATTTCACAAGCCTTCTCACAACTACCCATGGCTCTAATCTTCGACCCACTGACATAAAGTTTAACTGTTTCTCCTTGATAGTATCCTTCTTTTCCCTGGATCGCTCTTTGGATAATTGGAGTTGGATGAGAAATAATATTTTTCTCAAATGCTTTCCATTTTTCCTCTTCTTCCTCCCTTAATAAATTTTCCACACCAACGTTGTGAAGTTCTGCTATGTTTTTAGCAATTGATTCAATTTGTTTCTTTTGACTTGCATCAACTTTTCTAACTTCTCCAGTTATAAAATTTTTCGTTGTTCCTGTTTTAAAATTTGTAAGAGTGATCAGTTTTTTCATTTTCTTAAATACCCCTTTTAATTTTTTAATATCTCTGCCTTGTCGGTCTTTTCCCAGGTAAAATCTTCATCTTCCCTTCCAAAATGCCCATAGGCAGCGGTCTTTTTATATATAGGTCTTCTTAGCTTTAGATGGTTGATGATTTCCCCCGGCCGTAAATCAAAATTTTCTTTGATCAGGGTGACTATTTTTGAGTGAGGAATTTTCCCGGTCCCAAAAGTATCCAACATGATGGATACGGGTCGGGCTACCCCTATGGCATAGGCAATCTGTATCTCACATCTATCAGCCAGCCCGGCAGCTACAATATTCTTGGCCACATAGCGGGCGGCATAACTGCCTGACCGGTCTACTTTGGTGGGGTCTTTTCCGGAAAAGCAACCCCCTCCGTGCCTTTCCATTCCGCCATAGGTATCGACAATTATTTTTCTTCCGTTAAGTCCGGCATCTGCCCGGGGGCCGCCTTCCACAAACCTCCCGGTGCTATTAATAAAATACTGGGTATCGTCATCAAGATATTTATGCAGTATCACATAGTTAATGACTTTTTCTTTGATATCTTTTTGTAAAATTTCATTAGAGACATCCGGACTATGCTGGGCAGCGATTATTACTGCCGTAACTTTTTTAGGAATGCCATTTTCATATTCAACGGTAACTTGTGATTTTCCATCAGGGCGAAGGTAGGGAAGTACTTTTTCTTTTCTTAGCCAGGTTAGCCGATAAGCTAATCGATGAGCCAGCATGATCGGGAGGGGCATCAGCTCTGGTGTCTCATTGCAGGCATAGCCGAACATCATCCCCTGGTCACCTGCCCCGGTAAGAGAAGCATTTTTTTCCCCTGCTCTCGCCTCTTGTGATTTATCCACTCCCCTTGATATGTCCTTGGCCTGTCCGTTAATAAAGACTGAAATGGTGCAGTGGGGATTAAGGCCGTAACCGCTATCGGTATATCCGATATCTTTAATGAGCTGGTAGACTATTTTGGGAATATCGGGATGATAGGATGATTCTATCTGGCCGGCAATGGTGATATTCTCAGCACTCACCAAAGCTTCTATTCCTACTCTTCCGTATGGGTCTTTCTCTAAAACCGCATCTAAAATTGCATCAGATATCTGGTCGGCAATCTTGTCCGGATGTCCCTCGGTAACTGATTCTGAAGTGAATAGTTATCTGTTATTCATATTCAATTCCTCCTTTATTTTTTTTGTTTTATATCCAAAAACAAAAAAACCTCTTCATAACCGAAGAGGTAATTATTTTTTCTCATCTCTCGGAAATGAATTTACATTCCGCGGAATTTGGCACCAACATAATGTCTTTAATCATGACATGACAGGTTGCCGGGCTTCACAGGGTCCGTCCCTCCACCAACTCTTGATAAGAGCGCAATATTCTATTTTCAAATTACTTTAGTTAAGATAGCATAATGAAGGCAAAATGTCAAATTTTTTGAGTTCAAATCCACCCTTTTAAGGAAAATGGGAAGTGACTATTTTCTAATTTGATTCTAAAAAAACAAAACGGAAACTACTGCTATCATTTTTTGCGAATCTTTTGCTGTATTAAATTAATGGCTATTGCCCATAAGTAAAAACTCTCGGGAGAAATTACTTTTAATTTATTTATGATATTAAGATCGTCTGGAAGATTTATACACTTTATTTTGTCCAAATAGTTCTTATCTAATTTTATTTTTTTGATCTGTTTGTATTTCTTTATATTTACTTATTATCCAATTATTTTCAAAACATTTCTTTTTAATCATTTGTTATCCGTAAATCCACTAATGCCAGATTTTATTATATTCTGGCATTAGTGGATTCCATAAACTCTTTAATTACGTACCATACTCGTTCTTTTATTTCTCTCCTATCTGCATAGTCGAGCATTTCTGCCATATTAATCCGATAATTAAGAATTATATTAGAAGCAACTTTTATATATTCATCTTTATCTATAAGACTAATCTTTTTCATTTCCATAAATAAATCAACAATTATTTTTTCTATCTTTGTTAGATTTTTTTCTTTAGAAACGCGAGAAGAAGTAGAAGGTCTTAATATAATAGTTTTTGTTTTTAATTCTATAAATTTTTCTGCTTCAATTTTAGAAGGATTAAGATAGATATTATAATAATTTTCGGTTAAGAAATCTCTTAGAGTAGATAGAAAATCTTTATCAGTATAGAGAAAAGTAACAAATTGGCTTGGTAAATGATGGAAGAAGCCTTTTAATTGTTCGGTGCTCCAGCAAGAAAATTCAATAAGCGGAAATTTTTCTATTAATAATTTTGTAATTTTTTCAGTAGGTTCTATATTCAACTCAAATTCTTTTTGAATATTAGAATACCATCCTCTGCCTGCGGGATACATAACTTCATTTTTTTTAAGAAGATAAAGATATTTTTTTAAAGTATCTTCTTCGAATTTAATTCCCTTTTCAGTAAAATATCTTTTTAAATCCTTAATTTGAAAATAATGTCTATCTCTTGCGTAATTAACAATAGATTCTTTAATACTTATGTTCGCCATCATTCCTCCTTTGCCATTTTATCTGTATCTGGGGGCGGTAAAAAAATTAATCTTTTTTAATTTTTCTACAACTTAATATTAATACGACAAAAGGCTTACAAAATCCTTCTTTTTTAGGAAAATGTTTTACTTCTATTCAATATTATTTACTATCCTCTCATATGTTCAT
>Ga0307378_10012657_pt1 | contig 10749 bp, 9 predicted proteins | sample UN1MG_FD_202238 | JGI IMG/M metagenome (GOLD analysis project Ga0307378, IMG submission 202238) | Soil microbial communities from Risofladan, Vaasa, Finland - UN-1 | ecosystem: Environmental > Terrestrial > Soil > Coastal area > Acid sulfate soil | place: Finland: Risofladan, Vaasa | collected...
TTTCATACATGAAGAATCACGTTATCAATACGGCTTTACCGCAACCACCGAGAGAGTTCACGACGAATGGCTTTACGCGTATCCTAAAGGTCGGTCAAGAGACATAGCACAGACTTGGTTTGAAAGAAAGTTTAACAGGAAAACAGAAGAAACCGAATGGAATTTCGGATCTTATCTGAAAGGGGAGAGAGAGAAGTTGAAAGACAGGACGATAAATAACGTCCTGTTTCTTTCTGCCGGGGCACAATGGAACAATAAACAATTAACTACTGTTTACGAATGGTTTTCGGAAAGATTTCTAATTATTCTACCTTCCGAACGACCGACAGTGACGACGATTGATATGCTGGCGGATGCCCAAAAGGATGAAGAATTCAAGAAAGTCTGGTATGATTATTTAGGTAGCATGATGCGATGTGCTGATTTTGGAATCCATGGAGTAAATATTAAGATTGAAGAGTTTGACCTTGAAAAGATGGAACTTCCGGCAGACATGCTCGAAAGTGTTCATGAGGAGATTTTGGGAAATCTAAAAGTGGAATTCATTCATCGAGCCGAACCTGCTGGCAAAGAGGTATGTTTTTCAAATCTCGAAGAATCGAATGGAACAAGACGTTTTTTCGAACTTGCCGGTCCCTGGCTGTCGGCAATTACGGAGGGGAGAGCTTTGTTAGTCGACGAGCTTGAGGCAAGTTTACATCCACATCTCGTTCGTGAATTGCTGAAATGGTTTCAGAATTCAAAACTTTCGGGCGTAGGGGCACAATTGATTTTTACCACGCATGATACGTCGCTTCTGGATCCGGAATTATTCAGGCGGGATCAAATATGGTTTACAGAGAAGGATGAGCACGGCGGCACCCGTTTATATTCGATGTTGGACTATAAGCCGAGAAAGGGTGAAGCTATGCAAAAGGGATATTTATCCGGCAGGTATGGAGCGCTGCCTATTATTAAGTCGTTTGAATTGAATGGTTAGCAGAAAACAAAGAAACATAGATAGTTACAAGCGTCGAGAAGGTTTGAAGGAGCCTCGCAAGAGCATTCTCATTGTTTCTGAAGGCAGTAAGACTGAGCCCATATATTTCAATTCGTTAAAAAGTAAGTTACGATTGGCAACGGTAGAAGTTGAAATTGTCGGAGAAGGTGCTGCGGCTATCACTGTTGTGAATCGTGCGATTGAATTGAGGGGGGAAAGAAGACGCGTTGCAAAGACGAGCGTAGGAAGATCTGCATACGATGTGGTGTATTGTGTGATTGATGTTGAAGCACCTAAAGCCGAATCGCTGTCAAGAGCTGTAAATAAGGCAGAAGGCAATAAGCTGGAAGTTATTTTGAGCAATCCATGTTTTGAGTACTGGTATATATTACACTTTAGGAAAACCAGCGCTCCTTTTGGTACGAGTCAAGAGGCTAAATCGGCATTACGTCGAGAACACTGTGCTTATTGTGAGAGCGACACGACTATCTTTGATGTTGTTTACCCAAAGACTGCCGATGCGATCAAGCATTCCAAAGAGGTTTTGAGGGAGCAGCATAATGACGCTGAAAACCTCTGCGACTGCAACCCATCAACACACGTGCATAAGATAGTCGAGTATCTACAGAATGCGGCTCAATAACATATAACATAGGTGATCATTAATTCAGCAGGTTTAAATAATGCGAGACTTTAGCAAGGCAAAGCGAATAGTTGTTAAGATCGGCACGAATATTCTGACGAAAAACGGCGGCGTTGACGCTGCGTATTTTAGTCGAATCGCCGGGCAGGTTAATTCTCTGCTCAAGGCAGGCCGGCAGGTGGTCATTGTGACCTCCGGCGCTATCGGGATGGGGCTCGGACAACTCGACGCCGAGAGAGCGAAGGACATCAAGATGCGTCAGGCTTGCGCTGCTATCGGCCAGCCGCTGCTGATGGCCGAGTACCGCAAATCGTTTCTGCGTTACGGCGTGACTGTCGCGCAGGTCCTGCTGACCGCCGAGGTGCTCAATAACAGGAAAACGTATCTGAACCTTCGCCATTCGATCGAGACGCTGCTGAAGCTGGCCGTCGTGCCGATTCTCAACGAAAACGACAGCGTCAGCACGGCCGAGATCGGCTCGGCTTTCGGCGACAACGACAAGCTCAGCGCGCTGGTCGCCAGCAAAATCGACGCCGACCTTTTGATTATGCTTAGTGACATCGACGCGCTTTACGACAAGAATCCGCAGGTCTCCGCAGACGCAAAGCCGATCACAACAGTTTTCGAAATCACCGACGAGATTGTTCGCAACGCGGGCGGCAAAGGCAGCCGGCACAGTACGGGCGGCATGAAGACGAAAATCGAGGCGGCGAAAATCGCCTCCAACGCAGGCTGCCGAATCGTCCTGGCGGACGGCCGGTTGAAAAACGTCATCGGCCGGATCATTGCCGGCGAGGAAATCGGCACCATTTTCATGCCGAAACGCAAGCTCTCCAACCGTTCGAGATGGATTCTCAACAGCAGTCCCGCCGGTACGATATTAATCGACGAAGGCGCGATGCGAGCCGTCAGGGCGCGCAAGAGCCTGCTGCCGAGCGGGGTGGTTTCCGTCAGCGGCGCGTTCGAAGCCGGTTCCGTCGTGATGCTCAACGATAACGCAAAGGCCGTCACCAGCATCGGCAGCGCTCAGCTAAAAACTCTGGCCGGCAAGCACAGCACCGAAATCAAAAAGCTCCTCGGCCCGAAACACCGTGACGTCGTCGCCATACCGGAAGACATCGTTATAATTGATTATTGATTAATGACACTCGTTACGGGTGAAATCATGGTCCTTGTAATTCTGCATAAACAGGAATTTATACGAGATGCGAAGCTGCCTTATGTTTAACATATTGAGAGGCGCAGAATGCATCATACTTGCCGCGTTTTTCGGCTTCGTGCCGGTATTGTTTTTTCTGCTGATAACGTTAGTTATCGCCTCGGCCCTTTTCGGGACAAAAGCCCTCGGCCCCTGGACATTGTGGTCATTTGTGCCGGCGGTAGTGATTAACGTTCTCCTTTTGAAAAAATGGGTCAAGGGTGCTTACCAAATGAGCGGTAAGGCCCTTGCATCTGTTTATCTGTTTTATTCGATTGTCGGCCTCGGCATGTGTATGGGCATACCGTTGGTAAGCTTTACCCTGGGAATTGCCGCCGGGCTTTACGCCGCAAGAAGAATTCAACTCGCACAAACCGATGAACAGACCAGCAAACAATACTTCAAAAAGACGGCCTTCTTTAGTGCGGCTGTCATGGCCCTGATGTGCTGCCTGATAACGCTTTGGGCCATTGCCGGCGGGCTTGTCGGCTCGGAAGTCGAAACGCCCGTTCTGTTATTTACGATGACCTTGCCGGCATTTGTCACTATAGTCCTGACCGGTGGAGCAACAGCGGTCACGCTCCAGTACCTTGTGACACGCCTCGCTGCAAAACTGATGTTAACGCTCTTATCCGCATCTCGCAAAACATAATGTGTATCTCGTAATCAAGGAATCATCGGACCGGGCAATAAATATTTTTAAAAAATGTTGTAACCTTTTCATGGTTTTGACGCCTATAGTATAGGAAAGACAAATATGCTTTGGTCCTGCGGAAAGATTTGCAGGAACGAATTTATGACATAAAACGCGAACTGAAATAAGGAGAAGCACAAAATGAAATTACACAAATGCGGCAAGATTGGTCTTTTTGCGGTTCTGGTTGCCATGTCAGTTCTGGTTGTCGGCTGTGTGGTCTGCGAGACGGATGAGCAGTACACCGGCATTGAAAACGACACGCTCAAGCAGGTCGAGTGCGGCCAGACCACGAGGGACTGGGTGGTCGAGACGTTTGGCGAGCCGAGCGAGCAAATTCTCACCGATGACGGCGGCGAAATCCTCAAGTACAAATGCGTAAGGAAAAAGGACAACAAATTTGTCATGTTTCCACCTCCCATCGTCATCAGGGACGAAAAAGATGTGGAACACACCGTCGCGTTTGAGGTCAGAGACGGTATCGTCCGGCGGTACTGGAAAGAGGGGTAGTGACATCCATGCCGAAGCGACGGCGCCCCCTGTATGAGGCGAATCCGCCGTGATTGCCTCCGCGACGTCACAAGCACCCGGGGCGAATTTCAGCGCCGCTGCTCTTCGTTGGAAAAGAACACCCCCTTGCCGTCCTTTCCGTGACGGCCGCTATTGATTGCTGGCCCGACATCCTTCGACTTTTCGGTAATGCCCAGAACAAGTCTCATATACGAAGCAAACGAATGCTTCAGCTCAAATTGTATCAGGCGTTGGAGCTTATTTTTTCTTGGCTTTAGCTTTGGGTTTTTTGGCCTTTGTTTTGGGCTTGGTTTTCTTTCCCGAACTGCATCCGCATGTTTTACACATCTGCCAATCCTTTCATATCCGGCGTTAAATTGCATTTTAGCCGACACTCAAGATTTACCCGGCGACTATATATTAATCGGCTAAGAAGGCAAAAGTCAATGAATATTCTCATTGCGTATTGTGGATACCACCATCCGCCTTTCATATTCAGCCTCTTCGGCAGGCTCTGAGCAGGGTCGAAGGGGTGGATATTCAAAGGTATCGATTTCGGATGCTGGATGTTTGGTGTCATCTCGACCGAAGGACCGGTTGTTTCGGGCCGTAGTGGAGAGATCTGGTTACGAACGGAAGGGAATCAATGTTCGCAGCCAGATGCTTCGACGGAGTTTATCCTGATCGAAGCCGAACGGGCTCAGCGTGACAAAAAAACGTGACCGGCTGAATAGATGTTTGAAATTCCCGTGAAAAAATCCCACGAACGTCCCTTCGACAAGCTCAGGACAGGCTTGACAAAAGCTTGCTCATAGATGTCCCCAGATTTCTCAATATGGCTGTGTTGAATGGCGTGAGCCGCTATGTGGCAGTATTTGAACGAACAAAACAACACCAACGCCAAGACTATAGACGCATGATTGCAAGAATTAAACCCTGACCCCTTTGAGTTCCCCTTTGAGTTCCCGAAAAAAACCAGTTTCAAGAGATCATGCTGGACAACTTAACCAGGCGAGCCCAAACCGTCGGTGTCCATTTTAATAAACGCCCAATTAACAGCAAGGCAAATAAACAGGCGCGGATTGAAGGTCTTGAGACTCTTGTCACTCAGGGCCAGATAGTTTTCAGCCGGCGCCACAAAATCCTGCTGGAACAGCTGCGCCAGTTCCCTCACGGCAAACACGATGATGGCCCAGATGCGCTGGAAATGGCAATTCAAGCGGCACGATATAAGGTAGGCAGCGTCTGTGTGTGTGGTGATTAGGTTGCAACCATCATAGATTGGCTGAGTTTAGTGGCAGGCTCAAGTAAAAAGGTTCAGAAATCGCATCTTTTCTGAACCTTTTTAATCTTCTGTTACCTTAGTTTTGTTTCTGCCGCAACGGCCTTGCTTATGCTGTCAATACTGCCTATATGCAGATTCTCACTTCAACCACCGATTGCCGTGGCCGTAGTGAAGTTTGATCCAACTTGCCTTCAATAACCTTCCAGGCCGCCAACTTCCTTTTCGGATGCCAAATCCCGTTCATCTTTGCCTGAACGCCTCCTCAATAAGCAGCGCTTTGTATCGGCCCTTTAATCTGTTTAATCGGGTGAAGGCGAATAGATGTTTGGAATTCACGTGAAGGAAATCCCGCGAACGTTCCTTCGACAAGCTCATGACAGGCTTGACAAAAGCTTGCTCATAGATGTCCACAGATATCTGCATTGCCTCTTAAAATGCAATAATAAATATGTATGGTGTCCCCAGATATCCCCAGCAAACAGGAAGGCAGTCAATCATTATTTATATTTTAAGGGCTGGCCCCTATTCCCCTCCGCACCTTCATAACATATACGTAACGGACGAGCCATGAGGTAAACCGTAACACAAATCAGACTGGCTGCCAAGTGTTATATTATAACTTAAGGTCTGACCCCTATGCTCCCCTCATGATCTCTGCCGCCTCGCGTTGGGTGCTGCCGGCATACTGGCATAGTGCATAGGCAACTAACGGACGAGCCATGAGGCAAACCGTACCACAAATCAGACTGGCTGTCAAGTGTTATATTATAACTTAAGGTCTGACCCCTATGCTCCCCTATGCTCCCTCGCGTATGGTTACGTGGTACACTGCACCTTCATATTCGAGTCGTAAAGGTCTGGCCATAATGGCAGACTATAAACCAAACTTGAAAAGAATGCAAGGAAATAAATTACTATTCTAAGGGCTGACCCCAGTCAATTCCCTGGCCCCCGTGCCTTCCCCGTGCCTTCCCTAAGGGCTGGCCCTAATAGACCTTCAGGAAATAAATTACTATTCTAAGGGCTGGCCCTAATAGACCTGTCAATCATTATTTATATTTTAAGGGCTGGCCCCCGTGCCTTCCATAATGGCAGACTATAAACCAAACTTGAAAAGAATGCAAGAAAATAAATTACTATTCTAAGGGCTGACCCCAATAGCGCCCTTTTCGGAGCTGTCCGATTCGACGATGGCCTGCAGACACGTATCGTTGCTGTCCGATTTGAGCGCATCGCCATCGTAGTAGTAGTCGTCACTCGTACCTGATGCAATATACCAGCTTCCTTCTCCGCTTTCGGTGAATTTCAGATTAGAGTCTAATGCCTCGCTGTTGTCATCGGGTGTGGGATACAGCGAGCCGGTCACGACGAGCAATCCATCCACCCAGGCCTTATCGTCGCCTTCGGCGGTGCTGGAATCTTTGGAATAAACCCACTTGAGCGTTCTTGAGCCGGCACTGAGACTGTAGGATTTCTGCTGATAAAAAAGGACATGTCAAGAAATTAATATGTATGGTGTCCCCAGATATTAGCCTAGTTATTCCATAGTATTTGTCATTTCCATCGGAGTTGCTGGAGTTCTTCTTTGGTGCGAATGAACTTGACTGTGCCGTCATTTAGGAGGACGCAGCCGCCCTTCGGGTTGTGGTTATTGAACGTAAACAACTCAGGTCCGCCGTGCTGATTCCAGCCAGTCCTTGTTTCGAATAAAAGCACGGTATCCAGTGCAGAATCGTATTTGCAATTAGGATTCATAGCATAGTTGTTCTTAGCAAGGTGTCTCTTGTCTTCACCTATTCCAGGACAAATATGTGGCTCGATAATGTCCTGATCCTGCATTTTTATAGTTCGACAGGCCCGTACAAGTGCATCACACCAATCTATTGGTGGAGGATATGACATCTCAGTTTTGCCAGATGAATCCACTCGCGGTCGCGGAGATGTATTCTCGGCTTTGTAATTCAGCCGCAAACGGTGCCATAGGTTTCGCAGATTGGCTGCGCAATTTACTCGCAACTCAAATGGTCGTATCTTTGGGATTAGTCTTCTCAGACCGGGTAATGTTTTGGGGCACACGAAACGGTTTCGTCCATCGATTACAACAGAATCATCATTATATATGGGAAAGGATACCGTAAGCTTATACATGCGATAACAACTTACATGGGCAACACTTCTTTCACAAACAATCCAACTACTGGGTCCTCCTTTATTTATGTCATTGACAAAAAGTTTCAATACCTCCATATCATTCGAATCAATGATCTTTTCGGATTGTAAAAAAACGATTTCTTCAGGGCTTAACAGGCTTTGCTGAGCCGTAAATGGGAAGAAATATTCAAGCATTGAAGGTGAAAACTTAATCACAACTCGTGTACAAGTGGGTATCTCAGGTGAATACGGCCATAAGAACTGGTCTTCTTTTTCTTCGTATGGAATGTGCACATCTTCGGCTACTTTTCGTATGACTTGCTCACCTTTGAACCATTGATATGTATAGGGGATTAATAACTCTTCATCTCTTTGCCTCAAGATTTCACTTATCTTGTTGTAGTACAACGAATTTCTAAAGTAGTACTTGATTTTCACATCATCATCGCTTTTTGCAGTATTGATTTTATCAGCTTTTTCAAGCACACTACGAATCCTCTCTGGTAGGTCGTCAGTATAATAACCAATTTCAATAGCCAAGCGAGTTGCGTATTCAAGGCCTCGAGCCTGTCGTCTTAGTCCATCCCCAAACCCATATTGTGTATGAAAAGGTAAACAGCTTTTAACTGACTCAGTTAGAGTTTGTCCAGATCGCAATAGAACATAACGAAAATAGGGTATCCCATTTCCTCCCCCAAATGGCACATCCAGCCTTCTGCGTATAAGAAGAGTTCGATTGTCTTTCTCCATGAACGCCTCAGCGCTTACACCAGTACTGCCAGATCCAGCTAAAATCCATACATCTTGATCTGAATTGTTTTTAATATCATAGCTCAATTCCAGAGACTTATCAACAGTATCGATTTTGGTGATGGTAATTATCGGGGCGCCGGCATTATTACCTGTAACGATATTATCTTCGGGCTGTGCATGTGTTCGCATCGTTGGTAAAAAACACATGGACAATACTGCTAACATAATTTTTGATGTGTACATATCTCACCCTTTCAATATAATCCATAATGTCACAATTTCGTGTGTATCAAATTACACGCGTTGGTCTCCCAAAATGTATCAATACATAATAACTTCTACTCTTAAGGCCTTTCCCATTTAATTCCCTGCCAATTTGGCACCTTCCAATAAAACGCAAGACGCATACTGTTTTCCAATGCAATCGCCGTGTCCTGTTCAGCCGGTGGTGGAAGCATTTGACCATCCTTCATATAATCCCAAGCATGCGCTAATTCGTGACTCAAAGATACAAAACCAGGTACAATATCATCATTTTTGGGACCTACGTATGTGTAGTTAGGATTCCATTCTATCAAGACAGTGTTTGGTTTCCATTCGAGATCGTAACCGTTGGGCCCCCCTCCATATTTTGCCCTAGGTACTGTGTTCTTTTTCACAACCACAGTCCTGTCTGTTGTTCTCATAAATCCTTCTATGCCTCTAATTGTATCGCTAACTGCACCACTAAGAAATCTCATAGCCTGTAGTCTCCAGAAAAAGATATCTTGGCTTGCCTCATCACCGACCCAAGTCCGGGAAAGATCATAACCCACCGTTTCTTCTTTCACCCATTCTTCATACGAATTGGTGGGGAAATATCTCTTGGCGTATGCATACCAGCCGGCTCTGCCGCTGAAACTCATGCCGGTCCAAAGAACCTTCACATTCTCAGGATCAGGGCTCTTTTCATTGTTATCAGCATCGTCGACCCAAGCAAATACGAGTTTACCCACCCACTTAGGTTCTTTAAAAATATCTCTGACATACCAACTGTCTAAAAAAGTCCAATATAGCCCAGTAGGATCCACACGATTTAGTGAGTTATTTCCACAATAGGCATACAAGTTCATGCCGTCGCCAGCGGGATCAGTCTGGAGGAACCGGCCCGTATATGGATTATAGTACCTGTTCCGGTTGTAGTACAGGCCTATTTCTATATCGAATCTTCTGCCGGCGAACATGTAGGGGTTGGGGTGGTTGATGTCTTCTACGGCGACCTGGCCGTAGACGGAGTATTCGTAGGTCTGGACGGTATCGCCGGACGAGTCGCTGAGGGCCACGACGGAGCCGAGGGCGTCGAAGTGATAGTAATAGACGGCGTTACTGTCGGCCACCTCGATCATGCAGACCGGCTGGTCGATGCCCGGGCCGTAGATGTATTTGCGCAGCAGGTTGTTATTGCCGTCGTATTCGGCGATAACGTGAGGGCCGTCATAGACGTACCGGGTGCTAAAGCCATCGACCTTCTTTTCACTGCGCCGGCCATATAGATCGTGTTTGTAGTTAATCGTCTGCCAATTAGAAGTATCCTGCTCCGGCGAAGGCCCCGATTACAACTTAGACGAATATTGATAGATTTGGGACATTGCGGGATGGAATTTTTGGTTGACAAAGGTTTTTTGGCCGGCGATAATATGCCCAAATAGCCGAAGTGGCGGAATTGGCAGACGCGCGGGATTCAAAATCCCGTCCTGGCAACAGGGTGAGGGTCCGAGTCCCTCCTTCGGCATTTTTTATTATTCCCGTTCGCTGCCGCGGCGTGAATCAGCGGCGGTTTTCATCCAAAATACGCCCGTCAAGAACGGTCAATAGTACTTTGTTACGTATTGCTGCAAATTCCCGCCAAAAAGCACTGTAATCTTCTATAACAAGCCGATTTTTTTCTTGAAATGACGGCGAGTAATTTGGTATAAATAACTATAGTGAGGCAATTGTCTGTTGTATTGACAGGCATTTATGGAGTTTTGGGCGTTCAGCAGGGATAATTTCTATAGTATTTGTGGCTTTCTGTGAAATTTTAGTACTATAATACAGGGCCAAGACCGCCGGAGCTGTGTGCTTCGGAGAAAATATTTACCTGATAAATCAATGCTTTATTCTCGAAAGAAGGAGGTAATTTCAAGCCATAAAGAATGTCCTGGACAGATATAAATTCAAATGTAGCAAGTGTGTAAATCATTACGGCATTTTTCACTTTTTAACTCTCATTTATATAAGGAGGAATATTATGGGCAGGAAATTGGTTTATTTAACTTCTTTTGTTCTGGTGCTCGGTATGATTTGTAATGCCATGGGCCAGAACGGCACGGATTTACGAGGGGGAGTACTTTCACTTTTCCGGTTCTACGCCTCCCGCACGTGAGAATGCCCAGGGCAAACGCATCTAAATTTTAAGGGCTTTCAGATGCAACATGCAGAAACCGGCAAAAACTAACTGGCGCTCTGCCCCAGGCCCCGGGATTTGCCGCGTTCAGGCCAACAGCATGATAAACTG
>Ga0307378_10012658_pt1 | contig 10749 bp, 12 predicted proteins | sample UN1MG_FD_202238 | JGI IMG/M metagenome (GOLD analysis project Ga0307378, IMG submission 202238) | Soil microbial communities from Risofladan, Vaasa, Finland - UN-1 | ecosystem: Environmental > Terrestrial > Soil > Coastal area > Acid sulfate soil | place: Finland: Risofladan, Vaasa | collected...
AAACAATTCTTACGGTCACCCTTACCAAGAAACCTTGGATACTTTGGAAAAATATGGTATAAGAATATTCAGAACAGATTTAAACGGCGACATAAAAATAATTTCTGACGGTATAAATTATGAAGTTTCCAATTTTCAAAACTAAAACCGGCTCAAAATTAAAATTTAATTTAAATAACCCAAGAGAAAGGAAAAAGTATTTTAATTTGAAAGCGGGCAAGGACATAAAAAAATTAAGAGAATTTTTTAAAAAGGGAAATACCTTCATTGCTTATTTGTTGGGCAAGAAGAATTCCGGAAAAGGAACTTATTCCAAAATGTTTTCCGAAATTATTGATCCGGAGAGAATTGATCATTTTTCAATCGGTGATATGATTCGGAAAACTGATAAAGAATTAAAAGACAAAAAAAAGAAAAAAGAACTGATTGAGTTTTTAGAAAAAAACTACCGAGGATGGTCATCCGTTAAAGAATTAATTTTTTCTCTGGAAAAAAGAAATACTAAAATCCTTTTGCCAACAGAATTAATTTTAGCCTTGGTTAAAAGAGAAATTGGAAAAAGAAAAAAGAAAACTATTTTTATTGATGGTTTTCCCAGGGATTTGGATCAAATAAATTTTGCTTTATTTTTCAGGGATTTGATTGGCTACCGGGACGATCCTGATTTTTTTGTTTTGATTGATGTCCCGGAAAAAGTAATTGATGAAAGAATAAAATATAGAGTAGTTTGTCCCATTTGCCAAACTTCCAGAAACTTAAAATTGCTGCCCACTTCAAAAATAGGATACGATACAAAAAGAAAAGAATTTTATTTGCTTTGTGACAATTCTCAATGCAGAGAAATTAAAATGATTCGCAAGGAGGGAGATGCAGCCGGAATCAAGCCGATTAAAGAAAGATTAAAAAAAGATGAAAGATTAATAAACCAGGCCCTTTCTCTTTATGGAATTCCGAAAGTTCTTTTAAGAAATTCCATTCCTGAAAAACTGGCTCCAAATTTTGTTGATAATTATGAGATTACGCCAGCATACTATTACCAATGGAACGAGAAAAAAAAGAAAGTAATTGTTAAAGAAAAACCCTGGGCAGTTTTAGACAATACAGGGGAATCTTCTTATAGTTTGCTTCCGCCGCCGGTTGTTGTTTCTTTAATAAAACAAATTACCGATATTTTAAATCTTTAAGAGAATTTTCTTTCGTTGAGAAAATTACAGAGGCCGGGTCTCTGATATTTGGCGATTATTTGACACAATGTCTTGTTTTGGGCTATAATTAAATTGGCTCCGGACTTTCTAGTTAGTGTTTGGTACAAATGTTTTTATAGGGAATCTGAAATGATTCCGTCGCCTTGGCGAAGGACTAAGATTCCCACTTATAATTTTTTCCAAAAACAACTTTCTAGGAAGTGGAGCCGCCAAAAAATCCCGCCACAAAGCAGGGATTTTTTGTTTAGATGTCGGGCTGCCCGGAATTGAACCGGGACCGCCATCACCCCAAGATGGTATACTACCACTATACTACAGCCCGTGAATTACTTTCTCTTGGAGAGTGTTTTGATGCATTTAGTGCAGGCCTTAACTCTTTTGCCGGATGGCAAACGCACCCATTGTAAATTGGGGTATTTTCTTTTTTTGACGGTTGGATTGTATTTTCCTCTAAGCTTTTTAAGTTTCCAAACCATTTGAGATTTTTTGTCGCAAATTGCGCAGATATTCGCCATATGTTTTTATTTTAAACTTTTTATTAATTTTTGCAAGATAGTTCTTAATATGTTATAAAAAAAGCATGGATCCAACTATTATTTTTTTCTTAATCATTTTAATTTTTTCAATCGTTATTCATGAAGTTGCTCACGGCAGCATAGCAAATTTATTGGGCGATCCCACGGCAAAATACGCCGGTCGTCTTACTTTAAATCCAATAAAACATTTGGATCTGTTTGGGTCTCTTTTGGTGCCGCTTTTTTTGATTATCCTTAGAAGCCCCATTTTATTTGGCTGGGCAAAACCGGTGCCAATTAATCCTTATAATTTCAGAGATCCAAAATGGGATGGAGCTAAGGTAGCTATAGCGGGGCCTGCAGCAAATATTCTGGTGGCCTTAATTTTCGGGCTGGCTATTAGATTTTTCCCTTTACCCACTTCAATTTTGACCATTTTTAGTATTATTGTTATTTTAAATCTCATCCTAGCTATTTTTAATTTAGTTCCTATCCCGCCCTTAGATGGTTCTCACATCCTTTTTACTTTTTTACCAAAGAAATTTGCCAATATTAAATTATTTTTACATCAATTTGGCCTCTTTATTTTACTTTTTTTTATATTTTTTGCTTTACGCTGGATATTATTGGGGGTGACGGTGCTTTATTTTTTAATTACCGGCCAACCTCTTGTAATTTAATTAAAGGTGTGTTAGATTAAAATTTGTTATGCCGACGATTCATCAATTAATTAAAAAAGGAAGAAAGAAATTTAAAAAGTCTGGTAAAAGGCCGGCTTTGGAATTTGGTTTTAATGTTCTAAAGAACAGGCCAAAATTTTATCCTTCTTCATTCAAAAGAGGGGTTTGTTTAAAAGTTTTTACCGTCACTCCCAAAAAACCAAATTCTGCTTTAAGAAAAGTAGCCAGAGTGAGATTGACCAATGGAATGGAGGTTACGGCTTACATTCCGGGCGTAGGCCATAATTTACAAGAACACTCGATGGTTTTGCTTCGCGGCGGAAGGGTAAAGGATTTGCCGGGAGTGAGATATCATATCGTCAGAGGCGTGTTAGATGTAGGGGGTGTTGAGGGACGTAAAAAGAAAAGAAGTAAGTATGGAGCAAAAAAAGAGAAATAATCCACTAATATGAAAAGAAAGAAAAAAATTAAAAGAATTCCTCAACCTGATATCGTTTATAACAATGTAATGGTTGCCAAACTTATCAATCAGGTGATGAGACGTGGCAAGAAAACCATAGCCAGAAAAATTGTTTATGGCGCTTTTGATATTATAAAGGAAAAAACAAACCAGAGTCCATTGGAGATTTTTGAGAAGGCAATTAAAAACACGTCGCCTTTGTTGGAAATAAAGCCCAAAAGGGTTGGCGGAGCAACTTATCAGGTGCCGAGAGAAGTAAAGGGGGACAGGATGGTAACTTTGGCTATGCGTTGGATGATTGAGGCAGCAAAATCAAAAAAAGGAAAACCAATGAAAGAAAAATTAGGCGAAGAATTAATTTTAGCCTCAAAAAACGAGGGATCGGCTGTTAAGAAAAAGGAAAATACCCATCGAATGGCAGAAGCAAATCGCGCCTTCGCGCATTTTGCCTGGTAAAACGTAAATTATCTTAATTATGCCCAGACTTTATCCTATTGAAAGATATCGCGATATTGGAATTATTGCCCATATAGATGCAGGGAAAACAACCGTTACTGAACGGGTGCTTTTCTATACCGGAATTTCCCACAAAATCGGAGAAGTTCACGATGGTAAAGCAATTATGGATTGGATGGTTCAGGAAAAAGAAAGGGGTATTACTATCACAGCTGCTGCCACTACTTGTTTTTGGGCGCCGATTAACGTCAGCGCGCAGAAAGATACAGATAGAGACGAGAAACAACGCAAAAAAGAAGGGAATGAGTATCGGATAAACATTATTGATACGCCAGGCCATATTGATTTTACTGTTGAAGTTCAAAGATCTTTGAGAGTTTTGGATGGAGCGGTAGTAGTTTTTGATGGAGTGGCAGGGGTAGAACCTCAATCCGAAACAGTTTGGCGCCAGGCAGACAAATTTCATGTTCCCAGGATCTGCTTTATAAATAAATTGGACAGAATGGGAGTTTCCTTTGAAAAAAGCCTGGAATCTATTTGGCAAAAATTATCTCCTTCGGCCTTAGCCCTTCAGTTACCCCTGGGCGAAGAAGAAAATTTTGAGGGAATAATTGATTTATTAGAAATGAAAGCGATAATCTTTGAAGGAGATTTTGGTCAAATTGTTAAAAAAGAAGAAATTCCCCAAAATTTCTTAGCCAAAGCAAAAGAATGGAGAGAAAAGTTGATTGAGAAAGTAGCTGCCGAAGATCAAGTTTTATTGGAAAGATATTTAGCCGGACATGAGATTTCAATTGAAGAATTAAGAAAAACCTTAAGAAAAGCAACTATTGATAATAAGCTTATTCCGGTTTTTTGCGGTTCAGCCCTAAAAAATAAAGGGATTCAGCCGATGTTGGATGGGATAGTTTTTTATCTTCCCAATCCCATGGATCTTCCTTCGGTCAAAGGCACGGATCCAAAAACTGGTAAAACTATTGATAGAGAGCCATCGGACGATAAACCATTTTCTGCCTTAGCTTTTAAGATTGCCACCGATCCTTACGTTGGCACTTTAACTTATTTTAGAGTTTATTCCGGTTCTCTAAATCGAGGATCTTATGTTTTAAATACGACAACCGGTGAAAAAGAAAGGATCGGCAGAATTTTAAGAATGCATGCTCAAGATCGAGAAGAAGTAAAAGAAGTTTTTGCCGGAGATATCGCCGCCACCGTCGGGTTAAAAAATACTTCTACCGGTCACACCCTTTGCGACGAAAATCATCCAATTGTACTTGAAAAAATTATTTTCCCCGAGCCAGTTATTTCAATTAGGATTGAACCCAAAACAAAGGCAGATCAGGAAAAAATAGGTGCAGCTCTTAAGCGATTAATGGATGAGGACCCGACCTTCAGGGTAAAAGGAGATTTAGAGACTGGCGAGACAATTATTTCTGGCATGGGAGAGTTGCATTTGGATATTATTGCTGATAGGTTAAAAAGAGAGTTTAAAGTAGAAGCAAACATTGGCAGACCTCAAGTTGCTTATAAGGAAACTATCAAGGAGACGGCCGAAGCCGAAGGAAAATATATTAGACAATCTGGTGGTCGAGGTCAGTATGGCCATGTTTTTTTAAGAGTCTCTCCAAAAGAAAGAGGCGCAGGATTTGAGTTTATTGATGAGATTAAAGGTGGAATCATCCCCAGAGAATTTATTCCAGCAGTTAAAAAAGGTATAAAAGAAGCGATGGATAAGGGAATTCTGGCAGGTTATCCAATAGTTGATTTGTCTGTTGCTCTTTACGACGGATCTTTTCACGAAGTTGACTCTTCGGAAATAGCTTTTAAAATTGCTGGCTCCATGGCTTTTCAGGCAGCAGCTAAAAGATCAAAACCAGTGTTATTGGAGCCGATTATGAAATTAGAAGTTATTGTTCCTTCAGAATTTTTTGGCGATGTCATCGGAGATTTGTCAGCCAAGAGAGGAAGAATTGAAGAAACAAAAGATAGATTGCAAATGAAAGTAATTGATGCTAAAGTATCTTTGGCAGAAATGTTTGGCTATGCAACTTCGCTTCGCTCGTTGACAGAAGGCAGAGGAACATTTACTATGGAATTTGATTGTTATGAAGAAGTTCCTTCAAATATTGCTCAAGAAATTATTGATGGCAAAAGAAGGTAGAGGCGAAGAGAACTTCGTCCTCTTCTTTCACCTTCGCTTCCATAAATGGAAGCTCGGTAGTTAATTAACATTGACAAAGTTTAAAGGTTCAATAAAATAATAATATAAATCAGCTTCTTAGCTACAAACTAATAAGCTAAAAATTATGGCAGAAAAAGAAAAATTTTTGAGGGAAAAACCTCACCTTAATGTCGGTTCTATTGGTCATGTTGACCATGGAAAAACCACTTTAACCGCTGCAGTTCTTAAAGCTCAAAAATTGGCAGGGTTTAAAGCAACGGAAAAAACCATAGACCAAATTGATTCGGCTCCTGAAGAAAAAGCTCGAGGGCTGACAATTAATGTTACCCATGTTGAGTTTGAATCAGAGAAAAGGCATTATGCTTGGATTGATTGTCCGGGACACGCTGACTATATTAAAAATATGATTACGGGAGCGGCTCAAATGGATGGAGCAATTTTGGTTGTTTCAGCCCCGGATGGGCCCATGCCCCAAACAAGAGAACATATTCTTTTGGCTCGTCAGGTTGGATTGCCATCAATTGTCGTATTTCTAAACAAATGTGATGCAGTTGATGACCCGGAGATTATCACTTTAGTTGAATCTGAAGTGAGAGAATTATTAAAGAAGTACGGTTTTCCGGGAGATGAAACAACAATAATTAAAGGTTCTGCTCTTAAGGCTTTGGAAGCGACTTCTATTGAAGATGAAGCAATAAAACCTATTTTAGAATTAATTAAAGCAATAGACGAACATATCCCGGAACCCATCAGAGAGAAAGATAAACCCTTCTTAATGGCTATTGAGGATGTATTTTCCATTGCGGGAAGAGGAACCGTGGCTACTGGACGCATTGAGCGAGGAGTAATTCGTCAAAATGAAGAAATAGAATTGGTCGGAATCAAACCGACAACAAAAATGATTGCTGTCAGCATCGAAATGTTTAATAAAATTCTAGACGAAGGAATAGCCGGAGATAATGTTGGTATTTTGCTTAGGGGGTTGAAGAAAGAAGATGTTGAAAGAGGACAAGTTTTAGCTAAACCGGGTTCTATAACTCCCCATACTGAATTTGAAAGCGAGGTTTATATTTTAACTAAAGAAGAAGGCGGTCGCCACACACCTTTCTTTACCGGATATAAACCCCAGCTTTATTTTAGAACCACAGATATAACTGGCGAAGTAACCTTACCAGAGGGTACGGAGATGGTTATGCCTGGGGACACCGTAAATTTGAAAATGAAATTATTAGCTCCCATTGCTATGGAAGAAAAGCAAAGGTTTGCTATTCGTGAGGGAGGAAAGACAGTAGGGGCCGGAGTAGTGACAAAAGTTGTTAAATGAGAATTTATTCACCCGAATTATAATGAAAATTATAATGAAGGGGCGGAGAAGAGATTTATCTCTTTGACTAAGATGCCAAAAAAGAAAGTTGTTGCCACCGAAGAAGAAGTAAAATCAAAGATTAGAATTAAACTAAGATCTTTTGACCACAAAGTGATTGATAGTTCTGCTCGTCAAATTATCGAGGTAGTTTTGAGGTATGGGGCCGAAATATTGGGCCCGGTTCCTTTACCTACAGAGATTCATAAATACACTGTCAATCGGTCTTCTTTTGTCCACAAAGATGCAAGAGAGCAGTTCGAAATGAGAGTTCATAAAAGATTAATTGATATATTAAATCCCAACCAAAAAGTAATTGATGCTCTGATGAATTTGAATTTGCCAGCTGGCGTTGACATTGAGATTAAAATGTAGATACACGAGACAACGCGAAACAGAAGTCGAAGAAGATTTCTTCTTCTTAACCTTAGCTGAAGTTTCGGTAAGTGAATTTACACGGATAAATTTTTAATATATAATTAAAATGTTAAAATTGGAATTTTTAAAAAGATAAATAATTTGAATAGCCACAAGGTCCGAAGCCGGGCTATTGCCCGGTTTTCAATTACCGAGCTTCCGAAGGAAGCGAAGGTGGAGAAGAGAACGAAGTTCTCTTCGATAAAGTAAAATGATGAAGTTTCTTTTAGGTCAAAAGTTAGGCATGTCTCAGGTGTTCGATGAAAAAGGAAAGAGAATTCCCGTAACTTTAGTTGAGGCAGGGCCTTGCGTAGTCACTCAGGTAAAAACCAAAGAGAAAGACGGATATCAAGCCATTCAGCTCGGCTTTAAAAAAATTGAGAAAGAAAAGAAAATTAAAAAACCAATGCGGAAAAAACCTTTTCGTTGGCTGAGAGAATTCAAGAATGGAGAATATAAATTAGGAGACCAAATTGATGTATCAGTTTTTCAAGAAGGAAAAAAGGTAAAAGTTTCAGGGATTTCCAAAGGAAAAGGTTTTCAGGGAGCGGTAAAAAGATGGGGATTTAAAGGAAGAGCATCAGCTACTCATGGAACAAAACACGAGCATCGAACCCTGGGATCTATTGGAAGTTCTTTTCCAGAGAGAGTTATAAAAGGAAAAAAAATGCCAGGCCGGATGGGAAACGAAAGAACAACAGTTAAAAATTTAGAAATTGTTAAGATTGATAAAGAGAATAATTTATTGGCAGTGAAAGGAGCAGTGCCGGGAGTGAAGGGAACGCTTTTGGAAATTAGAGGTTAGAAATATGAAATACGTTGTTTACAACCAACAAGGTAAAGAAATCAGCCAGACCTTATTGCCCAAGGAAATTTTTGACGTAAAAATAAATTCTGATTTAGTTCATCAGGTAGCAATCAGTCAAATGTCAAATCAAAGAATAGTGGTGGCTCAGACAAAAGACAGAGGAGAAGTTAGGGGAGGAGGAAGAAAACCGTGGCGTCAGAAGGGAACAGGCAGGGCCCGGCACGGTTCACGACGTTCGCCTTTATGGCGGGGAGGCGGCGTGACCTTCGGGCCAACAAAAGACAGAGTTTTTAAGAAAAAAATAAATAAAAAAATGAAGAAAAAAGCCCTGTTTATGATTTTGTCAGGAAAAGTTAAAAACAATTTATTAATTCTCTTGGATAAAATAAAATTAGAGAAGTCCAAAACAAAAGAAATTTCAGAAATTTTGGGAAAACTTCCCTGTAAAGAAAAGAGCTCTTTGATTGTTCTTCCCGGCATGGATAAAAACCTGATTTTAGCTGCTAGAAATTTACAGAATGCGGGAATTATGCAGGCTAAAGATTTGAACACCTTAGATCTGCTTCGGTTTAAATATTTGGTTATGCCCAAAGAAGCTATTAAAACAATTAAAGAAACATTTTTAACCGAGCTTCCGAAGGAAGCGAAGGTAAGAAAGAGTGCAAAGAAAGATATTTCTTCTTTCGTCTCGTCTTCGACTCGACGAACGAAGTTCTCTTTCGACAAATAATATGGCAATTTTGGATATCTTTAGAAAAAAGAAGAAGAAAAAAAAACCTATCGCTTTTGACTCAGCCTCCCGAGCGATAGCGAAGGGGGAAGAAGAAGATTTATCTTCTTCGCCCTCCATAGCTAAAGGTACTTTAACGAAGGAGGCAGCTATGGCAGACGAGAATGAAAAACCGAAAAGGAGGGTTGAAGAGAAAGAAACCGAAGAAAAGAAAAAAGTTGAAAAGGAAAGTCCAAAATTAAAATCAGAAGTAAGATTTGGACAAAGTTATAAGATTTTAAAAGGCCCCCACATTACGGAAAAAGCCGGGGATTTGACAGAAAAGAATCAATATGTTTTCAAGATTTTCCCGAGAGCTAATAAGATAGGAGTAAAAAAAGCGATAGAAGACACTTATGGAGTTGATGTTGTGTCAATAAAGATTATTAACGTCCCCAAAAAGAAAAGAAGATTGGGCAAGATTCAGGGGACAAGGCCTGGTTACAAAAAAGCGATTGTTAAAATAAAAAAAGGACAGAAAATCGAGGTGCTGCCGAGATAAAATTTAAAAACCAAAATGCAAAAGTCAAAATTACAATTCAAAAGTCAAAAGTTATTAACTAAGAAAAAGCCAGAAAAAAGATTACTTTTGTTTTTTAAAAAAAGAGCTGGTCGGGCTCGCTCTGGCAGAATTACCGTTCGTCATAAAGGGGGCGGCGTTAAACGCCTTTATAGAATTATTGATTTTGGCCAAGAAAAATTAAATATACGGGCTAAGGTAAAAGCCATTGAATACGACCCCAATCGAACTTCTTTTATTTGTCTTTTAGAATATGAAGATGGCAAAAAAAGATACCAGATTTGCCCTCAGGAATTAAAAGTCGGAGATACTATAATCTGCGCAGAAAAAACTGAAGTGAAAATAGGAAATAGAATGAAATTAAAAAATATTCCAGTAGGAACACAGGTTTATAATATTGAAATTGAACAAGGTCGAGGAGGAAAATTAGTAAGAGGAGCAGGAACCTCAAGCAGAATTATAGCTCAGGAAGGAAGATACACTCATTTAGTTTTTCCTTCTTCTGAGGTAAGAAAAATTTTTGGTGAGTGTTATGCTTCAATAGGTCAAGTTTCTTTTCCTGAACACAAATTTATTGAAATAGGAAAAGCGGGTAGGACACGACTTAAAGGTATAAGACCACGAGTTCGAGGTTCAGCTATGAATCCTCCGGATCATCCTCACGGTGGAGGAGAAGGAAGATCTCCAATTGGTATGAAACATCCCAAAACTCCTTGGGGAAAACCTGCCTTAGGACCAAAAACCAGGAAGAATAAATGGACGAATAAATTAATTATTCAAAGAAGAAAAAAGAAAAAGAAATAATATGCCAAGGTCATTAAAGAAAGGTCCATATATAGATGAAAAATTGCTGGAGAAAGTAAAGAAAGCAAAGTCAGGTGAAATTATTAAAACCTGGTCAAGAAGGTCGACCATTACACCAGAAATGGTTGGTTTTGTCTTCGGCGTTCATAATGGAAAAGAATTTATTAAGGTTCAAGCGACAGAAGATATGGTTGGTCATAAACTTGGCGAATTTGCTCCAACAACTAAATTTGGACGACACGGTGGAAGGATGCAGAGGGAGTTGGAAGCAAAAGCCTCTGAAAAAGAAGCTATAAAAACGACAGAATAATGTTATTGAAATTTATGCCAGTTACCGCAAAATTAAATTATTTAAGAATAGCTCCCCGAAAAGTAAGATTAGTTGCGGATTTGGTTAGAGGAAAATCAGTCAAAGAGGTTCAATCTATTTTGAATTTTACCGTTAAAAAATCAGCAACACCTTTATTGAAACTTTTAAATCAAGCCGTTGACTCAGCTATTAATAATTTTCAGTTAAACCCAGATAATTTATATATTTCCAAAATTACTGTAGACGAGGGACCAAAATAT
>Ga0307378_10012659_pt1 | contig 10748 bp, 17 predicted proteins | sample UN1MG_FD_202238 | JGI IMG/M metagenome (GOLD analysis project Ga0307378, IMG submission 202238) | Soil microbial communities from Risofladan, Vaasa, Finland - UN-1 | ecosystem: Environmental > Terrestrial > Soil > Coastal area > Acid sulfate soil | place: Finland: Risofladan, Vaasa | collected...
TTCCCGGTCTTGGTGGAGGAGATGCAAACGAAGCGTGGGACAAAATATCCCTTACTCATAGTTTAGACAAGGCAAATACAATATTCCACGGACTTATTTACGCCGCAAAAATATGTTCTAACCAACTCACTACATCAGATATTTTCAATTCTACACTGTCTGAATATAACTTTCCAGAAGATGCTTTAATGGAATCTGATATTAAAGATTTCTTGGAGAACTGGATGACCGCAGAAGAGATGGGTGAAGATGGGGAAAATATTGACCAACTACTAGATCAAATAATTAAAACTCCTAAAGAAAAATATGATTTTCTAACTAGATTAGAAGCTATTCTTAATACTCAGATGGAAAATTACGACATGTCGTTTACGGGACCACCTGTTGGGTTAACTGTGCCTTTTGAAACCTTTTGCCAATTAAATCCTAAAAACATTGCAATCTTAAAAATGCAAGTCCGTAAAGGGGCTCCGTATCAGCATGTGCCACAAGAACTTGAGCTTAGATTAAACCCAGATGATGTTCGTCTTTCTGATGATGCAATCGTGGAAACGGTCTAACTCTTGACGATTAGGTCCGTGAAAACAATTGTTCCATCTCATCTGGCCTCATCCATAGAATTAACTTATTAACCAACTCAATGGCTTCCATATCACCCACATGCTCTCGTTCCTTAGAGCCACATACGGGACATTTAATAGTCATACCAGCCGATACAGCATAATGTCGGTTGACACAGGAATCACACTTATAGATGAAGATCATTTTACTCCCTCAGGTTTGTAATGAGGCTCTTCCCCACAAAACACGGTCTCAACCTTATTCAGTGCAGTACCAAGGTCTGTAATCTTAACTTCTTCAATCACAGTCCTTTCGACAGGACCCATTGGGCGATGTTTTTCTGGAATCTTTGCCATCTGTTCAGTAGTAAGATCAACCAACTTCTTTACTCTCCTGATGAATGTCCCGTACTTAAAGAAGTCAGGGTAGTCGTTGAAAATAATACCCTTTTTTTTCAACATCTCTACCAGTTCTGTATTGTTCTTGTCCTGACATTCTTTGTGAGAGAAGACGCTTCGTGCCGCTCCTTGAACGGCGTTCCTTAAAGCATCCTTCTGTCTCCAAACCAACGTGTTTGCAGCTTCCATTTCATTTGGAACATTCCAGACTCGGCAATCAAAGAGAGCCGATTTGTCAGGAATTTTCCCCTTCAAAGCAGAAACCGCATATTCGTTAAAAATAGCAGCGGCGTAACCAGCCAGTACCGATACTATTTTCTGAATTTTACCATCAAAGTAGACCTGACTTTCGTAGGTTGGCTGATGCAAAACAAGACTGATCTCGTCAGATTGGGTATAACCCATGGACGCATTGGTCTCATCAACCAATAATTTAGTCACGGTAACCATGATGCCAGACATCTGAACATCAAATGGCTTGTCTAGTTTCGATGTATACCGACTGAAACTCCGACCATCCAGCCGTATACAAACGGGAAGCAAAGGCATTAGACGCCTGCCAGCTTCCGCAGACTCAAAAACCTTCATACGATCACCGAGTTCATCTTGCATTTCAAGTCCTCCTCGATACATAGCTTACCATTGAAAACAGTCATGTCAAATCATTTGACAAAAATCCTTTAGGTGATATACTTTCGAAGAGTAAAAGAGTAGACAACCAAAGCAAGGAGGAAAGAATGATTACTATAAATCGAGAAGAATGCAAGAAGTGGAGAGCACAGCAACCATGCGGGTTAGGAGGGCAAGATAATATCCCTTTGGCTGAGTCATTTATAGTTCTGGAAAACAACAAAGAAGGAATTGTTCTTAGATCCCTGATTAATGTTGATTCCGGATGGGAATGGCCATACTACATAGAAATTGACGGAGTTAAGTGGAGATTCGCTAGCCACCTCGACTGTGCATCTAATGGGAGAAGGATTACAGGACTGGCTCAGTATCATAAAAATGACTGATTTTACAAACCCCAAAAATAGGGTAGAGTTAGATTGGGAGGCAGATAAATGCACTACGATGAAGCCCTAAAACATTGCATCTTCCGTTTCGTGGGTGGAAGTCACGGATACGGAACGAATTTACCTACTAGCGACGAAGATGTCAGGGGAGTCTTTATCGCCCCTCTAAGGATGGCTTTCGAGCTTTTCCAAACCAGCTTCGTTGGTCAGGGAAACCTTGGTGATAAACTGAGCAATACCGCCCATGCCCTAGAGGATGGCGATGTCCCTACCGCTATCGAGTGTTTGCGGCAAGCAAGGGAACTTGATCAAGGAGATTTGAATCTCGCTGTCGGCACCGTTCAAAAAACTGGTTCTGATGAAGAATTACAAGAACTAAGGAAATTCATGAAGTTGGCGGCAGATAGCAACCCCAATATTATTGAATTTCTCAGTATTGAGAGACTCATTATTCATGAAACTCCGGTTTGGAAAAAGATCAGAGAGAAGAGGGATTTGTTCCTTTCGAAGAAAGCAAAATTTACGTTCAGCGGCTACGCGATAAGCCAGCTTAAGAGAATTAAGGTCCACCGTGGCTACCTTCTTAATCCGCCCAAAGGTAAACCCATGCGGACGGACTTCAAACTTCCTGAGGGGAGTGCCATCCCAAGGGAAAGCCAGAATGCAATCCTGAGTATCCCTGATGAATATATCAGCGATACCGCCAAAGATACAGTTCGCAGGGAAAAGTCTTATCAGCAAGCCCTGTCTGATTGGAATTCCTACTGCAAATGGCAGAGGGATCGAAATCCCAAGAGGCAAGATATTGAAGCCAAATATGGTTATGACTGTAAGCATGCTATGCATTTAGTCAGACTGGTTCGCATGGCCAAAGAAATCCTCAAAGAAGGTGTTGTTCGTGTCTTCCGTCCAGATGCAGACGAACTCAATGAAATTCGTAATGGTCAATGGCCTTACGAGAAATTGGAAGAATATGCCATCTCTTCCGATGCAGAGCTAGATGTGCTTTACAAAGAATCCAAGTTAAGAGATAAGCCCGACCATAAGCGAATCGCAGAGTTGTATAAAGAGATCTGTGAGGAACATTACGGGATCAAAATCAATGAGGTTCAGACTATTTGAGCAGAAAGACTTTGGAAAGACAGACGGTTACTGTGCTTACGAAGGTGGAGAAGGATTAATATATCCACCTGAATTCTGGGAAAGCCATGAGTCTTATCAAAGAAGATTAGCACAATTCCCAGAAGGCTGCTGGGCTTGCGTCAACGACAAAGATGAAGTTCTCGGGTACATGTTCTGCCATCCTTGGGATGACACTTATGCCCCCTTAGATTGTAGAAACCTTGAAATACCTAAAAACCCAACCTGCCTCTATATCCATGATATCGCCGTTATCCCTGCATGGCGAAGAAAAGGAATTGCGGCAACGTTCATTGATATGGCAAAGCAGATAGCCGTAAAACACGGTTTTAAAAAACTTAAGGGAGTTTCAGTTCTTGGAAGTTTAACACATTGGCAAAAGTGCGGTTTCATAGCGGTGGAAGAGATCCCATATGGTGAAAACCACACGGGAACCATTATAGAGTTTTCTGTTTGACTCCCTTCCACTCTATGGCATACTCCCACAGTGGAGGAAGTAAAATGCCTAAGAACAGAAAGCCTCTATTTAAGCCGGTCAAACCGGTTAAAAATAGGAAGGTTAAAATCCGTAAAAATAGTTTCGATACTAGAACAGTTTTGATCCCTCATGACCTTGTTCCGTGTGGACCGGCTTTTGCATATGACGAAGTACGGAAAGAAGTTGTCAATGTGACTGTTAATGGATATCACAGCGAGTTAATTGAAGGAGAGGGTGGTTATTTCTACATGCGTCTTTATGGTTATAGATGTAGGGAATACTATACTCCAAATTATGAAGAGACTTGGGGATTCTGGCCCCCTGAAAGTGTTTTCAAAACAAAGGAACATGGCGAAGAAGAAACTAAGTTCACAGCCGTCGATCTTCCAAATGAAGTTTACCAGAAGGCATTGGGTGTTGATGAAGATGGCGAGAGAATAAGAGTAAATGAAGTTCAGAAAGAAGGAGAGGAAGACGAAGAAGAAAGTTTAGAAAATTGCGAACTTCCTATTTGCTGTGCGAACCTTTCTAAAGTACGAGACCAATTGATCAGATGCATGAAGCGGAAAGGCCTTGAGAAATGGAGAATAGATTTGATTAAGGATTACCTCAAATCCTCCCATCCGGATTGCCTCAAACAAGGGGAAAGGTCCGAATGCCCTAATTTAGATAAAATTTTGCAAGCCTTGGGAATCCTAAAGTCCGTATAATAACTCTCTGGAACTTTTGAGGGTTAGTAAAATGACACTTTTTGAAAACGGCGAATCACAAAAAAGCGACAGCGGATTTGTTGTTAAAATTCCTCCCGGTAAAGAAATTTACCTAGTCAAAGTAGGAAGTCCTGACCGTCCTGCTTCTATGAACGACATTGAAGATATGAAAAAGTTAATAGAAGAAGCCTTTTTGACAGATGGCGGGAAAGCAATAGTTACCCATCATAATGTAACCATTGATAGAATTGCCTAATGCGTTATACTGTAAATGTAATAACCCAGTGCTGCAATCGTTAACGGAATCCCTGCCCATAATACGCTATGGCTCACCACATAATATCCAAATATATTCAGACCAACACATAGAGCCAAAAGAGCAAGGCCTTTCAGTGTGATGAAGATGACTGCTATTAAAGCTATAAAGTTAATAAATTGACCCATTTGTTTTACCCCTTATTCCCAAATTACCATCAAGACCTGAGAAACCAGACGGTCCACGAAGGCTACCGAAACCTGAACTACCGGACCAACCAGATGTTCCAACACCAGAGTACCCAGAAACACCACTGGGAGACGAATAACCTGAGAAACCGCTAATTCCATAAGACACAAATATCCCCGAATAATTTTCAACCTTTGCATCTCCATGTCCACGGGAAATACCATCGGCGTTTACATGGCTTCTTGACTGGAACAGCCGGAGCAGCCGGAACAGCCGGAGCAGCCGCTACCGACTCACCCCAAAAAGGGATGTCTATCAGACTACCCTCCGCTTGAGGTTCCTGAGAATAATAATTGGCTTTTAAATCAATTGCCGCTCCAGCAACAACATCTTTAAAAGGTTTATCTTTCATTTTTTCCAAGTTCTTGAAGAAATAATAACTCATTGCCCCGCAAGGTCTTCCATTAATTACGGTGTCAGCAGAAGTCTGGTCACTACGACAACCAGAAACAAAACCAACATTAAGTTTTTGGGAATCTCTCGTCGTTATGAGGTTTTTCTTATAAGCAACCTTAATTCTCCAAAGGATATCTTCGGGAGGCTTCATGAATCTTGGAATTTGAATTGGAGGATTATGGAAGTTCCTGTCCTTTGTTGTTAATCCACCTGAATGACAACTATCATTGCACCAATTGAACTTAACACCTTCTGGGATGTTTTTGAGGATTTCCCATAATTCGAAATCAGTGATATAGTGATCTGGGTCCCATGCCATATCTACTGGGCAAATAATTTCAGAAAGACCATCAACTTCTCCGCTACCACTTCTGGCGGCAACTTGGCTCCCATGACCAGAAAAATGCCAGAATAGTCTATCACCGGCTTTTACCCCATCAACAAGCCAATTGAGTCTTTCAATGATAGCTTGTTTTGTGGCTCGTTCGTCTACGAGCAAACGAATATTATCCTCGTTAACCTGATAATTCTTTGAAATGAATTCAGATGCATCTAGGACATCATTTACACAACCAGCCAAAGGAGCGTTTGGGTACTTATTAATACCAGTAGCAAATACTTTATACATGGTTCAATCCTCCTAAAACCTAATTATGTTTTCTGAGATGAGTAATCTGAATCCTGCCTAATACTAAAAGGTATTATCTTCAATAATCAAGAATATGATTACTAGAATTGAAGGAGACTAAAATGAAGATTACGAAGTCTGGAGAAATTAGCGAGGAATTTACCAAATCTCTAAAAGCACAATTTGTAAAACAACCTATAGATTTATCAGATTTTTCTGATAGAGATTTAGGTCCAGCATATACACCGGAAGAAGAAGAAGATGCCTTGCTGGGTGAAGAAGAAATTGATGAAAATTATGCCTATAAAGATGGTTATAAAGATGGATTACGTGGACTCGATACGGCTAACAATCCTTATCGCTCCGACACTGAATCTGGAAAGAAAAAATTTGATGAATGGATGAAGGGCTTTAATGATGCAAGACAAAGTAAGGCAAAATCCAATATCATTTAATCTTTACCTTATTCCCATCGGCTTTATCCTTTTTGTGGTAGATCCTATTGTACTCCTCAATTAGCTTCACTCGCTTACGGTTAAGATTATCCCACATCCTCATTTCTTCCCCAATATCTTCTCTGTCACATGGAATTCTACCAATAACATATTTAGACCTAATCTCTGCCATCACGTCCAGAATCCGGCAATATGAGGCGAAATCCGGAGGCCATTCCCCTGCCGGATCATGCCGGATTCACTCTCGTCTAGAACCATGAAAATTTCAGATAACAAATTTCTCCTATTGATGATTTCACTCATCTCTTTTTTGGAATAATAGTGGATATAGATCACACATAAGCAGGTAACTGCAATAATAATCAGACATTCTTCCATACCAACATCATACAAAACTAAAGCAATTAGCTCTTCGCTTCTTTTTTCATGATGGGACCTTTGCCATCGGCCCATTGACGCAAATCATCTTCATGGAACCAGCCATAATTATGAATATCTTGCTCGTAAGGATTGAGCCAATAGACAATTTTCCCCGAAGACTCTCTTTCGGGTGCTAACGCAAAATATCTCAGCCCCTTCTCTTCCAGAAATTCCCTGATCCCTGAAGTCTGAACTTCTTTTTCTATTTCAAACCTCTCCTTATCAACAGCAGCCATTTTCTCAACCATATTGGAAGGAAGACGAGGGATAATAACAATTACTAAACCCGCATTAAGGAAAACTCCTCCCCCACCAACCCATATAGCCGCTTCTTTGTTTTTTATGGCAGAGTAAAGCTCTTTAAGTTGTTCCTCACCATGAGGATAGGTTGCCGAAACTGCAAAAGACTTTTCGTCCCATGCTGCTCCATAAACATTGTCTTTGTCGTTTTTTAAAAGAGATTTAGATGGAGCAAAATGCCCAATCATATAATTACTAATTTTTTTCTCGCCATAAAGATTAGCGTAAAACAAATAAGACATTTCAGAAGACTGATTTACCGCAGTCTTAAAAGTGAATTTACTTTTGAATTCCAGATCTTTGGGAACATTCGTTACCCTTCGATTCTCAACCCCAAATTGGGCAGGGTCCAAACCAATACCGAAAGCGTGTTTAAGCCCCTTTATCCCCCATTCATGTTCTGCACAGAAATCGGCTCCCAGATTAAAGCCGTAAAAACGACCTTTATCTATGAGTACTTCCCCCTCAAAACTTCGCCTCATACCCATGTTTGTTCCTCCGGAAGGATCATATCACAGATTTTTGTGTTGTCAAAAAAAGTGCCGCCCCCCTTCGTTCACCCTTAGGGGGGCGGCTAGATGCTTGTTAGGCATTTTAGTGGCATTACCAATACAAATAGGCAATCGCGTAGCTTTTTAAACTTCAAGACTCTGCTCTACCTCTGAGCTACTCCCTCTAAAATTTGGTGAGGGAGGTGGGATTCGAACCCACGACCGAGCCTGTAAAAAAAAGCCACCAGCCAATTTGTGCGGACCACTAGAAAAAGCTTAGCAGTACACCAAAATGTTTGACAACAACCAAAGGGGTATTTGTCTCTGCCTCTGCCATTGGGCTACTCGCTCCTTAAATTCTGGTGAGCGAGGTTGGGGTCGAACCAACGCTTTTAAGACAGTACCCTGAAAAGTCTAAGCTTAACTGCTAGGTTTTCTTTCCAAAACTCCCTAATGGGTTAATTGTTTTGGAAAGATTTTAATCTGCGTGTATGAAGTCGAAGATCGCCTTTCCTACCTCCACTTTTTCTGTCTCGACCAGATTAGCGTCCATCCTAGCCGCTTTCACGGTCTCGATCAGTTGGTCAATCTTCGCAAGGTATCGGGCTTTCTGCTCTGGATGGAGAGCCCCGCTAACAGTCGTCGTCTCAAAGGTGCCGATTGTCTGATCTTCGACAACCTTCTCAATCTGTGCTGCATGCTTCTCTGTGGCTTTCGACAGTTCCACACCCTTCGTTACCTTCGCAGTCCGGAACGTCTTAATCGGACCATTAATGTACTTGTCCTTGTGTTCAGAACTTCTAGCCCACTGCACGGACATGTCCAAGGTGGGAGCCGCATCGTAAATATTGCGAATTTCCCTTAATCGCTTTTCCAACGCTAATAAACAGGTAGCCGGAACACCCGGAATCGTGACTCTACCGATTACAAGGTCCGCACAGGCTTTCTGATTGGCCTTGTCCTTGGTAGCCATGTGGTCAAGCATTTCAATGATGGGCTTGGCATTCCAAGCCAAACGATCATTGACCGTCGTAACCAATTCCTTCCTCTCTTCAGGAAGAGGCTCACCATTTTCCGCTAATGGGACGTATTTCTTGAAGCGACCGAAAAACAAATCGCCACCACGGAAAGTCTTCAGAGTTTCCGCCATGATCTTTGTTGCGCCGGTCTTCTTTTCGTTTTCACCGGCAAGATGCTTGAAAAGCTTAGGCATTGGCTATTCTCCTTTTTCTTTGGCCTAAGAGGACTATAGTCGGAATTGATAATATATCAACAAGTTTTTATTAATTTATGAAAATGTGTTAACGAGTCTCAGCTTCAACCATCAAACGACTCTGATCTACGTAGCAATTATAAACCTTGGCCGAATATGGTCCTTTTGCATCCCTTAACTCGACCACTTGCTTTTCAAGCAGTTTATCCCGAAGACGAATTAAGGCTTCCTTCGTAAAAAAGTCACCATTAGCGTTGGGCTCTCCGCATTGGGCAAAGACAAAGAGTAAGGCCATTAAAAGTCCTCCTCGTTATTAGAGTTATACTGCCTTGGGGCTCCCAAAAGGAAGGTAAATGCTAAGTCCTTACTGAATATAACCTTACAGGAAGGCCTCATGGTGCTTTGACAACCAAGAAATATGTGATATAGTGCAAGTAGAAAGGAAGTGACTTATGGACATTCCTAAACTGGTAGATGACCTAGGCTTGAACTCGGAAGAAATGATCCTCTTCAAAGCAATCCTTAAATTTAATAATGTTAGCGAAGATATGATTCGGGAAAATTTTGCCATCTACAGGAAGTTTAAAGAGTGGGAAAAGAAATACCCAGACGCATACCCTCTCCTAAAGAAGGTAAATCCTGCGTGGGCTGACAATTACTGGTTTGCTATCCAATGGTGGTGGGATGAATACTGCGAGAAACGCAAGAAATTTGCGTCTCCTGATGGGGAACAACTCTTCGCTGAACTAAGGAACTACAAACCTTAGAATCTCGACGGCATAGGTCTAGCCACTGGTGCTGGTTTTTCTGGAACCCTTGGAGCAAGATTCAACGTTTCCTGTTCCTTCGCTGCATCCCAATCAATGTTTCTCGTATCCTTCGTGTGAGGAGCCTTCGGATTCGAAAGCCTGTTCACCTGAAGAACTTCATTGATAAGAGGCTTGATATCTTCATCCACCAAAAGCTGTCTCGGAAGTTTAAAAACACTCAAAAGCCCCGGATTAGCTCCACCACCCTTAAGTGCATTCATCATATCAATAGATGTAAGACTCTTTCCCTTCGAAATATTAATTAAAGCCTTCATCAATTTCTGCCTGATATCTGGATCAAGTCTAGCAATCTCTTCCTTGAGGACAGCCTGAATAATTTTAGAAAAAGCCTCGCCAGTCACAGGAACTTTGGCTTCCACAATGTTCGCCACAAGCATTGTTGCGAATTTGTCAATAGCAGCAAACTTGCAATTGAGTCCAACCCATTTCTGCATCTGTTCTTTTGTCATTTTAGTCTCTTCCTGTTCTTTTTTAGCTTTTTCTTTCCAAGTCTGTTTGGATTTGCTTCTACCACGGGCTCTGTCTTCTTTGGCTTCCTGATGGGTTTGCCATCTGGAAACTCGACTGTCCCTGCTTTTTCGGGGCATTGACTCTTCACGTCCGCTCATAGTAGCCTCCAAATGATATCTCCCTATAAATTCAATTTACAGGAAGACCTTCCTTTAATATTTACGTAAAATCAATTCCTAGTCCTTCTCGTACTCTTCTATTGCTTCCTGCTCTATAGCTCTCACTATCGGCTCAGGATCACAACCATACCACGAACAACAATTAACGCACCCAAACTCCATTAACTTCCAGCCAATTGTCGTTTCTGCCATATCTATAACTATAAATGGTGCATATCCCAATACTTCTGGATGTTCACTTAGTCTGGAAAGAACCTTGAAGACAGCCTCTTCCCGCTGTGTTTTCATCTGATGAGCGTCCATCGTCTGAGTCAAATCAACCTTTTTCTCTTCTTTAACATATCTAGAAGAACCAAGAATTTTAGCATCACGGACAGAACAGATAAATCTCCATTCGTCCAGAATCACAGTTGGTCTGGAGACGACACATTGCAGTTCTTTACTTGGAGAATAACAATCACTTTCTTGTTGATACCAATGATCAAAGTCATCAAATGAAACTACCTTACCACTAAAGATCTTATCGTTGGTATCCGGACGAAAGAAAACCTTGGAGTTCTCATCAGGGAATGGGAATA
>Ga0307378_10012662_pt1 | contig 10747 bp, 10 predicted proteins | sample UN1MG_FD_202238 | JGI IMG/M metagenome (GOLD analysis project Ga0307378, IMG submission 202238) | Soil microbial communities from Risofladan, Vaasa, Finland - UN-1 | ecosystem: Environmental > Terrestrial > Soil > Coastal area > Acid sulfate soil | place: Finland: Risofladan, Vaasa | collected...
GGTACCCCAAACCAGCCAGGTAGTCGGCAGAGCAGCCTGTATCGATTAAGACGTTCTTGCTCGCTCCTTCAACCAACCAGATATAGACGCCAATGGGGATCGAAGTACCCATGCCCATCAGATAGGTCATTAGGGACTTATCACCGGTTTCCTCCACGATTTGCAGCGGCCTGAAATGCATTTCTCTCACCTCCAAGGATGTGTGCTGAAGCTTCCCAGCTTCGCCAGCGCCGAGATTCCCGTTTTCAAAATGCACCTGCATAAGACATCATTCGCTCGCGACGCTTGGTAAGACTTTTGAAGTCCACCGTAGTAGCAGCTACGTCTGGTACTAGCCCATCGATGATCCCGACACTAAAGTGACATTTGTGGGCTGGATTCAAGGAATCTTTGCTCTCCAATCTCAAATGAGTTTCAGCGCCTCATACAGGTACACAGATTCTGCTTCTAAGTGGCCGTTGTGGTAGCTGTACCTTCCTGACTGTTTCGAAGTACGTATCTGTTGACTTGGAGGCCTGCATCCCATCGCTAACGACCGAAGGGCCAAGGCTCTTTTTTCCTTCTCGCGAGTCAGCTGTAGAAGGTGCATCGTAAGATCCTTTTGGAATGGAGAGTTAATGAAGAGAAGGAATAAGGAGTTACTCCTCTGGCATAACCAGTCAGTGCCACAATCCTTTCATCTCAGGGAACTGATCGGCCAAGTCCCATGCTACGATCTCATCGGTCGGCGGCGACTCGTATTCGTAGCGTTTGCTGTGTCCCCAACCAAATCGCTGTCGCAGTTCGATCCCCATTTCGGCGTGCTTCAGCGCTGCGACGACCACATCGATAACTGGAACGCCCAGTTTTTTCTGCAACACTTGGTAGAAGCCATACTGGAGGCCACACCCCAGGATGATCACCTCGGCAAGCTTTTCTTCGACGGCCCGCTGTGCTGCCTCTGCCAGGCGACGTTCGGTCTCCTCCTTGTCCTTCTGGAAGTCTTCGACGCCGAGATCGACCGACTCAAACGAGGCGAGGCGCTCTACAAGCCCGTAATTGACCACGTTCTCGTGCATTTTGGGGATCCATTTCTTCCTTCCCACGATGATGGAGAAGCGGTGTCCCAGCGCCGCTGCGATGAGCATGCTCGCCTCAGCCGGCGCAGTGACAACGATTCGATCGGTGATCTCTCGTGCCACGCGCAGACCTGGATCGTAGAAGCAGCCAAGTACAGCGGCATCGTATCCCTCTTTTTCCGCGCGCTTCACCAGGTGAAGGATGTCTGTTAAGACCAGCGCCTCGTAGTAGTGGTACTCGAGATGCTTTGGGCCCCGGCCTAGTGAGACTACGTCCACCTGGGTATCGGGATGTTTTGCTGTATCAATCCACTCTTGTAGAGCCTGATCGTAATCAGCTGTTGCTATTGGATTGATCCACAGGATCTTGGGCATGCACTCCCTCCTCTTGCTCGATCGACGCGGCGACCTTGGTTCCTTGATACAGATGGCACCGCGTAACGTGGCCCTCTCCGATCTCTACCATCGTGGGGTCGATTTGCGTACAGATGTCCATCTTCTCTGGACAACGCGAGTGGAAGCTGCAGCCGGGAGGCACGTTGACCGGGCTGGGAATCTCTCCTCGAGAAGTAATCTTTGTTGGCTTGAGCGCCTTCTCCTCCACGGAGACCACAGGAATCGAGGAGAGCAGCATTTTGGTGTAGGGATGAGTGGGGTTTTGGAAGAACTCCACGGTCGGTGCGATTTCACACAGCTTCCCGAGATACATGATCGCCACACGGCTCGCTACGTTTCGCATAAGGCTGAGGTCGTGAGTAATGAACAGATATGTCAGATCAAGCTCCTTGCCCAACCGCATCAGTAGGTTGATGATCTTACCTTGCACGGAAACGTCTAGTGCGGACGTCGGTTCGTCCAACAGGACCATGGAGGGATTTGTAGCGAGGGCTCTGGCAATCGCCACCATCTGCTTCTCGCCGCCACCGATGGCCTGGGGATATTTGTACATGTACTCATCCGCAGGCAGTTCCACCATGTCGAGCAGATTCTTGATCATCACCAGATGATCCTTATTAGTCGTCATGCGATGTACATTTAGGGGTACACTGAGAATCTGCTTGATGCTACGTTTTGGGTTTAAAGACGATCCGGGATCTTGAAAGACGATCCTTATGTCGCGCTTGAGCGCTTTAGACCGTTTGCTGAAAGCTTCGCTGATGGTCTGTCCCTTAAAGAGGATTTCACCGTCCGTGGGTGGGTAGATCCCAATCACACACTGTGCGGTCGTTGTCTTCCCCGATCCCGATTCACCGACCAAACCGATCGTCTCCCCCGTGGCCACGGAAAAGCTGATATTGTCGACCGCCTTTACGGTTCCTCTCTTGGTTGGAAAGTACTTCTTGAGGTTGTCTACGGCCAAAATTGTATCTGACATCGGCATCAACTCCGATAGAGAAAGCACGCCACGTGGCGCCCATTTTCGACGTTGAATAGCGGTGGCTTCTCCGTTTGGCAGATCGGCATCGCGTGCTTGCACCGTGGCTCGAACCGGCAGCCGGCCGGTGGATCGAGATAGTTGGGAATGCGGCCGGGAATACCGTCGCTGATGCCCTCACCCGTCAACTTGGGAACGCTTTTCATGAGGCCTTGACTGTAGGGGTGAAGAGGCCGAGCGAAAAGCTCCTCGGTTTTCCCCTCTTCGACCATCGTTCCCGCGTACATGATGTACAACCGTTGCGTTAGATCCATGACGACTCCCAGTGAATGAGTGATGATTAGGACAGAGACGTTCTTTTCATCAACGAGTTCGTCCAGCTTTCTCAGGATCTGATCCTGGATGGTGACGTCAAGGTTCGTCGTCGGCTCATCGGCCAAAAGCAGTTGGGCCGTCGTACTCAACGCTTCAGCGATGCAAACGCGCTGTCTCATTCCGCCACTTAGTTGTATGGGGTAGTTGGACATGATGCGTTCAGGATCGGGCATGCCGGTTTCCTTCAGCGCCTCGATGCACCGAGTTGTGATCTGCTTTTTTGTGAGTTTCTTCCCGGAAGTCCCCAGTGAATCCTTTACGATGTCTCGAAGTTGCGTACCAACTGTGAACACGGGGTTAAGAGACATCAGTGGATCCTGGAATATCGCCGTCAGCTCCGCCCTTCGAAGGGTCTGAATCTCCCTTCGTTTCATCTTGAGGATATCTTTGTTGCGATAGAAGATCTCACCCCCGGCAATCCGTGCTGGCGGCATGGGCAAGACACGCAGGATGGACTTGACCGTGGTTGTCTTTCCGCAGCCGGTTTCGCCCACCAAACCGACCCGCTCTCCCTCCCCAAGTGTTAACTCCACACCGTTTAGGACACTCAGATAGCCTTCAAAGATCTTGAAGCCAACGTGGAGGTCTTTTACGTCCAATAGAAGCGCCATGTTGGCCTCACACCTCCTCGACGGCGAACACGTCTCGGAGGCCGTCGCCGACGAGGTTGAACGCGAGGATGACCACCACGATGGCCAGTGCCGGGAAGATCGTCCCCCACCACTCTCCTGGGAGACGTTTCGCGCCTTCGGCCACCATCGTTCCCAGCCCCGGCTTCGGTGGCTGAACCCCGAGCCCGATAAAACTGAGCGTCGCCCCCAAGAGGATGACGATCCCCATGTCGAGCGTGATTTTCGTCATCACGGGAGCCAAGCAGTTGGGTAGGATCTCCTTGAACATGATGTGCAACTTGCTCGCCCCGGTGAGTTCCGCCTCGCGCACGAAGTACTCGTTCCGCAACGACGACGCAAGAGCGAACACCAAACGTGAGTACCAAGGCCACCACACAAGGGCGATTGCCATCATCTGGTTCGTTAGATTCGGCGTGAGCATTGCGGTAATCGCAAGTGCAAGGACAAGAGGAGGAACCGCGAGGAAGATGTCCGTGATTCTCATAATCACCGTTTCGATCCACGTTCCCTGGTAGTACCCGGCGATCAGCCCGAGGATCACCCCGGGGGCGACGCCGAGGCTGAGAACGACAACGCCGATCATCAGGGAGAATCGATACCCGAAGATCACGCGGCTGAAGATGTCTCGTCCGACCCGATCCGTGCCGAAGAAATGGGTCGCACTCGGAGGGGAGCCCGCGTTTTTGAAGTTGGTGTACGGCTTCGCGTGCCCGGGGTATGGTGTGATGTAGGGAGCGAGGATCGCAGCGAGAACGATTAAGATTAGGACAACCAAACCGAGCACGGAGATCGGATTTCGGGAGAACTTGTACCAACCTTTGGCGAAGCCTCTGCGCTTCTGCTTGAGAGTGGCCAGCAGATCTGCCTTCAGCTGTTCACGCATGACTAGGAGCCCTCCCCACGCAGTCTTGTCGTCGGATCAAGGAACATCGTGATGATGTCCACAAGCAGGTTCACCATGGAGAAGGTGAGGCCAATCACCAGAACAACCGCGACGATTGCGTTTAAATCCTTGTTGAGCATCGCCGTCACGGCGTATCGCGAGAATCCGGGCCACATGTAGACCATCTCGACCAAAAACGCGTTAGACATGAGGAACGCGAAGTCGAGCCCCATCACGGTTACCGTCGGGATGATCGAGGGTTTGAGCAAGTATTTAAACACCAGTCGCGAGGTGCGAATCCCGTGGACCTTGTGGACCGTGATGTAGTCCTTCTGCATATTCTCGACGATCGACGTCCGTGTGATCCGCCCCTCCTGCGCGATGTGAATCACCGCGAGGCTGATCGCGGGAAGGATCATGTGCTTGAGAGCGGTCAGGGCAAGATCTGGCCGGCCCGCCATTAGACTGTCAAGCGTCATGAACCCCGTGATCCTTGGGGGCGGTGTCATTATGAGCGGTAGCCGTCCGACGCCGGGTGCCAGCTTCAGCACCTGGCTGAAGATGAACAGCAGGAAGATGGCGACGACAAACGACGGTGTCGCGATCCCGAGGTACGAGACAAGCCGTGAAAGGCCATCCAACCAGGAATTCCGGAAGTAGCCGGCGAGAACGCCTGTCACTTGTCCGACGATGGCAGAGATCAGTGTGGCGAACAGTATGAGTTCGAACGTCGCGGGGATGTACTGGATCAAGTCCGTCGTGACAGGCCGGCGTGTGTAGGACGACTTCCCCAGATCTCCCCGCACCAAGTTCCGCAGCCAGTGGTAGTACTGAACCGGCAACGGGTCGTTGAGATGCATCTCCTCCCGAACCCGTTCCACTTGTTCCTCCGTCGCCAGATGGCCCAGCGCTGCGCGCGCCGGGTCTCCCGGCATGACCCGTGCAATGACGAAGATCAGCACAGACAGACCAAAAAGAACGAACAACGACTGAAACAAGCGCTTCGCAATGAACGTGAGCATGGTTTCCCCGATCGGTCGTTGGAACCGTGGGGAGCGGACTCGACGAGTCCGCTCCCCGCCTAACTACCTGTCTCCTAGCCTCCGAGAAGTGTCTCTTTGAGATCTAGGTTGATCCGCCAGTTGCGCATGTTCTCGCTGGGGCCGACGAAGACGATCGTCTCCTTCGGGCCGGCGATGTACGCCGGGTGAGCAAAGAGCGTGGGCTTCTGATACGGGTAGAACGCCAACGCGTGGTCCGCGATCAGCGGCTGCAATAGCTCGTAGGTCAACATTCGCGCGGGGGTGTTCGATTCCGCCCGCGTGCTATCGAGCATATTGGTGATCTGCAAATCCTCGAAGAACCAGTGAGCCTCGAAGATCCACCCAAGGCCTTCGGGATGGAACATCGAGTAGGTGTAGTAGTCCGCCGCGGGAGCCGCCTGCGGAGCGAAGAGGAAGATCGTCATGTTCGGCGTCGTCCCCGGGGCAGAGCACTCCGCGGAGTACTCCGGCCACGGCGGACCGGCTACTTCCACCGTCACGCCAAGCTGGGCCATGTCGGCCTGCAGCTGTAGGCCGACGTCTTCCTCGAAATCGAGACCGCCGCAGAAGTGGAACAGAACCTTCACGTCATCCAGGTTGTCGGCATACTTGGAGAGCGCCAGCTCTTCTCGAGCCTTCTCCAAGTTCTGCTTCCGAGGCTGCGGCTCGATCGGCACGTAGCCTGGCATATTCGGCAAGAAGATTCCCGTCTCTCCATTGCCGAACGCCTCCCATGGACCGACTACACTCTCGTAGTCGTAGGCGTAGAGGATGGCCTTCCGGAAGTGCTCGTCGTCGGTCGGCGGCACCTTCGAGTTCATCCACACCGTCACGTTTTGGGCCCAGACAATCGCGAGATCGAGGTTCACGTCGTTCTGGATCTCCTGCAGCTGTGGCAACGTCCAGCCGCCGTTGATCTCAAGATCCAGTCCGCCGCTCTTCAGCAGCGTCATCAACGTGGTGTAGTCGGTCTCCATGATGAAGATGAGCTGCTCGATGGGCACCTCGTCCGGCCCCCAGCCCTCGTCGCTCCAGCCCTCGAAGTAGTCCACAAAGCGCGTGGCGTCCAAGCGCTGGCCCGGGATGTGGCTCGTCATCACGTAGGGTCCGGTTCCGGCATCGTGCGTAGCGAGCCAGTCTTCACCGTAGTCTCCGTAGTCTCCGTAGTTGCCCGGTGTCTTGACGTTCGCCAGCACGAGCGCCTTCTCCACGGGGAAGAACAGCGCCAGTGTGTCGGGGAAGAGCGCGCTGGGCTTAACCAGGAGGAAATCAACCGTGTACTGATCAACGACGGTTGCCGTCACCTTACCCAAAGGCCCCGAGTTGCCCCTTCCCATGGTGATGAATCGGGTCATGGAGAAGGCGATATCCTCGGCGGTCAACTCGTTTCCGGAGTGGAACTTCACTCCCTGCCGCAGCGTGAACCGCCAATTCGTGAAGTCACCCCCCACCGCTTCCCACTTCGTAGCCAGGTGGGCGCGAACTCCTCCTTCGGGTGAAGGGTAGACCAGTGGGCTATAGAGGTTGTACATGGCCTCCGTGTCGTACCAGTCAGACGCAATGGCCGGATCAGCCGTGATGACGGGGTACCCGTTGATGACCGCTACGTTCTCAGCCGACCACACCAAGCCACAGAATCCGATAACGAACAGCACCATAACCATACTTATGAGTCGTCCTGTTTTCACCTTACATCACCTCTCAGTATACGTTTGGCCAAGTATCTTCTCGCTTTCTTGCTGAAATTGTTTTCGTTATCACCTCCATTCTGTTGCAAGATCAGTGAAGAGGTTTAAACTCATCGTTTCATCTTATTATTCTACGACCTGCAGAGCGTGTGTCGACGTGTTCAACCGTGTTGCTCCCGCTTCAGTGATCACAATGATATCCTCAATTCGGATACCAAATTCGCTGGGCAAGTAGATTCCAGGCTCCACGGAGAAGGTCATCCCTTCCTCAAGCTTCAGATCATTTCCCTCAACAATATAGGGGGCTTCGTGGACGTCGAGGCCGATGCCGTGGCCGGTTCGGTGGATGAATTGGTCGCCGTAGCCGGCTTGAGTGATCTCCCCGCGTGCGGCCCGGTCGATTGCCTGAGCTTCACTGCCTGGCTTTACCGCCTGCACTGCCTGTTCCTGTGCAGCTTCGACTATCTCATAAATAGTCCGCATCTCATTTGAGGGCTCACCGCACACGATCGTTCGCGAGATGTCCGAACAATATCCGTGAATGCGGCATCCGAAATCTAGGATGACCACATCCCCGGGCTCAATTTCTCGCTGACCCGCTCGATAGTGAGGAAGAGCGCTATTCGGACCAGAGGCTACCAGCGTTTCAAACGCGATCTTTTCCGCTCCCTTTTCTTTCATTGCCTCTTCGAGGGCTGTGGTAAGCTCAAGCTCAATCATTCTCGATACCTTCAACTTCAGAATCTCTTCGAATGCCTGATCCGCAATGGCCCCGGCCTGTGACATGTGCTCAATCTCGTCTGGAGTCTTCTGCATGCGCAAGGGTGTCATCACCTGGGAGGCCAAGTCAAAGTTAGCTTGCGGCAACGTTGTTTCCAGGATGAGAAGAAACGTTGCCCACATCGAATCATCCACCAACACGCGCGGGCTTTCTTCCAACCCCAAATCGCCAGCAATTCGCTTCAACAATGCAGCTGGATCGTCCGCATCCTTCCATACGCGCATGTCCTCAAAGGGAGAGGTTTGGCACACCTGGTCGGCGTACAGCTCCGGGACGAGAAAGATCGGATCTCCTTCTCGTGACACAAGCAGCAACAGTAGACGTTCGCCGGGTTCATCAGAAAACCCGCTGAGATAGAGCATATTCGAGCCAAGGGAGAGGGCCATCAAATCAACGCCCAGTTCGGCCATCAGTCCCTGAGCTTTCGCGATCCTATTCTCGTAGATGTCCATATTGCACCCTAATTGCTTGGCCTGAAGTTTTATTCTTTTAATACATCGATGGTGAGCTTCTCGGTCCCCTGCTGCCAGATTCGCAAACCGATCTCTTCGATCCTCTTCCACTGCGATTGGGGAATCCGCGCAAAGGGATTGACGGGGAGATATCCGCGGTGATCCCGCAGTACTTCGGCTCCGTAATAGATCCCGACTGCTTCTGCCGCGTCAGTGGGATCCAATTCCCATTCTTTCCAATAGACGACGTCCCCGGTGTTGCACGTGGAGGTCTGTCTCTCTCGGGGAATGCTGTGCTTCGTCTTTAAAGGAAAGTTGAACTCCCGCCCGCAATACCGGGAATGGTAAACCGTCACTTCCAACGGCAGAAGTCCTAGGAATCCCTCAACGGTCTTGGGCGCTACGTCCGGCATCAACTCGGCGGTTAGCTCTCCCCCGCGCTCGAATCTCAGACAGATCTTACCCGGTATATTCATCCCGTCGGTCCTCCTTTTTCATTCTTGCACGAAGCTCCTCGGTCGCCTGCGTGTCGATCTTCAGCGTTGTCTTTTCGATCACTACGCCGTAGTCCTCTTTTGCCCTTTCCAACGAAATGTAACCATCTATCACGTCAAGGCGAACCTTTTCAGGGTCGCGCTCGAACGGTGATCCGTAGCCACCGCCTCCCCCTCCTTGGAAGCTCACGATCTCACCTTTCTGTAATGGAAGGTTGGAGATCTTTCGCCAGCGTTCCTCGTTACCGTCATGCCGCTGTACCACGGTGATGTTGGTTGTCCCGGACTTTCCCCCGAACAGGCCCCACGGAGGGGTGTATTTCACTCGGTCGGTTGTGACGGTCAGTCCGGCGTCGAATCCAAGCCGATAGTCTCGTCGGACCCCGAGACCACCGCGATACTTGCCGGCGCCACCGGAGTCTTGGACAAGTTCGTAGCGCTCGACCCGCCACGGATAGCGGACCTCTACGACCTCAGCCGGCACGTTGTACGTGTCCCCCAGGGTCATCGAGAACAGGGCCGCCTCGCCATCCTCGGTCGGCTTTCCTCCGTATCCCCCGGCGTCGGCCTCTGCACAAACGTAGTACTTGCCGGACTTGGGATCGATTCCGTAGATGAAGTTGGCCATTGCATCGCCGAAGTGTCCACCCCGCACCCGGTCGGGAATGGCTGGGGCCAAAGCCTTGAGGAACAGGTCCGGAATTGTCGTAGATGGTGTGGGCCACATAGCGCAGGCAGCAGGAAAACGAGGTTTCAGGAAGCTGCCTTCTGGAATGATGATCTTCAATGCCCGGAAGAAGCCCTCGTTGCTCGGTAGGTGCGGGGTGGTTACGATCTTAAACGCATAGCGAGACGCAGAGATTGTTGATGGCTCTGGAGTGTTCATGGGACCGCGGTTTTGCGGCCCCGTACCCGTGAAGTCCGCGATCATTTTGTCATCGTTTACCGTGATCGTCAGCTTGAGGAGGATTCTGTCGTCTAACGGTGCGTCGTCGTTTCCATCGCCATCAAGAATTGCCTCTGCGGAGTATACGCCGTTAGGAATCCGGCGGACCGCTGCCTTGGCCATCCGTTCCCCTTGTGCCAAGATCTCTTCTAGTGCGCCTGACGTCACTTTGAGGCCGTAGGTTTCAATGACGTCGCAGAAGCGCTGGCTTCCCTTACGAACTGCGGCGACCATTGCTCGGACGTCCCCTAACACGGCATCCGGCACGCGGGTATTTGCCCTGATCAGACGAAATACATCCTCATTGGGTTTGCCCTCAATCATTAACTTAACTGGAGGTAACCGAAACCCTTCCTGGTACACCTCCGTGGTGTTGCTGTACCATCCGCCCGGGTAGATTCCCCCCATATCGACGGTGTGACCGCGAAACGCCGCCCAACCACGGATTTTACCTTCATAGAAAGCGGGACAGAGCACCACGAGATCGGGACAGTGTGTCCCGCCACCGTTGTAGGGGTCGTTGCATAAAATGATGTCCCCGTCTTTCAGGTTATCACGCCCAATGGTCTCATACGTCGATTGAACGGCATAGCCCAGATTGGCAAGAAAGATCGGCAGCCCCGGCGTTTCCGCTATCAGGTTGGCGTCGGCGTCCAAGATGCCACAACTGAAGTCGACCACTTCGTAGAGAATCGGGCTATAGGCAGCTCTTTCCACCGTGCGTCGAATATCGCGACTGGCAGCAATCAGACGATTGCGAATCACTTCAAGCGTAATCGGATCTGGCTTCATTGCCCCTCCTTGTCCAGTGAAATGATGAGGTTACCGTATTTGTCTACGGTACAGCTTTGGTGTTCTTCTACGACGGTGGTTGCAGTTTCCTCTTCGATGATCGCGGGTCCTCGAAGCACATTTTCCGAAAGGAGCCTATCACGCTGGTAGATCGCAAACGTCCGGTAGTTGCCATTCCCCACGTACACCTTGCGTTCTCCAAGCTTAGCCTCAGGAGGGGGCGTCTTT
>Ga0307378_10012663_pt1 | contig 10747 bp, 7 predicted proteins | sample UN1MG_FD_202238 | JGI IMG/M metagenome (GOLD analysis project Ga0307378, IMG submission 202238) | Soil microbial communities from Risofladan, Vaasa, Finland - UN-1 | ecosystem: Environmental > Terrestrial > Soil > Coastal area > Acid sulfate soil | place: Finland: Risofladan, Vaasa | collected...
AGGCTGTAGCTTTCTTTCTCCCTGCGGTCCTTCAGTTCCGGTTTTTCCGCTGCCAGGCCAGTGCTGAATAAAAAGAAAATACTGAATATTCCTGCGATAACATGCTTCATTACAAAATCCTTTCTTTTAGGATAACTAATTCAAAAATAGTGTCGGGTTTTATGTTGCAAATGACAAATCCAACCGGCCCTGCCTTTCTCAAAATACGCCCAAAAGCGCATCGCCTGCAACAGGCGATCGTAATCGGGATTTGAAATAAATTACATAAAATTCATAAATATTATAGCAAATTTTAGATCGTTCAGACCCCGGGAACAAATGTTTCAGGAACGCTCTTTTTAGGTTTCCACTTGATCACCTTGTCGATGGTCACGGCATTGTAACCATTAAACCAGAAGGCGAGCTGTTCGTCGCTGGACATGTCCCCGGTTTTGAAGGACTTCAGGGTTTCCATATATTTCTCGAATCGGTAGTCCCTATCAATGCCTTTTTATTCGATCAGTCCCCTGTCGTCAACGTACTTCTTCAGAATCCGGTCAAAGCGATCGTGATCATTTGAGATGATATGGTGTTTCTGGCCCCCTTCGAGGGGGCTTCCTCAACGCGCCCGCGATGCGGGTGGCAGGGGATTCCATATATGAGCGAAGCGAACCAACTTGTACTATCCCTACAGCCTAAAATCCGAAAAGATCATCGGATAGGCTGTAATCAGGGCAAATATCACATAGTTGATCATGGAAAACAGGCAAAGTCTTTTCTGAAGGCGGGGTATCACCGACGCTAACGATGCCGCACCCATTACCCGCTCCAGAACCCCGATGCCGATACCCGCAGTTCCCCCAGCAAAAAGAGACAAATACAACGGATAACCGATGTAATGGTATTCTTTTTGAAGCAGGCAAAACGGGCAGTGGTGGGTCGGCATCTCATAAAAATAAAGCGAGATAAAGGAAATAATGGAAACCAGCGAGATGAGAAAAAGCCAGGCGCTGAAATATGAAAAAAGATTGGCGGATCTTCCGGTCAGGTAAAATTGAATACCTACTCGGATGGTAAGTACGACGCTCAAAAAGAATATTATTTGGGTTGTAAACGACGGCAGCGAAGCAATTTCTCCCGCGGTACTCTGCGTCTCTTCACTGAACAGGATTCCGCAGCACGAGGTGATAACATTGGCCTTAAGTCCAAAAAAATAGTTGACCAGCCAATAGGAGTCAAATATCAGCAGTACGGTAATAACCATTAGAAATTTGTACTTCACTTTGATCAAAGGATAATCCAAGGCTTTGTTGTCCGTGTAGTTTAAAATCAGCCAGATGCCGCACAGAATAACTGATACCATCTTGACAGTGAGTGCCGGATAGCCGTATTTGTCTACATTCAGGGAGCCGGCCGCGCACATGGCACCGATAAAAAAATCATGGATATGATCGGCAGTGTAAATGAAAAGAAGCAGCGAAAAAATTCCAAGGCCAAACAAGCATGTCATAACGGTTGAAATCAGGTATGTTTTTCTTTCCAGGTTCAACTGGCGTTCGCTGCCGTTTTGAATGTCCCAAAAACGGATAATTTGGAAACCGACGGTGGAGGCATAGACCGCATAAGCGGCAATCATCAATGAGCTCGCAATCAAAGCGATGATGGCCGGATTTAGTATCAATGGTTAACCTTTTTAATTTAGATTCACCGCTGAGCAAGCTGAGATCACAGAGAGTTTTTATCTTTTTTGTCTCTCACAGCGTTCTCAGCGGCGCAGAGTTTTTTTCTTTTTTGATCTTCCGCTATTGCTTCGCTTTCAAGCTTCCCGTTATCCCAGCATCCCAGCCTTCAGCTTTGAGCCTTGAGCTTTCAGCTTCCGGCTTTGAGCTCCCTTGCTTTGCGCTTTCAGCTTTGATCTCACACAATCCTTCCGTCGCGCATCTCAATCACATTGTCGACAATCCCAGCCTCAAATACAAGCGGATCGTGACTGGCGATTAAAATCGTTTTACCCTCGCAGGAGAATTCACCCATGATATCCAAAAATTCTTTTGAAAGCTCGGTGTCCAAGTGAGCCGTAGGTTCATCGGCAATAATGATGGCCGGTTCATTTATCAACGCCCTGGCGATGGCGGTCCGCTGTTGTTCCCCGCCGGAAAGCAGCTCGACTTTTTGAGCAGCTTTTAATTCAAGCTTTAGTTTTTTTAACAGCTGCAAGGATTTCGCCTGCACCTCGCGATGATGCTTTCCGGTCGGATACGCCGGCAGCATCGTGTTTTCCAGCACGGAGATGCCTTTAATCAGGTTGTAGTTTTGAAAGACAAAGCCGAAGGTGGTCCGACGGATCTGTGCCAGGAACTTCTCCGGCAGACTGGTGGTCTCGCGTCCATTAATCATGATTCTGCCTGCGGTGGGACGCGCCATGCAGCCGATGATGGAAAGCAGCGTGGTTTTGCCGGAGCCGCTGGGCCCCTTGAATACCGTGAGCTGATTCACCGGCAGCCTCAGGTTGATGTCGTTTAAGGCCGTAAACTCATTCGTTTTGCCGGCATTAAACGTTTTCGTAATCTGTTTTAGATCGATCATATTATTTGACTCACCGCAGAGTACGCCGAAATTACAGAGGGTTTTTTATTTTACCTTTGAGCTCTCCTGCTTTGAGCTTTCAGCTCTATTACCCTTGTCTCATGACCGCATCCGGATCGGTGGTCGAGACCCGCCAGGCCGGCACAATCGTAATCAGAACATAGGGAAAAACCGTCAGTGCGAAGACCACCGACAGCTGGTAGAAATTTATTTCAGGTTTTAACCTGAATAGCGGATATAGGACGGCCCAACCCTTCAAGGCATGTTCGAACAGGGATGCCCGGGTAAAGAAAACATGCACGTAGGCGCCAAGCACGCCGATGAAAAAGGCCGTCAGGCAAATTACCGAGCCTTCCCAGAATTTGAGCAGTAAAATATCTGAGGTGTCCCATCCCAGGGCTTTCAAAATACCAATTTCTGATTTTTCTTCCCCGCTGAGGCCGGTCGCTTTATCCCAGGCAAATATCAAAAATGCCAACACCGCCCCGGATAGCAATACGAGAACATAACCGCTGCGCCAATCAAAAAGCGACCTGTAGGTTCGCAATATCTCCTCTCGCAGCACAGGCCGGGTATCCGGAAAAATGCCGACGATTTTTTCGGCAATTGTCTGACATTCGTTCAGATTTCTGATTCTGACCGCCAAATCGGTAGCGAACCCCGCGGGCACACCGAATATCCGCCTGAAGCTGGATGCGGTGGTCAAAATCAGGTCCGCAGAAAAAAGTTCCGTGTCGGCATTCAAAATATCTTTGATCTTCAGGATGAGCAGTCTGCCGTCGTATCCTCTGATATAGAGTTGTTTCTCACGAACCGTCCCCCACGTCCGCAGGACGCCGTGGCCGATAACCACCTCATCGTCTTTGAGAGCTAAATCATCGGTCGCCATCACAGTGTAATTCGACCCGGCGGCCTGGTGATAATAATAGCCCCACAACCTGGCCTCGACATCGCGCACGCCGCGGATTTCCATTATTTTTTCGACATACGTTAAAGGTATCAGGTCGTGCCGGCCGGCCATCAGTTTTTGGATCACCACCTCCGGCGCATCCTGCAGCACGGCTTCAGCCTCTTTTCTGATGGCATTGGCGAAAAAAATCACCGAAGTAATCATAAAAACGATGGCGCTGTATACAACGATCAGGGAAATGTTTTTCCATTTCCGGCGCAACATGGAAGAGAGCGTGAAATCCAAAAAGTATCTATGTCGTTCAATCGATTTCATATTGTTAATTCATTTTCTGAACCGCAATGGCGGCAGCGTCAGGGATCCCGACGGAAAATGCTCAAAAGCCATCGGTGAATCCTGAAACGCAGCGAAGTGGTCGGCCTGCGATAAATGCCGCGTGTATCGCGCTTCGGTAAACAGGCACATGTCGGTGATGCCCAGCATTTTAACCAGTTGTTGTTTTTTCCTAATCGAATTCTCGAAATAATTCGCATTAAAATGCGGATGGACCCAAAGCAGAAATCCAAGCAATGTTATGCAGGCGGCGATGAAAATCAGGTAGGTGGTTGATTTTCGCATATCTTAATCCAAGTTTTTGATCATAGAGGGTTTGACGCCTTCGAATTCAAGGATTCGCCTACCCTTATGGTCTTTCATGAACTCCTCGGCATCGGCTCTACTCGTAAGCGGGATTAATTCATGCCCCATGGGACCGTAAACATCGCTGCCGATCACAAAAAAGGCATCTTCAGCCTTAATCACTTTCATTTCATAGTATTCCGTGACATAAATGGCCGCGATATCCTTTTCGGACTTATCAGGTGCATACTTCTTGATATCAAAATAAAATTTGAAGAGGTCCTTGGCGCCGTCAAAAAAAAATACGGCCCCATCGGTGAAGATGACCTGGGTCACCCAATCCGGATATTTGTACACAAACATGCCGCACACCGGGCACTTGTCCGTTTGGGAAGGCTTGAGAGGCGTTGCTTCGGCGGACACCGCCGCTGAACTTATGATAAGGTTGATCAATAAGGCTGCCAAAAATCGTTTCATCGTATTTTCCCGAGATCAAATTTTCACCGCCGAGCACCCCGAGATGGCAGAGATTTTTTTGTTTTTTCTCAGCGGACTCGGTGTTCTCCGCGATGAATTGTTTTCTTTCACCTTTCAGCTTTGAGCTTTCAGCTTCCTTGTCCGTGTGCGTCTACTGGCTAATTACTTTTTTTCTCTGTGGTCTCCGCGCTCCGCGAAGAACATTTCTTCCCTCTTCAACTGAAACTCCTTGATCCCGCAATACAATACGGGCACCACCAGCATGGTCACCACCTCCAGGCTCATACCGCCGAAGGTCGGGATCGCCATGGGCACCATGATATCCGATCCGCGCCCGGTGGAAGTCAATACCGGAATCAGCGCCAGCACCGTGGTGGCGGTGGTCATCAGACAGGGCCGCACGCGGCGCAGGCTTGCTTCGATGGTGGCCTGCCGGATCTCGTCGATCGTGGTGGTGCGGCGTTCGGCAAAGGTCCCATCCAGGTAGGTGGCCATGACCACCCCGTCATCGGAGGCAATGCCGAAAAGCGCCAGAAACCCCACCCAAACGGCCACGCTCAGGTTAATCGGGTGGACCTGGAACAAATCCCGCATGGAAGTCCCGAAGACGGAAAAATCCAGAAACCAGGGCTGGGCATACAGCCAGATCATGATAAAGCCGCCGGCCCAGGCCACGGCCACGCCGGAAAAAACCAGGGCGCTGGTGGATACGGATTTAAATTGCAGATAGAGAATGATGAATATGATCAAAAGCGCCAGGGGCAGGATCACCTTCAGTTTTTTGTTGGCCCGTACCTGGTTTTCGTAGTTTCCGGTAAAACTGAAGCTGACGCCGGCGGGCAGTTCCAGTTCACCGCCCTCGATTTTTTCCAGCAGATAGGCCCGCGCCGCTTCGACCACGTTGGTTTCGGCCTGGTCCGGTTTTTTGTCGAACAGCACATAGCCGACAATGAAGGTATCCTCGCTTTTAATCACCTGGGGTCCGGGCACATACCGCAGGTCGGCCAGCTGCACCAGGGGTATCTGGGTGCCGCTCCGTGCAGGAACCAGTACTTCACCGATGGTATCGATGTGATCCCGCAGCTCGCGCATGTATCTGACCCGCACGGGATACCGTTCACGGCCCTCGACGGTGGTGGTGATCTGCTTGCCGCCGATGGCAATCTCGATCACATCCTGGACCTGCTGCAAATCTATGCCGTACTGGGCGATGGCTCGGCGGTCGATGTCGATCTCCAGGTAGGGCTTGCCGACAATCCGGTCGGCAATCACCGACAGGGGATCGACCCCGGGAACCTCCCGCAGATATTTCTCGATGCGGCGCGTCACCTGTTCGATGGTTTGCAGGTCGGGGCCGTTGACCTTGACCCCCATGATGGCCCGGATGCCGCTTTGCAGCATCACCATGCGGGCCGAGATCGGTTGGAGTTTGGGGGCCACCGTCGTACCCAGGATCGACGCCGCCTTGACGATTTCACGCCAGATGTCATCCGGTCGGCGGATGCCGGACCAGGCGTTGCGGCCGTGGTTAAGTTCGGGCACAAGGGCCGAACGCCACAAACGGAAAGGATTGCCCCGGTCGTCGGGAATCAGACGGTTGTTCGCATCTCTGACGAATTTTCCTTGAACATGATAGGGTTTGCCGTCCGGGGCCGGGAGCGGTCGCCCGCGCTCGTCACGAAAAAAGTCGAGCTCAGCGGGCATGAAACGAAAACGCACAGGTCGGCCGTTGCCGTCGACCCGATACTCGGCCCTATAGTTAATGAGGGTCTCGATCATGGAAATCGGGGCCGGGTCCAGCGGGCTTTCGACCCGCCCCAGTTTGCCCACCACGGTCTCCACCTCCGGAATGGCCTCGATCGCGCGGTCCTGCCGCTGCAGGATGTCGAGCACCTCGCCGATCGAGGCATGCGGCATGGTCACCGGCATATACAGGTAGGCGCCTTCATCCAGCGGCGGCATAAACTCCTTGCCGATACCGGGAAATTTGCGCGCCAGATAGGCCGCCGGCGGCGTGTCTTTAAACAGGCGCGGCAGCCGGCCGAAAACGGTATCGTATCCCTGCCAGATCATGCCACCCATCAGCATCATAAACAGCGGCAGGGCCAGAAAAAAAGCCTTGTGATCCAGGCACCAGCCCAATATCCGGGGGTAAAAGCGCTGAAACAGCCGATAGGCGACGATGATCCCGCCGATGAGCAGGGCCACAAAGATGAAATTATGGATAAGCCCTTTTTCCACCCCCAGGGGCTGCCAGGCATGGGTCAGCACGAGGGCTACGCCCAGCGCAATCAGGCCGCCGTTCAACAGGCGCATCCAGCGCTCGGCGCGCGCCGGAACCCGCAGCGTCAGCAGGTTGTAGCCGCCCATCAGGGCCACGAACAGGCCCACTTTCCAATCGATGACGAACGCCAGCACGCCTCCCAGATAAATCAGCCCTTCGTAAAAGAGCCAGCCGAAATTTCGGCGGCCCGGTTGACGGGTAAAAACGGCATGGGCCAGGGGCGGGATGACACACAGGGCCACAATCAATGAAGCCAGCAGCGCGAAGGTTTTGGTAAAGGCCAGCGGCCGGAAAAGTTTGCCTTCGGCCGCCGTCATGGTAAATACCGGCAGGAAGCTGACGATGGTGGTGGACACCGCCGTCAGGACGGCCCCGCCCACTTCGTGCGCGGCCCTCAGCACGACGGCGGCGCGGTCTTCCCGGGGCGCGGCCTGTTCCAGATGGCGCAGGATATTTTCGGTCAGGATGATGCCCATGTCGACGATGGTGCCGATGGCAATCGCGATGCCCGAAAGGGCCACGATGTTGGCATCCACCCCGAAGATTTTCATGGCGATGAAACAGAGCAGCACCGCCAGCGGCAACAGGCCGGAGATCATAATCGAGCTGCCCAGGTGCACCATCATCAGAAGAATCACAATGACGGTCACCAGCATCTCCTTGGAAAGTGCCGAACTCAAGGTGCTCAGGGTTTCCTGGATCAGGTCGGTGCGGTCATAGAAAGGAACGATTTTTACCTGGCTGAGCGTGCCGTCGGCCAGGGTTCGTTTGGGCAGCCCCAGCGCGATTTCATCGATCTTTTTTTTAACCCGCTTGATTACCGCCAGCGGGTTTTCACCGTAGCGCACCACCACCACCCCGCCGACGGCTTCCGTGCCGCCCTTGTCCAGCGCGCCGCGCCGCGAGGCCGGGCCCAGGATCACATTGGCCACATGCCGCACCAGGATGGGCGTATCCCCCTCGAGCTTGATGAAGGAATCCCTGATATGTTCCAGGGATTTTACAAAGCCCAGGCCCCGTATGACGTATTCGACCTTGTTGACCTCGATCGTGCGCGCCCCCACATCCACGTTGGCCCGGCGCACGGCATTCACCACCTCCGCCAGCCGCACGTTGTGGTAGCGCATGCGGTCGGGGTCCACGTCGATCTGGTATTCCTGCACAAATCCGCCGACCGAGGCCACCTCGCTGACGCCCGGCACGGACATCAGGGCATAGCGCACATACCAGTCCTGGATGGTGCGCAGCTCATGCAGATCCCAGCCGCCCGCCGGCTTGTCGTTCGGATCGACCCCCTCCAGGGTGTACCAGAACACCTGGCCCAGGGCCGTGGCATCCGGTCCCAGGGTGGGCTTGACCCCTTCGGGCAGCTCCCGGGCCGGCAGGCTGTTGAGACTCTCCAGCACCCGCGTACGGGCCCAGTAAAATTCAATGTCGTCTGTAAAGATCACGTACACCAGGGAGAAACCGAACATCGAGTAGCTGCGGATGGTCCTCACCCCGGGGATGCCCAGCAGGGATACGGAGAGCGGATAGGTGATCTGGTCTTCGACGTCCTGGGGCGAGCGGCCGCTCCATTCGGTGAAGACGATCTGCTGGTTTTCGCCGATGTCGGGGATGGCATCCACCGGCACCGGAGCGCGCCACAGCCCGCCCAGTTGCCAGTCAAACGGCGCCACCACCAGCCCCCAGCCCACCAGGATAATGGCCGCAAAAAAAACGATCATGCGGTTTTTGAGGCAAAACCGGATGACCTTTTCGAGCAAGGAGAAGGTGGGGGGTGTCTGGGAGTTCAAGTTATCATTCATAGTTAGTTAAAGCCGAAAGCAGAGAAGCTCAATGCTCAAAGTTGAAAGCTCAAAGCAATGAAGTTGAAAGCTCAAAGCTCAAAGCAAGTTCGTTCAGAGCAATGAAGCTCAAAGATCAAAGTCAAAATTCGAAAGTCGAATGGATATTTCCACAGGCTATTGAGATCTTTGGATTGAGTTTATGAGTCCTTTTATCATCGAAGCGATTTCTATTCCATCTGACTCTAATTCATTATATTCAGAATCCGTAATCCATTTCACTCTTCTGAAGATTTCAAGAAGGGTCATAGTCTCATAAAGAGATCCACGGGAAATATAGCAATATTGAACAAATTCCTTTTTGGAAAAACGACCTTTGCCCTCTGCTAAATTCATCGATACACTCGTAGAACTCGCTTCTATCTGTTCCAGAAGACGATAATGCTTTCGATCAGTCGATATATTCTCAACAGATTCAATAACGCGTACAGCAAAATTTACTGCTTTGTTCCAAACCTCCAAATCCTCCTAACCAAATTTCATCGTATTATCTTCCTCATCCTTTCCCCTTTGAGCTTTCAGCTTCCCCTCTTTCCCCTTTAAGCTTTGAGCTTTTTTCACACTCACCGTCTTTCTTTTTTCAACTTCATCAGCCGTTCTTTCATCTGATTGCGCCTGCTGGTCGGCGCTTCCTTGCCGTCCTCTTGTTTCATGTTCTGCGGCTCCATTACCATCGGCTGGGAACCGCCGTGCTGCGGGTCCATCGCCTGAGATCCGCCGTGATCATGCTGCATGGTCATCGTTTCACCGCCTGCGTGCTCCATCATGCTCGGTTTGGCCAGGATTTGGATTGCGCTGTCAATTTTAAAGTTGCCGTTGACCACCACCTTTTCGCCCTCTTGCAGCCCTTTCCGTACCACGTAGTACCCTCTGGCCCGGGGTCCCAAAACTACTTCCCGCCCTTCGTAGGTCCCGGGCTTTCCCGCTACCGCCACATAGACCACGGCCCGTTTACCGGTGATCAGAGGGGCGGTATCCGGTATCACCAGCATCTTCATTTGCTCCTCGCTCGGGCCGACATGCACCCGATGCCCGGATGACAGCGTGGCGTAGGCAGCGCCGCGGACGAGCATCTCCGGCTTTAGTTTGCCCTGATGATCGGTGCACAGGACCCCGACCTTGACGGTGCGCGTTTTTTCATCAAAGTAGGGATCGAGGTATATGGCTTTGCCTCTGAAGATCTCGCCCGGATAGGCATCCGATTGGAATTCGACCTCCTGGCCCAGCTTGATCCAGGGAAAATCCGATGCAAAAGCGTCAAACATCGCCCACACATTTTGAGGATTGCCGATCGTGAAGACCGAATCCCCGGTGTTCAGGTACATGCTTTTAAAAGCATCCTGTTTCAGAACAATGCCGCCCAGCGGCGTGGTCACCGTTGAAATACCGGTGGGCGAGCCCCGCGCAATGATCTGGTCGATATCGGTCTCAGGCAGTCCCAGCAATCGTATTTTGCGGCGGACTTGGGACACCTCCGCCATGATCGCCGCTTCTGCTTCCTTGGTTATTTCACTTTCTTTTCCGGGCTTGTCCGGCTGCGCCGGCGACATCCCCGGCCGGACATATCGCTGGGAACGTTGACCTCCGCCCGACCACATCCACGGTCGGACCCAGCGCTGAAAACGTTGACCTCCGGCCGGCCGGGAGTCAAGGTAGCCGGGAAGCTTTGCCAGGGTCTCAAACAGCTCTTGCTCCAAAAAATAAAGCTCTGTTGAGTAAAGATCAAACAAGGCGTCGCCCCTTTTCACGGTCTGGCCCGCACGTGTTACGTAGATTTCGTCGATCACACCCGGTCCAAAGGCCGTCACCTTGTAAAGGTTGGCGGGGTCATACTCAATTTTGCCGAACAGCCTGATCTCCGCCGTCACCACCTTTCTTTCCACCGGGGCGACCTGAATTCCGGCTGCTTTGACGACATCCTCCGCAAGCCTCAACCGGGGCGGACCCTCCTCATGCCGGTGCTCCTGCGCAGCAACCGCCACCAGATCCATGCCGCACACCGGACACCGGCCTGGCTGTTCCATGGGGGGTACGCAGTTCATGGGG
>Ga0307378_10012666_pt1 | contig 10745 bp, 7 predicted proteins | sample UN1MG_FD_202238 | JGI IMG/M metagenome (GOLD analysis project Ga0307378, IMG submission 202238) | Soil microbial communities from Risofladan, Vaasa, Finland - UN-1 | ecosystem: Environmental > Terrestrial > Soil > Coastal area > Acid sulfate soil | place: Finland: Risofladan, Vaasa | collected...
GTACGCAAGCACGCCGAACCCCAGGCCGCCCGCGATGTAGGCCGGGTTGATCGCCTTCGCAAACAGCGGCGCGCCGCCCGTCGTCGACGATATCCACATCAACTGGTTGAGCGCCGCCAGCCGCCAGAACTTCATCGCGAACGGATACGACTGCGACGGGATCGGCGCCATCCGCCACACGTACTGCCAGAAGATGAAGCTGCACACCAGCCCGATCGGCAGCATCAGCAGCTCCGCCTTGATGATGCTCCCGAAGCGCGTGCCCGTCAGCTCGATCTCCCGGAAGCTTTGCGCGTAGCCGCCGAAATTGTCGGATGGGATCGGTGCGAACCAGATGGCGGCGCCCTGCGCACCGCTGAGGATGAACGCCCCCTCCCGCGCGAACGGTATGCCGAAGAACTGCCCCGTCATCCCGATCATCCGCGCATTCACGTACGACACGATCGGCGCGTACAGGAATCCGTATGCAGCGAAGAACACGAGCTTGAACCCGCTGACGAGCCTCGCGCAGATCAGTAGGTATGCGGTGGTGGAAATCACGTACAGCGCCACGGCCGCCCACACGGGGATGTCACCGCGCTCGCGCCGTCGGTCGGCCGTCATCTCCGGCCCGGCGTGCTCCGCCCGGCTCCGCCGCGATCTCGCCAGCGATCGGATCACGTTGCCGATGCCGATCACCGCCACCGCAAACGCCACGCCGATGCCGATGCTCAGCCAAAAATCCAGGCCGTTCACGAACTGCGTGGTGATCGTGTCCATCCCGGGCCGCCACGTATGCAGCACGCCGCTGCGTTGCAGGATCGGATTCAGGATCAGCGTGGTGACCGACGCGATGAATCCGCCGACGACCACCCAGAACGGCAGCACCATCCCGACCATCACCGCGCCGAGGTCGCACGTCAGGCCGGTCGGCGTAGCGGGCAGCGCACCCTCGGTCGACCGCGTCAGATCGATCCACGGGATCGGCAGCAGGCTCAGCGGCTTGCCGAAGATCGCGCCGGTCAGGCTCGGAATTCCCACATAGATCGCCCCGAACACCAGCCCGATGGCCGCGCCGATGCTGAATACGTTCCACCGCCAGGATTTGCCTTTCTCCTCGTCGGTCTCGGCGAGTGCCACCGCTCCGGCCGCCGCCACCGGCGCCATCGGGAACGGCAGCCGTTCCAGGTCGCTCGTCACCCGGAACAGCAGGTAGCCCATCCCGAACCAGCTCATCCGCGACAGCACCTGATGCACGGCAAGCAGGATGATCGGGGCGAGCCAGTCGCGGTGGAGGAACGTGCGCTTGACGAGCGCCTCCGAGCCGGGCGGCGGTGCGGCCCATCGCGGAATCTCCTGCGCCACCCCCAGGCTCACCGCATCCGGGTTCTGTACCAGGTACTGGTTCCAGATCAGCCCGGCAAACGGCCCGCCCGCCAGTGCGAAACCCACCATGACCGTCAGTCCGCCCGCGATATAGTACAGCAGGTAGATTTCCTGCCGCTTCAGGGCGCTGAACGACCGCCGCATCACCTCCGAGAACAGGATGACCGTCACCCACACCGCCGCCGGCCCCATGCCCTGCCCGGCCATCAGGCCCAGGTAGATCGACCCCGGCAGCATCACCAGCCCCACAAACAGAGCCCCCGCCACGGTCTTGATGTCGAAACCGTCCTCGAATTTCTCGGGGACGGCCATCAGGTCGCGGTAATCGTTCGGCTGTTGCGGCATGTTCCCGTGGTTTCGCAGGAAATCGGAACCAACGGTTCCTCGAAATCAGCAATCAGACGCCAATCGAATTCTACCAGCGCCGGCGGCTTTCTTCAACGGGAAACTTGCTCCGTCGAACTCCACTCGCGAAAACCTGCGTTTGCACTTGATCATGCATCCCCCATCCGTACAATTACGCGGCACAGGCGGATTCCTCTGGAGATTTCACAGGATAGGCTGATACGGGCAGGCAACGACGACCGTAGCGGTCGTACGAAGACCTCGACCTGCCCCTACCAGACAGGAGTGCGAACGATGATCTACCGGCCGATGGGCAAATCCGGCGTCCAGGTTTCAGCATTGAGCATGGGGGGCGGGCACCTTCCCGACGACCCCGAAGCGTGCGACGCCCTGCTGCGCGCGTGCGTGGAGGCCGGCATCAACTACTTCGAAACCGCCACGTTCTACTGCAACGGCCAGTGCCAGCAGAAGATGGGCCGCGGCCTCGAGCCGGTCCGCAGCAAGGTGATGATCTCCGCCAAGCGCGGCATCCTGCTCGACGGCGAGCAGCCCGGCTGCTCCGAAACCACGCCCGACGAATACCGCCGCGAAATCCTCGACGTCCAGCTCCCCAATCTGCGCACCGATCACGTCGAATGGCTGCAGGTTGGCTGGTTCACCGCCAACAAGATCGACGTGCTTCGCAAGAAGGGGGGCGTGCTCGACGCCATTCACCGGATGATCGACGAGAAGATCGTGGGACACGTGGGCTTCACGTCGCACGACACGCCGGAAAACGTGGTCAAGATCATCGAGTCGGGCATGTTCGAATCGTGCACGCTGCAATACAACCTGCTGAACCGCTCGTACGAGCCGTGTCTGGCGGCAGCCCGCGAGCACGGTGTGGCCGTGGTGGTGATGGGCCCGCTCGCCGGCGGGATGCTCGGCCGGCCGGAGCTTGCGCTGCGGGACATCGTTTCCGAGGCGATCCAGACCTCCCGCGCCGGCTTGCAGTTCGTGCTCGCCAACCCTGCCGTCTCGACCGCCTGCAGCGGCATGACAGCCATGCAGCAGCTTGCCGAGAACCTCCAGTCGATCTCGGCGCCGGCCGGCGCGGCCGTGTGGGACGAGGTGCGGGCGATCTTCGAGCGGCTCAACGCGATCGGCAAGACGCTGTGCACGGGCTGCAACTACTGCCGGCCGTGCCCGTCGGGGGTCGATATCTCGCGCAACCTGCGCATCCGCAACTACCACGCGATCTACGCGGGCGACGCCCAGGCAGCGCCGGCAAACTCCGCCCGGCAGGCGTACGCCGCCATCCCGCCCGATCAGCGTGCCGGCGAATGCACGCAGTGCGGCACGTGCGAGACCAAGTGCCCCAACAAGCTGCCGGTCCAGGACCTCCTCGCCGAAACGGCCAAGGCACTCGGCTGAAAGCGCCCGACAGAACTCCACACGCGGTGTGTCCCGCAGGCATTACTCCCAATGGCGTGAGATTGAGGAAGCGCGGCCGTTGTAGGGGCGGACTTCATCCCGCGGTCGTCTTCGACCGCACGAGTCATTCGAGGTGGGATGAATCGTCCGCCCTACTGCGCGATGTCCCAATTGGGCTGCAGGCATGGCTATGAGCACGCGTCGGTCTTCGCATGGGTGGGCGGACGATTCACGGTTTCCGGCGACCGCGACGGTCGCACGAAGACCTCGGAAACCCCGAAGTCCGCCCCTACGACTGCCGGGCGTATTTGCGGGCGGCGTCGAGGAACGCCTGGGCCAATTCAACCGGGAACAGGACAATGGTGTTCGATGGGGTAGGGCCGAGGCCATCGATGCTCTGCAGCGTGCGGAGCTGCATTGCGCCCGGGTTCTTCTGCATGATTTCGGCGGCTTCCGACAGGTTCACGGCCGCCAGCTTGTCGCCTTCAGCCTTGGTGATGTTAGCCCGCTTCTCGCGCTCGGCGGACGCCTGCCGCGACATCATCCGTTTCAGGTCCTCGGGCATCTCGATGTCCAGCAGCCGGATGGAATCGATGTGAACGCCCCAGTCCTTCACGTGCTCTTCGACGGCTCGGCCGATCTGCTCCTGGATTCGTTCGCGCTCGGCGAGCAGCTCGTCTAGGGTGAGCTGGCCGACCACGTCGCGCAGGGCAGCCTGGGCGTACTGGGCGATCGCATAGCGGAAGTCCTGCACGATCACGATCGCCTTCTCGGCATCGGTCACGCGGAAGAACAATGCACCGTCGATTTCCGCCGGCACGTTATCCTTCGTGATAACCTTCTGGCGGGGGATGTTCAGCGCCAGCACACGCACGTCGACGAACCGCACGTAGTCGATGAACGGGATGACGTACAGCACGCCGGGCCGCTTGACGCAGTTGAACCTTCCGAGGCGCAGCAGGACGCCGCGCTCCCATTCCGCCGCCACCCGCACGCCGGAAGCGCCCACGCCCACGACGATCGCGAACACGCCGAGGCTGATCGCCGCGCCCGCCGTCCGCAGGTCCAGCAGGACGAACAGAACAAGCACTCCCAGCAGCACCGGCACAAGAAACAGGATGGCGCGGAGCGGTTTGCCCAGCGACACGTGCTCGCCCACCGGCCGCGCATATTGCCGCACAACCTGCGGCGAAGTGGTCTGTCCCAGATCAAGCTTCAGGTCCATCGCTGACCCCTTTCAGTGAATGAGGAATGATGAATGATGAAAGGAGGCCATCTCGCACTTCACACGCATCATCATCCCGCTGTCGCGTTTCACGATTGCATTATACCGGGATTCCCGCACAATTCCAGTGGTAACTCACGATCCCGCCGGCCTCGCGCTCGCACGAACTACCTGTTGAATGAGTTGGTAGACCTCGCGCGCATCGGGGACGAGATCGAGGCTCGGAGCCTGCATCATGCTCGTTCCGGGGAATCCGGCCGGCATGACGGCCGCCGCCGGATTTGCCGGGGCCAGCGTGATCGTACCGCGCCCATCCCGCTTCTCCGTCAACGAGATCGACTGCAGGTTATGCAGCGGAAAACTGGTGGTCATCCGGTTCGTCTTGATGATCACTCGCTCGTTCGTGAGCCCATAGAATGCGCGCCTCCGCCTCCGGGCCGCGAAGATGTGCCTGCCCACGACGAGGTACAAACCGATGAGGATGAAAATGGACAGGAACGGCACAATGACCAGAAACGGCGGCGACTCTCCACCCTTCTGTCCGGACTCCGCAAACAGGATGGCGAGCAGCATCCCCAACGGAATTGCCGTCCAGGCCAGCCCGAAGATCGTCAGGAAAACATCACCTGGGGTCAGCGCGAAACCTGCCGCCGGCCTTCCCGCCCACAGCAGTTTCTCGTCGCGCCGCACGTCCCCCATCATCACGTATTCTGCGTCCGGATCCATGAACATGGCAGTTCCCCCGATAACATCACGTGTTTCTTGCGAACCATTTCAGCAGTTCCGCGGCCTCGGCTTGCGTCTTCGTATTTGTACAATAAATGGCCTTCTCAGGCTTCAGCTCGCGGTGCAGCGTCTTCATCTCGTCGGGCGTGCCCCACACCTGCACGGCCTTGCCGCCAGCCTGCACGCGCTTCAGCAGATCGAGGTGATCAACGTGGCTCCCGCGGCCGGCCCCGGGGACGTACGACATCGTGTGCAGCCCCTTGCTGGCGAGCAGGTCGGCGGTGTGAACCAGCGCACCGGGGCCGTCCCAATGATACACCACGTGCTTCACGATGCTCGCCTCTTCCTCGAGGGCCGGCAGCACCCACCGGCGGAACATCGCCGGGCTGATCATGCAGCAGAAGTCGCACTGCAAGAACGACGCCCCTTCCATCGAATACATGCAGTTGCAGTAGCCGAATTCATCCATCCGCCCGGCCTTGGCGGTCGCGCTCCACACCTCGCGGAAGATCCGGCGGGCGTCGGCCATCGCGCGGTCGATCATCTCCGGCTGTTCGATGCAGTCCATGCACAGCCGCTCCGAGCCGCGCAGTGCGAGCAGCATGTCCATGTTCGTGTGCAGGTCCAGCGGCGTCAGCAGCATCTTGCCTGCCATGCGATCTGCGGCCTTGCGGTAGAACCCCAGCATTCGCTGCCACAACGGGTGATCCTGCTTCAGCGTGATCGGCAGTGAGATTCCCCAATCCTCCACGCACGCCTCCGACCAGCAGGTATCGCCGGATTCATCGCTCCACTTGAACTCGGCGCCGGTGAATACCGCCACCTCGTCGCAGCCGAAGCTCGGGCAGAACGCGGGGATGGACTCGCCCCCGTAGTACGTGTTCTCCGCCGACTCCAGCGCCCTGCTGATGATGTCGTCCAGGTCGCCGAACTGCTTCTCGCGGTAGGTGATGCCCTTCACCTGCTTCGACGGATCTTTCGGCGCCGAAACGCACACGATCGGGCGGTCGATCATCTCGCCACGGTAGTAGGCTTCCCATCGGCGGGCGGCGTCGTTCAGGTCGGGTTTGTATGCCAACGGATACGGTTTCATCGTCAGTATGTTCCTTGTGTTGCCATCTAGAAAATCTCTCGTCTTTCGCGCGAGATGCTGTAATCAGTGGACGCAATGGACGCAGTGGACGTAGTGGACACAGTGGACGTGTGTGGACTCGGCGTATGCCGTTTTCTCCGGCCCAAAGCCCAACGCCCAACGCGGACGAGCCGAAATCAGATCAAGGCTACAGGCTGCGTATGTGTTCAGCGTGCGTCACCCACGATACCAGGCTCCAGCCTGTACGCCATGCTTTGCATCAATCACCGCCGGCTACCTGTGCGGCTGAAGCTTGATGAACTGAATATGGCTGTATCCCGGATCGACGTCGATTTTCATTCGTTTGCATTTGGCGGTCACGCTCGCGGTGCCGCCCTCGCCGGTGAACTCGAATCGGTATTTGCCTTCCTCCGGCAGCACGAACCACGCCCGGCCGGCGTCGTCAGCCTTCACGCCGTAGGGGACAACCGCCTGGCCTTCCAGCGGGGACACGAACACCATGGCGCCGGGGACAGCCTTGCTGGCGGCATCCATCGCCGTGACGATGGCCTCCGGCACTCGCGTCTTCGACAGCGGCCCGAGACTGCGCCCGGTCAGATCGCGATACATCGTCTTCCACCATTTCGCGGTGGCGGTCGGGCGGGAAACGGGCAGGCTCGGGTCGCACCAGTTCAGGTAGATGGCCGCCTTGCCCCACGCCTGCTGCGTGCCCTCGCCGAACGGGTCGATCCGCTGATCGCTGCCGGACTGCGCCGGCCACTCGATCTTCGGGTTCAGCGGCTCGCTCAGCATCCCCGGCACCTGCAGCGTGAATCCCCGGTAGTCCATGTCGGTCAGGTGGAAGGTCTGCAGGCCGTGGATGTTGCGGCCGGGGAGGCTGTTGATGAAATCCAGCCAGCCGGGGAGCATCGGGGGCTGCTCGTCGTAGCCCCACTTCGCCCCGGCGAAGATCCCGGCCTCGCCCACGCGGATCGGCTTCACCGGCAGGTCGCCCGAACGGATCTTCTTGATAGATGCCTCGATCTTGTCCAGCCCCGCGAACAGCCTGTAGACGTCAACCAGGTCCACCAGCTCGCGCGGCGAATCGTTGTAGGTCACTTCCCGCATCCGGGTGTCGTCGAGCGATTTCACCGTCGTCAGCAGCGGCACGCAGTATTCCGGCGCCCACGTGTCGGTCACGTCCCAGAACAGGATGCTCGGGTGGTTGCGGTCGCGGCGGATCCACGCATCGGCCACCTCACGATGATGGTCCAGGATGATCTTCATCTCGTCGGGGCCGAGGCCGGACGGCACCTGCCCGGTGCCCACGCAGAAGTTCGACGACACCACAAACATCCCCTGCTCGTCGGCCACGTCGTACAGCACGGGCGGGGCATCGTAGCGGTGGTGCTCGACGATGCTCACGCCATTTGCGGCGAGATCGGGCAGCTTGCGCGTCAGCCATTGCCGCTCGTGGACGTACGGGATCGAATGATCGCCCCACGGGAACAGCGGCTCGCCGTTCAGCAGCAGCTTGTCGCCCTCGGTCCAGATTTCGCGGAAGCCGAACCGTGCCACCTGGAGGTCGCGCTGCCGGTCTCCCGCGTTCAGCTCTGCCCGCAGGAAGTACAGAACAGGATTGCCGTACGGTGGGCGGCCCCACACGATCGCGTTCTCCCAACGCTGACTTGCACGGACAACCACGGACTCCTGGGCGGGCACGGCCACGGCTTGCGGCTGGAATTTGAGCTCGACATCTCCCTCCCGAACGACGGCCATCTCCACACGGACATCCGCGGCGGCGTCGGTATCGTTGCGAACCGTGACCTCCACGTCGATCCGCTTCCCCTTCTTCCACCGCGTCGGCGTGACGGTCTGCTGCGTCTCCATCGTGCGGAGGTGCGTGACCACATAGATGTCGTCGATTCGCAGGCGCGGCTCGAGCCGCAGCCAGACGTCGCCCTCGATGCCGACCGTGGACGCTCCGGTGTACCAGAACAGCGAGTCGAGCGCCCGCGCGGCGTTTTCGCTCAGCTCCCTGCCGCTCGGATGGGCGTAGGTGCCCGTGCAGTTGTGCGTGTAGATCAGCAGTTGATACGCGTTCCCCGGCCGCACCCGCCCGGTGAGCGTGATCCTGAACGGAGTGCGCATTCCCCAGTGCTCGCCGATCACGGCGGGCGGCTTCCCCGGCTCCGCGAAATACACGCGGGCGTAGTGGCGCACGCGGGACAGGTCCAGAATCACATCCGCCGAGCTTGCGTCCCACTGGCCGGGAATGCTGAACTGCGTGCGATACCACGCGGACGCGGGTGGATCGTTCTCGAACTCGCGCGACCGATGCGGCACGCGCACGCGAGTCCACCCGTCGGCCGGAGGATTTCCGTCAGGCGCGTAGGCGACCTGCCAGACGCCGTTGAGGAGGAGGCTGCCGCGGGGGACGTCTTCCATCTTCAGTCCGTCGGCTCGCGGAGTCGCCGCACAAACGACTACCGCCAGCGGCACCAGGATGAATGCAGTTCTGATTTCCATGTCACCCCCGCATTACTTCACTATGAAACGCCATGTAATTTTCGAGCGGGACGTTGTTCTCGAGCTCGGTGGAGCTGCCGATCAGGAGGCGGCCTTCCCCCTGTGTACACCGGCGGTGTCTTTCCGCGCCGCTCGAGCCACAATTCTATCGCAAGCCCGCGCCATTTTCAACCCCGGTGCGACATCGCCCCCAAATTCCGTTGACGTTCCCGCATCCCCGGAATATACTTGAGCATGTCCCACCAATAATACAAGACCAGGAGCGAATCATGAGCAGGATCGAACAGGCGGTTTCAACGTTCAAGGAAGGCTTCAATTGCTCGTCGACGATCTTCTCGACGTACGGCCCATCGCTGGGGTTGGCACGCGAGCAGTGCATGAAAACCGCGTGCGCTTTCGGCGGCGGGCTGGCACGCTCCGGCGAGACCTGCGGGGCCGTGACCGGCGCCCTGATGGTCATAGGCCTAAAGTACGGCCAGACCGAGCTGAAGGACATGGATGCCCGGAAGAAAACCTACAAGCTCGCGCACGACTTCATGGCCGAGTTTGCGAAGCGGAACAAGGCGCTCGACTGCCGCGACCTCCTTGGCGTCGACATCGGCACTCAGGAAGGGTTCAAGAAGGCGATTGAAATGAGCTTCCACACGAAGGTCTGCCCGAAGTTCATTCAGGACGCCGCCGAAATCCTGGAGGAAATCCTCGGAAGCGAGGGCTGACGCCGAACCATGGTCGACAGATCGCAGGAATCGTTCATGCAGGAGGCGCTCGGGCTTGCGGCGCGCGGCCGCGGGCGCGTGGAGCCGAACCCGATGGTGGGCTGCGTGCTCGTGAAGGCGGGCGAGGTCGTCGGCCGCGGGTGGCACCAGACGTTCGGCGGGCCGCACGCCGAGGTGAACGCATTGGCCGACGCAGGCCCGGCCGCCGAGGGCGCCGACGCCTACGTGACGCTCGAACCCTGCGCCCACTGGGGCAAGACTCCCCCCTGCGTCGATGCACTGATCCGGGCGAAGGTGTGCCGCGTGTTCGCCGCCATCGAGGATCCATTCCCGCAGACGGCCGGGCTTGGCCCCCGCAAGCTGCGCGAGGCCGGCATCGACATCGAGTTCGGCCTGCTCGCGAGCGCCGCCCGCGAGTTGAACGCCCCCTACCTCAAGCTGCTGGCGACCGGCCGGTCATACGTGATCGCGAAATGGGCGCAGACTGCCGACGCCAGGCTCGCCTGCCCGGGCCGCCGCTGGATCAGTTGCGACGAATCCCGCCGACTCGTCCACCAGATGCGCAATGAAGTCGACGCCATCATGGTCGGCATCGGCACGGTGCTGGCCGACGATCCGCTGCTCACGTGCAGGCTGCCGGCGACCGATACGGTCGGTGCCACCGATGCGGTCGGGGCGGCCGATGCAATTGGCCGCAACCCGCGGCGGATCATCATCGACAGCACGGCCCGGACGCCGCTGGCGAGCAGGATCGTGCAGACGGCGCGCGAGGTGCCCACGATCATCGCCGCCACGGGCGCCGCGCCTCCCGACCGGCTGCACGCCCTCCAGAACGCAGGATGCGAGATCGTCGTCCTCCCCGCCGAGAACGGCCGCGTGAGCCTGCCGGCGCTGTTCGCGGAAACCGGCCGCCGCCGTTACACCAATATCCTCCTGGAAGGCGGCGCGCAACTCCTTGGGGCCGCCCTGGACCAGCGGCTGGTGGATGAAGTCCGCGTCTTCGCCGCTCCCTTCAATGCGGGCGATGATTCCGCGCCGCACGCACCCGCCAGCTTCGCGGCCATGCAACCCGTAACACGTCGCACGGTCGGGCAGGACGTCTACACGCTCGCTCGGTGCGGATGTCTGTGGCCGCAGATGCCGGGGTAGCCGGCAACGCCAGGCGTCACATCAACTCACTTGCATGCCGTTCCCATCCTGCTGCGCAGGACGATCAGATCGAGGATGTTGACCACGCCGTCGCCGTTGAGGTCGCCGCGCATGCCGGGGCTGCCGCGCTGGCCGAGCATGCAGCGCATGGCGATCAGGTCGATCTCGTTTACCAGGCAATCGTCGTTGAGGTCGGCGGCGAGGG
>Ga0307378_10012667_pt1 | contig 10744 bp, 10 predicted proteins | sample UN1MG_FD_202238 | JGI IMG/M metagenome (GOLD analysis project Ga0307378, IMG submission 202238) | Soil microbial communities from Risofladan, Vaasa, Finland - UN-1 | ecosystem: Environmental > Terrestrial > Soil > Coastal area > Acid sulfate soil | place: Finland: Risofladan, Vaasa | collected...
ATCTCATGCTCGCGGCCGGGCTGCCTCTTCTGGTGCTGCCGGGGAAGCTTCTGATCCGCCATTTCAGTCTCCTCATAATCGGGCGGTACGGCCGCCGACCTTTCCGCCGGGGCCGGTTTCTGTACCTACAGTGGTTGAACAACCGGCCGCCGCCCGCTCGGCGGAAATGTCGCCGCCCGCGGCAGTCTGCTTTTCCCACAGCCGCCGAGGCACCCTTTCACGTTGGCGCATCGTTGATTCCGAACGCCCGCTGTCGTAAAATAAAAGACATGAAGCAACACCCCGCGATACTTGCGATCGACGCCGGCAACACGAGCATCAAGGCCGCGCTGTTCAGAAACAACTCGATTGTTTCAACGTCGGCATTCTCCAACACCGAAGAACTGGGCGCCTGGCTGAAAGCCTCCCAGGCACCGTCCGGCGCAGCCGCATGCTCGGTGCGGCCTTCGGTGAATGAATCGCTTGCGGCTGTAGTAAGCGATTTCGGCATCACGCTCCAGTTCCTGGGCAGCGACCTGCCCGCAGACGTGCCCCTCGAGGTCGAGGAGCCTGATAAGGTCGGGGCCGACCGCCTGGCAAACGCCATCGCCGCGTACCATCGCGCACGAGGCCCGGCCATAGTCGTAGACTTCGGCACCGCGATCGCGTTCGACGTCATCTCGCCGACCGGCGCCTTCATCGGCGGAGCGATCGCGCCCGGGCTGCAAACTTCCCTCGCAGCCCTCCACGAGAAAACCGCGCTCCTGCCGCTCATCGAGGTCGCCCCGCCTCCCGATGCCGTCGGCAGGAACACCGTCGATGCGATGCTCGTTGGTGTGGTGCACGGCGCCGCAGGGCTTGTCGACCGGATCGTCGACAACGTCCGCGCGCAACTCAAGTTCGACTTCACCGTGTTTTTCAGCGGCGGCCACAGCCGGATCGTCGCACCCATCTGTCGAACGCACGCGCAAATGGCACCCACGCTCACGCTCGAGGGCGTGCATCTGGCCTGGGCAAGGCATAATCGGCCCGACGCACAATGACACAGCAACGGCACACATCACAATTCACCGGCGATGACCGGGCGGCCGTCATAACACCGCCGGGCGAAGGAGGCATAGGCGTCATCCAACTCGCCGGCGCCGGCTCGCCGGCCGTCGTGCAGGCGATCTTCCGGGGCCGTCGTCCTGCCGATCCCGCCTCATCCCCCGAGAGACTTCACTACGGACACATCGTGCACGAAGGCGAGGAACTCGACGAAGTGCTCGTTGCCCTTGCCGACACTTCGCCGGCGGGCTGCGCCTTCGAGATCAACTGCCACGGCGGGATCGTCGCAGTCGAACGAATCATGGCCGCGCTCGAGACGCTCGGCGTCAGCCGCATCCAGCAGCCGCCGGCCGACGAGCATCTCGACGCCATCCAGCAAGAAGCCGCGCAAGCACTGCCGCGTGCTCTCAGCCGCCAGGCGGTGCGGCTGCTGCTCGAGCAACACGGCGGCGCGCTTTCGCGCGAGCTTGAGTCGGCTATCAGGCTCGATGAGTCCGATGCCGGGCGGCTGCTCGAGCGGCTCCTCGAGACCGCGTCGCTCGGCATTGCGCTGTGCGAGCCGCGGCGTGTGGTCATTGCCGGAAGCCCGAACGCCGGCAAGTCGACGCTGTTCAACGCTCTCATCGGCCACGCGCGCGCGATCGTTACCGACGTGCCGGGCACCACGCGCGATTACATTTCGGAATTCATCGTGCTCGCCGGCGTTCCGCTGGAAATCGTGGATACCGCCGGCTTGCGCGAAACCGATCACATCGTAGAGCGCGAAGGCGTGCGCATCAGCCGCGAGCAGATAGCACTCGCCGACCTCGTGCTGCTGCTGATCGACGCGGCCGCACCGCACGATGCCGACCTGGCGGCTGTGCGTCGTCTTGCCAGGCGCGAAGGCGCTGGAATGCTGATCGTGGCGAACAAGATCGACCTGCCCGGTGCGGCGCGCGCTCATCTTGATTTCGCCGATTCGAGCGTTTCTGCGGCCACCAGCGAGGGAATCGGCGAGCTCGAGAAACGGATGGTTCAGGCGGTGGCCGGCAACTCGAGCTACACCGGCGGGCCGGCCGTTTTCACACCGCGCCAGCGCGACCGAATAAGCGCTGCACTCGATGCCTGCACCAGCGGCGATGCCGCATTTCGAGGCATCCTCAGCGGTGTCATGCATCGCCAATGAAGATGAAATGCTGCCGTTTTCCGGCACGTGCGCCGGCGCTTTTCTGCCGCCGGAAGGCGTCAGAACGGGGAGCATGAACCAATTTGTGCCGCATAAACTTCGTCAAGAGCCGAAAAAACCCTTGACGAGAACGCTGCAAAAGCTATAATTCTGCTTGTGAATTAAGATTCATTGGCGTCGCAGGCGTGGATCGGCGGGAAGCATACTCATTTCCTCACACGCCTGCGGCAGGGTCTGTGGGCATCTCTTCCTGTTAGGAAAGGAGAATTGCACGGATGGCAAAGAAGGCGACGAAGAAGAAAGCGGCAGCGAAGAAAGAGCGCGAAATGCTGGTTGTAGGCTCGAAGGTCAAAGCATACGTCAAGTCGAAGGATTGCATGACTTCGGGCGACGCACTTGCGGCGCTCAATGACAAGGTGCACAGCATGCTGGATGCGGCCGCCGAGCGGACCAAGGCCAATAAGCGGTCGACGCTCCGGCCTCAGGACCTGTAGGAAAAGCGGCTACGTCGTCTCCACGCCCCCGGCTTCGCAACGCACCACAATCGGCTGGTGCGGATCGAAGCCGGGGGCGTGGCTGTTTTCGCCGCATAATACCAGGCAGCGGCGTCTCTGAAACAGCGCCGGCGTTCGTGTTACAGAAGCAAGCGAGCCGCTTCGGGCAAAATCAGTTGATTTTGCAGACCGTCGAAACTAAAATCATGAGTCTGGACGCCCTGCAAACAGCCAACGCCCCCGGAGGCAAGCGAGAGGACAGCCGTGAGACTAGTCGACATCCTGAACGAGGACCTGATCAAGGTAGACCTCGAGAGCGAGGATAAGGAGGAGGCATTCGCCGAGCTGATCGAACTGCTTGTTCGCGCAGGCGAGATCAGCGACCGCGATTCGGCCTTTGAAACCATTCAAAATCGCGAGGCCCTGGGTACCACGGGCATAGGCCACGGCGTGGCCATTCCGCATGGCAAGAACAGGCAGGTCAAGCACCTGACGGCCGCGTTGGGTATTTCGAAGGAGGGGATAGAGTATGAGGCAGTCGACGACGAACCGGTGCATGTGATTTTTCTGGTGCTCGCGGAGGCCGACAACCCAGGCCCGCACGTTCAGTGCCTTGCGGAGATCGCGCGGCTGCTGCAGTTGCCCGGCTTCTATAAGCGGCTGCTGGCGGCGGAGTCGGCAGGGCAGGCTTTCGACATCATAAAGTCGGAGGAATAGCCCGCATGAAAGACACGCTCGAGAAAATGGTGCAGGCGGAGCGCGAGGCGGAGAGTATAGTAAACGAGGCGGAAGCCGAGGCCCGCAGGCAGGTGGACGACGCGCAGCGCAAGGCCGCCGGGATTCGCGAGGAGGCAAGGGCAAAGGCCCACGCCGAGGCGCAGAAGATGATGGAAGAAGCGGTTGAATCGGCTCAGGACCGCAAACGGCAGCGCCTGGATGAAATCCGCGCGCAGCTCGAGCCGCTTCCCGCGAGCGTGCCCGCCGAAAGCAAGCAAGCCGCCGCCGATCTGATAGTGAAAGCAATACTGGCAGAGGAATAGCGTTTCCTGCACGTTGGATCGTGCAATGGCTTCAGGATGCCCATAACCGTTCCATCGGAAACCAACATCGACGTCATCTGCGCAAAGATTCACGCGCGGCGTGCATCGATGTACGAGAAGGAACGCCTCGTTGAGCTGACAGGGCTGAGGGGTTTCCCGAACCTGGTTGCGAAGGTATTTCCCGAGCAGGGGCTGGAGAGCCACCGCCAGTTCGAGCGGCGTCTTGTTGAAGACCATATCGCGCAGCTCTCGTGGATTCTCGCCTACTTCGGCGGCCATCCGTTCGACCTGTTCAAGTGGCTGCTGCGGCGCTACCAGCTCGAGAACCTGAAGGTTCTGCTGAGGGGCTTCCTCGCCGGCCGCGGTCCGCGCGACGTATCGCGCCACCTGGTGGCGGTTGGCGAGTTTCCTGAGTTTCCCGCCGAGCAGATGCTTACCGCCGCGTCGGCCGAGGCCTTCGCCGAAGCAATTCCCGACGAGACCGTCAAGTCGATAGTGCAGAAAGCGTTCGAGACGTCCGGCCGCCAGGCGGAGCCTTTCTACATCGAGGCTGCGCTGGACACGGCGTACTACCGCAAGTTGTTGCACGCGGCAGACGAGGCGTCGCTGGAAGACCTCGCCGGAAGCCGGCCGCTGCTGGTGCGGGATGCGAACATGCATCTCGTGAGCGTGGCGCTCAGGGCCAGGTTCAACTACGATGCGGCCTTCGACGCAATCAGCAGATTCCTGCAAGTCCCTCACGCGCTGGCTATTGAAGACTTGCAGCGGGCATTCGATGCTGCGGACGTGCCTGCGGCGGTGCGGGCTTTGCCCGGGGCGTTTGCGTTGCCGGCCGACGCTGAGTCGGTGCAGGATATCGAACGCGCGTTCCTGGCATCTATCTACGAGGTTGCCAACAACGTCTTCTACGCTGCCGGCGTCAGTTTCGCGGTGCCGGTGGCTTTTTTCTACCTCAAGCGGATCGAGCTGAGGAACCTGATTCATCTCACGGAGGCATACCGCTACGAGATGCGGCCCGAGGAGATGCGGCGCGGCCTGGTGCCGGCTGCGGAGTGAACTGAATGCTGACGCCCGCGCGAATGAAAATGATGGAAATCCTGGTGCTGGAGAAAGACCTGCACAAGGTGACCGAGGCGCTGGGCGAGTTTGCAGCGGTGCATTTCACCGATGCAGTGAACGAGGAGCAGGCCGTGCAACTGAGGCGGCCCCAGGCGGCGGAGCAGGTGCAGGAATGCGCGGTACTGCTCGAGAAGGCGGCAACGCTGTGCATACGCCTCGAGGTGGCCGAGCCGGCCGAACCGGTCCGTTCGGAATACATGCCCACGCCGGTCATCCGCGAGCGGCTCGAGAGCATCGATCGGATCACGGCTGAGCCGGCCGCTAAGGCGGCGGCGATGGAAGACGAGCTCAACGCCCTGCACGACACCATCAGCCAGGTCAGGGCATTCCGCCGGCTCAACGTGCCGGTGGAGGATATCCCGGAGTTCTCGTTCCTGCATTTCGCCACCGGCAAGATCGACGAGGAGCAGCTCGAGGAATTCCAGGAGGAGGCGGGATCGCGGGTGGTGACGGTGGTGCTGGAGCGCCGCGAGGGCGAAGCGCGCATTGTGAGTATCAGCAGCAAGAAGGGCCGCTGGGCGATGGAATCGGTCCTCGAAGCGCACGGCTTCAAGGGCGAGTCGCTCGGCGAGCGTTACGAAGGGCTGCCCGAGGAGATTTACGAGCACGCAACCGCGCGGCTCGAGAAGCTGCGAAATCGCCGTGAGGAGTTTTCGGTGGAGCTGCGCGAACTGGGCGGTCGCTTCGGCGACGAGCTGCTGCGTTACCGCCGCAGGCTGCGCATTCAGCAGCGGATATTTCAGGCGGAGGAGAATTTCGGGCAGACGTCGTCGACCTGCGTGATCTCCGGCTGGGTGCCGGCGGCGTCGGCCGAGCAGCTTGGCCGGCGGCTGATGGAGGTGACCGGCGAGCGCGCGGTGCTCGAGCTTCGCGACCCGCAGCCGGGCGAGGAGCGCGTGCCTACGCTGATGCGGCACAGCAGGCTGGTGCGGCCGTTTCAGTTGCTGATTTCAACCTACGGCTTCCCCGGTTACCGCGAGATCGAGCCGACCATCTTCGTGGGGGCTTCGTTCCTGGTGATGTTCGGGCTGATGTTCGGCGACGTGGGCCAGGGGCTGGTGCTTGCATTACTGGGGCTGGTGCTGGCCAGGTCGCGCGCGGCGCAGCATTTGCGAGATATCGGCTCGATAATGGTGTGGGCGGGGCTGGCGGCAATGATCGGTGGCTCCCTGTTCGGCGAGTTTTTCGGCAAGCGCTTCCACCCGCTTTGGCTGGAGCTGATGGACGGCCGCAACCCGATGGTGCTGCTGGGCTGGAGCGTGGGGCTTGGCGTGTTCATGGTGAGCCTCGGCGTGGTGCTGAATATCATAAACAGCATCCGGCGGCGCGACTACGCGGCGGCGACTCTCGACAAGAACGGGCTGGCCGGCCTTGTATTCTACTGGGGCGCGCTGCTGCTGGGGGCAATGTACGCAATAGCGGGCAAGCCGCCGGGCAACGTGCTTGCCGCGGTGCTGATCGGGGGACCGGTAATTCTGATATTACTTCGCGTGCCGATACTGTCGCTGTTTGCGAAGCCCGCTCACGGCGGCGCAGACGCCTGGATCGAGTCGGGCATGGACGTTTTCGAAATGTTCGTGAGCTTCCTGTCGAACACCGTATCGTTCGTCCGCGTGGGTGCGTTTGCGCTGGCGCACGCGGGGCTGGCGGTTGCGGTTTACAGCCTTGCAGATATGGCCCGCGCGCTGCCGGCGGGTATTGTGGCGGCTGCCGCGGTGATCGTTCTGGGCAATATAGTTATCATCGCGTTCGAGGGGATGGTTGTGTCGATCCAGTGCCTGAGGCTGGAGTACTACGAGTTCTTCACCAAATTTTTCAAGGGGGAGGGCACGCCATTCAAGCCCTTCAGCCTTGAGACCGAGGTATGAAAGGATAGCAAATGAAGCAGGTAATGGTTCAGTTCATCAAGGCGCTGATGGTGCTGTTGATCGTGGGCAATTTCACGGCGATGCTGATCTTGCCGAGCGTGGCTATGGCCGGGCAGGCAGGCGATGAGGCCGAGCCGGGCGCATCAAACGCCGAGGTAAGGCAGCGGATCGATCCGCAGACGGCCCTGGCCATTGCGATTGTCGTGGGCGTTTCATGCCTTGCGGCGGGCATGGCCGTGGGGCGCGTGGGTTCTGCGGCCATCGGCGCCGTTAGCGAAAGGCCCGAGATGTTCGGCCGGTCGCTCGTGTTTGTGGGGCTTGCCGAAGGCATAGCAATCTATGGTCTGATCATCGGGATCATGCTGATGAACGCGTGACGCTATGAAATTTCATGTGATAGCCGACGAAGATACCGTCCTCGGATTCAGACATGCCGGGCTGGACGGCAGCGTGGCGGATACGCCCGACGAGGCGCGGCGCGTGTTTCGCGAAGTGGCCGCCGATCCGGAAGTGGGCGTGATAATTGTGACCGAGCGTACGGCCCAGACTATCGGCGAGGACGTTACTCGGGCGCTGTACGAGGGAACGCGGCCCGTGATTGTGCGTATTCCCGGGCCTGAAGGCCCGTCGCCCGAACGACGCCGCCTCGAGGAGCTGATCGCCGAAGCCGTGGGCATCAAGGTGTAGACTATGGCACAAAACCACGAGGATTCCCTCATCGAGGAAATTCTGGCCGATGCGCGCAAGAAGGCCGAACGCACCGTGCGGCGAGCGGCACGCGAGGCCAAACAGGAGATTGAACGCGCACAGAAAGAAGCCGAGAAGGCCGCATCCGATGCCATAGATGTCGCGCGTGACAAAGCCGGGAAGGAAAAAAACACCGTGCTCGCGACGATAGAAGTCGAGGCTGCGCGGCTGCGGCTCGACCTGGAGGAAACGGTGATCACCGAAGCGTTCGAGGCCGCCCGCAAGCGGCTGCTCGACAAGCGCTCGTATGACTACCAGGCGGCGCTGAGCAGGCTGGCCGTGCTCGCGGCGCAAGCCATCGGCGGCGGCAGATTCCGGCTGGCGATGAGCGCCGACGACCGCGAGGCTATCGACGTCGATGCCGTGCGACGGCGGCTGACGGGGCAGCTTGGGCGCGATATCGAGCTGATTCCGGCGGACGAGCCTGCCCGCATCTCCGGCGGGTTGATTTTGCACAGCGACGACGGCACGAAGCTGGTCGACAATTCGTTCGAATCGCGCCTGGCCCGCATGCACGACGACCTTCGCCGGCAGGTTGCTGAGATACTCCTTGAGCGAGAGGTGGACAGTTGAACCAGGCACCGGAAATTCTGAAAGTTTCAGGCCCGATCATGGAAGCGTCGGGCATGCTCAACGCGCAGATGTACGAATCCGTTGAGGTCGGCGACGAGCGGCTGTTCGGCGAAGTCATTCGTGTATCGGGCGACCGCGCCACGATCCAGGTCTACGAAGACCCGTCGATGGTCAAGCCGGGCGTGCCCGTATACCTGACCGGTTCGCCGTTCTCGCTGCTGCTGGGGCCGGGCATGATGGGCAACATCTACGACGGCATCCAGCGGCCGCTTCCGGGCGTGGCCGCGCGGAGCGGCGCGTTCATCAGGCGCGGCGAGAAGGTGCCGCCGCTCGACCTGCAACGCAAGTGGAAATTCGCACCGAGAGTCCAGGCTGGGGCGGAGGTCGCCGGCGGCTCGATCATCGGCAGCGTGCCGGAAACCGAGCAGGTCGAGCATAAGATCATGATCCCGCCGAACGTGGCAGGGACGCTCGAGCATATAGCGCCGGAAGGCGAATACACGGTCGATGAGGTCATAGCTGCGGTCAAGACAGCCTCCGGTTTGCGCGAGATCAAGCTTGCTCAGAAGTGGGCGGCGAGAACGCCCCGGCCTTTCCAGCGGCGCGAAGCCATTGTCGCCCCGCTGGTAACGGGCCAGCGCGTGATCGACACCTTCTTCCCGATCGGCCGCGGCGGCACTGCCGCAATCCCCGGCGGATTCGGCACCGGAAAGACGATGACCCAGCACGCCCTGGCCAAGTGGTCCGACGCCGACATCATCGTGTACATCGGCTGCGGCGAGCGCGGCAATGAAATGACAAACGTGCTGAAGGAGTTCCCCGAGCTTGTCGACCCGCGCTCGGGCAAGAGCCTGATGCAACGCACCGTGCTGATCGCGAACACGTCGAACATGCCGGTGGCCGCGCGCGAAGTTTCGATCTACACCGGCATCACCATGGCCGAATACTACCGCGATATGGGTTACCACGTGGCGCTGATGGCCGATTCGACCTCCCGTTGGGCCGAGGCCCTGCGGGAGCTATCGGGACGGCTCGAGGAGCTGCCTGCGGAAGAGGGCTTCCCGGCGTATCTCGCCACGCGGCTGGCGCAGTTTTACGAGCGGGCCGGAAAGGTTCGCACGCTCGCGGGCGACGAAGGCACCGTTACCGTCATCGGGGCGGTGTCGCCGCCCGGCGGCGATTTCTCCGAACCCGTCACGCAGCACACGCGCCGTTTCACACGCTGCTTCTGGGCGCTCGACAAGGACCTCGCAAACGCCCGCCACTACCCCGCCATCAGTTGGCTGAAAAGCTACAGCGAATACATCGAACCCGTTCAGGCATGGTGGGAATCGATCGACCCCGAGTGGCCGGCGATGCGCAGCCGCGCGATGGAGATTTTCCAGCGCGAAGACCGCCTGCAGCAGATCGTCAAGCTCGTGGGGCCGGACGTGCTGCCCGACAGCCAGCGGCTGGTGCTGTTTGTGGCCGATCTGCTGAAAAACGGCATCCTGCAGCAGAACGCATTCGACGAGATCGACCGCTACACGCCGCCGGCGAAGCAGGCGGCAATGCTGCGCGTCATCCTGCAGATTTACGACCGCGGCCAGGAGATCGTCGCCAAGGGCGCCACCTGGCAGCAGATAAGCTCGATGGAATGTATCAGGGCGGTGGTGAGGGCGAAATCGAGCATTCCCAACGACGACACCGAGGCGATGAAGAGGCTCGAGCAACAGGTGACAAACGAACTGGCGGCACTGGAAAGGAGCGCGAGTTGAACGGCGACCGCGGCCTCGAATACGTGGGTCTGGCGAAGATGGACGGCCCGCTGATCGTAGTCGAGAACATAGGCGACGTCGGCTACGATGAACTGGTGGAAGTGCGCGCGCCATCGGGCGAGATTCGCTACGGCACCGTGCTGGAGGTGGACTCGCACTCCGCCGTTGTGCAGGTGCTGGGCGGCACGAGCGGCCTGGCCAACGCAACAACACGCACCAGGTTCCTCGGCCGGCCGCTGACAATACACGTGACGCGGGGCATGCTCGGCCGAATTTTCGACGGCCTGGGCCGGCCGGTCGACGGCTCGCCGGCCCCGCGCGGAGGCGAACCGCGCGACATCAACGGCATGCCGATCAACCCCTGCTCGCGGCAGTATCCTCGTGATTTCATCCAGACCGGCGTGTCGGCCATCGACTGCCTCAACAGCCTCGTGCGCGGGCAGAAGCTTCCGATATTCTCGGGCAACGGCATGCCGCACGACCGGCTCGCGGCGCAGATCGTGCGGCAGGCGAAGCTGCTGGGCGAGGAGGTCGAGTTCGTGATCGTGTTTGCGGCGATGGGCGTCAAGAACGACGTCGCACAATACTTCCACCGCGGCTTCGAGGAAAGCGGCGTGCTCGGGCGCGTCGCGTTTTTCCTCAGCCTCGCCGACGCACCGTCAATCGAGCGCCTGCTCACCCCGCGAACCGCCCTCACCGCAGCCGAGCACTTCGCGTTCGACCTGGGCATGCACGTGCTTGTGGTCATGACCGACATGACAAACTACTGCGAGTCGCTGCGCGAGATCGGAACCGCGCGCGGCGAAATTCCCGCGCGCAAAGGCTACCCCGGCTACCTGTACAGCGACCTCGCAGGGCTTTACGAGCGCTCGGGCCGCATCGAAGGATGCGAAGGCTCCATTACGCAGGTGCCGGTGCTTACGATGCCGTCCGACGACATCTCGCACCCGGTGCC
>Ga0307378_10012668_pt1 | contig 10744 bp, 5 predicted proteins | sample UN1MG_FD_202238 | JGI IMG/M metagenome (GOLD analysis project Ga0307378, IMG submission 202238) | Soil microbial communities from Risofladan, Vaasa, Finland - UN-1 | ecosystem: Environmental > Terrestrial > Soil > Coastal area > Acid sulfate soil | place: Finland: Risofladan, Vaasa | collected...
CAGAACAATAACGGACTTATCGCCGCATCTCCGGCAGGATTGCTTTAGGGCCGGCGCGCAATAGCCCGAAGCACTATCCGGTCTGATATGATTATACTCACGCCGCCGTCGCTCTACAAGCACTTTCGCTTCCAATAATTTATCGAACACTTCCCGGTTCGACAAATTATCCGCGGTCCTCCGTTGAATGATTCTGGATAGGCTTTTTCCCACGGGCAGAACAAGATTGTGACGTATTATAATAATACCGATTCGGATAATTTTATTGGTAGGGGCGGGTTTCAAACCCGCCCTTAATGCGCAGGATCTACGACAGTTAAAGAAACCAATGGCCGGGGATAAAACAAACCTTTATCACCGTCATTCGATTCGCCTGAAAGGTTACGATTATTCACAGCCAGGAGGGCGGGTTTGAAACCCGCCCCTACCTCAAAACCGCCTGAATTGCCCGAAATAGTTCGGGCGTTCAAAACATTCTCCAACCGCCGAATAAACCAGATCCGTGGAACTACCGGCGCGCCATTTTGGCCACACGGTTATTACGAACACGTAATCAGAAATGAAAGTGAACTCAAAACTGTATACGGCAATACATCATACGGAATTTTTCTCGCTGGTCTCTGGACCGTGAGAACTATAAACGTAAACGTAAGGATAAAATAGAAGATTGGTTTTACCATGGGGAATAAAATTCATTCTTTCTGCCCGAAGGAGATATTTGTAAGTCATAAGAGCGAGTTATACCAGCCAGAGGGAGACCGCTTAGTTGCCTATACGGATTCGTGAAATATGAATAAAATACGTCCCCGAACTTTCGAACTCTAGCACTAAGGGATATGCTGCCCCAAGCATATTTTCATGTAGTGGGTTACTTTTACAGGTGGCGCTCACAGTGTTGTTTTGCGGCTTTTTGGCGGCGATACCGAAGAATACTTTCAATCTGATCCGGCAAATTGCGGCCCCGGCGAGACTATTTTGCGACTTTTCTGAGAGAGACGACGATAGATTCTTAAACATTTCAAATTGAGAGATTATCTCTCACAATTTTCTAACTGACTGATAAATAAAGTGTTCCAGGCTCAGAGGCACAAAGGGACATAGAGAACTTGAAGATCCACGAAGAAAGGCGAAAATTGAACGACTGTTTTTGGCATTTAACCTGATAATTTCATAATAAACAGTTACAATAACTTCGTGCCTTTGCCACTTTGTGCCTGAAAGCTTAAATTTTGCGAATGACTTGTTTTATATAGGATATACCTGAAAATTTCAAATATCTTTGGCTAGAATTTATACCTCTCCTGATAACTGGCGATCGCCTTTTCCAGATCGGCTTTATTTTCCAAAAAAGGGACATGGCCAACATCACTTCCCCAAAGCATCATGTTTGGAAAGTTTACGCCTTTATAATGTTCCGGCCCAACAAACCAATCTGTTTTCCCGTAAAAGAACAGCACAGGCATTTTCATATCCGGAGTCACTTTTTTAAAATCTACCCAATAATCTTTTATTGACATGGCAATTTTTTCTAAATCTTTATTCCAGTCAGGCACCTCATCAAAAGAAGCATCCATAATCTCTTTGTTCTTTTTGGAGGCATATCCCATTTTCCAGAAAAGATCCTTCTCTCTCAGTGCCCCATAAAGCTTTTGTAACCGATCATCTAAAGGGATTGATTTATCGGTATAAGGTATTGTATCTGTAATATTGAGGAATTCACAGGCTTTTTGAATCCAGTCGCTGCTGCCGAGTTCATTTAAATTCAAACCGCAATTGATCATGATCATCCCTTTGATGGCCAGAGGATAACGCTGGGCATAACCCATCTGTAAGATTCCTCCAAAAGAATGGCCCATAATAATCCATTGCTGGATACCTAAAGCTGTTCTTACTTCTTCAAAATCCTTAACCATTCTTTCCATAGTGTAATTACTGTCTTTCGGACTTGTAGAGCGGCTCACTCCCCTTTGATCCAAATAGATCATTTGAAAATGCTGCTCCAGCATATCACCGGAGAACTTTTCCAGCCAATGACTTCCGGAGCCAGGGCCGCCATGAATGTATAAACAGGGCGTTCCTTTACCTTTCACTTTGAAAAATAAGTTGACCCCGTCAGAAGTGATAATATGTCTACCCGGCGTCTGTGACAATATCGGCTTATCATTCTGGCCGAAGAGAAAATCCGCTGCAGCAAGGCAGAGCAAGAGAGAAAAAACGCATTTGAACATTAGATTACTCCAGGCATTTAGTTGTTTAAATTATTAGTGTATTGTTAAATAGCTTAATATCTTACTAAGACGCCGAATTAAGAGAATTGGTTTCAACTCGGTTCTCAGATCTTTTTCTTGGAGTGTCATCCGACCCCTGAAAACAAGTCCGTGAATTTTGAGAGAAAATCTCCTTTCAAAACTGTTGCGAGAGATAAATAACTTACAAAAAACATCCAAGCCTTTTGGGATTATTATTAAAGACAGAATCAATCTTAAAATCAAAAAAGGGGCTGCCGTCACTGGCAAACCCTTTCTATTATGGCGGGCTGTGCGAGACGAGTTTAGAACTTATATGATTGAGTCAGCCTGATATTTTGCCATTTTCACAATTCCCATGACCTCTTAAAAATCAGCCCAAAAGCGCGTGGATGCTGCATCTCAGCCTTTTGGGTATGATGTTATAGATTAACACCAAGGTCATGATTGCACACCAATTCTGACACAATCTGACACGCTCATTCAATCTCGCCTTCTGTGTAATTCGTAAAAAATATCCCGCTTACCCCCTTGACAATCTTATAATAGAAAATGTAATATATTTTATAAGCGTGTTTAAATTTTAATAATTTCTTACGAATGAGAAAGAAAAAGCAGGGTAATAATATTATAACTGCTTGGTATATTTAGACTTCGTAGGGGCGGTTCATGAACCGCCTCTACACACCGCAAGGGAAATTATAGGTTTATGTCGTTTTTTTCAACGCACTTTTATAAACGCTATAATTTTTTAATTAAATATGCAAAAGACGAAAGTTTTCAGTTAAAAATAGAAAAATAATCTTTATCTGTTTCAATTTTGATATTGTGAATATCGATTAATATCCTTATCGACCGAGAGCGGTTTCTCCCTGTAAAATATGGAGGACTTATGGCAATCCGGCGCTATGCAATCATGCTGCTGTATTCAATTCTTCTACTTAATGCGCCGCAAGCAGCAGCGGAAACGCATGTGAGCGGTGGAATTTTTGCAGATGCAACCTGGACTGTGGCTAATAGCCCTTATATAGTGGATAGTAATATAGTTGTCTTTCCTGGCTGCACCCTGACCATTGAGCCCGGGGTCACCGTCAAGTTTAAAGATACGACCTCGCTTGAGGTCAGAGGCAAGCTGTATGCGGTTGGCCGCCAAGCTAACCATATAGTGTTTACCTCTTTCTCATCCAGTCCTGTTGCCGGAAGCTGGTATGGCGTTTGGGGCGGCGAGGAAATAATACAATACTGCGAATTTTTCTATGCGCAAAATGCATTGCAAGGTGGAAGTAATACATCTATTAATAATTGCAAGTTTGTCCAAAACATAAATGCCTTATCAAACGGCACTGCCGTCAGTTGTATTTTTGAAAATAATAGCATCGCTATGAACGGCAATGCAGCTTATAATTGTACCTTCACTAACAACGTATATGGTTGCAACGCAGTGAATATTTACAATTGCACCTTTACCGGCCAAACAGGAAATGCAGTAAATGGTGCCTCCTCTGTGGAAAATTGTACCATTACGGGTAATAATATTGGAATCGAGGGTCTCGGTAGAGCTACCAACAATTCGATAACCGGAAACGCTATTGGAATCATTTTGTATGGGGGTGTAAGTGGAAATTCTATAAACTTTAACAATATCTATAATAACTCTTTGTATAATATAAAAAACGCAAGCAATTCTAACATAGATCTCTCGAATAACTGGTGGGGGACAACTAACCCCGCCGAAATTGAAGCCAAGATTTATGACGCGAAAGATGACATTTCCTTGGGGTTGGTTTCCTATGTGCCTTTTTTAACGCATACGGCAACAGGTGCTGATACTACTTCCCGATTGAAATTTAAATTTTATTCAAATGGGTTCTGGAGCAGCCCGGCTGTTGGCAATGACGGCACAATCTATTTTGTTGCGGAAAAAGATTTATACGCTATCAGTCCCAACGGTATCCTTAAATGGAAATATTCTAATTCAGATTTTTGGGATGGTTACTCCATGTGTATTGGCAGCGATGGAACAATCTATCATAGTAGTGGACTTCAATCTACAGCATCACATCTGATTGCTATCTCACCAGAAGGTTTTTTAAAATGGGACTGCCAAATAGAGGGATATGCTTATTCATTCATGCCCGCCATCGGTAGTGACGGGACAATTTATTTTAATGTAACTTCTTCTATATATGCTGTCGGACCTAATGGGACTCTTAAGTGGAGTTCTCAACTGGATGATTATTATTTATCACCTGTATCAATTGGCGGAGATGGTACTGTTTATATACGTGGTTCGCAATATTTATTCGCATTCGACCCATCCGGCCTCCTGAAATGGAAGCTGATTGTGTTAAACTATGGCATTAGTGACGTAAGACCCTCTATTGCAATTAGTAAAGACGGGATTATTTATATTATAGGCGTGGATAATTATAAAGAATATCTTGCTGCTGTAACCCCCGCAGGAAAACAGCAATGGATTTATTGGACCGAAACATACATATCAGATGTATTATCCTTAAGCCACATATCTTCTCCTACCATAGACAGTGCTGGAACTATTTATTTTGGAGGCAGAGGACACCTGTATGCTGTTGCACCCACAGGCGCCCTTAAATGGACCTACCCAGTAGAAGACTATCGGCATTTATATTCACCTGTCATCGGCAGTGATGGTACTATTTATTTTGTAACAGACTCGCTCGGCTCGGAGAAAAACAGTCGTTTTTATGCCCTAGGCCCGGACCGTACCCTGAAATGGAGTTTCCAAGCCGATAATTTGTCTTTGCCCGTTATTGCAAACGATGGCACTGTATATTTTACCGGAAATAAGAATTCAATTTCGTATTTATATGCTTTTGAAAGTGGCACCGGTGCCGGGCTGATGGACAGCCCCTGGCCCAAATGGGGTCATGACCTGCAAAATACCGGCAGGTACGGAGCAGTTATTGTTAACATTATTCCGGGAGATGTTGACAGCAACGGCAAGGTGGACATTTTCGATCTTCTGGGGCTTTTAAAGAGCATGGGCAAAGGCAGCACTGATAAAAGCGCGGATGTGAACTCGGACGGCAAGTTGAATATCTTCGACCTTCTGGCCCTTTTGAAAATCTTGAGCGAAGGTTGATCTTTATTCTCTCCGGGATGTATGTCGTAAGAATAGGTTGGACAGTTGACATTCAAAATTAATGTGTAGTTATCAGTAATTGCAACTGCTTTTTCAATCCTCCATTTCCAGGGTAAAAAAACCTTCTGGATTTCAGCGTCTCATGTTTGACCATATCCCTCAGCGATATCCTTGTTTGCCTTTAATACGGAAAACATTATCGGGTTTTAGATTAGGACCTTCTGTTTGATATGCAGGAGGCCAACAAGGTTTCGACCAATAATCAACCATAGCTTTTTGGTTATATGGTCTGTCACAAACTGCCACAGGATGACCTCCGGCCTCGAGGGACGAGGGTCATTATTGTCTTACCAAAATAAAAAAGGGCTTGCCGTTTCCAGCAAACCCTTGTTATAAATGGCGGGCCCGGCCGGACTATTTTAAAACTTGCTCAGAAATTTTGTGAATGAAATGTTCGATCAGATAATTGGCATATTATCATTCAGGAGGGTTCTGACACCCGAATCCTTTTATTATCAGCCTCACAGTTTATCAAGGGGCAGGCCAGGATTGCTCTCAAAAATAGTATAAGAGTGTCACGGCTTTACTGGTTCACGCCATTATTGCCAGACCTTGCTTTACTGCTGATCCTATTTCAACAGAACCATTTTCCGGGTTTTGGCGAACTTTCCGGCTTGTATCCGGTAAAGGTAAACACCGCTTGGGAGTTGGTGTCCTGTTTCATCTGTACCGTCCCAGAAGACGCTGTAAATGCCCGCGTTACGCACTTCATCCACCAGGATGCGCAATAGACGGCCTCGAAGGTCGTAGATCATAATCCGCACCAGTTCTGTCGAGCCTTTCGGGAGAGAAAAATAAATTGTCGTTGACGGATTAAAAGGGTTCGGAAAGTTCTGGGACAGAGAGAATGTTTCAGGCAGGATAGAGCTGTTTGAATAAATCCCGGACATGTTACCTGTCGGACTCTCCAAGCTGGCCGTCTCTCCTGTGGAGAGGGTCAGAAAAACCTTCTCGATCTCTAAAGGGCAAAAGCCAGCGCCTTCCGGTGTATCTTCCGGCCTGAAAATAATGTTTATCAGGCTTTTTTTATCTGCTGTCGGTTGAATCGAGCTGTTTGGCAACTCGGTAATTCCTACGCCCCAATGGCCGATAACCTCTTTTGCGATAAAGAGCACGTCCTTGCTCCAGATATCACCTTTATTAACAGAGACAATTTCCGCTCCATGGCGCGCCTCGACAGCGAATGACAGGCCCCTGACCCTCTCAATACCGCAAGGATCGAGATTCAGTCTCAACTGATAGAGGCGCTCAGCCTCTTCTCCGGTATTCACAATATCAAGGAAAGGAGTGACTTCTGCTCTTAACATATCACCGCTCGGCACGGCTGCTTGTCTGCCCGGTGTCTCATGCGCTGATGCCAGCAGGGTATGGCTTTTGTGGATATTCAGGATGATCGGGAAAATATCCTCCTGATCCAGGACACCATCGCCATTGCAGTCCAGATAAGTCAGGGAATCAGGATCCCATGGCTCGGCGGATTGGCAGGTCCACTTAGAGCTGGAGTGAGACCTGGGAGGCCCCTTTTTGCCGATGTTCGAAACCAGGGCCAGAATATCTGCGATGTCCACATAGCCGTTGTTGTCCGTATCACCAGGCCAGACACACAGGGTGACTGAAAAAAACCTGCCTGTATTCCAGTAATCCCGGGATTTTTTAGGCCAGAGACTTTGGGCCAGGCCGGAGTCTGAGCTGCTGGAGATAGCATAGAAATAATTGTCGGCTGAACCTAAATAAATTGTCCCGTCATGGTCGATCGCCGGGCTGGACATGACATATTTGCCGGTCTGGTAGCGCCATTTAAGGGTACCGTCCTGGTCCAGAGCATAAAGGAAATTATCTAGTGAAGCTACATAAATTGTACCGTCACTGCCTACGAGCGGCGAGGAAATAACCTGATCCCCGGTCCGGAAGGCCCATTTCAGAGAACCGTCCGGGTTCGCTGCATATATGTAAAAGTCCTCCGAGCCCAAATAGATTGTCCCATCCCTGCCGATTGCCGGTGATGAAATTACGCCCTCACCTGTCAGTGCGCTCCATTTCAGACTGCCATCCGGGTTCAGAACATAAAAATAATTATCTACCGAGCCGAAGTAGATTGTCCCATCCCTGCCGATTGCCGGTGAGCAATATATCTGGTCATCCGTAAGGAAGCGCCATTTCAAATTACCATCCGGGCTCAGTGCGTAGAGATTATGGTCGTTCGAGCCGAAATAGATTGTCCCGTCCCTGGCAATAGACGGTGAAGAGACTATAGCAGAGTCTGTCTCGAATTTCCATTTCAGGTCACCTTCCATATCCAGCGCATAAAAACTGCTGTCTGCCGAGCCGAAATAAATGGTTCCATCGCTGCCGATCGCCGGTGCGGAATATACGGCTCTTCCGGTCTTGAAGCGCCATTTCAGAGCGCCATCCGGGTCCAAAGCATAGAGATGACTGTCTCCCGAGCCAAAATAAATAGTACCCTGGTTGTCTAGCACCGGTGCTGAAACATAAATGTCCCCTGTCCCGAACATCCACTTGAGAGTGCCATCCGGCAGCAGGGCATAAAAATACCTGTCCTGAGAACCGAAATATATAGTATTGTCATCTCCTATTGCAGGCACCATGGACCACCAGAACCGATCACCTGTTCCAAATCTGAATTTCATTCCCCCAGCCATATCAAAAGAGTTTTGAGTACCGATAATGTTGCCGTTATTGTTCATATTGCGCCTGAATTTGGGCCAGATGCTCGAGCTGAGGCCAGAGTTCGTGCCACTGTCAATTGCATATAAGTGAAAATCCATTGAACCGATATAGATTGTCCCATCATTACCGACCGCAGGGGAGCAGGAAACGCAGTCATCAGTCAGTAAGCGCCACTTAAGAGTGCCATCCGGATTCAGCGCATAGACATGTTTGTCATGCGAGCCGAAATAAATCGTTCCATCGCAGCCGATTGCCGGAGAGGAATTCACTAAATCCCCGGTCTGGTATTTCCATTTTCTGACTCCGTCGGGCTGGAAAGCGTAGATGAAATTATCGAATGAGCCGAAATAAACTGTCCCGTCCTCACCAATGGCCGGGGAGGAATTCACATATGCACCGATCCTGGTTTTCCAATTGAGGGTGCCGTCCGGTTTCAGGGCATATAAATGACCGTCTTTGGAGCCGACATAAACAGTGCCGTCATAGCTTATTGCCACAGAGGAATAAACCTCCCCCCCGGTTCTGTATCTCCATTTGAGAGTCCCGTCAGGATTCAAGGCATATACATACCTGTCATCTGAGCCGAAATAAACTGTCCCATCGCCTTCGATTGCCGGCGAAGAAAATATGCTGTTCCAGGTCCGGTATTTCCATTTGAGTGTCCCGTCAGGATTCAGGGCATAAAAGTAGCTATCGGATGAACCCATGTAGATGGTTCCATCTCTGCCGATGGCTGGAGAGCTCCACACATACAGCCCGGTCTTAAATCTCCACTTGAGCGTGCCCTCCGGGTTCAGGGCATACAGATAATGGTCTGCCGATCCGATATAAATTGTGCCGTCATGTCCAATAGCGGCGGAGGATCCAACTGCCCCGCCGGTTTGGTAGCTCCACTTCAGCGTGCCGTCCTCGTTCAGGGCGTACAATTTATTATCATCCGATCCGATATATATCGTTCCATCGTTGCCTAGGGCAGGGGTCATAGGCTCCCAGATCATATCTTCGGTTCCATACCTGAACTTTATCTCTCCTGAAGCAGCAAGCCCGGTTCGGTGATCTCCCAGCCTCGCTTTCCATTTCAAAACTCCGGCAGCAACAGCCGTGGAGCCTTCGGCTGCCATCAGGGTACCCGCCCCATCCGGTCTGCCAACCTGGCTTTTCCACTTTAACTTCCCGCTGTCCAAAGTGGTAGCTGCATATGAAGCTGTAATTGTTAAAGCGAAGAAGACAAAGACCGTGTTGAAGACACGATTAATAGGCATTCTATACTCTGAAAAGATAAGATGAGAGCGCGGAAAGTTGCTTTAAGTGGATTAATACCAAATAAATATTAGTCTATGGATAAATGTTACAGGATTTTAGCACAAATTTGTCAGAAACAACAATCTTGATAATTTTACAATTCGCTGTAACAGTGATAAATTCAAAATGCTTATATCAGTGAGTCAATCCCCTCTAATATATATCATTATTTGTTGAAAAGAGAAAGAGAAGCGGCCCCATCGAGCCGGTAACAGCAATTATCTCAAGTGTACAGGCACAAATACATAAAGTGGCAAAGAGACTATATCTTCGGTAACATAAAAAGAAAATATTTTATTATTCAGATCCATATCTTTTACTGTAAATCTTGCTATTTTATTTTTAAGGAAAAATTCACTTGTCTTATTAACCCGGATTACCCATAAAACCTGGTACAGGATTAAGGAAATGCAGTAATCACAGATCTTTGGGAGTGCTCTGAGGAAGGGGGCAGGCACAATTTTTGCCAAAACACCGCGGTCTGGTAAGCTCAATCGGGAGTCGCGCAAAAATTGTGCCTGCCCCCTGCGGGCTGTTAATTTATAAATAATTCGGATTAAAAACCTGTTATTTAAAAGGTTATCCCTCCCAAGGTCCTATGACACTATTTCAAAAGCACCATCTTACGCGTTTTAGTGAAATCTCCTGCAGACAGACGATAGAGATAAACGCCGCTGGAAAGCTGCCTACCTATATCATCGGTACCATTCCAATATACAGTGTATTGACCAGCATCCTGAACAATATTTACAAGAGTGCGAACCAAGTGGCCTCGAAGGTTATAAATATTAAGCGTAACAAGATCGGATATCCCATCAGGTATGGAATAACTCAGCGCGGTGCTGGGGTTAAATGGATTTGGATAATTTTGTTCAAGTGAAAAAGCTTTAGGTAATACACTACTCTTGAATATATCTGAATTACCCAAGATAAATGCAGCAATCCCGCCAGTGGCTGTTATTTCTTCTGGAGATGAAACATCCGGGTCGAATTCCAACAGCGACTCGTCAGGGAAAATAATCTTATACGGGCCGGTAAAATCGTATTTCATTCCCTTGTAAGTACCAATGGCATTACTTCCAATAGAAGCTAAAGTGGTGGTGGAGCCGCTAAGTTTTTTCAACAACTCAAGCAAATCGAAAATATCAACCTCTTCATTCTCATCAACATCACCGTAAATGTTTTGTTCAGAAACATCTCCAAGCTGCTTTAAGAGTTCCAGAAGATCGAATATATCTATCTTATCATCACCGCTAACATCACCTGAAATATGAGAAAGGATCCGGATTTGATAAGTACTGGTGGGTGCATCAGCAGGAAGACG
>Ga0307378_10012669_pt1 | contig 10742 bp, 8 predicted proteins | sample UN1MG_FD_202238 | JGI IMG/M metagenome (GOLD analysis project Ga0307378, IMG submission 202238) | Soil microbial communities from Risofladan, Vaasa, Finland - UN-1 | ecosystem: Environmental > Terrestrial > Soil > Coastal area > Acid sulfate soil | place: Finland: Risofladan, Vaasa | collected...
CAGGTCTCTTACGGCGGCATCATGCGCGAGTATGCGCGACAGAGAGGCCTGCGGCGCCTGATGATCCCCGTGCCGGTCCTGACCCCGCACCTTTCGAGTTTGTGGCTTGGACTGGTGACTCCCGTTTACGCCCGCATCGGACGAAAGCTGATCAGCGGACTGCGCTATCCCACCGTGGTCCGTGACCCATCGACGCTGGACGCCTTCACGGTGCGGCCCCTGGGTCTGCAGGAAGCCATCGAGCGGGCGCTGCGCAGCGAAGATCGTGAATTCGTGGCAACGCGCTGGTCAGACGCCATCTCCTCCGGAAGCCGCCCTCGTGACTGGGGAGGCGTGCGCTTCGGGACGAGACTGATCGACTCGCGGCTCGAATACGTGGACCGGCCGCCCGCCGACGCCTATCGTCCCATCCGCCGCATTGGCGGCAAAACCGGATGGTACTTCGCGAACTTCCTGTGGCGGCTGAGAGGCTTCCTGGACCTGCTGGTGGGCGGCGTGGGCCTGCGGCGCGGGCGGCGCGATCCTGAGCATCTTCACGTAGGGGACACGGTTGATTTTTGGCGAGTCGAGGAGATCGAGCCCGACCGACGCCTGCAGCTTGCGGCGGAGATGAAACTCCCCGGGCGCGCCTGGCTGGTGTTCGAAGTGGAGGGGGATTCCTCAAAGTCGAGTATCCGGCAAACCGCCATCTTCGACCCGGTGGGCTTGCTGGGGCAGCTCTACTGGTACGCTCTCTACCCCGTGCACCAATGGGTGTTTGCCGGCATGCTGCGAGGGATTGTCGCCGCGTCCAGAACCAAGGGCGAGAAGAACTAGTTGGGCTCGCGAACCGAGCGCCTTCCGCCGCAGCACTCGGGGCATCTGCGTGGATCAACTTGAGAAGCTTGTGCGCGACCCGCGTGTGACCGTAACGCGCAAGAGCCCACCCGACCCTGAGGGATTGGATCCTTTGTACCCGTCAGCCGACAGGCTGACGGACTCAGGATGACATGCTCCTACGCCCTTTTCGGTGCATCGCTAAACCTTGGAATGGCTGACGCGGACGGAGGGGAGGCCGTCGGCCTCTTCGACGATTTCGATGTCGCGGAAGATGTTGGGGCTTTCGTTCTTCAGCACGCGGCAAACTTCGACGGCCAGAATACGGATTTCCGTGTCGGCGTGCGGGCTGCCGCGCAATTCCAGAAAATGCCGCCAGGCTCGGCTGTTTCCGGTGATGAAGATTTTGGTTTCGCAGGCATTGGGGAGGATGGAGCGGGCCGCCTGGCGCGCCCACTTGCGCCGGTCGCGCGGCGTCATTTCCGGATGCTTCTGCTGGACGTACTGGCTGGTGGCTTCGGCCAGCTCGACGTAGGCCTTGCGAATGCAATCGATGGTCTGCTGCCATTGCTGGCGGAGCGCGTCGTTTTCCTGAAAGAGCGGCGGCACCACGTAGCGCGCTTCGCTCTCGTCCACGTAACGCTGCGAGAGCTGGGAATACCCGAATCCCGCGCGGTGCCGGACCAGCTCGTGGGTGAGGGCGCGGCTGACCCCGGTGATCAACAGGCACCACACGGCGTGTTCGAGGACGCTGCCGTGCTTGGAAGTCAGGATGTTGTCCAGATACTCCTGGTTCAATTTCCGCCCCTTGCCGAAGGACATGTAGCAGGTGCGGCCGGCGATTTCGCTCAGCATCTCGGCGGCGACTTTTGTGTCCGTCGTAAACACCATGCCTTCGTCGTCGAGAAAGCGCCCCAACTCCTCTTCGACGATGGCCTGGCGGCCGAGGAGGTAAACTTGCGGTTTCGTGATGTAGGGGTCAACGGGTGGGGTGGTTGCCAACGCCCTTCGTCCACCGCGGCGGCCCATCGATGAGCCCGCCGCGCCCTGAGTTCAGCGAGTGTCTTCGGTCATCCGTCCTGCGTTACGGCAGGGCGGAGCAGATCTAGTGCCGTTCCTACTTAATGTGTCCGTCAGCTGACGGACATCGCAAGGTCTCGGTCCGCCAGTTGGCGGATTGTGGTTACTCCTCACCGCATTAGGCCGAAAAAGTTGGACCGGCACTAGGTTCCCGAAGAGGAGGCTTTGGGCTGCGAAGCAGCTTCCTCCCGGGACTTGCGGAAACCGGCGTATTTCTTCTGGAACCGTTCCACGCGACCCGCGCTGTCGATCAGCCTCTGCTTGCCGGTGAAAAACGGGTGGCAATTGGAGCAGATTTCCAGGTGCAGAACATCGCTCTTGTAGGTGGAGCGCGACTTGAATGTATTCCCGCACGCGCAGACCACCGTCACGTCGTGATACTGGGGATGAATGCCCTTCTTCATGGATCTCCTTCTGGGTGTGCGAACGAACAACCATTCTATCCGCCCCGGCCGAAACTTTCAATTGGAAATTCCCAGGCTCGTAGGTCAGCTTGCCTGTCGTTACGGCGAGTTCATCTCGTCCGTCAACTGACGGACTGCATAAACGCCTCCAGTTCCTCCTTGAATGCGGGAGGGCCATGAAGGCCCTCCCCTGCCACGGGAAAAACCGCACGGCTAAACGAAGAGCCTTGCGCTAGATCAAGCCTGAGGGTCCTAGCCGAGGACCGGCACGGCCACCGAGCGGACGGCGCGGGCGTCATCGCTGAGCAGAAAGTGGATCACCTTCGCCACGTCTTCAGTCTTGACCCACTTGGTGAAATCCGCTTTGGGCATGGCGCGGCGGTTGGCATCGGTATCCATGGTCCCCGGCATCACGCAGTGGACGCGGATATCGTGGCTCTGGGCCTCGTCGGCCAGAATCTCACTCAACTGGCGGACGGCGCCTTTGCTGACGGCGTAGGCGGCGATTCCGGCTCCGCCGCCGCGCAGGATGGCGCCGCTCGATACCGTGACAATCCGGCCGAAGTTCTGATCGATCATCCGCGGCACTACGGCGCGGAGGCAGAGGACGAGAGTTCGCAGGTTCAGATTGAGCATCTGGTCCCAGGTGCGCTCCTCGGTTTCGAAGCTTTTTCCGCCGGCAAAACCCCCCGCCACGGCTACCAGGAAGTCGATGCGCTGCGCGCGCTCTGCGACCTGTGCCACGCATCGTTCGACCTCGTTGGCCCTGGTCAGGTCCGTCCTTATGCCTTGCAGGCGTTCCGCTGAAGCCCCGGCGCGGAGACTGAGGGTTTCCCATTCTTTTTCACTTCGGTAAGGCACCGCGACTTGGGCTCCGGCGGCGAGCAGGTCGAGTGTAACAGAACTGCCCAGCGCTCCCGTTCCGCCCGTGACCAGGGCCGTACGATTCTTGAATTCCATGCGTTCACTCCGTGATAAGGTTACAAGGTAAGATCGAAATCATAGCAGATGCACGGCGCGGCATGAGGTATTGCCTTCAACGGGGCGGGTGGTTGATCTACGTCGGTCCGCCCTACCCAACAACCGATTCGAGGAGACTGTGATATGTCCGACTTCTACCAGACAGGCGCCATCGCCACGATTCATCGCCTGGGGACCCGGCCGCTGGATTCCCTTGAAAAGGACCTGTGCGAGTTCGGCCGCTCGCAGCCGATCGCGCTGGTGCTGCCCGCGCTGTACTCGGAGTTCCAGACCGAGGCGATGCCTCGCATTCTTGAAGAGGTCGCGCGCGTTCCTTACCTGAGCCAGGTGGTTCTGACTCTTGGCCAGGCCAACGCCGAGCAGTTCGCCGATGCTCGCAGCCGTGTCGCGGGACTTCACCCTCACGTGCGGATCGTCTGGAATGACGGGGCGCGCGTGCAAAAGATTTACCAGGACCTGCGAGCCGCGGATTTGCCGGTGGGTGACGATGGCAAGGGGCGGTCCTGCTGGATGGCTTATGGATACGTGCTGGCGAGCCGCCGCTCGAAGGTGATCGCTCTCCACGACTGCGACATCGTCAACTATTCGCGGGAACTTCTGGCGCGGCTTTGTTACCCCGTCGCCGACTCGCGGATCGACTTCGTCTTCTGCAAGGGCTACTACTCGCGGGTGACCGACCGCATGCACGGCCGCGTGACGCGCCTGCTGGTGACGCCTCTTTTGCGCTCGCTCCAGCACGTCCTCGGCTTCCACCCCTTGCTCGTTTACCTCGATAGTTTCCGCTATCCCCTGGCGGGTGAGTTCTGCATGTATGCGGATATGGCGCGCCTGAATCGCATCCCCGGCGATTGGGGCTTGGAGGTGGGGGTCTTGGCCGAGGTCTACCGCAATTTTTCCGTGAAGCGAGTCTGTCAGGTCGAATTGTGCGAGACCTACGAGCACAAACATCAGAACCTTTCCGCCGACAATCCCGAAAAGGGTCTGATGCGAATGACGGTGGACATCTGCAAGACTTTGTTTCGGACGCTCGCTGCCGAAGGCGTGGCCCTCTCCGAAGGGATCTTCCGCACCCTCCAGGCACAGTACGTCCGCACGGCGGAGGACATCATTACCCGCTTCCATGCCGACGCCATGGTAAACGGCCTGACCTTTGACCGGCACGCCGAGGAAGACGCGGTTCATGCCTTCAGTCGCGCCCTTCGGCTGGCCGCTGAGACCTTTCTTGCCGACCCGCTGGGTCAGCCGTTGATTCCCAACTGGAACCGGATCGTCGCCGCCATCCCGGACATCTTTGAGCGGCTTGGGGAAGCGATAGAAAACGACAACGCTTGAGGAAGGGCGGAGTGGAGAACGAAATCCTGAAGCCGGAGGTCAAAGCGAGCGTCCAGTCGGCGGGGCCGGTGGACATCGTGGTGGGTATTCCCAGCTACAACAACGCGCGGACCATCGGGCACGTCGTGCAGGCGGCGCAGGCGGGGCTGCTGAGATATTTCCCCGACCGCCGGGCGCTGATCGTGAACTCCGACGGCGGCTCGAAAGACGGTACGCGGGAGATGGTGGAACAGAGTCAGCTGGATACCAAGGCGCTTTTCGTCAGCCACTCCCTTCATCCCGTGCACCGGCTGACCACGCCCTACCACGGGCTTCCCGGCAAAGGCAGCGCTTTCCGGACGATCTTCCGCATCACCGAGCTGACGCAGGCCCAGGCCCTGGCGGTGGTGGATGCCGACCTGCGCAGCATCACGCCCGAGTGGTTTGACCTGCTGCTGCGGCCGGTGCTGGAGCGCGAGTTTGACTACGTCGCGCCCTACTACAAACGCCACAAATACGACGGCACGATTACCAACAGCATCGTGTATCCGCTCACCCGGGCGCTCTACGGATGGCGCGTTCGCCAGCCCATCGGGGGAGAGTTCGGAATCTCGGGGCGGCTGACTCGGCACTTTCTCAGCCGCGACGTGTGGATGACGGATGTGGCGCGCTATGGAATTGATATCTGGATGACCACCACCGCCATGGCGGAAAAATTCCGCGTCTGCCAGTCTTACCTGGGCGCGAAGATCCATGACGCCAAGGATCCCGGAGCCGACTTGAGCGCCATGCTGTTGCAGGTGGTGGGTTCGGTCTTCAACCTGATGGAGACCTACGCAGGTGTTTGGAGAGCTATGGAAGGATCGCAACAGGCGCCCTTATTTGGATTTCCTTTCGAAGTGGGGCTCGAGCCCGTGCCCATCAACATGCCGCGCATGCTGGCGGCCTTCGGGCAGGGCTGCCGCGACCTGCGGTCCATTTACGAGAAAGTGATTTCGCCGGACTCTCTGGCGCGACTCACGGAATGCGCCGGGCAGCCGCCGGCGAGTTTCGCGCTGCCGCCGGAGGTCTGGGTGAAGGTCATTTTTGATTTCGCGCTGGCCTACCACCGGCGAACCATCGACCGCGAGCATCTGCTGAAATCGCTCACACCGCTGTATCTCGGTTGGGTTGCTTCCTTCGCGCGGCAGACGGAAAATGAAACTGCCGCTCAGGTGGAAGACCGGATCGAAGAGCTTTGTTCGGTCTACGAGCAGCTGAAGCCGCAACTGATCACCCAGTGGTCGCTCCAGACCGCAGAAAAGAGGTGAATCATGAATGGATTCTGGGAGAAAGCGATCCTCGGACCCCTGCGGGACCTCGGCCATCAGGCCGTGGCGGGCCTATCCAATTTGATGGGTGTGGTCATCCTCATCCTCGTCGGGCTGGTGGTGGGCTGGCTGGCCAAGGAATTGGTCTACCGGGTTTTGCGCGCCCTGCGCTTTGACCGGCTGTGCGATCGCGCGGGCGTGGGCATGGAGGTCGAGCGCCTGGGCATTGCCCGCTCGTGCTCCTACCTGGCCGGACAGGTCGTGGGGGGGATGATTATTGTGACCTTCTTGCTGGCCGGTTTGAACGCCACCCGCAGCCAGTGGACGATGAACCTGGTCGAGCGGTTTTTCCTCTATCTGCCGCACCTGCTCGCCGCGCTGCTCATCCTGATTGTCGGCGCGCTGGTGAGCCGATTCCTGGGGCGGAGCGTGCTGATTGCCGCGGTGAACGCGGGCCTACCGTCGGCGCGCCTGCTGGCCAACGTGACGCGCTTTTTCGTCATGGCCCTGACCGCCGTCGCCGCGCTGGATGAGCTGGGGATCAGCCGGATAACGATTATCGTCACCTTTGCGATTCTGTTCGGAGGCGTCGTGACCGCGGCGGCAATCGCTATCGGCCTGGCGGCGCGCGACATGGCGCACGATTTTCTTCAATCGCATTTCCGCCCGAAGTCCGACACCGAAGGTGAGAACACGATGCACCATCTCTGATCGAGGAATGGGGTATGCCGGTGCATTGGGTCTTCTTCACGGATTTGGACGGCACGCTGCTCGACCACGCAGACTACCGCTGGACCGCGGCGCGCGGCGCCCTGGCGGCCATCCGGCGGCGTGGCAGCCCGCTGGTGATTGTCACCAGCAAGTCGCGGGCCGAGGTCCTGCCGTTGCTTCGCGATCTCGGTCGCCGCGACCCCTTTGTGGTTGAAAACGGCGGGGCGATTTACCTGCCCGCCGGCTACTTTCAGTTTCGCGTGAAGGGGGCTCGAAGGGCGGGAAGGGACTGGCAGCGGGTTCCCCTGGGCACGCCCCGCCGGAAGTTGTTGGGGGCTTTGGGACGAGCCGCGCGACGGACAGGGATCCGGGTCTGGGGCTTCGCCCAGATGACCGCCGGCCAGGTTGCCGCGGCGACCGGCCTGGGACTCGGAGAGGCTCGCCGCGCCCTCCGGCGCGAGTACGACGAGCCGTTTTTGATCCTGGACAGCGGGGCGCGAGCTTGGCCCCGCTTGCGCAGGGAGATCCGCCGCGAAGGCCTGCGGGCCACTCGCGGTTCGCGCTTTTTTCATATTCTGGGGGCGAACGACAAAGGAGTGGCGGTTCGCCATCTAATGAGGTGGTTTCGGCGTGCCCGGGGAGCGCACGTGCGGACCGTGGGACTTGGCGACAGCCCCAACGACGTGGCGCTGCTTCGCGCCGTCGATATCCCCATCCTCGTGGCGCGACCGGGCGGGCGATACGATTCCGAGACGCTGGCCGCCGTGCCCGGAGTTCGGCGCGCCGGGGGAGTCGGTCCCCAGGGGTGGGACCGCGCCGTCCGGGCCTTGCTCGGCGAAACGACGAAGTAAGCCCCGACTTTCACCGGCACCTTTTGTGAAGCGGAGGATTCGGCTCAAGCGGCTGTCCGGTTCTTGTTCATCGTGCTCGTTGGAAAACCGCCCGACGGGTCAGAAATACCAGGAAGGGTTCGACCAATGCGCATCACATTACGCCTGATTCTGGTCTTGATTGTGGGGATCACCCTGGTCTCGCTTCTCTTTGCCTACTTCCAGGTCGAGGCGATCAAGGGCGCTTTGAGGAGCGATCTGGGGAGACGCGCCAGTATCCTGGCGGAGAGTCTGGAAGAGAGTGTCGTTCCGCTTCTCGAGAAGAGCGACCGGGGGGACCTTCTGCGCCTGGTGGAACGTTTCGGAAACCGCGAACACCTGGCCGGGGTGGTGATCTATGACCGGGAAGGGAACGTCCTGGCCATCACCTCGGTGTTGAGCGCGCAGCTGACCAGCCGCCCCGCGGTGGTCTTCCAGGTCATGAACCAGAACTTGGAACGCGGGCAGTTCCTCAAGCTTGGCGGTTCGGACATGCACCTCTTTGCGCTGCCTTTGCACCGCGATACGGACATCGTGGGAGCGCTGGCAATTTTCCATGAGGCCGGCTACATCGAAGCCGAAACCGGCAGCATCTGGCGTGAGACCGTTCTGCGGGTGGCGGTGATGGCCGTATTGGTCGTCCTGGCGACTGTGTTGATCGTTCGCTGGAGCATCGAAGGGCCGATCGCCAAGGCCGTGCAGTGGATGAGAGAGCTGCGCATGGGTGGACTTCACGAACGCCCCGCCTTTCCTGATGAGGACTTGCTCAAGCCGTTGGCCCGCGAGATGACGAGTATGGCCAGTAGTCTGGCCGCGGCCCGGGCGGCGGTTGAGGAGAAAGCAGTCCCCTACGAAGCTCCGGAGTCTCTGTGGACTCCCGAACGGCTTCGATTTCACGTGCAAAGCAAGCTCCAGGAAAGCCCCTTGTTCGTCGTCTCCAACCGCGAGCCCTGCATGCATGTCCGGCAGGGAAAGTCGGTGGAGGCAATCGTGCCGGCCGGGGGTCTAATTGCTGCGCTCGAGCCCGTCATGCGTGCGTGTGACGGAACCTGGATCGCGCACGGCGCGGGCGACGCCGACCGCGAAGTCGTGGACGAGCACGATCGCCTCCGTGTCCCCCCGGACGACCCTCACTACACGTTGCGCCGCGTGTGGCTCAGCAAAGAGGAGGAAGAGGGTTACTACTTCGGCTTCGCGAACGAAGGATTGTGGCCGCTCTGCCACATTGCCCACACCCGGCCGACATTTCGAGCCACGGACTGGGAGCAGTACCGGGCGGTCAACCGCAAATTCGGGGAAGCGGTGCTGAAGGAAATGGAAGGCACCCAGCATCCCACCGTCCTCATTCAGGACTATCACTTCACCCTGCTACCGAGGCTCGTCAAAGAGGCTCGGCCCGATGCGCGCGTGGCGATTTTCTGGCACATCCCCTGGCCGAATCCTCAGGTCTTCGGAATCTGTCCCTGGCAGCGCGAATTGGTCGACGGCCTGCTGGGTGCGGATCTGGTGGGCTTCCACATTCAGGCGCACTGCAATCATTTCCTGGAAACGGTGGACCAGGCGCTGGAGTGCCGGATCGAATGGGACCGCTACGCCGTCAACCGGCGCGGCCATTTCACCCTGGTGCGCCCGTTCCCCGCCAGCGTGGATCAGGTGGAATCTCTCCCGGAAATGGGCTCGCAGGCATCTCCGTATCTGGACCGCGCCGCTCTGTTCAAGGAACTGGGCGTGGAGGCGGTATTCCTGGGTGTGGGCGTGGACCGCGTCGACTACACCAAGGGGATCCCGGAGCGGTTTCGCGGGGTCGAGCGGTTTCTCGAGAAGTATCCCGGGTATCAGGGCCAATTCACTTTTGTGGAGATCGGCGCACCCAGCCGGACGCATATCAAACGCTATCACGACCTGCTGGCGGAGGTGGAATCGGAGGCGGAACGCATCAACTGGCGTTTCCAGGCGGGCCGCTGGAAGCCCATCGTCTTCCTGAAGCGCCACCACACGCACCGTGAAATCGAACGGTACTTCCGCGCCGCAGACCTCTGCATGGTCACCTCGTTGCACGACGGGATGAACCTGGTGGCCAAGGAATTTGTGGCTTCGCGCCACGACGGGCAAGGCGCGCTCATCCTCAGCCGGTTCACCGGAGCCTGCCGCGAGCTTCGGGACGCCCTGATTGTGAATCCATACGACACCGAGCAACTGGCGGAAGCCATCCGGGTCGCCCTGGAGATGGACCCCGAGGAGAAAAAGGCCCGGATGGAACGCATGCGTAAGATTGTGAAGGATCGCAATGTCTATCGTTGGGCGGCAAATCTGATCGCTGAGCTTTCCGAAGTTCGCCCCGAGAAGTCCGATAGACCGCAAAAGACAATGAAGTCGGCCGCTTCCTGACCTGAGATGAGACCCCGGGTCGGAAGCTCCACGTCATCGCGGACAAGCAGAAGGATCCTGGAATGGGCCGCCGGATAACTGCCAAAGTTTGTGTGCCCAGTGGCGGATTGAAGGGCAAGAGAAAAGGCCCCCGCCCCCGCGGGCGCCGCGCCGCTCGCCATTTGTTCGAGTGTTGGAGCCGGGTCGCCGAGCGCCTGAAATCCGCGCGGCGGGTCGCGCTTTTTCTCGATTTCGATGGCACACTGGTTCCCTTTCGCCGCCGCCCGAAAGATGTTCGTCTTGATTCGGGAACCCGGCGTATACTCTCCCGTTTGGCCGGGAGCCCGCGCGTCAGAGCTTGGATCATCAGCGGACGACGCTATGCCGACATCCGCCGGCGCGCCAAGATACCAGGCGTGCGCTATCTCGGGCTCCACGGTTGGGAGCGAGGCGATCGTCGAGGATTTCCGGGCCATGCCAGGGTATGGATCGAAGCGGCGCGGCAATTGCTTTCCGCCGGGCTGGCGTCGTTCCCCAATATCTGGATCGAAGATAAGGGACTCTGTCTGGTTGTCCACTATCGCCGCGCACCGGCGAGCGAGGTCCGAAGAGCGCGTCCCCTGGTGCGCGCCATCCTGAAAGCATTCGATAACGACCTCCGGCTGATGGACGGCAACAAGATTTGGGAGGTGCTTTCCAAAGAGGTGAGGGGCAAGGGCGAGGCGGTCCGCGGAATCTTGGCGGGACTTTCAAACTCTCCCCTCACTTTCTACCTGGGTGACGACACCACCGACGAGGCCGCCTTTGCGGCGCTGCCTCGCGGGATTACGGTGCGCGTGGGGAAGCCGCGAGCCACCCGGGCGCGCTTCTTTCTGCGCAATCCGAAGGAGGTC
>Ga0307378_10012670_pt1 | contig 10740 bp, 8 predicted proteins | sample UN1MG_FD_202238 | JGI IMG/M metagenome (GOLD analysis project Ga0307378, IMG submission 202238) | Soil microbial communities from Risofladan, Vaasa, Finland - UN-1 | ecosystem: Environmental > Terrestrial > Soil > Coastal area > Acid sulfate soil | place: Finland: Risofladan, Vaasa | collected...
TAAAGCCTTTCACCTGTTCTTTTAACTCTTCGGGTTTAAAAAACTGCTCTATTACTTCATGCCCCAAATCCTTTAAGGTTTGAACAGTTCCTTTATCCATTCCATCAGTTACTAATATTTTTAACATCTTTATCACCGTCTATAATCCTAAAATCTCGCCAATTAAAGAAAGAAGTTCTTTGATCTCGGAAAGTGTCGCTTCAGCCATATGAGCTATTCTGAAGGTTTTATCTTTCAGTTTTCCATATCCGTTAGAAATCATAAAACCTCTTTCGCCTAAAGTCTTGTTTAAATCGCCTACACTAATTTCTCTGGTATTATTTACGCAAGTCACTGTATTGGAAGCAAATTCTTCTTGGGCTAAGAGAGCAAATTTTTCTTTGGTCCACGTCCTTACGTAATTAGCCATTTCTGTATGGCGTGCAAAACGGTTTTCTAAACCTTCTTTGAGTATCTTATCTAATTGATAATCAAGAGCAAACATATGAGACAGAGAAGGAGTAGAAGGATATTGATAATCTTTCTTTTGAATATACTCATAGATCTGTAAAAGATCAAAGTAAGTCCCTCTAAATTTAACTTTTCTGGCTGCCTCCAAGGCTTTTTCTGAAATAGAACAAAGAGAAAGTCCGGGAGGTAAACCCAAACATTTTTGACTGGAAGTTATACATATATCGATTCCCCACTTATCCACTTCTATCTTAGCTCCACCTAAAGAACTTACCGCATCTACGCAGAATATTACTTCAGGATATTTTTTCATTATTTCAGCAATCTTTTCGACCGGATTCATTATTCCGCTGGAAGTCTCATTGTGGGTTATAGTAATAAGGTCATATTTACTGGTGGCTAAAACTTTATCTACTGATTCCGCAGTATTAGGTAATCCCCATTCAACTTCAAATTTATCAGCTGGTACATTATTGTCTTCTGCCATGGCAAACCAGCGGTTACCAAAGTTACCACAGGAAAATACTGCCGCTCTTTTTTGAGTACATGAACGAACAGCTCCCTCCATCAGGCCACTACCAGAAGAAGTAGATAATAAAATCTCATTTTGGGTATACATCAGCTTTCTTAGTTTATCACTGATGTTTCTCTGCAGGTTTGAAGCCTCTTTGCCTCGATGACTAATCATGGGGGTAGACATCTTTTGCAAGGTATCTTCGGTTACATTAACCGGTCCGGGAATAAAAAGTTTCTTGTACATTCCATATCCTCCTTATGTTTTAAATCATTATTAATATAATAATTATATATTTTTATTTTTCATTAGTTTTATATAATTTAACATAATATTAAAAAATCCTTTGTAGTAATTAGTTAATAAATTCGCCAATACTTACCACTAAGGATTAATATAATTTTTCTTCAATATTCCAATCCAATAAAAACTCCCTTTTATCTAATATCTTTTTTGTTATATTATATTTTATTAATAATATCTATTTAATCTAACAAATAATTACTATTCCGTCAAGTGATTTTTAGAATATTGTCATTTAAAAATCAAAACCGGACTGTTTTTTAATGACTTAAAAGATAAAAGTGGACTACCCAAAAACAATAAAAAGGTATAATTTAGAACTAAATTCCAAAGTGAAAAGAGGTTCTAAATTATATCCAAACAATTACACAAAAACTTTACTGATAAGCAAGTTAAATCATTTCTAAAAAGTTATTTAGAAAAAGAAACTAAGATTAATTACATCTTACAAATCCTTAAAATCAAAAGAAGAAGATTCTTTGCATTGCTAGCTAAAAACCGAAAGAATCCTGATAACTTTTCCATGCAGTATAATAGAAAAACGATTAATCGAAAGATAAACTCAGAAATAGAGAAAAACATTATCCGAAAATTAATGATGTAAAAAAACTTATTGAAACAAAGAAATACCTATTAAGTACTATAACTTAGGTATCCAAACCCTTCTTACAGATTGAGGAAACTATCTATCTTCCTTTAGAAGATGGTTTATTTCACCAAGATTTTGGACTAGGTTTCGGTCAAAATCCTCAACGGACACTCTGTCTATTCCTTCAGAACCTTTATTTGCCTTCACATTTTCCCAAGCTATATAGAGATTGAGGGGTTTGTAGACCTTATCAATCAACGAGTGAACTTTGAACTCAAGTGACTTCCTTCCCCAAGGTTTACTTTCCATAACTGCATTCCTTACCAGCCTATCCCTTATTATAGCCTCTATTGAAGATTTCCTTCCCTTATCAAATATATCTTCTTTGGCTCTAATAGGTTAAGATTCTGGCATGAAGATGAGCTTTTGGGTAGTCAAAAGGTTAGAAATTCTAAGCTTAATTTAGTGTAGTTTTGAAATTTAACTAACACCCCTCAAAGTAAATAGGCAGAAAAGTATCTTGATATAGAAGGTAAATAATCTCGCTTCTCGTCAGCTTTAGATTCAATAATATAGTATTTTTAATGAGAGTGTTTTTGCCTCTTTAAAAAAGCTCCCTTCTTATAGAAGTGCTAACTATTAGGTTAAGTCTCTTTAGCTATATAGCCCTTACCGAACACCAGGGCATCATAAGCTACTTTAGTCTTTTCCAAATAGTTATTGTCCCGGTCTAATGCGAAACCTCGTCCTATACCTGTGACTATCTTCCCCAACCCAATCTTTTCTATTTCCTGCTCGAATTCAGTTAGGAGACGAGGGGCACTACCGGGCTTTGTACTTCTCCCATCAAAGATAAGATGAATGTATACCTCTTTTAAACCCTCCTTTTTAGCCATTTTGAGAATAGCTATAGGAGAATCCATTGTGCCATGTGAACTTTTCTTGGAAAGAAGAGCCAACAGATGGAGTGCTCCTTTCCTTTCTCGAGTATTTTTTATCGCCTTAAGAAAGACTTCATTATTATAGAACGATCCGTCCATGAGAGCCTTTTCAATTTTCACCTCATCCTGAAGGACAATTCTTCCTGCTCCTATGTTTATGTGACCAGCCTCTGAGTTTCCTTTCATTCCCGGCTTGAGTCCGACAGCTTCTCCTGAAGCCTTAAGTGTGCAATTGGGGTATTTTTTTAATAAAGTATCCATTACCGGTGTTTGAGCCACAAAGATTGGGTTGTTCACATCTTGATGTCCTATTCCCCATCCGTCCAGGATCACCAGCAAGACCTTCTTTATATTTTCATTTAAGGGTTTGATAAGCAGGGATTGGCCGGTCATTTCTTGTGGTTTAGGTAGCCCCATTATTTCCAATATTGTCGGAGCCACATCAGCCAATCTCCCTCCATCTTTTAAGGTTGGCATCTCAAATCCCCCCTTAGGAGGTATCAAAATGAAGGGTACAGGATTCGTGCTATGACTGACACTTGGACTCCCATCAGAATTAAGCATATTTTCTAAGAGCCCATGATCAGCTGTAATCATCGTCATATATCCTTGACTCCGGGATGCTTGTAAGGTTATTCCAAGATGTTTATCGATAGCTTCAGCACATTTGATGTTAGCCTGGCGATTATCAAGATGCCCAATTATATCTCCGTTGGTAAAGTTAACTACTATCAGAGCATGTTCTCCTTCATTAAGCAGTTTGCTGAGCTTTTGGGTAACTTTAGAGATGTTTAGCTCCGGATTTTTTTCGAAAGAAATGCCTTTGGGGGAGGGAATTTCTATATCATACTCTCCAGGGAAAATCCTGTTCTCCCCACCATTAAAGAAGTATGTAACATGAGCGAACTTTTCGGATTCAGTGATCCTGGCCTGCTTCAATCCTGATTTACTAATAATTTCTCCCAGAGTATTCTTGAGACTTACAGATTTGAATGCCAAAGGAAGATTTCTGAACATCTCGTGATATAGTTTCATAATTACAAAAGTAAGTTTTTTGAAATTCTTCGTAGAAAACTCATTAAAGCTCTTGTCTACAAAGGCTCGAGTCAACTGAATCTCTCTTTCACCTCGGCGGCAACAGAAGATTACTGCATCGTTATCTTTAATCCTTCCAATGGGTTTTCCCTGGCTATCAGCTAATATAATGGGTTGTAAATGATAATCGGTTAATCCTTGCTTGTAAAATCTTTTTATAGATTCTATTATGGGTTTAGTCTCTTGTGTCATTAACATTGAAAATCCTCTTTTATTTTTTAGAAATTACCCTCTGAGCTATGTCCAGAATGTGCTTATCTAAATTTCCTTCTAAAGCCAGTGGTACATTATCGATAAATACTACTCGTTTACCCCTGTTTAGAGCCAATTTAGCTGCAACATCAACCCCAGCAGCCTTTAACTCTACCAACATCGTGTCAAAATTATAATTATTCGCACTAATATCTTCCCGGAGTATGGGACGATTAGAAAGCGAGGAACTGGCTCCCACTACCTTACAAGAATATTTACTTTCCAGATGCTCAATCAATGTAGATAATGCTTTTTTGGGTGCGGTAGTGGCCAAAAATACCTTCTCTCCTGTTATATCTTCTAATGGCTTAGGTCGAAAAATCGTTTTAATAATCGGAATATCCTTAACTTTCTTTATGGCATCTACCATTTGTTGTATTTTTTCTTCACTAGCTTCAGGATCCTCGCACATTGTTAGTATAACGAGATCGCTTTGTAAGATACGATAAGGACCAAAATACCGCATAATGTAATCCAGAGGTTGATGAGCCCCTACGATTAGAATAGTCTGATTTGTTTCCACGGGGGGGAAAGTGCTCCCACTACCCTCAAAGATAATAATATCCGGATTGAAGCTTTCCGCCAGCTCTTTTCCCTGAAGAACATTGCTTGTAAAGGGAATTCTACCACTCATTCCTCCTCCACACCTTCGGCAACCAATAGTAAGTACCCGTGCCATCAGAGCATCTTCAAAGTGATCTGAAGCAGCGTGCCTACCTTGTTCAGCCAGCTCAACAAGGCGTTCAGGAGAAAGATCGATATTTTCCCCGTGTAGGACCTCCGGTTCCGCTGGTCCACCACGCCCCATAGTCACTATACAAGTTTTATAATTCTGCTTAAGTAATAATGCGATATACCCTGCAACGGAGGTTTTTCCTATACGCTTTCCAGTACCAGCAACACTGAGACTGGGCAAAGCTACTTTCTCCAACTTCGGTAGGGAAAAATCAAAATCTACTCCTTTATAACTTACCCCAGCTGTGAGAAGGAGATTTGCAATCTCAAATCTCTCATAATAGCCGACTACTGGCTCATCTGAAAGGTCTACGGCCACATCTGGAGAAAACTTCTCGATGGCACTTCTGATCGCACTATAAAAATTATCTTTTATGACAACCGGGACTCCCAGTTTATTAAAATCTTCCTTGCTCCCAATCTTCTCTGTTCCTCCCAAAAAGACTGCTCCCACAACTTCATATTGGCGAGCAAGAACCTCAAGCCCTTCTTTAATTACTGGGAAGTAATGCTCACCATCAACAAGTGCTATTGCTCTTTCCTTTTTCATTGTTTTTTCTCCTTTCTTTTTATGTAAAAAAATTTACTTAGTTAAAAAGACGGCCTTTTTTACATGAAGACTGACTTTCTCTCCTACATCGAGGTTTACCCCAGGATTAGTTTCTATCCTCCATTCCTTCTTACCGACCTTAATTCGGTAATCTATTATGCTTCCGAGAAAAGCCTTACGTTCGATTTGTACAACATGTTCCCCTTTATCAATAGGTAAAAGTGTGATATCCTCTGGTCGAATGAAAATAGTTCCCTCCTGATCCAGGGTTACTTTCTGAGATAAAGGAATAAGACATTCAATAGGATTCTTCCCGGATTCTCCTAAAATTTGCACCTTTCCTGAGTGATTGTCTTTCCCTAACTCTACTAACTTGCACTCAATAAAATTAGCAATGCCAATGAAGTCGGCTACAAATTTATTTACTGGTTCACAATAAATCTGAATTGCGGTTCCAATCTGCTGGATAGATCCCTGGTTCATGACGACGATTTGATCAGAGAGTACCATTGCTTCCGCCTGATCGTGAGTCACATAGATAACTGTAATGCCGGTTTTTTTATGTAAATCCATAATCTCAAATCTCATTCTCTCGCGAAGTTTTGCGTCCAGGTTAGAAAGAGGTTCATCAAATAACATAGCGATGGGGTTCATAATCATTGCTCTAGCAAGAGCTACTCGCTGCTGCTGCCCCCCAGAGAGTTGTTCAGGATAGCGCTCTTCGAATCCCTTCATTCCCACCATCTCTAATATCCTGATGACTTTATCCTTAATTTCTCTCTTAGAGACCTTTTTCAACTTTAAAGGATAGGCAACATTATGAAAGACTGTCATATGTGGCCAGATAGCATAATTTTGGAAAACCATACCCAGATTACGTTTCTCGGGAGGAATAAAACATTCCTTAGATGAAACTAATTTGTCGTCAATATATACTTTGCCATCTGTAGGTCTTTCCAATCCTGCAATGATCCTCAATGTGGTTGTCTTTCCACACCCAGAGGGACCAAGGAAAGAGACAATCTCACCGTCCTTAATCTCTGTATTAACATTATTCACCGCTATAACGTTACCAAATTTCTTTGATAATCCTTTTAAAACTATATTACCCATATAATGACTCTCCTAAATAATTTTAAATACTATTTGTGGTTTTAATATTGATAACTTTTCTTACAAGATAATTTCCTATAAATAGGATTACTATTATTAAGCCTGATAAAGCAGCAGTTATTTGGTAAAGCCCCTCTTCTTGTAAATTATAAACTGCCGTTCCTATTGTAATAGTTCTTGGGCCAACAAGTAAGATTGAGATGGTGAGCTCTCTTAAAGTAGGCATAAAGACAAGGAGAAAGCTTGCCACCAGACCGGGCCGAATCAAAGGAATAACGATGTCGCGAAAATTCTGGAGCCAGGTAGCTCCGGAGACCCTGGCAGCCTCTTCTAATGAGGAATGAATCTGCTCTAAAGATGCCGAGACATTCCTAAAGGCAAAGAACATATAACGGGCTATATAAGCAACAAGTATAATCCAAAATGTATAATAAAGTTTTACTCCAAATTGGCCAGACCAGGCCAAAATCATGGCGATAGCTACCACAGTACCTGGGATAGAGTAAGGTAATGTGGTTAAAAAGTCTAATATTTTTCTTCCTTTAATCTCGGTTTTCACCGATATATAAGCAATAATAGAACCAATAATTGTAGTGATGATAGCAGCTGAAAAAGCTAACAAAAAACTATTTTTGATGGCTATTTTTGTGTAGTCATAACCAAAAAGAATATAGGAGTAATTCTTAAGGGATAAATTCTCTAACTTAACTGGTATGCCCCATGCCTTAAGGAAGGAGGTTATAAAGATAGAAGCGAGAGGAGCGATAAGAGTAATCAGTATAAATACAGATAAAATCGCCAGGATTAAATATTTCCAATTTCCTAACTCTATAATACCAGGCCTTACACTCTTTCCTACAATAATAGCGTATTTCTTCTTACTGAGATTGCTTGCAAACACCGCCATGCCTGCAACACACATAAGCAAAGTAGAAAGAGCCGCAGCCAATCTTACCCCTGCAAATCCACCGGTATACATTCGCAAATACCGGTATATCTGGGTTGTAAGAACATAGATTCGAGAGCGCATACCAATAATAGCGGGTATACCAAAATTAGCAATAGTAAAGACAAAGACCAGTAACATCCCAGAGACAATTGCAGGAACTACTAAAGGTAAAGTAATATCTTTCATGACCTCAAACCTTCCTGCACCAGAGATTCGAGCAGCTTCCTCAAGGGAAGGGTCCATTCTCTCTAAGGCTCCTCTTACAGTGATGAAGACGAACGGGTAGTTATAAAGGGCCATAACCCATATAATCCCCATAAGGGAATATATGTTAAAAGGCCCCTGAGATGTATCAAAGATTTTCATGAAGATCTTATTGATATAACCCACTCGGGGGCTAAGTAATTGAGTCCAAGCAATAGCTCCGATAAAAGGGGGAATCATATAGGGCACCAAGAGTAAGGTATCCAGGAAACCTTTGAAGGGTATATCTGTACGCGCTACTAACCAGGCAAGTATAACTCCAATCGCGGTAGCAAATATTACTGTTAAAGCACCGATTTTTAAGGTATTCAAGAAGGGTAAATAATTGTTCTTTTCGCTGAAAACATCGATATAATTAACCAGGGAGAGGGTATTTTCCTTAAGAAAACTTTTATAAAAAAGTAAGGCTAAGGGGAAAGCAATAAGTATAATCATGATACCAATAGCTAAGATAAAAATTATACGTTGAATATTAATTTTCATTAAGAATAAAACCCCCTCCCTTTACCATCTTATGGAGCTAACAGAATCTCGGTAAACTGGCTGGTCAAATTCCCGGCATTGTTACGTATATACTCATAGTCTACAGGTAGAGACTTTTCAAGTAATTGATTTAAACTTGGAGCTCCCAAAGGTGGAACAATCTCTGGTCTAACTGGAATAGTAGATCCTAATTTTACCTGAGCTAACTGCCCGTTTACTGAAAGAATATAATCAACAAATTTCTTAGCAGCGTCAGGATTTTTTGTTGTAGCTACTATAGCGATTGGGCTCGGGATAGCAATGGCTCCATCCTCAGGGTAGATAAGATTAATTGGGCTACCTGCTTCCTTCTGCTGTCGAATCATATAGTCCAAATTCATTCCTACCTTATACTCGCCAGCAGCGATACTCTGGGTAACACCACCGTGTGCCTCCAATACTACTGCACCATTCTCTCGAAGTTTTTGGTAATATTCTATTCCGTACTTCTCCGTGAGAGCACCCATAGCTACGAGAGCAGCACCAGAGTAAGAAACATCAGCAAGAACGATCTGATCCTTCCACTTCGGATTCAAAAGATCCTTCCAGGTCCGCGGGGGGTCGCTAACAAGATTAGTGTTGTAAGCTATTACCTCGTTAATCATCCTTGCGCCACAGTAATAGCCTTCTGGATCTTTAAGGCTTGTTGGAATACCTTCGGCTTTCGGAGATTCATATCTCAAAAGTAAACCCTTTGTATCTCCAACAGTGAGCTCTTTAAGATCTTCATAATAAGAGAATTCAGCTACCCAGATAAGGTCAGCCTCTACGCGCCCAGTTTCACACTCTGTAGTAATTCTTGTTTTAATCTGCCCTGTTCCTGCCCTAACGAATTCCAGATCAACATCAGGATTTTCTTTCTCAAATTCCTCTTCAATTGCTGACATAATATTAGTAGGCACTGAAGTGTAAAGCAGTATCTTTTCTTTCTGTTGGGCAAACAAACTTTGTGTAAAACTTACCAATAAGAACATTACCACTAATCCCATAACAAACAATCTTTTTACTTTCATTACTTTTCTACCTCCTTATTTTTTTAATTTTTAAAATTTACTTCTCAACTCAACCTACTTTTATTATCTTTTTTATTTATCACCTCCCTTCTATTACGGAACTTTCTCTGAGTTAATATCATCGAATATTATTCCCTTTATTCTAATGAAGTGCTTTTCCATTATATGCCTGACGAGTTTTTTATCTTTTCTCTTGAGAGCATCAAGAATCTGACAATGTTCTTCAAAGGATTGGTTTAGATATTCACTTTTTGACTCCAAATAGTATCGTTTGCTCTCGCGCCAGACATCCCGATTCATTCTGTCAATGAGGGAATTAATCTGTTTTTCAATCAAGGAATTCGCCGTTACTTTAGCGATAGCAAGATGAAAAGCTCTATCTCCTGCAAACCATTTATCATGGTCTTTTTCCTCTATAGCGAGTCGCATTTGATTTAAAGCATTTTCAATTTCCGTAAAACTTTGTACATCTGCTTTTTCTGTGGCAAGCTCAGCAACACCTATCTCTAAGACTTTTTGCAGTTCAAATATCTCGAATATATCTTTAGTCTCCTCCAGCAATGAATAAGCTCGGAATATCGCTCTCTTTTCGTTTCTCCGAATGAAAGTTCCGTTTCCTGGATGTCTTTCAACTATCCCTGCCAACTGAAGGGAGAGGAGTGCTTCACGCACAGAAGGTCTGCTTATACCTATCTGCTCGGCGATTATCCTCTCTGGGGGTAACTTATCACCAATTTTATATTCACCCTCTTGAATTGCTCTTACAATTTGATCTATGACATAAGTAGATTTTGACTTACTCTCTAACCTCTTAAAAGGCATACTCACTTATCTCCCTTGGTTATTGGTAAAAGGTATTACCAATATCATGATAATATAAAATTATTTTCTTGTCAAGAAATATTTGTGCGTTGTCAATTAAAAATCAAAAGTGGACTACCAAAAAACAGTAAAAAGATATAATTTATAACTAAATCCTATCTTTGAATTGCTAAGAAAAATCAACAAATTTTAAGATTTTAAGAGAATACTAAATAAAGTTAAAAGTGAATTTTTAACTACCTTAAATATTTGTTAGTGTAAAATTTAGTGGAGTAGTTAGAGAAAGATTGGAGGAAGAAAAGGATAGTCATAATAGTAGCTTTCTTTCTTAGCCTTAAAGTCAAGCAAAATTCCAGAACAAAGGCTAGACTTTTTTCCAGAGTTAAAATAAAAAAATTATAATATAATTTACAATTTCCCCTTTACTGCCCGGGCAATAGAGAAGGAGTGATCATTTATTCTTTTAAGGATATTAATTAAGTCGAGGTGAACACCACTGGTCTTGTGGGAAAGTTCTATCCCTACATTCAATCGGTTGATATGAGTCTTGCGTAAAGTTATTTCTAAGGAATCGATGTATTCTTTCTGGTCGAGTACTTTTTGAGCCATCCTTTGGTCCTGGAGAGCA
>Ga0307378_10012671_pt1 | contig 10740 bp, 11 predicted proteins | sample UN1MG_FD_202238 | JGI IMG/M metagenome (GOLD analysis project Ga0307378, IMG submission 202238) | Soil microbial communities from Risofladan, Vaasa, Finland - UN-1 | ecosystem: Environmental > Terrestrial > Soil > Coastal area > Acid sulfate soil | place: Finland: Risofladan, Vaasa | collected...
TCAACGGAGAATCCGGGCCGCGGCAGCAGGCGAAAAGACAGCGCGCCGAATGCCACGGGGCGCCGCAACGTGCGCTCAAGCCCAACCTGCAATCGGCGGCGGTATCGCTCGGCGCTCAGAAAAGACGGAACGAGCCACGCCGCCAGCGTCAGAGCCACGAGGGCGGTAGCGGCATAGCGAAGGGTTCGATTGCTTCGAATTTCCATCAGCGCACCAGCGAAAACGTCCGTCGCCAACGCGTTTTGGGGATAAAGTGAATGACCAAATCAAACATCTGCGAGGCTTTATCGGCCAGGGAGTCTTTCGCGTATTCGTCGCGGGGAGTTTCATACGACCAGTAAATCACCAAAGGGCGGCCGGAGATAAGCTGGCGCGGCACGAACCCCCAAAACCGGCTGTCCCAGCTCTGCTCGCGATTATCGCCCATCACGAAATACCGTCCGGGAGGGACGACGAGCTCGCCGTCCTGGATGTAGGTGGGCATCTGCTCGGTCCAGGTCGAAGTGGCACCCCGTAAGTACAACGAATCCGGGGGCGGGAAATCGTCTCCGACGCGGAGCTGGTCGGGGAAAGAATGCCGAACGAAGGGTTCGTCCACGGGCGCGCCGTTCACATAGACCTGGCGGTGCAGGATGTGAATTCGGTCGCCCGGCACGCCGATGACGCGCTTGACGAAATGCTCACCGGGCTGCTTCTGACCTTCGGTGGGGGGAAATTTGAAGACCACAATGTCGCCGCGGCGAATCTCCCGGTAAGAGAGAATCGGCGCCAGGACGGTACTGGGAGAGGCGAATATGAGCTTGTTGACCAGCAGGTGGTCACCGATCAGGAGGGTGTCCTCCATCGATCCGGTGGGAATCTTGAAGGCCTGCACCACAAAGGTGGTCCCGAAAACCGCCAGGATCACCGTCACCACCAGCGATTCCAGCGTGTCCCGCGTTGGCGATTTCCTGTAGCCCTCAGCCACGAATTTCAGCCCTCTTTCCCAGCCGCTCCAACAGTTCCTTGGCGGCCTGCACCTCAGCGGATTTCTTGCTCGCGCCGCGCCCTCGCGCCACCCAATTTTCCCCCGCCCTCACCTCGACCGTAAAGGTCTTTTGATGCTCGGGGCCACGCTCTTCGACGACTCGATACTCAGCGGGGCCGAGCCGGTCGCCTTGCAGGAACTCCTGCAGCGCCGATTTGTAGTCGACCGAGAACAGCTCACCGGCGCTGGCCTCGAGGCCCGGGGGGAGAACGAAATCTTCCACGAAGCGTCGCGCGGCCTCCAAGCCCCCGTCATGATAGAGGGAAGCCACCAGCGCCTCGAGGGCGTTTACCAGCAAGGTGCTTTTGGATCGCCCGCCCGTCTTCTCCTCACCCTTGCCGAGGCGCAAGTATTCGCCCAGGTTCAAACGGGCCGCCACCCGGGAGAGGTGATCGGCGCCCACCAGCCGCGCGCGCCCTCGCGAAAGCTCGCCCTCCCTGTCCTCGGGAAAGATCTCGGCCAAACGCACGCTGACCAGGAAATTCAATACCGCATCGCCCAGAAACTCCAGTTGCTCATTGTCACGCAGGCGCTCGGAGGTTTCACGCGCAAAAGAAGAATGGGTGAGGGCCTCGAGGAGCAGTCGGGGGGTCTTGAACCGGTACCCGATGATGTCTTGAAGTTTCTCGAGGGAAGATTCCGCCATGCACGATGAGCGCCGCCGCTCGGTCCAACCCAGGAGTTCATTTCCGGCCGCGCAGCGCGGTGGGTCCCCAGCGTCGCGGAGGCATCACTCCGCACTTTCGTTCCGGATGGGTTACTGAGCTGCCGCTTTTCTCTTCTTCAGATCCTCGATCTTTTGGTCAGCATAGGTTTTGATAATCGTGCCCTGGCCGAATTCCCCAGCCCGTGTGAATGCCTGGATCGCCTCGTCAAATTTCTTTTGCAGCGAGTAAGCTTCGCCCAGCCGGAAGTAGTCTCGAGGGTCGGGCTGCGGCGCATCGGTCACGGCCTGCTGGTATTCCGCCACAGCCTTGGATATTTCTTCCAGATCAACACCCTCCAGCGCCATTTGCGACCTTTGCAGGTGGACCATCCCCAACGCCGAATGCGGGTCCACCCTCAGCGTATTCTTCCGCTGGTTGAATTGCTCCGGCGTTTCGTTGGGCTGCTGGGGAATCGCGTCGATGAGCTCCAGGGCCTTCTTGGCGTAGTTTTCGGCCTGCGTCAGCCGCTTCTCTCTGTCAATTTCGCTGCCCCGTAGCAACTGATTCTGGGGGAGCAAGGGGACAACGGTGAGCAACGCAAGCAGGTTATCCGGTTTCAGCGCCAGGCTTTTTTCTCCGTACTCGACAGAGCGTTCGATCTCGCCCTTTTGTCGACACGCATTCGCCCCAAAGACATAAATCCAGGTCAGGAGCTGGCTGTTGGGGTATTTCATCTCGAAGTCGTTGACGAGTTGAATCATCCGGTCGGGATCCAACTCGTTGCGAATCGTTTGATAATCCTGAGCCTCCTGAGGGGAAAACACCGGACCGCCTCCGGCCTTTGCCCGTTCGGCCCGGGCCACGGGTCCCTGGTTCTTGACCGCTTCAATGAGCGGGTCGTCGGCATGGGCTTTGCGCAGTTTCTTTTCGATATCGGGATTCAGATCAAAATCAACTCCCCGTTGCATCACCTCGGCGGCGATGCGATCGGTGGCCACCTTCCCCTTGAGCAATTCCACCAACTCGTCTTGCGTCATGGGAACGGCCGCGGGCGCCTGCTCCTGGGCGGCCAACGAGCCGACCGTCGCCAGGAGAAAAAGAGATAGAAGAGCAAAAGCCTTTTTCATGAGACTGCACACTCCTCAATGGAATCTTTCCGAACAAGAAGCAGGGGGTCCCAAATCCTCAGCGTATCGAATTCGAATGCCGGTGTCAAACCAGGACCGGGTGCTCGCAGCGCAGCCGGGATGCCACCGAGGGGCCGGTCTCCACTTACTGACTCGAGCCGAACGCTTTCTGCATTCCGCTCTGCACGGCCCGTAAGGCATCGGGATAGCTGGAAGCCGTCAGGGAGGCGGCGCGGTATTGGGCGAGCGCTTCCTCGCGTTTTCCCTGAAGATCCAGGAGCCTGCCCAGGTAAATGTGCGACCAGCTGACGATTCGCAGGTCGCGCGCCACCTCGAGCGTCTTGAGAAAATACTCCTGGGCGGAATCCGGCTTTCGCAGGTTGCTGGAGGCGACCGCCGCGCCGAAAAGCGCGCGCTCGCTGTGCGGGGCGAGCCGGTCCAGGACCCGCTGAAAAACCTCCCTCGCTTCCCGGTATTTCCCCTCGAATATCAAATTGTCGCCCTGATCGAGCAGCCGTTCCTCTTCCGACTTCGCCGGCAGAGGCTCCGGACCCGCCGCCACTTCCTTGGGAGCGAACGTGACCGCCGCCAGCCTCTGCGTTTCCCGGCCAAGATCGATGCCGCGAATCATTTCCCTGTAGACCACGTTCATCGAGGCCTCCTGCTTCTCGTAGTTGGTGAGAGCCTCGTAGAAATACGGGACCAGAACCAGTCCGCCGGCGGTCAGCTCCCCGATGCTCTTCTCCGCCTCCTCCTTGGGCCGCTTGTCCATGCGCAGCTCGGCGGCGCGGATCAGGCACTCGGTGACGAAGAGAGGAAAGTCCTCCTTGAAATCCGGCGCCAGTTGCGGCGCGGCGCGCAGGAATCCCTTCAACTGCGCCTTCTCGTTGATGTCCGGAGCGTATTTTACGGCCAGCGGATCGAGGAGGAAATGGAGATACTGGTGGCGAATCTCTTCGAGCTTCGGCGCCTTCGAGGGCATGACCACCAGGTAGTAGTTCATCCCGTAAATGCGCGCGTGCACCTGCTCGGGAGCCCCCAGCAGGCTGAGATAGATGGTGTAAGTTCGCCCCAGATAGGCGCCGCCGGGAAAGCGAAAGTAAGCGTCGGAGCGCGCAATGCTTTCTCGAATCGCTTCGCTCGAACGGTCAATCTCCGCCTGGTGCCGCGCCTGAAAACGCGCCCACAACTGAATCAGGTCTTCCTGGTCGTAGAATTTCTTGAGGAGCGGAATGAGGCCGGCAAGCGCCTTGGCGTCAGGCGGGAGGTCAGTCTGGGGGACGGTGAACCGGAAATCGGGCGGCGGCCCCACCAGCAAGGCCAGCGAAACGTATTGCCCGAGATCGCCGGCGGGATCGCCGCTCACCTGGTGTTCGGAAAAAAACTGGCGCAGCTCGGGAAGCACGGGAAGACTTTTCCTGGCCAATGCGGAGCGTAGTTCCCCGCGCATGTCGCTGCCGGTCAGCGCGCTGGCTCCGGGGTCGTAGCCGGCCGCGGTGAGGGCGGCGAGAATGCAAAAGAGCTGTTCGTTGGCCTCCAGGATGACATTGCCGGCCTGCTGCGCCCATCCCGCCGGCGGGGCCAACAGACACGCCGCCAGAACGAATGCGATCACAGCCTTCCTCAGGCCACCCGACGGGTATCGCCCGGGGGGCGCGAAGGCCCGCCCTCGCCGCCGCTCGGGCCGTGAGCATTCACTTCGTGGGGGAATTCGTCTGGCCAACCCGACTATCCTCGGACCGTGATTCGCCGCAGGGACAGAACCACTTGGCCGTCCGTTGGCTTGCCAAACGTCGTGGCAGGATCAAAGATACTGAAATAAATCGTCCGGTCAAGATGGCGCAGCATTTCGGGTGACTGCTGACCGGACAACACTTCATAACTCTGCACGCGGCCGCCGGAGTCGATTTTGGTCACCAGAACGACCGCCTGGTCGTCTTTGGTAAAGTTGATGGGAGCCAGTTCGCGAAGGCGCGCCGGAGTGACGAGGGAGATGGGAACATCCGGGCTGGTCGTTACCGGGACGGCGTGCGACCCCATGATGAGGCCAAAGCAGATGACGGCGGTCAGGACTCCGCCCGAGGCCGGCAAGAGCAAAGGCTGGAGCGAGTTCTCCAGGCGGACCCACAAACGGCCCAGGAAGTTGCGATGCAGCTCCTGCGACATCCGAACCCGCAATCGCAAAGCCAGGTCGGGGGGGAGGCGCCGGCGCGGCAGCGCCTGCAAATCCGACTGCATCAACTCGAATCGCTCCAGTTCCCCGCGGCACGGTGCGCAATACTCCAGGTGATAGTTCAGCGAGCGGACCCTCTCGCGATCGCAGACACCATCCCGGTAGTCAGAGAAATAGCTGCGAATTTCTACGCAAGACTCAAACATCCCGTTTCCCCAAACAGCCAGTCAGCTTTCGCTTCAGCAACTCGCGCCCCCGAATCAAGCGCGACTTAACCGTCCCTTCGGAAACGCCCAGGACCTGCGCGATCTCGCCGTACGCCAGACCCTCGATCTCACGCAATACGACGACAGCGCGGTAAGGCTGGGCCAAGCTGGCGAGGGCACGCCAGACGATTCGCTGCCGTTCCACCTGCTCCAGCGCCTGATAAGGCGTCTCCGGCCGCACCAGGGCTCCGGCCAGCGCCTTGTCGGAGTCCGTCCGCGCGGCGTCCAGCGAGAAGGCTTCGCGCAGGTGCCGGCGGAACCATCCCCGCCGGTGATTGGAAGCTTCGTGCACCGCGATTCTGTAAATCCACGTCTTCAGGCTGCTTTCGCCGTGAAACTGCCCAATCCCCCGGAAGACTTTTACGAAAACTTCCTGGAGGACGTCGGCGGCTTCCGTGCCGTCCTCGACGATGTGAGAGATCAGGTTGTAGACAGGGTGCTGATAGACGGCCACAAGATAGGCAAAAGCCTCCTCGGACCCTGCCCGAAGTTCCTCAACCAGAGCGGCTTCGTATCCGGTAGCCGGGAGAGCCCGGTCGATCGTTACTCCCACCAACCGTGTGGCGTCCATGACACCCTCACGATAGCAGTTCCGGGGCCGAACCGCAAGCCCGCGCACGTACCCTCTCTCACTTGGAATGACACCGCAGGCAAAAGGTTTGTTCCAAATTTGTTCCCGGAAGGCGGGAGTGCCCCGGCAAACGTTGACAGTCCTGTTGCCCCCATGTTACAAGCAAATGAGCAGATTGTTTCTCCCACAAGATGGGCCTGTGGCGCAGTTGGGAGCGCGCATGACTGGCAGTCATGAGGTCGAGGGTTCGAACCCCTCCAGGTCCACCAACCACAAACTATTGATAGAGAATAGCTTAGCTTCAGTAAACAACGACCATTTACAACAATTAGCAAAAGGTATAAATTATTGATTGTTACTTCTTTTTACCGCCTTAGGTAAAACGAGAGGTAAAAGAGGAGGCCCGCCATGACCGAACGTCTCAAGTTTACCAAGCGTCGATTGGAGTCCTTGCCCGCTCCGACCGATCGGGTGGCCTATTATTACGACGCGGATGTTCGCGGCCTGCGCCTCGCCGTCCACCCGTCGGGGCGCCGGACGTTCTCGCTGTACCGAAAGTTTCGCCGTCGCCCGATCACTTACCCGCTGGGCGAGTTCCCGCACGTGTCCGTTGACCAGGCCCGCCAGCAGGCATCGGAGAAGATCGCCCTGATGGGTCGCGGCGTCAACCCGCGTGACGAACTGCGGGGTTCTGTGAATCCGACGCTCGGCGATTTCTTCGAGCGGTACCTTAAGAAACACCTGGACGGAAAACCCGACGCGCAGAAAGGCGCGCGCCGGACCTTCGACCGCTACCTCTCGCGCTGGAAGGGGTGCTTGCTGGCGGAGGTGACGCGCGCCGACGTTGAGCGCCTGCACCGCGAGGTCGCGAAGCCCGTGATCGTTGAGGACCCGAAAACGAAACAGCGCCGCCAGCGCCACGGCCCCGTGGCGGCGAATCGGCTGCTCGCGCTGATCAGCGGCGTCTTCACCAAGTCGCGCGACTGGGGCCTGCTGCACGGCGATAACCCCGCGCGCGGCGTTCAGAAGACCTCCGAGCACTCGCGCACGCGCCTCCTCGACCGCAACGGGGAGTTCGCCGCGTTCCGCAGGGCGCTCGACGCCGAGCCCGACCCGGACCTAAGGCTCTACCTGAAGGTCCGGCTCTACAACGGCGTGCGGGAGCGGAACATCCTCGCGATGCGGTGGGAAGACCTCGACCTCGACCGCTGCACGTGGCGCATCGGCGAGACGAAGAACGGCGACCCACTGCTTGTCCCGTTGGCCAACCCCGTGCTCGATGAGCTGCGGGCGCGCGCGCGCGCGAGTGAGTGGGTGTTCCTGGGTCGTCGGCGGGGCGCGCACCTGCGCACGCTCAACAAGCGCTGGCGGCAGTTCCGAAAGTCGTTAGGCCTCGGTGACCTCCAGCTGCGCGACCTTCGCCGCACGTTCGGCTCGCGCGCGCTGGCGGCGGGCGTCCCCATGGACGTGATCGCGCAGATGATGGGGCACAAGCCCGGCTCGAAGGTCACGGCCAGCGTGTACGCGCTGGCCGACGAGGACACCCGGCGCCGCGCCGTGGACGCGACGGTCCAAGCGATGCTGACAGAGGCGAAGGATGAGAACACGAAAAGGAAGCGGATTCCTTCACGGCACAACTTGCAGAAGATGCTGACGGAGGCGAAGGCGTGAGAAAACCGCGCAGACTGAAGAACACGATCGGCGGCGTGAGGAAGCCCCGCAGGCTACAAGACCCGCTCGGCTGGACAGCACAGGTAATCTACCGGTTTGTGAAAATCCTCAACGCTCACGATCCAGAGCTTACGGAGGAGGTGCGCATCGGGTCACTCCGCGCTCGTAAGTATAAACCCGAGGTTGTGAAGGACGTGCGCTATCGGCTTGTGCGCCTCGCCGACGTCCGCAATCCGCGCCGCGTCGCGCTGAATAGCCCACGCATGATGCGAGAGCTGTGGCGCGCGTTCTTCGTCGGTGATCCCCCTCCCCCAGACCGGGCGCGCCGAATCCACCGTGAGGGCGGCGGTTCGAACCGGCTGTTCTCCGGGCGCGCGGGCATTAATGAGGTTCGCGAGTGGCGCGCGCGCTTCGTCCCGTACGCGCTCGGGGCGCTGCGCGACTACTTTCCCAATCGGCGCGCGTACCCAGACTCGCGGCTTCACGCGATGCTGGCCAAGATCCTTCGCGTTAGTCGTGTGACCATCTTCCGGGATGCTCGCCGACGAATTCCCTCCTAAAGTTCTTGTTCACGCACAAATCCCCTGAACAGCCGAATAGGATAATTTACGCTCGCGTAGAAAGGTAAAGCCATGACCGCACGCGCGATTCGAGAACACGACGGTTTCCTACCGGCCAAGGCCGCCGCCGCGTTCCTGGGCGTCGAGCCCGCGACGCTCGCGCAGTGGCGCTTTCACCATCGCTATCCGCTGCCCTTCGTCGCGCTGCGCAAACCCGGTAAGAAGCGCGGGGGCAGATGCTATTATCGCAAAATCGACCTCATCAAGTTCATGGAAAGTTACCTCACCGGTCGAGGTTCAGAATCAAAAGAGTGACAACGTGGCGAAACAACCTGAACGAAAAGGGCAAGACCCGCGGCTAGGCATCTTCTCAACGCTGTTTTTGGGCAGCCTACTCTCCTATGGCCTCTGGGACGCGAAGCGAGGGGGCCAAAACCATTAAATCGGCCCCCAACCCCGAATCACTACGCCCTTCGCCTCGCAGGCAAGCTGGGACTCGGCATCGTGCCCGTTCGCGAGGACGGCACCTGCCGGTTCGCCGCGATCGACGTTGACATCGATACGATCGATCACGCCGCTCTGGACGCCGAGCTTAAGCGCCGACACCTGCCGGCGGTCGCTTGTCGATCGAAGTCGGGCGGCGCGCACGTCTATTTCTTCTTCAGCGAACCGGGCCTTCCGGCCTCGGTGGTGCGCAAAAAGCTAAGCGAAATTGCTGCGGCCCTGGGCTTCCCGAACGCGGAGATCTTTCCCAAGCAGGACAAGATCACCGAGAAGAACCTCGGCAACTGGATCAACCTGCCCTACTTCGCGGGCGACAAGACGACGCGCTACGCGGTAGGCAAGAAGGGCGCGCTTAACCTCGATGAATTTTTGGCGAGCATTGAGTTCGTCGAGAGCGCCGAACGGCTCGACGACGTTGACCTGACGCCCGTTGCCGAACCTGACGCGCCCCTAAGACAAAGGTTCTTCAAACGACGAGCGCCAAATTTCGCGAGGGCACCCGCAATTCAACTCTTTTCGCGGTGGGGTGCAAGCTCATTTCGCTTGCGGGCCTTAACGCCACGAAGGCCGCGCTGCGCGCCGTCAACCTCGAACGGTGCGAGCCGCCCCTCGACGAGAGAGAGCTTGAAAACACGATCTTCAAGAGCTTGGCGAGAAGATGGGAAGAGTCCAAGCCGCAGATCAAGGAGGTTCGCCCGCTGAAGCTGGTGTCGGTGATGGACCTCCTCAACCGGAAAACGGATAACGACGTTCTCTACGTGGTGCGCGGCCTGGTGCCGGGTAGCAGCTACATCATCCTGATCGGACGCCCAAAGGTAGGCAAGTCTCTCAGCGTTCACGAGCTTTCCTACGAGGTCGCCTCGAAGCTGCCGGTTTGGGGCGCTTTTCAAGTCAGCGAAGCAGTTCGCGTCGCCTACGTTGATTTCGCGCAGTCGGACGCGGAGACGCGGTGCCGCACGACCCAGATGATGAACGGCTACCCTGAGAGTGCGCTCGCGGCGGAGAATCTCTTCATCATGACGAAGAACGACCTGCGCCTCGCGCGGGCCTTCGCACGCGCGCTGGCCGACGTCGGCAATTTCCGCTCGCAGGAATTCACCGACCAACTCGTCAAACACAACATCCGGGTCCTCTGCATCGCCGAGATTCGCACGCTCGTCGGGCTAGGCCTCAACCTAAAGGACCAGGAGGTCGCCGAGGCAGTCAACGCATGGGTCGAATGGCTTCAAGCTCAAATTCCGGGTATCACGGTCATCGCCGTTCACCACGCGCGCAAGGGTCAAGGGGAGACGGGCGAGACCGAATCTTTTGGCTCCACGATGCTCACCGCGGCGCCCGACGCGATCTTCAGCATGAAGCGGCTCTCCAACGGGCTGCGTCGTATCCATGTCGAGGCGCGCTTCGACGCGCCGCCGGACTTCTGCCTGCAGCTCCAGCCCGCCGGGCACGGCGGGCAACTGCTGCGCGTCGCCGCCGACCCCGACGATGTGTTGAACGAGCAAATCTGGAAGCTCCATCAGGACGGGAAATCCTCGCGAGCGATCGCGCATGAGCTCAACGGTCGGCTGAGCCACGTGGCGATCCAGTCGCGCATTAACGATCTCGTCGCGCGGGAGGAAGCGCGCAAAAACGCCCAAGGCAACCTATACGCGGGGACCGAGATATGAGCTTGTGGACCGAAAAGCCGGACTCGCCACCTGGCCTGGCGGTGGCCTCTGCCCTGCGGGTCTCACCGCCGCCTAGGTCTTCCCAATTTTCGATCCGGGGGTTGACGTGACATACGAGCGGGGCCTATCGATCTACTTTGATGGCCGGCGCAGTGTCCTGACGATTCCCGCCGGACTGACGATGGACGAGACTTTGTTCTTCGCGCGCAACGTTTCCCGGCGGCTCAACGATGAGCCGACCGATGAGCTGTTCGAGGAGTTTTCGGACTGGGTGGCAACTCAGGGGATAAAACTGTTTGAGGAATGACGGTTTTGAGCCGAGTGGTAAGACCTAGCAGGGTACGATGGATATCAATTCTGAGGAAGTTGTGAAGGCCATTGAAAAGATAAGCACCCGGCCGACGGCGGCGCTGGACACTCGCTCTACGGACCAGGAACTCGCCGAGTGCGTCATCAAGGCCGCTAAGGCGGGTGATGAGGGCGCGCGGGACGTGCTCAAGGCGCTCCGCGTGGGCAAGCTGCGCGCT